>WNFZ01005016.1_pt1 | contig 19342 bp, 14 predicted proteins | sample 5400081 | NCBI WGS metagenome assembly WNFZ01 (sample SAMN13153365, study PRJNA577476) | soil metagenome | isolation source: 80 cm soil or saprolite under grassland replicate 1 | place: USA:California | collected 2016-06-15
GATGGCCAGGCGCCGGAAACCGTTACCTTCGCAGCCGCGAGTTTCGTCAACATCGCCGCCGCGACCGCCGCGGAAGTCGCCGCCGTCGTCGTCGCCGCGGCATCCCGTTGCTCCGCCAGCGCGGGCACCGGTAACGACTTCATTATCAAAGGCGGAGACGGGACGACCGGCGGGGCGGGAAGAATTCTGGTCGCCGGCCGGATGGTGCTGAATGAGCGGTATCTCAAATACAGCGAGCAACCGCTCTACAAGAACGCCGCGCTGGCCCAGCAGTGGGGCGTCACGCCAGTCGCCGAGCTGGTCACGCCAGCCGTGGATGATACCTACGTCGTGTATCTCGATGTTTGGCATCGCGAAGTCGGTAGCGTCGAAGACGCGGCCATCACGGATGAGCGCGTTGGCGTCGAGACGGCGCTGCGGCTGCGCCGGGAGTGGGCGGTGCGCCTCGTGAGAGCGGTCGATTTCCTGCCGACCGTCGCCGCAAGACCGGAAGGGCACGCGTTCTATCCGTTGGCACAATTGCAGCGATCGGCCGGAATAGCCGCCATTGCGGATCAGACGATCGTCGACCAACGCGACAACGAGACCTCGCTACGGCGTGAGGTCGCATACCGCGGCACGAACGATGTGATCCTGGTCGACTCGTTGAAATTCGACAACATGCTGATTTCGTGTCGCGACAATATCCGCGACTTCATGGTGTTCTTGACCTCGAAGTTCGTCACGGCGGACTCTGCCTATTTGTCCGGCGAGGTGCTGGGACTGGACAGCCTCAGTGTCATCGCGAGCATAGCCGAGCAGGGCGTCGCGTTGTTGAATGCGAAATCATTGGATACGAAAGGTGCCTTCGGGTTGTTCCAACAACTGCTGAACGCCGAAAACCGCTTTGTAAGCGTTTGGAAGACCGTCGTGTTTCCGATCAACAAGGCGAGTGGCCAAGTTTACAAGACGGCGTACACGGAGATGGTGGGCAGGATAGAGGGGCTCCTCACCGGACCGGCACCGGGGGGCTACGTCACCGTAAGCGATTCGGTCACCCATAAAAACCTGGCGGAGGCGGTTCACTCCCAGGAGCAGATCAATATGGAGTTCGGTCAAGAGATCGCACGGCCGATCGGTTTCCTGACGTTGACTTATCTCGGCTCGGTCACACCGACCATCGTCAAGAATCAGAATTTCGACTTACGTTACAAAATATCGGGCAGCGTCACCCCCGACGACGACATCGATGTCGAAGTGTACACCGCGGCAAATTGGGCGACGACACTGCGCAATTCCAACGGTACCTTGCCGTTCAATCTGCGCCTGGGTCCGGGAAGCGATGACGCCGAGTTTCTGGTCACCGTCACGCCGCCCAACGTGGATGTATCCGACACGACGGTCAACCTGCTCGTCTTTGCACGGCACAATAAGGCGGGGCTCTCGTACCTGTCCCCGCAAAAGGCGTTGAGCATAAGCCAACCGCCGCCTCCGTCGGAGGCCGATTACTCCATGGTCATTGTCAGCACCAACGTGTCGCAATTGAACGGCGTGCTCCAGGTGCCGGTTTCCCTGTCGTCGTCGCACGTCACGCTGAATCTGCGGCTCAACAACAACACCAACACCTCGGTTACGGTCGATCTTGAGTACGCGCCGCTCAGCGCCCCTCCGTGGACCATTCAGAAGGGCTCGTTCGATCTTCCCGGTCAGACCATTCCGGCGCACAACGGCGTGGACTACAGCTTCCGGTTCGTGCCGCCCAATGCGGTGGGGAACACTTTGAGTTTTTCCTTTAGGGCAAAACATCCCGTTACCCACAATGTAATGGCCGAAATCCAGGTTACCTTGACAACTGTTGCCGGATAGCCGGCGTAGGAGCAGCGACATGAAATATATCAGTGCAGACCCTACGTCCCACCAACGATTTGCCGCAACAGTTTTTCCATACAGCGGCGATCTACGTCACCGTCGTTGCTATCTAGGCAGTTCCATCGGAACCGAGGAGGATGACATGCAAAGCAAGGGATCGATACCACTAAGCATGCACGCCAAGCGCGCGCTCGTGTGGATGGCCACCGTGCTGCTGACGGCGTTCGCGTGGAGTGAAGGGGCCCGGGCCCAGACCGGGGTCTGCGTCAAAACAGTCACCGCGCCCGCCGCCGTGGACGGGGTGGTTGCTCCCGGCACGGCCACCAGTACATGCCCGAGCGACGCTCTCTGGGCAACCATAGGACCGGCTCAGTTTCAACCCCTAGGTTCGCCCGACGGAAGGCTCTACTTTGCGTATTACACCTCAGGCGGGACTGGCCACTTGCGGATCGGTGTCGACGTTAAGGGCGACGACGACGTATCTGATTTCGATGTCGTGTCGCTGTTTTTCGACGCCAACAACGACAACGTTTGGGGTGTCGGCGACTTCATGCTGCAAGTCAAAGTATCGCCTTCGACCTCGGTGATCACTACCGGTGAGTTCTGCAATCAACCCGCCGGTACCGTGACGTACTATCAGCGCGTCGGGAGTAGCTGGTCATCGACCGGAACCGCCGCTGCCGCTGCCGCAGTCGGCGTCAAGTACGCCTACGACTATTCCAGCACCGTGCCGGATCCGGAAACGAAGATCTGGAACCTGGAGATCGACATTCCGATCGGCTTTACTTCCGGTGGCAACACGTACTTCAACCTAACGACTACCGCTCCGGACTTTTTCGGAATCGGCGCTTACGTTTTTGCCGACTACAATCACCAGCAGCTGTCGCAAATGGGAACCGTGCTGAAATGGCCTGGCGGTCTCCTGTGTCCCGCATGTGGCGCGACGCAACTGCCCGGCATTGGGGACACCGACCCAGCGTTCTCTGAACCCGACGTGAATACGCTCGCCAACGCATCACTGGCGGACAAGTGTTTTGACGTCAACTTCTCGGTCGCGCATCCGTGGGTGATCAATGGATCGCCGGCGAACGAATTTGACCACCGCGTCAACCGGCACGCGAACAATAATTTCCGCGTGACGTATTACTTCGACGGTCCGGGCACGGCCGCAACACCGCTTTCCAACCCCGGTACGGTCAAGCTTACCCTCACTCCTTACGGTGCCAGCTGGCCGGGACCCCCTTGGGTGAAGAGCGTGGCGATCGCGCCGAACACCTCTAACTACAATACGGAAACGCCGGTGGATTTCAGCTTCGACTTTGCGAATCCTCCAGCAAGTTTCGGTTCAACTGCTGATATAGACTTCGTGTGCGCCGGCCTGACGCTCGAAAACTTCACCCTCGACGACGATCACTCGAACAACGAACAGCACCATAACTATAATTACTTCAGTACATCCGAATACCGCCAGCAGTTGCGGCTGTTCGGAAGCTCCGTTCCGAACCTGAAGCCCGGCGAAACCGCAACAATTTATCTCGCTGCGGCGATGACCAACGAGTTACCCGGACTCCAGGCGCCACCGGTGGAGATAAGTAGTTGCTTGATCTACGCGCTCATGGTGCTCGCGGTACTTCTGCTGCTCGCGTACATCCTCAAGTCGCGCGGCGTGTCCTGGAAGTGGATCCTCGTCGTTCTGGCGGTCATATTGATAGTTGCGATCGTGCTCGCCGTGTTTCTGGGTCTGTGTCGCGCCTCAGTTGGAGGCGGGCGCTGGACCGTGACCAATGCCGATCAGATCGGGCTCAAACCGCTAAAGGGCAGACCCGGCTGGTACCAGACGTCCATAAGAGGAGACGAAGTCAAGACGGTGGATCTGTTCTTCCGGGGCGAGAAGCTGCCCTACACGACACAACACCAGCGCTTTGAGCCTGCGGTGGGCAATAGTGGCAATCATTTGGAAATCTCGGTCAAGCCCGGCAATGTGGTGACTGTTATCGCTTTTGGCGAATTGGACGTCGATGGCGACGGCCCGCTGCCGCCTACCACGGCTGCCGGAACCGTCGAAAAACAAATCGTAACCGGCAAAACGGCAAACGCGGCGACAGGCGATTATCTGCTCCGCCGCGGGCGCTACCAGCCGCACCAATACGCCGGCGCGCTGATCGGGTCATTCGATGACTTCAAGACGAGCTTTGTCAACGGAAACCGTACGTGATGGCGCGGTTCGCGGCCGCAACTTCCATCCGTTGGGTGACGCGCATTTCAGCATCTATACCTCGCATGTGGGCGAGCCGGCGTCGCAGACGGGTGCAAAAAGCCGGGATTGAGGTGAACAGTGCTGACGCAGCAATTCTTCGTGATGCTCGCCTCGCATCTGAAGGGCGCTTCGGAGGGCAGCAGCGATCTTTACATCGCTGTCGGTGGGTGGCGATGCCACGCGGGATCGCCACTTACCGTTGTTGCTATTGGGGCAGTTCCATCGGAACCAAGGAGGATGACATGCAAAGCAAGAGATCGATGCCGCTAGGCGTGCGCGCCAAATGCGCGCTGGTGTGGATGGCCGCGGTGCTGCTGACGGCGCTCGCGTGGACCGAAGGCGCCCAGGCCCAGACCGGGGTCTGCATCAAGACGGTCACGGCGGCGCCCGCCGCCGTGGACGGGGTGGTCGCGCCGGGCACGGCCACCGGTGCGTGCGCGAGCGACGACCTTTGGGCGGGCGTGGTGCCGGCCCAGTTCCAACCCCTGGGTTCGCCCGACGGAAGGCTCTATTTTGCGTATTACACATCAGGCGGGACACGCCACTTGCGGATCGGTGTCGACGTTAAGGGCGACGAGGACGTGTCCGATTTCGACGTCGTGTCGCTCTTCTTCGACGCCAACAACAACAACGTGTGGGATGCTGGCGACTTTATGCTGCAGGTCAAAGTATCGCCTTCGACATCAGTGATCACCACCGGTGAGTTTTGCAATCAACCCGCCGGTACCGTGACGTACTATCAACGCGTTGGGAGTAGCTGGTCATCGGCCGGCACCGCCGCCGCCGCCGCCGCCGTCGGCGTGAAATACGCCTACGACTATTCCAGCACAGTGACGGATCCGGAAACGAAAATCTGGAACCTCGAGATCGACATTCCGATCGGTTTTACCTCCGGAGGCAACACGTATTTCAACTTAACGACCACCGGGCCAGATTATTTCGGAATCGGCGGTTATGTCTTCGCCGATTACAACCATCAGCAGACACCGCAACTGGGAACCGTCTTGAAATGGCCGGGCAGCATCACCGCGACCCCCGGTATCGCCGATTCCGCCCCAGCGTTCTATGAGCCGGATGTGACGCAGCTGGCTAACGCGTCGCTGGAGGACAAGTGTTTTGACGTCAACTTCTCCACCCCCACCCCGTGGGTGATCAACGGATCGCCGGCGAATCCGAATGACTACCGCGTCAAACGCTACGCGGTCAACGATTTTCGCGTGACGTATTATTTTGACGGCCCAGGGCTTGACGCCACCCCGCTGTCCAACCCTGGCACGGTCAAGCTTACCCTCACGCCCCATCGCGCAAGCGGATTTGGGAATACTTGGACCAAGACCTTTTCGATTCTGCCGGATTCCTCCAGCTACAATACGGAGATTACGGCGGATTTTTCCTTCGATTTTACTAAACCCGACCCGAGTTTCGGATCGACCGCCGACATGGACTTCGTATGCGCGGACCTGACGCTGGAGAATTTTCTCCGCGACGACGATCAATCGAACAACCATTCGCATAACAATCTCAATTTCTTCCAAACCTCCGAGTACCGTCAGCAGTTCCGGCTGTTTGGCAGCTCGGTGCCTAACCTCAAACCGGGCGAGACCGCGAAGATATTCCTGGCCGCGAACATGACCAACGAGTTGCCGGAATTGCAGGCGCCTCCGCTGGTCTCCGCGAGTTGCCTGATCTACTTCCTCGTGGCGCTTGCGATTCTGCTGCTGATCGCGTTCATCCTCAAATCGCGCGGCGTGTCCTGGAAGACGATTGTTGCCATCCTGGCGTTGCTGCTCATCGCCGCGATTGTGCTCGCGATGTTGCTGGGTCTCTGCCGCAAGCCGATCGGCACGGGACGCTGGACCGTGACCAACGCGGATCAGATCGGCCTGGAGGCGGTTAGCGGCAGACCCGGCTGGTACCAGACCACCATCAAGAAGGACGAAGTCAAAACGGTGGATCTGCTCTTCCGCGGCGAGAAGCTGCCTTACACGACGCAGCGCCAGCAGCTCGAGCCTGCGGCGAAAGACGGTCTGAACCGCCTTGAAATTCCCGTGAAGCCCAAGAGCGTGGTCACGGTCATCGCCTTCGGCGAAGTGGACGTCGACGGAGACGGTCCGCTGCCGCCTACTACGGCTGCCGGAACCGTTGAAAAACAAGTTGTGACCGGCAAGATCGCAAACGCAGCGACGGGCGACTATCTGCTGCGCCGCGGGCGCTATCAGCCGAACCAGTATGCCGGCGCGCTGATTGGCTCGTTCGATGACTTCAAGACGAGCTTTGTGGTGGGCCGGTATTCCTCCATCGTCGTGCCGGCGGGGGCGGAGAAGCTCAAGCTCGCCGTCAACGCCCGAATGGGGACCTTTGCGGTGATGAAGGGTGCGTATGACATTTACACCGTCGCCACCGAAGCCCCGAGCGTGCCGACGCATACCGCGTTTGCGGCAGACGCCACGTACAACATTCCACCGAAGTTTAACTTGTGGGACGTGCTGACCTCGCTCAACGTCTACACGTACTACCAGACGGAGACAGTGCGCGACGGCGTGGTGCGCGGTCGCAACCTGCATCCGTGGGGCGATGCGCATTACAGCATCTACGCCTCGCACGCCGACGAGCAGGCCTTGCCGGCAGGCGTAAAAACCCGTGACTGAGGCGCACCGTGCTGACGCAACAATTCTTCGTGATGCTCGCCTCGCATCTGAAAGGCGCTTCAGCGGGCAGCAGCGATCTCTACATCGCTGTCGGTGGGGGCGATCCCGCGTGGGATCGCAACCCACCGCTGTTGCAGCGTGGAATCACCCGGCTCGCGAACGAACTTGCGCGCAAGTCGGTTGCGCGCGAAGACGTTCGCTTTCTCGACGAGGCAGGGGTAAATACCGAGATGCCGTCGCCTCGTTTGCGGCTGCGTTTGCGCTTCGAGGGGGGTGAGGCGACCGGGACGTTACGCGAAGTCGGTTTGTTCGCAAACGCAAGCGGGGCGCGCAATTCGGGCACGCTGTTGTCGTATTTTGTGCACGCGCCGATCGAAAAGACCGCCGACATAAGCCTAGAACGCGCGCTGCGGCTCGATCTCACCCCAGCCGACGCGCTATCTCGGCAACAGCCACTCGCGCGAAGTGCATGATGTGGAGAACCGAAAGGCGGACTGCCAGCTGGACAAGATTCGCTTCGATCGGCGCATCTTCTTCGGCACGGCGGAACAGGCGGTCGAGTTGGGGTATGACCGCTGCGCCTTTTGCTTTGGACGGGCGCAGTCCAAGCGCTGATTCGCGCGCCGATACGCTGCGACGTGTTTCGGGGCGGCTGGATCCGAGAGGTGAATCGAAGGCGATGCGACAACAACTGTCACAGGCACATCAAGGGCTCCGTAGCACGACCCCCCCGGCGCCCGGTCACCCTGCGCCCGTCGCGAGGGCAAAAGGTCCTCCGCACCTGCAGCTTCACCGGTCCCTCGGCAACCAGGGCCTGCAGCGCCTGCTTCAGGCGCGCGCGGTTCAGGCCAGGCTGCATATCAGCCAACCGAACGATCCGTACGAACAGGAAGCCGACCGCGTCGCCGACCAGGTGATGCGCATGCCCGCGACCGAAGAGCGGAGAGCCGCACCGTGCGCCGCGTGCGTCGGTGGCCGATCGACGTGCCCGACCTGTGCCGCCAAGAACCCGTTGATTCAACGTCGGGTCAGCGCGCCGGATCCGGCCAACTTAGACGCACCCGCCCCCGACGGCCTGCTCCAGGCGCTTGGCCGCGGCCAGCCGCTCGATTCGCAGACCCGCGCCTTCATGGAACGCCGTTTCGGCCACGACTTCGGCCAGGTCCGAATTCACGCGGACGAGAGGGCGGCGGAATCCGCACAGGCGGTGAATGCGGCGGCGTACACTGTGGGACGCGATCTGGTATTCGGCGCCGGGGAGTACTCGCCGCACTCGAGGGCGGGCCGGCAGCTGATCGCGCATGAACTCGCTCATGTAATTCAGCAAGCGGGCGGTGCGGCGTCAGGTAATCCAGTTTCGGGCCGCGGCGCACACCTGGCACCGCTCGCCTCTGGTGCGAATCACACGATTCAACGTCAGCCCCGGCGAGGCCGAGCCACGCGGTCTGCCTCGCGAGGTCCCGCTGTCGTGGAAGATCGTCAGGGCGTTTCGGCCGGGCAGATGCATCGGTCGGAGTTTCTGGCGACCTTGCGCGAGGCCCTGCTCGAAGCAACCGACGCCGAGTTTAGACACTTTGGTCGGACAGCGAGGGACTGCCCGTATATTCTTCGCACCATCGAGCGCTACGCGACTCGCCCCTTGTCTTCAATGATGCGTCTCATCCGGGCGTTCGCGCGGCCGCCGGCGGGCGCCGACGCGCGCGGGCTCATCAGTGCCGTGACCGCGCGCGCTCGAGTCGTGGCCCGACGGATTGGTGAGAGACAGGGTCCGCGGGCGCAGGCCGTGACCGAGAGCCGTGGCGCGACGCTGCCGTCGCACGATCCCGCGACCATCCGTGCGCAACTCGGGAACGGGCGTGCGCTGGACGGCCACACACGCCAAAAAATGGAAGGCTCGTTCGGAACGAGCTTCGCCTCCGTGCGCATACACGAGGACGCCACCGCCGCCCGCTTCAACACGGCGCTCGGGGCGCGTGCCTTCACCGTCGGTCAGGACATCGCGTTTGCCGCCGGCCAATACCGTCCGGGCACGCCGCCGGGCGACCTGGTGATCGCACACGAACTGGCTCACACCGTCCAGCAAGGTTCCGGGATGCCGCGAACATCAAGCGGTCCAGCCGACCAGGATCTGGAACGACAGGCTGAGCGTGCTGCCGTTGCCGCCGTCGCGGGGCATGACCGAGGCGCGGCGTCGCTTCGACGCGACGAAAACGGAATGCGTATCCAGCGCTTGCCTGCCGTGGTGGCAGGCGGAATTCTCCTAGCGGAAGCGACTCCGGAAGCCATCGTCATCGCGGAAGTTGCCACCGTCAGCACCGAAGTGGTCGTTGCGGATGGAGCGCTCGTTGTGGCGGCCGATGTGGCGGCCCCGACGCTGCTCGAGGTCGCCGCTCCCACTGTGCTCGAGACGGCTGCCCCGGTACTCGAGTCCACGCTGCCGGCCGCGCTTGAATCGACGGCCCCGGCGGTCCTCGAGACGGCGACCACGTCGTCCGCCCTCTCCACCACGGCCGCAACCGTGGGTGTCGGGGTAGCGGCGACAACGCTCTCGAGCGACAGTCCACAAGAGGAGCAACAGCAACCTTGCCAAGGCCCCACTGGACTGACGCCCTTTGACCCCATTCCGATCACCTGGTTCAAAGTGTGGCAGCTTGACTATTATCCGACGCCAATCGAAATCGGAGGTCACTACTATGATCGGGATGATCCGAATCAACACTTGCCGCTCGGTGAACCGATCGGTGTGAGTCCGCTGTTCACTCCCTATGTGGGTAAGACGATGCAGTTGGATCCTATTGAACGAGGTCCAGGTGCCTACCGATACCGGGCGGTATTGGCTCGCTATGGCTTTGACTGGAGCGGGTTGCAGGCCGATCACGTGCAGGATCTGCAATGGAGCGGCATGGATGACTTCAGCAACTTGTGGCCGATGGACGCGAGCGCGAACCTGAGCGCTGGACCGCGGCAGAACGATCATCAAGTCGTGACCTTCTGCCAGACGCGGCGCGGTCCATTGAGGACGATGTCTCTGAGGCAGATGAAGTCCGCCGCAGCCCTGAGTTCGCAATACTTCGGGCGCTGGTTCGTTATAAGCAATTTTCAGCGGTGACACCGAGCGGAAAATCGGGAGCGTGGGTGAAGCCGAGCGATTGGGACGCGCGCGGCGTTCAATGGGATCTCACCCCGAGTCTCGGTAGTTGCTCCACCTTCATTCCGTGTCTCAAGCGCAAGACAGCCGCCTACCACGCCGCAGCGCATCCGTACCATTACAGCGACGGACCGAACAGTAATTCTTTCGCGTGGTGGGCCTTGAACGAATGCGGCCTCAACGTTTCCTTCCTGTTGAGCAGATGGCCCTACCTTGGTTATGACTACTGGATGACTCATCCGGCAGCGGCGCCGGCATCGGGTTCGGCGCCGACCCCGGTTCCGGCGGGCCCCTGAGAATGGCACCTCGGCATGGACTGCATCGGGCGGTCGACAAACAGCTAACTGCGGCGAATATTTAGGGGGCAAATGACCATGCGCACGTTTGTGCAATCGCCGCAAGCTGCAAGAGCGAATATTGCCGCACGCGCGCCACGCGCAATTTCTCGCGTCGCGACACCCGCTTTGGCGCTACAGCGCAGTCTCGGTAATCAAGGTCTACAGCGCATGCTGCAGACACGCGCGATCCAGGCCAAGCTTCGCATCAGCCAGCCGAGCGACTCGTACGAGCAGGAAGCCGACCGCGTGGCCGATCAGGTGATGCGCATGCCGGTGCCCGACGCAGAAGATGGCGGAACAATCTGCGCCGCCTGCGCCCATGGGGCCTCGCCCTGTCCGAAATGCGCCGCCCGCCGGTCACCGGCGATACAGCGGCGCGCGCGACATGGCGGTACCGGCAACGACGCTTCCGTCTCCGACAATTTCGTCGATAAGCTCTCCGTAGGCCGGCCGCTCGATATTCCGACGCGCGGCTTTTTCGAGTCGCGGTTCCGCCAGGACTTCAGCCAAGTGCGCATCCACACGGACGCCGGCGCCGCCGAATCCGCGAGGACGCTCGACGCAAAGGCCTATACCGCCGGTCGGGACGTCGTATTTGCCAACGGCGAGTATTCGCCGCACACCGGCGCGGGGCGGCGATTGCTCGCGCACGAACTGACCCATGTCGTGCAGCAGCAGGCCGCGGGGCCTCGGCTGGACCGCTACACCGAAACTAACGAGGCGAACAGTCGTTTCTGGCAGGGAGCTGCCGAATTGGTGGAGGGTCCCCTTGTGCGGTGGACCCGCGGCTACTTTTGTCTTGAGAAGGTGTTTGCGCCGATGAGGGATTTGACCTTCAATCACTGGATACCGGATACCTGTACGGCTCGCGGAGGAGCCGGGGCTCTGCACGCGCGCGACTGGGACGCATTTGGCCACTGCTGGGTTGCCTGCGAGGGAAGCCGGCGCTGCGGCAATGCGGCAACCCGGGACCTGGGATTTTTACGCGAGGTCTCGCGCGAACTCGGATTTGGAGGACCCCACGACAGCTTCAGGCAGGACGTGGCCAACCAGGCCGCGGGTCGCGAGCTGGCCTACTCTTCCGGCCGGTGCTACACGCTTTGTGACACCGCCTACCGTAGCGGAGGTCTCGATCTCACGGCTCCGACGCGAACTTGTGTCGATTGCAGTAACCCCGGAGGTGGGGAGAGCGCTGCGAACTGCCCGTGACTTGCGCAGCGACGGTATAACGGACGGAAAACGATCGAAATGAAATGAACGACCGTCGAAATCGAAATGCAAAGCGAATTCATCGGTTGACTGAACACCTGGAATTACCCGATGAGCCGAACGCATAGCGCAGCAAGGAGAACACTTCCGTCGGCGATGGCGAAGGACGGCATGGAAACGTACGCACGCCTACGACAGTTTCAGGTCCAGAGGGCGAACCGGTCCACGCCTGCGGTTGCCACAACGCGAAGGGAGAAGAATCCCACGCTGGCGCTGCAGTGCACGCTCGGCAACCAAGGTGTGCAACGCCTGCTGCGCGAAGGGGTCGTTCAGGCCAAACTTCATGTCAGCGAGTCAAACGATCCGTACGAACAGGAGGCTGATCGAATAGCGGATCAGGTGATGCGCATGCCGGCTCCCGATGCGTCCAGACAAGCGCCCTGCGCTGGCTGCGCGAGTGGTGCATCGCCTTGTCCCAAATGCCTTGCTCGAAAGGAGCAACCGCTGCAGCGCAAGGGCGCGGGCCCCGCCCCCCACGCCGCTGGACCATCCGGACCTGCCGATCTTCTCCAAACCCTCGGCTCCGGCCGGCCGCTCGATTCCGCCACGCGCGCCTTCTTCGAGCCACGGTTCGGGTATGACTTCGGCGAGGTCAGGGTGCATGCAGATAGCAGGTCAACGGAATCGGCGCGAGCGGTAAATGCTCTGGCGTACACCGTGGGACGCGACGTCGTGTTTGGCGCGGGGCAATATTCGCCGGGGACGAGTCAGGGAAGGCAGGTGCTCGCGCACGAGCTGACGCACGTCGTACAGCAGGGGACAAATCAAAGTAGTCACTCACCGCTTTCAGGTCTGATTTCCAGGGCTCCGGAGCCGAGAATTCAGAGGCGCGTTCGGTTCTTTGTGTGCAACAGCACAGATCAGGCCCAAGTGGATGCTGCTCACGGTCTGCCCATGTCGGCTTCTGTTGCTACCTTGCGGGCGGCCGCCGGAACGGCTTCGGACACCGCGGCCGCTTGGGCCAATAATGCCGTCGCACTGCTGCGGGTTTCGCCCCGGTCGGGCGCGATTCGATCGGCGTTTCACGACGCGTACGCACAATTTCCGGAATGGGTGCCGCCGTGGTTTGCGACGTTGGGCGCTCGGTGGGTCGACTTCGGAGATCTGGTGGCGCAGCGACTTCAACGGGTGGCCGAAATCCTAGCGGGTGGATGGATTCAATACTATTGCTGGGGCTCGCCTGCTCGATGTCCGGAATGCACCGATTCACCCCCAGCCTATGATGCTTGCAGCAGTTTTCTCGGCAGCTACCTGATCTGTCTGGGGCCCGGTTTTTGGAGACTTTGGGCTGCTGGAAACACCGATCACATGGCGCTCATTCTCCTGCATGAAGCCTTGCATATTTATTTCGGCACGACGGTAGCTCACACCGGTAGATCAGGGAATGCTTTTTGTTACGAGCGGTTCATCGCCGAAGCAAATGGCCGTCCCATCCAACCCGGAGACGCGGCGGCGTGTCCAACCGCACCGTAAGTGAGAGATGAAACTCAAGACCGAAGGCGCAACCTCACTGCGGTGATTCCGATGATGCGGCTCGAAGACCGTTCACGCACTTGCAGAGATGTCGTTGGTAACTTTTCCCAGGATCTGTCGTGAGGGAGATGCGCACCCAGCCGGACACGACGCGGTCCCGCGCGAAGGCGGAACCGGAAAATTCAGCGGCAATCGTGGACATCGCGGGGAGCCTCGGTGCCCCCACGCCCGCCACCGCGTTTCGGGAAAATAACCCCAACCTGGCGTTACAGCGCACCCTCGGCAATCAAGGGATGCAACGCGCGCTGCAGACGCGCGCGATCCAGACCAAGCTGCGCATTAGCGAACCTGACGATCCCTACGAGCAGGAGGCCGATCGCATTTCCGAACGGGTGATGCGCATGCTCGCGCCCGGCGCTGAAGAAAGCGGAACGACTTGCGCCGCCTGCGCCAGCGGCGGATCGACTTGTGCCAAATGCGCCGCCCGATCCGCCCGCCAACTACAGCGCAAAGCGCAGAGCGAAACGGCTGTAGCACCTAGTGGCGCGCACGTGCCCGACGAGATCCTCGGAGGACTCGGTTCTGGCCGGCCGCTCGATGCCGAGACGCGCCGCTTCTTCGAGTCGCGCTTCAACCGTGACCTCGGCCACGTGCGAGTGCATGCCGATGCGCGCGCCAGCGAATCTGCGCGCGCGGTGAATGCGCTCGCGTTTACGGTGGGGAGGGACGTCGTGTTCGATGCCGCGGCCTACGCCCCGCAAACGAGCGCGGGCCGACGATTGATGGCGCATGAGCTGACCCACGTGGTGCAGCAGGGAGGCACAAGCCGCGACAAGGGCTTTGTACCCGTATCGCCGGTAACGAAAACCCGTGGGTTATTGCAACGCTGGGAAGGGCTCGAGCACAAAAAAGTCGGCAACCGCGCTCAGAACGAGTTCCCCTATCGTGGCACAATCCTAACCGACATGACGGCGCTCCGCGCTACGCCTCGCAAGAATCCGAGCGCGCCCCACAGCAATATCAAAGCCGACATCTTCAGCGGCGCCAAGGTTTTGGTTCTCGGTAAGGAACGGGGTTGGGTACAGGTTCTCGTGGAGTCGGGAACCGCTCAAGATAATAAGGGCAGGACCGTCTCAGCTGAGACCATGACGGGGTATGTTTCGCAGGAGCTGATCACGAAATCCGGCGCGATCTTCGACGCCGAGCTTCCGGTGGGTGGGGGGCTCAATCTCTCTTACGGCGATCTCGTCGCGTTCGGCGGTGATCATTTCAAGGACTTTGCCCAAATCGCCGACGAGACCTCGACCCCCGCAGGCCGCGCACGGCTCAAAAAGTTGCGGGACACCACCGATAGCGAAGCGACACAATCGCCGGCGTACGAAGATTCGGCCACGATCAGCAAGGAGTATGCAGAAAGGTACAAGAATCTTGCCCTCGAGAACGTATCCCACTTTTCGCTCGGAGGCACCGCACTGACGACCTGGCAAGAAATGCATCGTGACGCGATCATCGACGCGCTCGAGGCCGGGAAAAAAGGCGACAGCACGGGATTAGCCAAAGCCTATGCGCTCAATGGCTTCGCGGACCACTTTCTTACCGACAGCTTCTCGTCCGGACACGTGCGAGTGCCGAGAGAGCGCATGATCATCTATTACAAGAAGTTCGCACGCGATGTTTTCCAGCACATCATTGATTATGTTTCGGACCGCTTGGGGACCCGGATCTACGAGCTACTTCGCCAAGACTACTTGCGGGTCCGGCAGTTTGGAGACGAGGGCGATCGCCGAGACGCCGTCGCGCGGGTCCGCGCCCAGATAGTGCAAGCGATCACCAATGCAGGCGGTCCCGCGAAAGTGCAAGAGAATTTTGGCCTATACGTCGCTGGGGCGATCTCCAAGATTCTGCACGACCTTGAGGGTACCCAAGGGTTAAACGTGGTTAGCAAGAAACACCCGGACGGGTGGACGGCTTTCGGTGACGCCAGCCTCGAGGTACCAGGCAACGCCAAAAACCTTGCCTATGTGACGGAGGCGGTACGAGCGTCCAAGCAGGATCTCCTCAATGCCTTCAAGGTCGGCTTAGATGTCTTGACGCGGCACGGTAAAACCCCTCCTCAAGCTGCGATTGATGCGGCGATGGCCGATATCACCAAGAAAGTTGGACCTCCCTACGCGGCGCTGGAATTTGTCCCTAGTCCCGCACCTGATGTCAAACCGTTGCCATCGTGGGAATGGGGCAATCTGGATAAGACCATGCAGAGCAAACTGGTGGCCGTGATCGCCAAATACCTGACGACCACTGCCCAGGCCGAGTTGCTGATGCAATTTCCTCCTCGGCAGGAAATAGAAATCAGGGGGCCCGACGTGGACGCCCGGCCGCGCGACGCAGCCAGAGACATCTTGAATGAGTTTCTCGCCGATCCGGTGCGGTTTCTGGAGCAGGCCTTCGGTCGGGCCGCCGCCCCATGATGCGCGTTGTGGGAATGATGCTCGGACTCATCGGAGCCGCCACTAGTGTTGTAGTGATTTTCTTGTGATGGAGCAAAATGACGGGGACGTGAAAATCTTACAAAGGCGACCGAGCTACCATTGGGTGTCACTGGAGTCAGCCTATTAGATTCGGAGCGAGACCGGCGCGTCGGAAGTGGCCATCAATATGGCCTTTGGTTCATCCGGGTTTCGTGTGGGTCCAGAGGGACAAAATAGTCCTCGGCAAACATCGATCGGCTCTCCTGGCAAGCCCTGCCGCGGAACGCGGATCGGTTGCCAAACCAAGCGGGGCGCGGCTTTTCAAGGATGTAGCTTACCTGAGAAGAAACGTGTAGGCGGAGATCGCTTCGTCAACTACCCACAGGAAAGTCCGAAGGACTTGGCCTTTTAGGTTGTGTCTGCGGGTCGCACGAAAGATTCGCGCTGAAGACCGTGCTTTTTCACCAATTTTGCGAGGCGGCTGCGTTCCTTGCCGGAGATCCGAGCCGCGAGACTGATGTTGCCGCGGGTGCGCGAGAGCAGCTCGACGATGTACGCGCGTTCGAAATGAGCGATCGCGCACGCTTTGGCTTCCTGGAAGCTGGATTCAGTCAACGGCGATGAATCGGCCTCCCCGGCATCCTTCGGGCGCGCACCGGGTAATGATGCCAGACAGTACAGATGAATCATCGGCTCGTCGGTCATGAGGAACTCCCGATGGATGAGGTTCTCCAGTTCGCGGACATTGCCGGGCCAGTCGTGGGTCAGCAGCCGGGTTACCGCATCGGGGTGAAGGTTCTTCGGTGCCCTGCGGTATTGGCCTGCGAGGCGCTTCAGGAACATCTCGGCAAGGAGAACAGCGTCGCGCTGCCGTTCGCGCAGCGGCGGAAGCTCGATGGACAGGACATTGAGCCTGAATAAAAGGTCCCGTCGAAAATGGCCGACTCTTGCAAGTTCTCCAAGGTTCGCGTTGCCCGCGGCAATGATCCTGACGTCGGCGTCGCGCACCACCGTACCACCCACTGGACGGTATTCGAAATCCTGAAGGAAACGCAGCAGCGCTACCTGCGCCTTTGGAGTCAGCACCTCGATCTCGTCCAGGAACAGAGTCCCCCCTTGAGCCTCCGCGATCAGGCCGTGCCTGGCGTCGCGCGCATCGGTGAACGCCCCTCGGGCATGGCCGAACAGTTCGCTTTCCACCAGGTTGTCCGGCAGCGCGCCGCAGTTGACGGGGATGAATGGAAAATCCCGACGCGCACCCAGGTAGTGGATTGCCCGCGCGACCAGCTCCTTGCCTGTCCCGGTTTCGCCTTGGAGGAGGACCGTGGCGTTACAACCGGCAAAACGCCTTGTCAATTCAAGGACGTGCAGGAACGCGGGCGATTGCCCGACTAGGTTGAGCTCGCCGAAGTCTTCCATCCCTCCCCCAATGCCCAGCTGCGATCAGGGTCCCCAGAAAACCATTGGGACCCGGGTGACTTGTTTTGGTGGACCTACGATCCAAAACACTAGCTCTTCCCTGGGATTTCGCGTGCATCCCACGCGGTGCTCAAGCTTCAGGTGGTGAAACTAAAGTCCGATGGGTCAACACTTGTCCCGACTGCGCTACCTAACGGCGTTGCACCCAGCGGTCGCCGCTGCAGACCCGGTCGCCGATCGCGGTGCCGTCCGGGTATTTCTTGCCGTTGTAGAAGCACTCGGCTGTCGCGCTACTCATCGCGGCGAAGAGCAACAGGATCGCGATCGCGGTGCGGGTCGACTTGCTCATGGCTGTCTCCTCTAGTCTGGTTTCAGTGAGGCAGGGGGTTTGCTTGCGCGATCTGACGCGCCGGCGGCAGCGTGATCCGCGGAGGGTGCAGCCTCACCAGGACCGGTTCCACTCGTGGGCCCTCGCCCTCCGACCTATCGAACAATTTATTCCAGTCTTGCGCGTGCAGTTCGATGAGATCCTGCGACAAGGGCGAACACTCTTTCTCTGTCGCCGCATGGACGGTCGTGCCGCGCTGGTCACTCGCCCAGATCGTCAGATACATGCCGCCGAAGCCCGAGTCCAAGCACACTTGAGCGATGCCCTCCGAGACCCCGTCCCTATCATTCTTGGCGACGATCTTGGCCTGTCGCTTGACAACTTTGAACGGTCCTTTCAGGTCGCGCGCCATGTCCCGGAGCCGCACGACTAGGGCGGGCGCGGACTCCGAATCGGCCAAGTCAATGAGCGCCTGCGCGATCGGCTCAGCCCTGGGATTGTCGGGACTGATCTCGTAGAAGTGCTTCTCCTCGAGCAAGACACGGACCCGCGGCTGGTCGGCAGGCTTCGCGAACAGAGCTTCGACGTGGTCGTTCAAGTCGAGTTTCGTGAGAGTGAAGTAGGGCGTTGTGATGGATGTATCTCCGTCGCGCGCAATGATCGCGACGAACATGGCATTGAGCGCCACTGAAATCAACAGCAGGACTTTCGGGTCCTTGAGCCACTCGCGGAGCGATAGCATTACGGCCTCCTTTCTTTGGTTCGTGGTCTTCGCCCCTTCCTTTTGCTTCATCGCATTTCCCCTTTCTGCCACGCCATGCAAGCATTCATTTGCATGATGGCCAGCTTAGTTTCGGGCAGAGACGGGTGCTGTTAAGCTCTCCACCGGCAAGGTGTGAAATATTCACGCCGGGTTGGAAGGAAGGCGCGGCGTTCATTGTGCAATTACCCTAACTTCGGTACTTGCTGCTTGTTCCGCGTGCCGAACCACCACAGGACGCAGGTCGTGGTGAGATATAGGATCGTCCCGACGATCAGGTTCTCGATCTGCAGCGCCTGATCCGGGGAAAGATTCTCCTTCCCCACGAGCTCGCGTGCCTGCAGGTAAATCAAGGTCGAGATCGCGCACAAATACACCGTCAGGGCCGGGCGCACAAGCCCGCGAAACAGATCCAGCAACACCAGCAGCCCCCCCCAGAATGCGCCGACTTGCACGCCCTCGCTGTAGCGTTTGGGCTCGGCGGTGAGGCTCGCCTCGAACGCTTTCGAAGCGGCGACGTCGGCGGCGGCCTCCGCCTCGGTCTGGGCGACCTGCACCCGGCCGGCCCACTCCTTTTCCATCATCTGCATGTCCACCTGCTTCAAAGCCAGATCCTGGTCGAATTTCTGCTTGGCGAGTTGTATGTCGAGCTGCTTGTTCTTGTAGTCCGCGTACCTTTGCAGACCGACGCCGATCAACCCGGTAGCTCCTCCCGAGAACACCGACCCGAAGATCGTCCCGATAATTTCAAGCATCTGCCACCTCCAATTCAAACGGTTGTTCATCCATGTAGCGCTCGAACCGGCGCACGGCCGCAAAGGACATCAGCAGCGCCGCCTGCCCGTCCATCACGCCGCGCTTCTCGCCCAGCGCGATACAGCCCAGTAACTGGCACTTCAAACCCATCGTCCTGTCACCCATGTAATTGGCCGAGTGCATCAGCACACCCGAGCGAGCGGGAACGTTGATCAGCCGGTAGGTGTTGCGCTTCAGCCTTGGAGAGGGCGCCCAGGTGACTTGATAGACGCCGGGAGGGACGCACGACAAGCCCTGCGCGTTGTCCCGCCAGGGGCACTCCCCGCTATACGACTGGAACGTGCCCACATTCAAGATCCCGAAGGTTCCCGTGTCGGTTTTATGAATCCGGCGGAGCGAGGCGCGTTCCATTGCTTGGACTCCGGGTCAGTAGATGGAAAGGTCTTGGGGGAGAAATTTCGAGATGCTGATGGGCACCATGATCACGCAAGACACCGACTCTCCCTTGGATTTCGAGCGCATCCAGCACGGCGTTCGGCCCATGCCACCATTCATTCACGTGACGGCGAGCATAGTTCCGGGCGGAGACGAGCGCTGTTAAGCTCTCCACCGGTAACGTGTGAAATATTC
>WNFZ01002726.1_pt1 | contig 19334 bp, 20 predicted proteins | sample 5400081 | NCBI WGS metagenome assembly WNFZ01 (sample SAMN13153365, study PRJNA577476) | soil metagenome | isolation source: 80 cm soil or saprolite under grassland replicate 1 | place: USA:California | collected 2016-06-15
GGTGTCGAGAAGACAAACCATGATGCGCGTTTCCAGCGCTAGGCCGAGGCCGGTCAAAGCGTTGGCGCAGCGGTTCACACGCTCAGCAAGCTCGGCGAAGCTATAGCTGCCACGCTCGTCGATGTAGGCGATTTTCTCCGGCCGGGCGGCAAGATTACGCTCAATCAAGTCCACCGCGGCGTTATAATGCTCCAGCGTTGCCGGTTGCGCATTCATCTGAGCCTCCGAATCTCGCGTGCCTTTTTCGATGTCCTTCGGTCAGTTTGTTTCCTGAGTCTCGATTAAAAGGGAACGAAGTAGATTTACTATAGAATCGGATTGTCCGGCAAACGGCGCAATTTGCCTTGGCATGCATCGACACGAGGTGGCGTTGGCCGGCGATGACGGCCAAATTGATGATTTCAGGCCGGCTCGCGACTACTTAAGATAGCCGCGCTCTTGGTAGAAACGTTTTGCGCCGGCATGGAGCGCCACGTCGTAGGGCGCTTCCTCATCGTTGGCACAGAGTTGGGCGATGTCGAGCGGCTTGTAGTTATCGGTGGGTACGAGATCGCGCCGCTTCTCGATGGCCTCGCAGAGCGCATAGGCGACCTCATCGGCCATGTCGGCATGCACGATCATCGGCCAGCCGCTGAAATCGATGGTCGGGATGTCGTCTGCAAGTCCCTTAAAGTGTGACTTCGAGAGGACCGCGGGTCGATAGCCGAGGCTCGTTAGTTGCTTGAGCACCTTCCCTTCAACCGGCAGGTAACGAAATCCGTTGTCCAGAGCCGTTTGTCCCCAGCTCTTGATGCCCTCGTCGAAGATCGCGTTCACCGTGCCGCTCTCGATGGCCGCGCGGCGGCTGGGGTCGCTGGGCCGCGGCGCCTCATGGATTTTGCCGCCCCAGCGGCGCACTTGAGAGAGCGAGAATCCTGCCGCCTTGAGCACGGCCGAAACCGTGAACATGGTCGCACTGCTGGCGAGCTCATTTTGGGCAATTCGCCCGGTAGAAAGACTTAACGGAATTTTCTCCCGAGCGATTTGCGCGAGAGAGGTGATGCCAGTAGATTCATGCACGGCAAAGCCCATGACGTCCCAGGACGGAAACACCGCTATGGTTCTGAGCGGCAGCGGTCTGCGGAAGGGGCCTTTGCCACGGCACGCCATGGTGAGTAACACCGAAGGGTTGACCCAGGCCATGGAGTACTTGCCGTTGGCCACCGCGATGATCTCGCGGAAACTACCGGTGGCGAAGGAGATCGGTATGTCATTGGCCCTAGCGCCGAGCGACAATCTTACCACGCGTCCCACTCGCGTATCGGTTTGCAGAACGCCTTCCGCCGCACGCTTGGTCTGGTAAGAAAGCGAGCCGTCGTACAATGCGGCCGCGAGCTCTAGTAAACCTTTGGCGCGTTGAATACCAGCATTATAACGGGTGGTAGGCATGTGATCTCCCGAGAAGGTAGATTGATGGGCGCCACCTTAACCGCAATCGCTTTGAGACACAACATTTTGGGTTGCGAAGTGATATCGCGCCAGCAAGGCTTTGAATAATTCAGTGACGCCTTTCGACGCAAGCGGAGAGGACGAATGTTGGCGGGGAGAATTAATGACTAAAACTACTAGCCTGACCGCACCGGATGGGTGGTCAGGGCTAGCAGGGTGACGAAGCTTATCTCTGGGCTGAATCTTTTCAATTAGCGGCGCGCGCCGGCCAACTAATCTTTACGCAGATCGCTTCTAGTCGATTTGATCTTAGCCAAATCGGCGCGGATTTCCTGGCGATCCCTTGCGATTTCATCTTTGCCGACCTTATTGCGAATATCCCGGCGCAGCTCGGCGCGATCGTTCTTCAGCTCGATCCGATCGGTGTGAAGTTGGTCGCGGCTTTGCTGTGCTCTTGTCCGCGCGTCGGTGACGGTTGTGGGGCGACTTTGCACTACTGGATTGTTGTGCTGAACACGACGATCGTATGGGCCGTCTTTCCGCACATAAATTATCTTCGGGTGACGTTGGTACGGGGCCGGAGCGGAGCGGTGGTAGTGAGTGTGGCTGGGGTAACGGTCGTAGTCGTGATGATACCCGTGGTAATGGCTGTGTTGAGGCGGCGGACAATGGGGATGAGAGCGCCAGCGACCATGTTTGTCGTAACAAAAATTATGCTTGCTCTTACTATTACCGTTTCCGTTACCATTGCCATGAGCCTCGGCTGTCGCCATTGGACCGGGAAGAATTAACGAGCCGGCGAGCAGTCCAGCTAAGGCTAAAGTTTTCGAGAATTTCATTTGTGTTCTCCTTTTCATCTGCTACATCTTTCAGCGAAATCGTGCTTTCAGCAGAGCAACCGACGTGCCACTCGGCGCCACGGGCTAACCCATTGATTTTGCCGCGCGTGATCGCCCGGCTGCTGGTCAGCCAACCGGTAAAAATTACTGGTGGAGAGCGAAATTGTTCGATGATTCCGATTTTCATGTGTGAGGAAATCAGCGTATCGAGCGGCCCCGTGTTTAGGCAGTTTTGGTAGTTATCAGTCAATCAGGTTCAAAGGCTTGCAAAGAAATGTGTCACCGTTGTAAGGGCTTGGGCGACACTCATACCAATCACGCCAATGGTTCAAGTTGCTTGAAAAAGGCGTCGTAGAAAAGGACGGTGACATGGTTGTCCTTGCACGGATTGCAGTGGCTCTTCTCGCCAGTAGTTACCTCTGTTCGACTACGTTTGGGCAGGAGAAACCTAAGATCTACCTCGGTGCATCCAGCAAGACACTGGGATACAGCCCGCTATGGGTCGCGACGAAGAAAGGATTTTTCGACCAACAAGGCCTCGATGTTCAGCTGGTGCTCCTGCGCGGCGTGCCAATGACCGTGCAAGCGCTTGCGGCAAGTTCGTTTCTGATTGCCGGGAAGAATTATAAGACCTACGAGGATCTTCGCGGCGCGACCTTTGGTACTGCTTCACTGACGGGCGGCACGATCACCGCGCTTAGAGAAGCGCTCAAGCTCAAAGGATTGGAGTATCCACGGGACTATAAATTGCTCATCATCGCCGGCGGATCATCGGCCAATCTCGCCGCGCTCCAGTCCGGCCAGATCGCGGCCACAACGGTTGCCGTGCCGCTAAACTATGCCGCTGAGGAAGCGGGACTTAATGTCATCGGCAGGCTGAGCGAGGGCATCCCACACTTTCAAACTAATGCATTCGTTACGCGACGCTCATGGGCGGAAAAAAACCGCCCGGTCATGGTACGCTTCATGAGAGCGATGGTGCTGACGTTTCGTTGGATGTTCGAAAACCGCGACGCGGCTGTGGAATTTTTGTCAAAGGAAATGCAGCTCAAGCCGCTGCATGCGCGCAAGGGCTGGGAATTTTATACGCAGAATCGCTTTTGGCCGCCGGACGGCGATGTGACCATGGAAGGAATGAAAACCAACGTTCGCATCTACGCGGAGCAAACCGGAGCGAAGAGTTCGCTGCCTGATGCAGGCAAGTACGTCGATCAGAGTTATCTGCGCGAGGCGATAAAAGACATCGATAAACAATAACCACTCGTACCGTTACATGCTGCCAGATTTCCTGAAAGCATCCGTCGATTGCAAAGCTCGTTGAATGGCACGCGCTCAAGGCCGCCGTCGGTGAATGGTTTCCCGCGGTTTTCTTGCGCTTCTTCTTACCTAGTGTTACTTGTGCGATGGTAGTAAGTGATCGCTGTCGAGGAAAAAATTTATATGCCTGATCATGTTCTTTTCGAGCAAGAAGGTCCCGTGGCGATTGTCACGATCAACCGGCCGGAGCGCATGAACGCGCTCGGCACTGATGTACGCCAGGGACTTATCGATGCGTTTTTAAAAGTCCGCCATGAGCCGTCGATTCGTGTGGCGATCGTCACCGGGGCGGGCGACAAAGCGTTCTCGGCCGGCGCGGATCTGAAGGAACACAATGAAATCTTCAAAAAGAAGCCCTATCGCGTCGGGCCGGATTATGGCGCGTTGGATGAACCGCCGCATTCCAGCACGATCGTGATTGAAACCTACAAGCCGGTGATCGCAGCGGTCAACGGTTACGCGCTCGCGGGAGGATGCGAGCTGGCTTTGGCCTGCGACATTCGCATTGCTTCCGAAAACGCCCGTTTCGGCTTGCCGGAGGCCAAGCGCGGCCGCGGCGCCAATTTCGCGACGGTGATGCTGCAGTATCTGATTCCCCGCGGCATCGCCATGGAAATGCTTTTCACCGGCGAGCCGATTTCCGCCCAAGATGCGCTCCGATTCGGCCTGGTCAATCGGCTGGTACCACTGCCCGAATTATTACCGACGGCCGTTGCCTTGGCGGAGAAGATCGCTGAGAACGCGCCGGTGTCTCTGCGGCGGATCAAAGAGCTGTCTGTTAAGTCCATCGGCTCGCCGCTATTTTTCGCTCTCAAAATGGCGCCGGGACCGAGTCCTTATGAAAGCCATGACGCCCGAGAGGGAGCGAAAGCGTTCGCAGAGAAGCGACCCACGAATTTTAAGGGGGAATGAGTTCACTGCTTTAAGTTCAAGTTGATGGCCCTAATGATTTATGAGCATTGCCAATGCTATTCACTGAGTGCGGTTTGGAAGGATACAGAGTCTTTCTTTGCAATCTTGGTGTCTCCGCGCGATAGGAAATAGATCGGACGATTGTGTAGGGCCCCCCCCGGTGGTTGCCCATCCGGGCAGGCACAGGGGCCTGCCCCTACCTCAAAGGCGCAAAAGGACGTTAAATACTCGGAGCTAGGAACTAGTTCAAGGCCGCCGGGCAGGAGGCATTCATGAGTAACTATCCCAAAGTGATCCTAACCGAAGAAGGCATGCGCGACGGTTTGCAGATCGAGCACGCCGATATTCCAGTCGCTGATAAGGTCCGGCTGCTCGATATGTTATCGGAAACCGGCTTGAAGGAAATTGCCGTGGGTTCTTTCGTCAGTCCGCGCTGGGTGCCGCAGATGGCTTGCATCGATGAGCTTGTGAAGGGATTTCATCCGAAGCCCGGAATTACTTACTCCGCGACGGCGCTCAACGAGATGGGCCGCGAAAGGTTGCGACAGTATTGTCCGCCGCTCTCTGATGCGAGATACCAGGCGCAGACTCAAGTCTATCTTTGTGACGTATTTGCCCAACGCAATATCAACCGCACCATCGCGCAGCAAATGGCGCGATGGCCCAAGGCGATCGAAGAAGCAAAGGAAAAAGGCGCAAAGGAAGCAGGCATAAACATCAGTGCGTCCTGGGGCTCCAATTGGACCGGCGAAGTCTCACAAGAAGACCGCATGACGATGTTGGAACGGCAGTACAGATTGTGGGAAGAGGCGGGGATCGCGGTAACAAAAGTGGGAATCTCCGACCCGATGGGTTGGAACATGCCGGACCAAGTGGAGCGGCAATTGATCGCGATCAAAAAGCGCTGGCCGTCGATCAAAAGTTTCAATCTACATTTACACAACACGCGCGGCATGGCACTCACATCATCTTACGTATCCCTGAAAGTGCTCGATGCTACCGACACGCTGCGCCTGCAGCCCGCCATAGGCGGCATGGGCGGTTGTCCGTTTTGCGGCAACGGGCGCTCCGCGGGTTTGGCGCCGACGGAAGATTTGATCCACATGATGGATGGGATGGGTATCGAGACCGGTGTCGATCTCGAAAAGCTGATCGAAGCCGTTTGGATGGCGGAAGAGATTGTTGGCCATCCGCTGTGGGGGCATGTCTCAAAGGGCGGACCCAGGCCAAAAGGTAAAAAGCTCTATCCGGTGAACATGCCGTTCGTCGAGACCCTGGAACAGGCCCGTCACTTCATCAAAGGCTCCGAAGCTTACAAAGGCGCGCCGTCGCCGTGGAAGGAACCGATCAAGAGCCCGCAGCGTCCGGAGACGATGAATGGCGACGGCGATCGTGCGGTGCCGGGTACGGAACAGCCTAGTGGTCGCTGGCTGCCGTTTTAGTTTTTGAATTGTGGAGACCCCACGACATTTGGGATGCAAGAATCTGTCACCTGGATTGCGCCGGAATGACGAACATAGCTGTGCAACACTTATTTTGTTGCTGCGCTAGTCGCATAGCTGTTTCATTTCACTCCTAGGAAAATTTTTGGAGGAAGTCTTTGTGTCCGATCCGCGCGTTCGATTGCTTTTCGAACCGAATTCCCTCGCCGTCGTCGGCGCTTCGTCAGATCCGTCGAAGCCGTCGGGTTTGCCGTTGCGCAATGTCATCAATTCCAAATTCACCGGTAAGATCTATCCGGTCAATCCACGCGCGCCGGAGATCGGCGGTCTCAAGTGTTATCCGAGCGTCAGCGAATTGCCCGAGGCACCCGACGTCGCGATCTTAATGGTCGACGCGAAATTATCGCCGCAAGTCTTAGAAGAGTGCGGCAAAAAAGGAGTCAAGACCGCAATCATCGGCTCGGCGGGCTTTAGCGAATCTGGCGCCGAAGGAGCACAGCGTCAAGCACAGCTGAGCGACATCGCAAAGCAATACGACATTCGCGTGTGCGGCCCCAACTGTCACGGCACGTTCAACGTACTCAAAGGAATTCCCTGCGGTTACGACCATTCTTTTGCGCTGCCTCTCACACCCGGTCCAGTCGCCATCGCGTCGCATAGCGGTGCGCTGCTCGGTGTATTGGGCCATCGCGCGGTACAGGCTAATCAGGGACTCAGCTATCTGGTCAGCAACGGCAACGAGATGGATTTAGACCTTTGCGACTTTACCGAATTCTTTCTCGAAGACGCATCGACCCAGGTAGTCGCCTTACTTATGGAAGGGCTCAAGGACGGGCCGCGCTTTCTCCAGCTGGCCGAGCGCACGCACGAGCTCGGTAAGAAAATCGTCGTGCTCAAAGTCGGTAAGTCGGAGCGCGGCGCGATTACCACCCTGGCGCATACAGCGCGCATGGCCGGCGCCGGCGAAGTATACGAAGCTGCATTTCGGCAATACGGCGTCATCTCCACCGATACCGTGGAGACATTTTTGGGATCAGCGCAGATGGCGGCTCATCAACCCGTGCCGCGCGGCGGGCGCATTCTCGTCATGACTTCGAGCGGCGCAGGCGCGAGCCTGATGGCCGACAAAGCAACTGAATACGGTCTCGACCTTGCCGATATCTCCGAGGAAGCCAAAAGCCGCATTCCACAGCGCCGCACGGCGATCTTGAGCAATCCTTTCGACACTGCTGGAGCGTCGCGTAGCCCGGGTTTTCTCTCCAACGTCTGCGAAGCTTTCGCACGGGATACGGCCAACGACTGTCTCTTGATGTATCTCGGGCCGCTGGCGGTGCGTCATGAGTACGCCAGGAATTTTGCGGCGGCATCGGTGAAGTTCGCCAAGCCCGCGGTTACTATCAATTGTCTCTCCGAGCCGGACGTCCGCGATATTTTTCAAGCGCAGCATATTCCGGTTTTCGACGGAGCGACGGATGCCTGCTTCAAGATGCTGCGTGCTTACATCGATTACGGGCAGTTCCTGCAGCGACCGCGCAAGACGCGGTTGGCAGCGCGCGCTCAGAATGCGGTCAGAACAAAAGCGGAAGGGATTTTGAAAGCTCACAAGAGCGGATCAATGTTGCCGCACTCGGCGACGGCACAGTTGCTCACCGCGTACGGCTTTGCCGCTGCCGAGTTTAGATTGGTCTCCAACAGTGATGAAGCAGTAAGTGCTGCGACCAAAATTGGCTACCCGGTGATTCTGAAGGGAATCGTGCCGGATATCGCCCATCGCAGCGATGCCGGATTGGTCAGTGGCAAAATCTCCAACGACGCGGAGCTGCGCGAAGAATTCGCTGCACTGGAGAGTAAAGCTCGCGCACATTCGCGGGCAACCGTTGAGTTTAGCGTGGAGCGATTTATTCCGCATGACTTCGAAGTTATTCTCGGTGCGAAATACGATGAGACCTTCGGGCCGGTGATTTTGTGCGGGCTCGGCGGCATCTTCACCGAAGTGCTCAAAGACTACGCGCTGCGGCTGGCGCCGCTGGCGATGACGGATGCCGAGGAGATGCTGTCTTCTCTGAAAGCGTTCGCGGCTTTAAAAAAATCGCCCAAGGGAACGGCGCATATCGATTCTATCATTGACGGGATTGTCCGCCTGGCCGAACTCGCCGTCGATCTGCGGGGCAAGATTAGCGCCGTGGACATCAATCCGATCGGAGTGAATCTCGGTTCGCAGGTAATGACGGTATTGGACGCCAAGATCCACTTGTGAGATAGCGGAGGCGCGAGAAATGAAAAAGATTCTAACTCTCAAGAGTTTTCTGGTTTGCCTGCTGGCAATCATTGCCTTTGGTCTTGCGAGGTCGGCCGATCTTGCCGCGCAAAGTGAAGCTGACTTCAAGGGAAAAACGATCCGACTCATCATTGGGACGAGCACCGGCGGCGGAGTCGATCTTTACGCGCGCGTGGTCGCGCAATTTCTCGGCAGGCATTTGCCCGGCGAGCCGGTCCTTGTGCCGCAGAACATGCCGGGCGCCAGCTCCGTCGTGGCTGCCAACTATGTCTACAACATGGCGAAGCCGGACGGTCTGACGTTGGGCGCATTACAAGGCGGGGCATTCTTCGATCAGATCTTGGGCCGTGACACGGCGAAATTCGAATGGGCCAAGTTCACCTGGATCGGTTCGCCAGAACGGCTCGAGGCGCAGCTTTATATGCGCGCGGACAGCCCGTACAAGACGCTCGAAGATATCCGGCGCGCTGCGGAACCGCCGCGCTGTGGCGGCGCGGGGACCGGCGCGACAGGTTATTTCGTTCCGAAAGTATTAGAAGAAACCCTCGGTCTTAAATTCAAAACCGTCACCGGTTACCAAAGCGGCGGTGAAATCGATATCGCGGTGGAACGCGGTGAGCTACATTGTCGCGCCTTCGACATCGGCAGCTTCGTCGGCCGGGATCCGACGCGAACCTGGTTCAAAAACGGCTATGTAAAAAGCCTGATTCAGACCGGCAGAAGACGCGACGCCAGGCTCGGCGACGTCCCGACCCTCTATGAGTTAATGGACAAGCAAAAAACCTCTGATGCGCTTCGGCGCATGGCAACCGTGGTGCTTTCATCCGGTGGGTTCGGCCGGCCCATGGTGGCACCGCCCGGGATGGCTGCCGATCTCGCGCGTACGATCCGCACCGGCTACGAAAAGATGCTCAAGGACCCCGAATTTATCGCCGAGGTAAAAAAACGTCGCTACGACTTGGAGCCAGTGTCGTGGGAGGAGATGCAGAACCTGGCGAAGGAAGTCACGAGCCAGCCGGTGGACGTCATGGAACGGGTGAAAAAGATCTTGGAGAATTGAGCGGACCCGCGGAACGTCCCTCGGTCCAATCCGAAGGGTCCCATCAATCACAAATCGGCTGCCTCCCGATTCCGTCATCCCGGCGGATGCCTGAATCCAGTCTTTCTTCTTTTATGGCACTCCTGCATCGGCCTGGATGCCGGCCTGCGCCGGCATGACGCACTTTCATTCCGCATCAAATTAAGGGACTTCAACCATTCCCAAAATCAGTGATGCGCCCGAATCAGATTTTGCCCGAGGCGCCAGCGCAGTACTTCGTTCGCACCCTCGGTGATTCGGGTGCTGCGAATCTGCCGATACCACCATTCGAGCGGCAATTCCTTCATTAACCCTAATCCGCCGTGTATCTGGATGGCGCGGTCGATGACGCGACTGGCCATCTCAGTAGCCATTACTTTGACCATATAAGAGAGATCGCGCACATCTTCGTCCCGATCCACGCGCCAGGCGCACTCGTAGACCATATTTCGCACAGCATGAAGTTCCATTGCCGAGTCGGCGATCATGAACTGGATCGCTTGGCGGTCGGCGAGCGGGCGGCCGAAAGTGACGCGGACTTTGGAGTACTCGACCATCATATCGAGCGCGCGCCGCGCGATGCCCACGGGGCGCGCGCCGTGGCCTCTGATCCTGCCTTCACCGATCCACTTTTGCGCCAGTGAAAAACCGCCGCCGATCGGCCCAATGACATTTGCCGCCGGCACACGCACATTGTCGAAAAGAATTTGCCATGGCGCTTCGCCCATCATCGTCGGCCACTGTCGTTCGAGGACGACGCCCGAGCTCTTTAGATCAACCGCGAAACAGGTAATTCCGCCGCGCGCCTTTTTCTCCGGATCGGTCACCGCCATGAGCTGCGTGTAATCGGCGCGCCCTGCGCCGGTGATGAAACGTTTGGTGCCGTTAATGATGAATGAGTCACCGTCTTGCACAGCGCGGGTGCGCATGTTCGCGGGATCGCTGCCTGCGTCAGGCTCCGTCTGGGCAAAACAAAATTTAATTTCGCCATGCAGCACTGGTTTCAGAAATCGTTCTTTCTGTTCCTCATTGCAGTGAAACAGCACGGGCCTGACTTCCGGTCCAAAGAGTTCAAGGCCGCGGAAGGGTAGAGAAGCCGCGCGAGCGATTTCCTCGTGAATCACGCAGCGCGGCAAAAGTCCGAGGCCGGCGCCGCCGTACTCCGCCGGCACATCAAGCATCCAGAGCCCCATGGCCTTGGTTTTTTCCTGGAGCGGCTTGAGCAGATGCTCCGGCATCGCCGTTTCACTGTCGTGCCGGTACTCGTGCTCCAGCGGAATCAGTTCCTTGTCGACGAAGCGGCGCACGGTCTCTTTTAGAATTTGAATTTCTTCGGGCAGGTTGAAGTCCATCGATAATCCTTCTTCGCTAGCGAACCGTTAGCCGTATTACTGGCTCCCCACCTCTTTCCTCCCCCTCACGCGGGGGAGGATGAAGAAGCGGGCTAGTCGCTTGCGACGATCTTGTTCGACAGAGCGCCGATCTTGGACGACGACACTTGCACGGTATCAGCGACCTTGAGAAACAGATCGAGCGGTCGCTTGCCATCTGGTCCTCGCCGCGATTTGTCCGCAGCGGTTCCCGCCGATGTGCCGCCGGCAATCACGTCGCCCGGCACGAAGGTGAAGTCTTGCGACAGATATTCCAACACTTCGCCGAACGACCAAATCATTTCACTGGTGTTGTAGCTCTGGCGCACCACGCCGTTAACGCGGGTTTCGGCATCGATGTCTTGTTGGTCCAACTCTCCGACGACAACGCACGGACCCATCGACACCGCACCGTCGAAATTTTTCTGCAGGTTGTAGCTCACGACCCGGTCGACACCGCCGCCGTCACGAATGCTCCAGTCATGAAATAAAGTGACGCCCCAAACATATTCGCGGATTCGCTCGGCAGGAATGTTCTTGCCCCGCTTGCCGACGATGATCGCAATTTCGCCTTCGTAATCGAAATAGGTCACGCGTTTTGGGAAGGGGATCGTGTCATTTGGTCCGGCGACTTCAGCCGGCACTTTCCAAAATCCCCACTGGCCGGCCTTCTTTGCTTCCTCTGTGATCTGTTCGATCGAAACGTCGGTCTTGCCGAGTCGGTTGGCCCACATACCGGCTAAGTGAGCGGCATAGTTGCCACCGACACAGGCGATGCGCCGCTCCGGCCACGGCGCGTGAAGCTTCACCTCGTTCGAATTGTGAACGACTTTCGGATCGCCGCGGTCGTCGGCGGGGGACAATTTAATGAAGTGATCGATCACGGCCTGCGCGTCTGCCAATCCGGCGGGGCCCCGTTCGATAAGCGATAGTAACCGGGACGGTAGCCGTGAAGCCGCTTGTTCCTTCGAGTTCGACTCGCCCTGTTCTCGCAGGTATCTCGCCATACCGCGGTTGAGGTCGATAACTCTTTCGCCGACCAAAGCACCCGCTCGACGTTCCGGTCCGAACACGACGATCTTCATGGTTGTCCTCCCCCTTATTCTCGTGTGAGATTGCGTAACATCACGGTCGGCTCAAGGTCAAGCGCGCTGCGCGCGATTTTTACGGCTTGACCTTTCTGGCCGTTGCGCATATTTTTCCGACGCACGCGCTGGTGTGGATTGTTTACACATGATTCGCTGCGGATCTCACGCAAGTGGTTCTCTACCGAGTCAGCGCGACATGACAACGAAGTGGGGGTGAAAAATGTTTGAAAGTTGGCGAGGCGTCGTCGGTGATATCAAGCCCACGTATCGGCCGGGCTCATTAGAAGACTTTATTCGCCTGCTTCCCGAAGGGATCGGAGTGATTCCGCTCACGGTCGGGATCAGGTCCGGAACTGAGCAGGAATTTCGCGATGTGCTGGAAGACTACAAGCAAAAGGCGGCGCAGCTGGCGGAGCTGGGCGCGGACTTGATTCACATCGGCGGTGCTCCGCCGATGATGGTGCATGGCTTTCAGGGTGAGGACAAAATTGTCAAAGATCTTGAAGCCAAAATCGGGGTGCCAGTCAGCACTTCGGGTAGATCCCAGATCGAGGCGATGCGCGCACTGGGAGCCAAGAGCCTCGTCGGCGTTACTTACTTCGGGGACAACATGAATCAGATTTTCACGCGCTACTTCAGCGGAGCGGGTCTCGTCGTGAAAGCAATGGAGGGCATCGAAGTCGCCTTCAAAGACGTGGGCAAGCTATCGGGAGAGGAGATCTACAAACACACGAAGAAAGCCTTTCTAAAACATCGCGATGCCGATGCGATCTACATGCTCGGATCGGGATGGCGACTGCTGAAAGTCGTGCGGCTATTGGAACAAGACCTGCAGGTGCCGGTGATCTACAATCTCGCCACGAAACTTTGGGACGTGCAAAAGCGCTTTCACGTGCGCGAGCCCGTGAAGGGCTATGGCCGGCTGCTGGAAGAATTGCCATAGGCTTCACACAGCATGTCAAATTTTAGCCAGTCCAATTAGTGAACACGATCGGTGGCGGTTCCTGTAGGGGCGACCCTGTGTGGTCGCCCGTTCCAGAGGGCAGACACGCGGGTCTGCCCCTACGTGTTCTGCGGCATCGAAATTAAATTGAAACACGGTCGATCGTCGCTCTATCTGCTACCTGTCTGTATGTGGAACGTCTGCTGGTGTTCTTTGAGCCATGTCTCGATCCGGTCGCTGACTTTGGCGTCGGGCGGCGCCGGATGTTTGATTCTGTCGAGGCCCACCCTTGGAAAGCGCGCCTTGACATCAGCGTGGGAGCTGGTAAAGCCCTCTTCCGTGAAAAGCCCCTGGCCTTCCACCGACGCCACGAAATCGTAAAACAGTCTGGCCGCGCTGGGGTGAGGCGCTCTTTCAGATATGCCGATGGGATGGATGCTGTAGACGATTGGATTGGCTTCCGCGGACCAATCCACGGGCGCGCCTTTCGCCCGCGCAATTTCGATCCGGTGCGCTCTGATGACCGCGACGGGAAACTCCCCGGCTACGAGGAGATTTGACGTGTTGGTGTATCCTTGTTGCGTTTGCGGATCTTGATCGGCCAGCGCGTGCATGTATTCACGGCCTGCCTTGTCTCCCAGATAGGCGACCATCCCGCCGTACCATTGATAGGCTTCGGCAGGCAGGCCGATTTTTCTTCCTTTCCACTTGGGCTCTAACAGATTTTTCCAATCCTTCGGCGCGTCGGCTGATTTGACCATCTGCGTATTCCAACCGATGGTGGCGATGGCGCCGTAGATACTTATCCAAGTTCCGTTCGGATCCCGATGCGGCTCAGCAAATTTCTGAAACTCCGGCGTGAAGTATTTGGCAAGGTTCACGTGCTTCGGCAACTGGAAAAACTGGATGTACTCGGCGGTCGCGACATCCCAGAAAAATCTTCCGGCTCGAGCCTCGCTCCTGATTCTTTCAATCAGTCCGGCGCCCCCCATGCGGAGGTACTTGACCTTGATGGGCGGGTATTTATCTTCGAACGCTTTGATAATCCTTGCGACGATCGTCCCGCCAGTCAGAGAGCCGTACCAAATCACTTCCCCTTCCTTCTTGGCGTTTACTGTGCTGGGAGGATTGGATTGTGCCCGAGCGAGTACGGTCAAGGCGAGAGTCAGAGAAAAAGCGCTAAAAAGAATACGGCATACGGATACCTTCATCAGTTTCTCCTTACAGGCATCGAGCTAAAAGGCTCGCGGTTTTTATCCGGTGCGCTCGATTGCCTGTTGCGATTTCCGCCTTATTCGTGGCTGTCCTTGCCCGACTTCGAGGGTAATGGCCTAAACGTACGACTCCGCAACCGTGCTTCTTCGAAAATGACGATACTGCCGAGGTCGAGTAGAGCGGTGATGTTAGGTAAGTTTGTGAGCAGCAAGTTCGCTAGCGCTTCGGTGCGGCGCGGCGATACCCGGCGAAACACAATGACCGATGGTTTGAAAGCGTGCCGCAGCGACAAAACCGTTGCGAAGCGGGTGTCGGCCGATACGACGACGCGATCTTCTTCAGCAGCTCGATCAAAAACGATTTCGTCTTCCGCCTTGTGAATACCGTAATGGCGAACATGGACCGCATCGTGGCCCGCTTGCCGCAGAGTTTCTGCGACCGTGGGTGGTAGTGAGCTGTCGATCAGGAAATTCACGGATTACCGACAAGGGGTAACTCTCGTTCGCGTACGGCTTCGGCAGCAAAACGCAAAGCGGCGCGAATATCGTCGGCTTCGAGATCGGGATAGGCATCGAGTATTTCTTTCTCCGTCATGCCGTCGGCTAGCATCCCCACCACCGTCGCGACAGGAATACGAAGATGTCTGATGCAGGGTACTCCATCCATTTGTTTGGGGTTCACAGTGATCCGTGTGCTTCTCATTTCGAACCTCCTCGAAAAACGCTGCCTGTGCCCGCCAATCATTATCCTGAAAAAATCTCAGCTCTACAACTCTTCCTTGACGTCCTTTGCGGTTTTGTGTGCGGGGCGACCAGCCGGTCGCCCCTACAGTCCATCGCGCCGGGATCATGTGGACTAGTAGCGAGCGGCTCTTTTTGCTAATGTCGCGCTGGTTTTCCGATAGACTTCTATTGACGATTCGCGATCGAAGGCTGCGACTGAGTCGTTCATTCCGGAGGTGTCCCTCATGAAGTCACGCCCCGTGGTTGTTTGCGTTTCGCGATTTCTCTTTATCTTTCTCGCACTCGTTTTTTCCTCGCCGCCTGGACTGGCCGCCGATAAACTAATCGGTTTTCACTCGGCGCGCACCATGTCGCAAGCGATGCCGTGGATCGCCGAAGAGGTTGGCCTGTATCGGAAATACGATTTGGACTTCCAGTTGGTTTACATTTCTTCAGCCCCATTGGTTACCGCAGCAATCTTGGGCGGCGACGCCCAGGTCGCTATTAGTGGAGGCGAGGCGATTATCCGTGCCCACGCCCAAGGCGCCACCGACTTGGTTTTTGTTGCCAGCGCCAAGAACACGTTGACTCACAGTATTCTCGCCAAACCGGAGATCAAAAGACCGGAAGATCTCAAAGGGAAAAAGCTGGGCGTGTCTCGGCTCGGCAGCAATTCGCACTATTTCATCATCCAGGCTCTACGAAAAAACGGTATGGAACCGACGGATGTGACTTTTATACAGACCGGCGGCCAGGTCGAAAATCTCGCGGCGTTATTCAGCGGAGCGGTCGATGCCGCGACGATGACCGGCCCATCGGGCGGCACTCGAGCAGCCGCTCAGGGTTTTCGTTATGTCGTTTACGGACCGGATCTGCAGATTCCTTTTGCTGCTGCGACTTTGATCACGCGCCGGTCCATAATCAATACGCGCGGTCCAGTTATCGAAAAATTTGTGCGCGTGACCGCGGAGGCGATGAAAATACTTTTCATGGATAAAGAAACGACCTACAAAGTACTGGCTAAACAATTGCGGATCGGTGATCGCAAACTGTTGGACGCCGCCTATGACGAAGAGATCAAGGTGTTAGAGCCTCGGTTGGAATTCAAAACCGAAGCGTTTCAGGCGATCATCGACGAGACCGCGAAAGTCGATGCACGTGCAAAAAAAATTAAACCACAGGATCTCGTCGATAGACGCTACCTCGATGGACTGCAAAAAAGCGGTTTCTTCGATAAGCTGTGGGCGGGAAAGTAAGCGAAACCTGGATCTGCCCGTGGACGCGCCTCCACTGAGCGGACAAAAATACTGACCATCGGTCACTTCAGATCTCCTCCCTGAGCCCGGCGTTGTGATAGCGCCGCAATGAAATGCGGTCCGTGGCCTATCGCACATGACAATGTCGATTCCTCGTCGCAGATGATCATTTTTTGCCGCTCGTGCCTTCGCCCGGTGCATTTATTCAAACCGCTCGATTGCCCAACAAGCAATGCGCCGTATCCCTGTAAGTATCAGCAGCTAAGTATTAGGGGGAAAGCCGACTCGGCGCGTATGCTTTTTACTACGGGTTAGACTCGCCGAGCATACATGTCCGGGAATTCGTCCGAGTTTTGTGGGCTTTTTGTCGTCTGCTGAGGCAAGCTGTGGATTTGTGTCGGGATTGCATGTTGAAGGCACGGGAATTGCTCGATAATCACTGGAATCGAGAAGAAAGGAGGTGAAAAGTGAGATTAGTCCTATGCCTGATAGGCGCGTTGGTAATTTCTCTTACGATCAACGTGTCGAGAATTACCGCCGCGAAAGAGCCTTCGGCTGAAATTGCAGATCAACCGTCGACCGAGGAACGCGGTCGGCAGGCTGAGATCACGAGCGGTACAACGGCTGATTCCGCCAAACCAGGAGTCCAAATGCCGCAAGGTTCTGCAGGCGTTTTTGATCCGCAGGGTGTTACCGCCCCCTCGCAATATTCAATCGATTCAATCCTAGGCATGGATCCCACTATTGCGCTATTCGTCGGCTTCAGTGTGCTATTGGTCATTGTCGTCACGATAGCCGCCGCATCGCGACGCGGACATCGGGACGCGTGACCCAAAATATCGCTCGAGCGTTTCGACGTCGGGAGGAGTAGGTAGCTATTCACTTCACTCTCTAATTCGTCACCCGACGAGCGAGCTCAACAGCAATTCCTTCAAACGCATATTTCCAGCTTCTCGTGTGCGCGTCTGTTAGGATCGATCGATAGCGCCAATTTCGTGCACCCAAGACGTGGGGAGTATCCCGTGTGGTGCCTGTCTGCTTGAACAATTCCGCGCTTCAAGTATGTTGAGGCGGCTGTGAGAATGGCCGGATACAAACCGGCGATCATGACTTCGCGCCATCCCATCGAAAGGAATGACAGCATGACCCCACAACGATACAATTCTGCAATCCAGCGGGTAAAAGGCTTTCTCGAATTGGCCTCGGGCCTCTACGACACCTCCCTTTCGTATCAGACTCAACGAGCGGCTGAAGGCGTCCTGCAAACGGATTCGCGGCTCGGCTACTATTTACAATTGTCTCTGCTGCCGCGCGGCAAACAGGGCGAATGCATCTCGCTCGCGTTCGCGGCGGACAGTTTTCGTGAGCTTAAACTGCTCGCGGAGGGAAAAGTTTCCGTGGCATGGATCAATCCATCCGCGTCCGTAACACTTGCTTACAAAGGGACGGGACCACTCCCTGGGCGATTGCCGTTAAGGGCGATTGCCGTTTTTCCTTCGTGGGATGTGATGGGCTTTGCCGTACAGGAGTCCAGCGGCATTACGTCTCTCGAACAGATTAAGAAAGAACGGGTTCCGATCCATCTTTCTACCGGTCCAGTGGGTCAGCGTGACTTACTAGAAAGCCCCGTGACTTTTATGGTCAGCGCGGCAATGAAGGCGGCTGGGTTCACGTTTGCGGATATCCGCAAGTGGGGCGGAAAAATCCAGACAGTATCGCGACCCAGCCATCCCGATCGCCGCGAGGGTATCGAGAAGGGCACGGTCAACGCCGTTTTTGATGAAGGCATCAAGAGCTGGGGCCAAACCGTGCTGGATCACGGGTTCCGCTACCTGCCGATCGAAGGGGCGATGCTGAGTAGACTAAAGGCACTGGGCTACCGCGCCGGGGTTGTGCCTAAATCTCACTTCAAGGGTCTCATCGCCGATGTCCCGACCATTGATTTCAGTGGCTGGCCGATGGTCGTGCGCGCCGACATGCCGAATGACGTTGCCTACGCGCTCTGCGAAGCCATCGAACTGAGGCAGAAATCGATCCCCACCGACAACTATAGGCCGCTCAGCATCGCCGATCTGTGTGCCAACAATGAAGAGGCGCCCTATGACGTGCCACTTCATCCCGGTGCGCGAAAATTTTACCGCGAGAGAGGTTATCTCAAGTAGCTCGAATGATAGCCTCGTCTCATCCCCCGACCGACGGCGCTTGAATCACAGTTCAGACTCGCCGCATCACGAGCGATTAGTGCACTCGCGTTTGGCTAGGATTGCGTGTCAGCAACATCTCGATCGTGATCGAGGGTGTGAAGATCTTGCGCGTGGCCATGGAGACGATCCGGCTCGCTGCGTTGCCTCCAGGTCATTGCCTGATACCGAGGATCTCGTTGTAGAGCTTCGTGTTTGCGTCGGCGTTCGCCGCAGCTTTGATATCCTGAACGACCCGCTTGTAACCCTTAAAGATTCGCGGTGGTTCGGCGTCGACGCCGGTGCGTCCCGGCACGCGATGAAAAGAGCGGATCATTTCTTGCCCCTTTTTTGACAGCACGAAGTCGATGAAGAGCTTGGTCGCGTTGGGATGCCGGGATTGCGCCGCCAGCATAATGGTGTTCAGCTGCACAAAGACCGGCTCCAACGGTAGCCAATCCACCGGCGCGCCCCGAGAGACAAAAGTCTGCAAGGTATTTCCCGATGCGAGAGTCAGGGGAAATTCACCGCCCGCCAACAATTGAATCCTGCTAGACGGGGCGCCGGCCTGCAATGCGGGTTCTTGCTTGGCGAGCTGTTGAAAATAGCGAACGGCTTTTTCTTTGCCCCAAACGCGGATCATGCCGGCAAGTATCAGGCTGCCGTTGTCGGTGCCGAGGGCGATCTTTCGTCCTCTCCATTTAGGCTGTAAGAGGTCCTCATAATTTTTTGGAACCTCGTCTTTTTTGACCATGCGGGTGTTGTAGCCGAGAAACCACGGCACGACGTAGGCGGTATGCCAGTATCCTTCCTTGTCTTTCAGGTCTTCAGCGTAAAAATTCGCTTCGGATGAAACATATCGAGCGAGCAAGTCGCGTTTTTTTAGCGGCAATACGCTTTCGTCGTTCGTGTTCAGAACGTCGAAAAGACCTTTTTGCGCTCTCGCTTCGTTTAGTATTCGATTGATAAGAACACCCGAGCCGGAACGAATGACGTTGACGCGGATGAAGGGGTAGTCTTTTTGAAAAGCTTCGGCCATCGGGTTGGAATCTTGCAGGCCGGCGCTGGTATACCAAACGACCTCAGTTTCTTTCTTGGCTCTTTCTATCAGAGCCGCGCGGTCCGTATCCTGGCCGATCGCATTAGAGGATACCGCTCCCAACGCGAAGATCAGACATATCAAAATCCGGCATGACGCTCTTTGCGACATGGAGGCCTCCAGATTGTCCTATGGATCGTTTCTACAACCGGCCGAGGATCTTCCGC
>WNFZ01004295.1_pt1 | contig 19334 bp, 17 predicted proteins | sample 5400081 | NCBI WGS metagenome assembly WNFZ01 (sample SAMN13153365, study PRJNA577476) | soil metagenome | isolation source: 80 cm soil or saprolite under grassland replicate 1 | place: USA:California | collected 2016-06-15
ACAATCAGGCATTTGCTTTCTCCGCGATCCTTTACCCGGCCTCCCATCGGCGTTCCTTGCGGTCTGCTTTCCGCCAGCGGCGGAGAATGTCGGGCTTACCACGTTCCGGACCAATTACAGGATCGGTTAGGTCTCGCCTTGACGCCGGTGGCCATTCGTCCACGATGCCGGACCAAAAATACAGCATTCCGACCACATACCTTTTGGTCACAGCATGTCAGCCTCTTACGCTGTTTTCCTTATGACGGCGCGTGGGTGGCGATTCAGATTCCTTGACCATACGATCCGTTCCTAGCTCCCGACCGTCTTGAGGCTGGCAGTCGCGATCAAAGCCTCGCGGCTCGGTCGCCATCCGAAGGGATGAGGCTACATTATCCCGGCAGCTTCGGACCGGATCGTTGCCAATCCCGCCCGTGCCGGTAGGAAACCGCTGGTGGAACAGCGGGTGAAGTCCTGCAAAAGCAGGCTTTACCCGTCTTCAGTGCTCGCGATTTCGCCGACAGGGATTCTGTTTGAAGTCGCCGCGAAAGCATTGGCCGATCAGAACATTGAAAAGACACGGGATATCCCCGCAGGCCCTGACAGCGATAATATGGCGCTCAAGCTAGTCCGCGTTAAAGGTAAAACCTACATCATTCGCTATCCTGGCGTCTGCACTTAAACTTGAATACATCATGAGGTTTCGGCAAGCCCACTTGCCGAAGCCTCACCGATAAAGCGATCTATGAACAACTATCGCACGAAGGAAAAACCTCTCGATCAACCGGAGAGTCTGGCGCGGGCTGTCTCCGCCGAGGTCGAGATGGCGCGCGCTGCGGTAGCCGAATATGCCAACAAAGGCATTGACCTGCGCGGCTATACCATCCGGGAGTGCGCCGATGATGTCAACGACCTGCGGAAAGCGCTGGGCTATGACCGGATCACGCTAGTGGGGACGAGCTTTGGCTCGCAGTGGAGCTTTGCCGTGATGCGCCTCCATCCTGACATCGTCGCGCGGGCGTTGCTGTCAGGCGTGGAGCCGCTCGATTACGGTTACGACATGCCGTCGCATGTGTTCGCCGCCGTGCAGCGGATGTGGTGGGAGGCCGAGAAAGACCCCCGGCTCAAGCCCTACCTGCCGTCCGGTGGCATTGCGGCAGCGGCGCGCGCTGTCTTGCAACGGCTGGAACGCGCGCCAGTCGAAGTAAAGGTGAAAGATAACAAGACTGGCGAGATGGTGAAGATCACCCTGGGGCGCGAGGATTTTCAGCGAAGCTTTCCTTTGGGCATGAATGGCCCGGCCTTCATCCTATCACTTTATTACGAGCAGTACGACGCCTGGGCGCGCTCGACGTTGGCAAGGCGCCGCGGCCGGGAAAAGGAGATCACGCTGATTGGCCCGTTGATTGACACAAGTCTTGGCGTTACCGCGAAACGCGAACACCTGCTCAGGACGGATGCCGGGACGGAGTTTTTAGGGCAATGGAATTTCGCCGACTATCTGGCAATGACCGGCATTTGGCCGACGCCGGATATGGGCGACGATTTCCGCACCGAAGTCATCAGCCGCATTCCGATTGTTTTTGCGCAGGGCGATTGGGATACCTACACGCCGATAGAGAACACGTTGAATATCGCGCCTTATTTTCCGAACGGGCGTGTGCTGATTACTGAGCGCGGCGAGCACGGCGTGCTGGAATCTCTCGCCGCTGACTTGCCGGAGGTTATGGCAACGTTGCTGGAATTTTTGCAGACTGGCAACACCGCGAACTTGCCCGCGCGAGTGACGCTGCCGACGCCGAAGTTTCTCGCGCCGGATTTTCCCCCACCGTCCTCGAAATCGAATTCATCTGACGCTCTTTGATCCATTGTGGATTAGGTTCCCAATGGACTTGGCCACCAGGAGTTGTCAAAGAACAGAGAAGAAACAATCGACCGCCGAACAGTTGAGACTGTATCTGGGGCCTGAGTTGGTCAAGACGGCCTAGCTTTTTGTCTCATTGATAACATTAGGTCTCGGAGACGGGTTCCAGAGCTGATCCGTCAAATGTGTCACCCATGTTCGCGAGGGGTGCACAGGCGGCGACTGGAGATCGTGTCAGAATTTTGGCGCTCATACGGCTTTTTGCGCGGAATCGACCTACAACGCGCTTTTGACCGCGTGAGGCGCTCCACACCCCTTCGTCACGCTCTAAATGCTCAACCAAGCCCGCAAAGCGCCCAAATGCGGCCTATCGCACGCGCGCTTCGCAACCACACCCCTCGTCGCGCGGCGCCGCACGGGCGCAGCGAATTATTCGTGAGCCTTCGGTGGGCAGGTTTGACGCATTACAGGATGTCAAACTTGATCACCGAAGGCTTACGCTTTACTGGGCTCTCGTGATGATGTTCTGTATTCCTAGCTCCCTCAGCAACTCGTTGAAGGCGCGGAACTGCTTGCTCATCACCTCGTCGAGGCGCTTGCGGAGGGCCGCCAACTGCTCTTTGAACTGCGCGTGCACCTCACGCTGCTGAGTGGTCGGGCCGAAATCCGAACTGCTCAGACCGCCAGCCAGATAGTTAATCTTACTGATCAACTTTGTTGGCCATCGGACACCATCCTGTCCCGAGCCTGTCAGCTTCCGTTGAATCAGGTGATCCTCGACCTCGATCAGCTTCTGCTCGAGATCGTCAGCGGCAGTCTTGATGGGCTGGCTTGCAGCGCCGCTCACGAGCAGCGATCTGATGCTGTCGAGTTGGCTGCGGATGATCTCGATTTGATTGACCATCTCGGCCGCCGACTCCAGGTCCTTGCGCAGATCAGTGAGCGTCTCCATTTGAGCTTTGATGTCAGCTTCGCTGCCGCTCGAGTGCGGGTCCTTCCTCACGACAAGCGGCTGGCTCACTTCCTGCCCGTCAACGGTCAGCTTGACGGTGTAGGTTCCCGGCGGGAGCAGGAGTGAAATCCGCCCGGCGCCCGGGGCCGGTCGCCAGCCTTCAGGACCGACGCGAATCTCGGGCGCATACGCCGGGCTGGTGCGGAGCCGAATCTCCTTCGACGGCTCGCCTTGCAGGTCCCACCAGATTCGGTTAAGGCCCGCGTTCTTCGAACCTGTGAACGTCCGCACGGTTTTCCCTTCGGCGTCCTCAATGCGTATCTTGACCTCACTCTTCGGCGTGGCCTTCAAGTAGTAGTTGATTGACGCGCCGTAGGGCGGATTCTGCCCGGCGGTCGGATCGTCCGTCTGCGAGAATGGAACGGTGGCGCTGCGGAACCGATATGCCGGTCTCGGCGTGAACAGATAGGCGTTCGAGTCGAGCACGCTCTTTGTCATCTGCTGCAGCGGTGTGAGGTCGTCCAATATCCAAAAGCCTCGCCCGTAGGTGGCCACGACTAGATCATTGAAGCTCTCCTGGATCACGATCCAGTAGACCGGCGCGTGCGGCAGGTTGCTTTGGAGCGGCTGCCAGTTTTCGCCATCGTCGAACGAAACGTAGAGCGCATTCTCCGTGCCTAGATAGAGCAACCCTCGGCGCACCGGGTCTTCGCGGACGCAATGCGCGTAGCTGAGCATGCCGCGAGGGATGCCGCCCGTGATCGCCTTCCACGTCTTTCCGTAGTCGCGGGTCTTGTAGACGAACGGGTCGCGGTTATTCACCTGATGGAAGTCAACGGTGATGTACGCCGTTCCGGCGTCATAGCGTGACGCTTCGATGTTGCTGACCGTGCCCCACGGCGGAAGCCCGGGAATGTTCTTCGTGACGTTCGTCCAGTTCTTGCCGCCGTCGCGCGTGATCTGCACGAGACCGTCGTTCGTTCCCGCCCAGATCAGTCCTTTTTCAAGACGCGATTCGGCGATGGCGAACACAACCGAGGCGTACTCGACGCCGATGTTGTCGCCCGTAAGTCCGCCTGAGAATCCCTGCTTGCTCTTGTCGTTCATCGTCAAATCAGGGCTGATCACTTGCCAACTCTGCCCGCCATCCGTGGTCTGGTGCACGTACTGGCTGCCGACGTAGATCTTGTTGTGATCGTGCGGCGAGATCGTGAGCGGTAGGGTCCAAACGAATCGATACTTCAATTCGGCGGCCGGCCATCCGTTGGTTTGGTCGGGCCACACCTCGACGTTGCGCGCCTGCCCGTTGCGCAGGTCGTAGCGCTCAACGATGCCGCCGACGCTGCCCGACCCAGAGGCGCTCGACCAGATGATGTTGTTGTCTACGGGATCCGGCGTGGCCCAGCCGCTCTCGCCGCCGGCCACCGAGTGCCAGGCGCTCCTCGGAATTCCTCCTCCGAAACCGCCGCCGCCAAAGCCGCCAGCGCGGGTGTTGCTCGGCCCGCGATACGACGGCCCATCCTGCTTGTTGCCGTAGATGTAATATGGAATCTGGTCGTCGACCGTCACGTGATACATCTGAGCGATGGGCAACTGGATTCGTTCCCATGTGCGCCCACGATTAACAGAGATGCTCACGCCGCCGTCGTTCGCAACCGCCATCCGGTTTGGGTTAGTCGGATCGATCCACATGTCGTGGTTGTCGCCACCAGGGCTGTTGTCGAAGGCGGCGACTCTTGCCGTTTCGCCTCCGTCGAGCGACACCGCGAACGAAGCTGTCAAGTAGTAGGTTTCGTTTTCGTTATCCGGCCCCACTGCCATGCGGAAGTAATAATGTGTGCGGCCGCCGAGATTGCGGTCGTAGCTCACCATCCGCCAGTTCTCGCCGCCATCATCAGAGCGCCAGAGCTTCCCTCGATCTGTTTCCTGACCATTGAGCGGAACGCCGTCGCCGGTCTCAATCAGCGCGTACACACGGTTCGAGTTTGTTCGCGCGATGGCGATAGCAACCTTGCCGGTCGTGCGGGTTGGCAGGCCGCGACCGGTCAGGCGTTTCCACGTTGCGCCCCCATCCGCGGATTTGAACAGCCCGCTGCCAGGTCCCCCGCTTTCTCGGCCCCAAGTGTGGATTTCGATTGGCCACATCCCGGCGAACAGAATGCGCGGGTTGTTCGGGTCCATCGCGATGTCTGAACAGCCCGTGTTCTCATCAACGAAGAGCGTCTTCTCCCAGGTCTTCCCGCCATCGGTCGTGCGAAAGACGCCGCGTTCCGCTTGCGGCCCGTATGCGTGCCCGAGCGCAGCGGCGAAAACGATGTTCGGGTCGCGCGGATCAATGACGACGCGGCCGATTCGACCCGTCTTCTCCAGACCCATCAAAGTCCACGTCTTTCCCGCGTCGGTGGATTTGTAGATGCCGGCCCCGACCGAGATGTGGCTACGGATCCACGCTTCGCCTGTTCCTGCCCAAACGATGTTCGTGTCCGAAGGGGCAACGGCGAGCGAACCGATCGAGGAGACGGATTGATCGTCGAAGATCGGTTGCCAATGCGTCCCGCCGTCAGTTGTCTTGAATATGCCGCCTGAGGCCGCGCCGGCGTAATAAACGTTCGGTTGCCCGGCCACGCCAGCGATGGCGCTGACCCGGTTGCCCACCGGGCCGATGTAACGATACCGAAGCTGGTCAAAGATTGAAGGGGTGATTTGCTGGGCGTAAGAAAGCGCGATCGGCGCAGCCGACAGCAAAACGATCAGCGCTGCGAAGCGCAGGAGTGATTTCTTTCTTTTGATCATCATCGTCCTCCCGAAAGAATTATTGGGTTTGTTCCACGGTTAGGAATTCCGGGCCGAAAGGACCTCGTCCGATGAGTGCCTTCTACTCCAAGTCGCGTCCCGCGTCAATTGCCCATATGGACTTAATTGCGGGACAGTCCGCAGCCGCAGCGGAAATTTGCTTACCACAATAGTGGCGAATGGTTATGTAAAAGCCCTGGTTGATTGTTTCTTCTCTGATCTTTGAACACTCAGGGAGTCATGTCAGTCAATTCAACACATAATCTGTCGATGCGGCGCAGGATCGAGGCTGCGTAATGTCATTTTAATGGCGCTACGTCATATAGGGACATTGACACAACAAGTTGTTGGGTTCTCGCGCTCACTCGATATCCGTCGTATAGCGGTACAATCAGTCATTGTGTCCAACGCGTTTCCGTTTTGCGTTCGCGGGGGCCGCATTGGTCAGCATTATTTTCGGATCGCTCGCCGCCCTTTCTTCGCGAAGGGATCTCAGCCGGGGACTCAAGGATGGCGGCGGATATGTCGCCTGGCGATCAAGACGTCTCTCTCTGCAACCTGTCTTGGTAATTTGCCAGGTGGCGTTCTCATTCATGCTCTTGATCGGAGCTGGGCTACTGACCAGAAGCCTGATAAACCTCTGGATGGTCGATCCAGGCTTTGTCCGGCAAAACGTGGTGGCCGCGAATGTGGATCTAAACTGGGCCCGTTACATTACGAAGGAGGATTGGCGAAATGTGGGAGCGCGCATGCTTGACAAATTAAGTTCACAGCCCGAACTCCTGAGCGCCGCCGTGTCGTCCAGTTTTCCTCTGGATCCGGACGCCGTCGTCTACAGACCCTGGATCGAGCAATTTGACGCTCGCGGAGGGCTCCCAGGCGACACAGCCGCGGTGCGGATTGTCACGCCGGAGTACTTCGAGACCCTTGGCATCCCGATTCTGATGGGAAGAGGCTTTGAGGACTCCGATAATGAAAGCGGCCCCCGTGTGGCTGTCGTGAGTCTGTCTTTCGCGCGGCGGCATTGGGGAGAAGAGAATGCTATTGGCAAGGTCATCTCTCGACGGGGCGGCGCCGAAACCGCGACGATCGTCGGGGTGGTCGGCGACGTTAAGGAGTTCGGCCTTAACCGCGATACCCCGGACGAGGTATACGCGCCTGTCGAACAGCATCCTGGACATGTAGGGGCCGTCCTCGTTCGCTCCGCCGGCGACCCGGCCGCAACAATAAAGGCTGTCCGCCGGGCGATTCGCGATGTCGATCCGGAAATCGCGATTACCCGGGTCGAAACATTGAACCAGACGAGCAGCGACTCTCTCTCTCTCAACAGGATGACCACTCACCTCCTCTCGCTCTTTGCGATACTGGCGCTGGTGATCGCCGTCTCCGGAGTCAGCGGCATGCTGTCTCTGTCTGTGAGCCACCGCGTGCGCGAGATTGCTATCCGCAGGGCGTTAGGGGCGAGCGCGTCAAACGTACTCGGTTTGATCCTCCGCCAGGGAATGATCCAGGTCCTGATCGGTATTGCCCTGGGTTGGATCGGAGCCGGGCTGCTAACCAGCGCCTTGCGTGAGCTCCTCTATGAAGTCACCCCTACCGATCCGTTAACATTCTGGGTGGTCTCGTCGTTGCTGGCGCTGGCTGGGTTGGTCGCCTGCTATATACCGGCGGCCAGGGCCATGCGGATTGAGCCGCACCTCGTCTTGAAGTCCGAATGAACCTGACGCGGGCCGCTCATCAGAAAATAGGGATACAAATGAGATTTGCTGATGGATGATGTAAGACGATTTACAAGACTGGGGACCCGTCGAAGCGTCGCCTTAAAGCCGGCGTCCGGGCGTCCCGTAATTGCAGCAGCGGAACCGCGACCAATGGCGCCGACCCTCGCGGTTGCGAGATAAAAAACAAAGCGCGTTTAGCTCTAATCGTCGGGCCTGACGCTCCAACTAAGCGGGGGAGACTGCTTCGACAGCTATACGTGTGTCTTCCAATCAAAGGAGATTGCAATGAAAACGAAGATGATCGTGTCCACTACGGTGGCCGCCTTGACGTTGATCCTGAACCTGGGCGGCGGTTCGCAGACCGCAAAACAGGAGCCAAATGACGGACCGCAATATACGAGTGATAACCGGTTGGTTCGCCCGGTGAACTATCGTAACTGGATCTATCTGAGCAGTAGTCTCGGGCTCCAATATGGGCCGGGCGCCAACCCGGCCGACCCGGCGTTTGAGAACGTTTACGTCAATCCCTCGGCGTACAGCGAATTCATGAAATCCGGTAAGTGGCCCGACAAAACGATCTTCGTTCTGGAGATCCGCCGTTCGATGGATAAGGGCACTTTCGCCCAGGGTGGACGTTACCAGGGTGAGCTGGTGACAATGGAGGCGGCGGTCAAAGACGAAAGCCGTTTTCCCGAAAAGTGGGCCTATTTCGGGCTCGGAAGAAACGCCGAGTCAGCCAGGGCCATCCCGAAGACCGAGTCATGCTTCACCTGTCACAGCGCGAACGCCGCCGTCGAAAACTCCTTTGCGCAGTTTTACCCGACCGTTTTTGCTGTCGCGAAGGAAAAGGGCACGCTAAGTCCTGGATACCTCAAAGCGCAGGAGAGCCGCGAATCCGCGGAGGCTCATTCGTCAGCGGGCGAGCAATCAAGCGCGCCCGCGCCTAAGGTTACGAATCCCCCCGAAGAAGAGGTTGACGATCTGGTCTGTAATATGCAGGTCAGCAAGAAGCCTGAGTTCAAGACAAACTATAAGGGGAAAACTTATTATTTCTGCAGACAGGAGTGCAAAAGCGATTTTGATCGCGCCCCGGAGCAGTTCATCAAGACGGACAAGAATTAAACGCCCACATGTGCCCGTAGTGAGGCGAGGCTAGGATACGCCGATTGGGCGCCAATGTATCAGTTCAATGTATAAATCTAACTGATGGCGGCTGGCGTGTCCTGGCGGTTTGGGCGCCGAATTCTCCTCGACTTGATACAAACAGCCGAATCCCTTGCGATCCGCCGTACCTCAGAATCAGGATCATTCCAGACCAGATATTCCAAAATTTCCTTTACTGGATCGGCTGAGTAATCGCCAATGACTTCTGCGGCTTTTTTTCTGACGAATCGATTTTCGGCAGACATCGCCCGTAGTAACCCTTGTCCTCCGCCAAAACTCGATTCAACTACGTTTTCAACAACTTCGCTTGTCTTTCTCCCAACCAAAATTTTCGAGATCAAAATTTGATTCTAAATCAGACCACGTAACATTAGTACAAATAGTCCAACCGCGGAGGACGCAAAGGCGCGCAGAGGGCGAGAAAGACAGGTCTTTCTCTGCGTACCTCTGCGACCTCTGCGGTTGGATGTACCAATCCTGGTTGTCCTGATTTAGCGTAACGGGGATCGTTAATAACGGCAAGTTAACTGTTAACACTGGATGTCTGTAAGTGCATGAAAATACAGGGAGATGGAATTATTACTATGGACACTTTCGGGGTCTTTCCAGCGTTGACGTCACCTGCCGCATAAGTCAGAGAGGTCTGAACCGCGGTCGTTGCGAGGATATTGCTGGCGTTTTTGACGACGGCATAGTTCAGCGTATCACCCCCAATGAGACGTATCGCATCAACGACCGGATTGAAGTCGAGAGCAACGTAAAGCTTTTAACCTTACTTGAGATTGCCAGCAGATACGCAGAAGCGGAACAGTTGATGAGAATGAAGGATAGGCGCACTGGCGAGCCGATGCGGCCTTAGTTGGAGGTCCGATAAGATGTATTCCTTCGGTGAGCGGGCGTGATGCCGGAAGAGATCCGCAGGAAGCGCGTGGCTCACGTCAAGACTCGTCACCGAAAGGACACGGTAGAACTTGTCGCTGTACTAAGCGGCTGCCGTCACATGAAATACTTTTCCGATTGTAGCATCAGTTATTGGAGAGGGAGTTTAAGCATGGCTAGGGCTTCCGGTCTCAGGGCTACTAAGCTCAGGTTCGTGCAACAACGCCCATCGCGCGTGAAGTTTCCGCAGCGGCGGATAGCCGCGTAAGCCGAGAGACAAGCTCCATCTACAATCGCGGAGCGTCAGCGTAGCGATTTATTGATCTCCGGATTCTTGAGCTTACAAGAGGCCTTGGGAGAGCCGGATTTTACTGGCTTTTTACATGCGCTTGTGGCCTGACTTATCTAAAACTCAATAGCTCCCTGGTTATACGCTCCAAAGGAGAATTTCCATGCTCAAGCTTCAAAAAGTATATCCGAAGGTGATCGCACCCAAAGTTTAAAGGGGAAGAGCCATCTTCCTGTTTCCCCTCTTTCTGCTCCTGGTTGCCACAACAGTAGCTCAAACCCGGAAGCCACTCACCAACGATGATATCTTGCAGATGGTGAAAGAAGGCTTCACTGAGGAGGTCATCATCAAAGCCATTGAAGCGAACAAAAGCGATTTTGACACCTCATTGCCAGGGCTGAGAACACTCAAGAACGCCGGGCTGAATGAGAAGATCATCAACGCGATGCTTTCAGCCGGCAGCCGCAAACCAGAAGCTCCTACGGCGGCGGCCGCCGCCAAGGGATTGCCGGAGGAAATCGGGGTCTACCTCAAGGAAGGTGAGAAGCTGACTGAAATACAGCCTGAAATTGTCAATTTGCGATCGGGCGGCTTTCTTAAGTCCATAGCGACCAGCGGGCTGAGCGGCGGACACATCAATGGCACGGTGAAAAATCCACACAGCGCGCTAAAAACCGGCCTGCCGATTGAGTTCATCATTCGCTGCCCGGAAGGAAAATCGATAACTGAATACCAACTGCTGCGGCTGGATGAAAAGAAGGACCGGCGCGAGTTCAGAGCGCTGCCCGGCGGCGTTGTGAACCTCACGGGTGGCACAGAGAAAAATGCGGCGCCGTTCCAGTTCGAGAAGATCGCGCCCGCTACGTTCAAAGTCAAACTGACCGACCTGAAGAAGGGCGAGTACGGATTCTTGCCTCCGGCCTCTTCGAACTCGGGCAGCAAGATCTACACTTTCGGCATTGAATAGCCTGGATGTTATCCATATCCGGAAGTGGCTTGTTCTTCGTGAGGCTTCGGGTCGGGTAAGGAGGCGGCATTGCTGACACCTCCTACCCTAAGAACGGCTCGTGAATCTTTCTACTCAAGCCGCTCTAGCCTTTCCAACGCCCTTCTTGGGACGCGGTTTCGCGAGTCAGCAGATGTTGGAGAGCTTTGACTTTCCCCCACCTGCCTTCCTGCGTCGCCTTCACGATACGCATCTGGAGCCGACGGACGTTGCGGTGAACTTGCCGCCAGTCAATGGCTGGCCAATTCATTTTCGCGTCGGAGGCTGCGCCAACAGAATTTTCCGTTGTCATCCGCTTTTCCTCCTTAGTCGGTTTGCCAGATTCTCTCGTGAGGAAAGACCAGAGGGAAGTCTGCCCGCTTTCGCGTGGAGTGATGTCGCCGAAGGCTCATCTCCTACTCCTCGAGAGATCGAAGCGCCAGTGAATGGCAAGGTTATCGCAATCACTCAAGTCGGCGGGTTGCATCATCGTTACCGACGAGCCGCATGAAGAAGAGATAGGCGCCGCATCATCAGAGAATGGGCTCTTCATCGCCAAGATGGAATTTTCGGTACGGACAGGGCTTACATCGAGAAGGTCAACAAACTCGCGCGCAATTGATCGGTATCATCACAAGGATCGCCCGGACGATTGGGACATGATACTCTTGCTAGGGTACTCCAATTATGCGGCGCTCGATCAGGAAGCAAATGTGACCGCGGGCTGTGGCAAGCATTTCGGCTCGTCGGAGGCGGCAGCGGCAAAGAAACGAGCTGAGTTCCGCGAAGCGCTCGCCACTCGTTTGTGAGGTCCCGTTGAAGTAGTCTTGCCTTCTTAATTGACAAATGATGGCTACCCTCAGGCGACAAAACTGCTCTGATCTTGCGCGCCACTGGGCGCATGACATTTACGAGGTGTTCCAGGCGCAAGGCGTTTCCATGGTGTCTTATGTGCCCGATGCCGGCCACGTTGACCTCATCAAGTTGTGTGAAGCAGATGAGAGGATGCGAGCGGTGTCGTTAACGACAGAAGAAGAAGGCGTCGCCTTGGCGGCTGGCGCGTATCTGGGCGGCAAGCGCGCGGCGCTTCTGATGCAGTCGAGCGGCGTGGGTAACTGCATCAATATGCTTTCACTGATCAAGACGTGCCAGTTGCCGTTTCTCACACTCGTCACGATGCGAGGCGAATACGGTGAGTTCAATCCCTGGCAGATTCCGATGGGACAAGCGACGCCTACTTTGCTCTCCGCCATCGGCCTCATCGTTTATCGCGTTGACGCTCCGCATGAAGTCAGTGATGTGCTGGAAGCGGCCGTCAGCTTGGCATACGGCAGTTATTGTGGTGTAGCGGTGCTGCTTTCGCAGCGACTCATCGGCACAAAGCGATTTGTGGAGGAAACATGATCCCGGCGCCATATTTGAATCGTCGTGAAGTGGTGACGGCTTTACTCGCTGACCGAGGCGACCTATTGGTCGTCGCGGGATTGGGCGCGACCGCATGGGATGTAGCTTCCGTCGAAGATCACCCGCTTGATTTCCCGCTGTGGGGCGCGATGGGTGGAGCGGCGATGGTCGGACTCGGATTAGCCTTTGCACAACCTGCGCGCAAGGTGCTAGTCATTACTGGCGACGGCGAAATGCTGATGGGGATGGGCAGCCTGGCCACAATTGCCGCGCAGCGCCCTCGCAATCTCCGCGTCGTAGTGATGGACAACGAATGTTATGCCGAAACGGGGCGACAACGCACGCCTACTGCCTGCGGCTCAGACATCGCCGCAATCGCCTTGGCCTGCGGGTTCCCGCACGCCCGCACGGCGTGGGAGGCCGACGAAATCGAGCCGTTGCGCGTTGATATTCATCGACTCGATGACCTGTTTCTGGCCGTGATCAAAGTAGCGCTTACCGACGACCCGAAGACCCTGCCGCCGCGCGACGGCGCGTATTTGAAAAATCGGATGCGCGCCGCCCTGCTCGGGCCACAAGCAGTTTTCGAGTAATCACGATGTTTCTGATGAACGAAAAGATGCTCCCGCTACGGACATGGTGGACCCCAGTGAGGAATTTCGGTTGTGAGGCGCTTTAGTCAGATCACCAACCTCCCGTAGACACTAAAATCCTTAAGAGGAAAACGACTAGGCGCAATCTACCTTCCATCTTTCTGATTCTGCACGATTTCGACTATCTCCCCCGCTTTTTTTCGGTCTCAATCGGATTGAACAACTGTTGAAAGAACTCGGAGAGTTTCATGTTTAACCTCTTCAGACCGACAAATCTTTATCGTGCAGATGTTGCCTTTTTCAGCGGAAGGAGACGGTTGATGACGATCCCGGATGTCTGGTCGAGATTTTACCGAACGAAACTTAACTCGACTTTATCCATCACGCCGCGTAACACACGGCGTCAATTACGCCCTCCAGCAATGAGCGCGGGATTTTTACAACATCACTGTTTGGACCCGACGTTGAAAAATGGCATCCGAGAAAATTGGCCGTTCCTTCGTATATCAGGCGGCGGCGGGAAGGGGCTCGATCTCCAAATGCTTCTTCGTCGCCGCAGCGACGGTTTGAACCTAGGCCGGCGTTTTAACGCCGGTTAAGATGGCGAATGATCGCCCAGTCGCGGCAGCCATTCTGCTTGATCGTCCGGCTCATCCTTTTTTCCATGGTTTGCTTCACATTTATGGTCCTCGTCTCCGCTCTCTTTTTGCTCATCCGGAGCCTGATGGTCTCCCGAACAGCGCTCGCGGCAGAGAATGGAGACCGGAAAAACTGGGGGCTGAGAATAATTCGAACCTGTCCTTCGTCAAAACCCGATTCATCTGCGTTTTCAACAACTTCGCTTGTCTTTCTCCCAACCAAAATTTTCGAGATCAAAATTTGATCCTAGCGTAGGGGGATCGTAAATAACGGCAAGTTAACTGTTAACACTGGATGTCTGTAAGTGTATGAAAATAAAGAGAGGCGGAATTTTTACTATGGACAGGAGATACTCGCTTAAAGTTGATAACAGGCTCTAGCTATTTTTGATGATTTCTTCAAGACTTACTGCTCTGTATTTCGTTAAACGTGTCCAGCACGCCGGACTTGATATGTTAGATTGTTAATCGCGGATGAAGATAACATTTTCGGCTCTTTGGGAATTCGAGTGATGAACGGCATGATCCTATGTCCGTTATCGGTTCAACCACAGCAACTTGGGAACGTCTCCGCGCATTCCTAAATAGCAAAATTTTCTTGGAGCTGGCAAAGCGTTCTCTCTTTTGCGGTTTCTTTAACATATGATATGCGCTGGACGACGGTGAAAATTCCGATATTTGCCCGCTAACAAACTCTACTGTTAAGTGATAGTTATTCGATATCACGTTGGAGGTGTTCGTGATGAATGCGGCGATGACTTTTTGTGAAACACACGCAAACATGACCGAAGGTTTCTGGTCGTTACTGCGTTCTGTTTGGCAGTCGCGTCGCGGCGCCTTGCAGGAGTCATTTCCGTTCCATTCGGTTTCTTAGACTCATTCATAATGTCAGTAGGAATAAAAAAGTTATCCGAGTAATGCTAACCGAGTTCGCTGACTGGGCCGATGGGTCAGCTGGCGGACCTGGAAAAATTGTTTTTGCGATTTGTCGCCGAATTTAGCATGTTCGTGATTGACAAGAGCTGACGTTGATAGTAAAAATTCGAGTTGATATGGCGCTTGTCTTAGTGAAGGTGAGGCTCAATATTTGTTACACAACTAAATCGAAACACGCTACATTGGGACGCTGGTACAGTACCGCGCGCGTAAGCAAGCGGCCGTCTCATAAGTCAGCCGCTTGCTTACGCGCGCGGTACTGTACCAATCTCACGTGTTCTGATTTAGTTTGAATAAAGAGCAAGCTCTCCATGGAATCGCTATCACTATTTCCTCTAGCGACCTTAAGCTTCGAACGCTACGTCAGAAGTTATACTCACAGATCAGCAAAACCCCTATCATTGATAGAAGTGTGTTCACCTCGGTTTGCGCGCCTCAGCGCGATGGATCGGGCGCGCGCATAAGCCACCTCCCCTATAGATAGTAACTTGGTCTTGAATGCGTTAAGAATTCAACAAACGTCAAGGCTGTTACTCGTCTGTTTGTCAATAATCACAAGGACGAACTTGGTGATTGCCTTGGTCTGATGACCGTGTGCCCACGGCGTCAGGTGTTTGATAAGCTCGTCTACGTGTATCGGTCGAATCTCTGTTGTCATACCACCAACAGGGTTACAAAAATCGTTAACGTGCGATTACACACACGTTTACAGAAAGTCTCCTGATGTTAGGCATCAGGGCTATTCTCACCATCGCGTCGAGACGGATGGATTAGGCGCCAGTATTTGGTCGCTTTTCCGTCATAACTTCTATTGGTGTGCCCGTTTGATAATCCGGACGGGCATGTTCGAACGAGAGGGAGGTTATCTATGTTAATTAAGCGACTTAAGCTAATAATTCTTCTGCTGTCACTTACCGCAAGTGGCGCCATGACATTTGCTTCGTCCAAAGGCGGTAAGGCTCAAGATGAGGCCTTGTGCAAAGATGACGCGTTAACCCGAGAGCTGACCGCCGAGCTCCAGGAATTAGGGTTCACCGGGAGAATCGAAGACACGCTTGAGGAAAGGCTCGGCCGCCGTATCGACCGCAAACTTGCCGATCTCGGACGCCTATTATGGTTCGATACCATAACCGGCCTGAATAACGATAACACTTGCGCCGGATGTCATTCCCCCACCAATGGTTTTGGCGACACACAATCGATCGCCATTGGAATCGAGAACAATGGAATTGTCGGCCCGCACCGGACCGGCCCACGAAATCAGCGCCGTACTCCGTTGATAATCAACACGGCGTTCTTCCCGACCTTGATGTGGAACTCGCGTTTTGCGTCACTCTCAAATGATCCGTTTGACAATAGCGCAGGATTTATCTTCCCCCGCCCGGAAGAACTTACCCTTTCTTACCTGCCACATCTACTAGTGGCTCAGGCGTTTATTCCGCCGACAGAACGCGTCGAGGTGGCCGGATTTGACTTTCCCGGAGACAACTTCGCCATTCGCGCCGAGGTGTTGCGGCGGCTCAATGAAATTGATGAGTATCGAGAGCTTTTTGGCAAATCTTTCCCTGAAGTGAAAGACGGGGATCCGATTAACTTTGACATGTTTGGGAAAGCGATTGCGGAGTTTGAGTTCACCCTGACTTTTGCGAATGCGCCGATTGACAGGTTTGCCCGTGGCCACAAGAATGCCTTGACAGACAACCAGAAAAAGGGCGCCTTACTTTTCTTCGGTAAGGCCGGTTGCGTGGTTTGTCATGCCGTCTCGGGGCAATCTAACGAAATGTTTAGTGACTTCAAACAGCATGTTCTTGGGGTCCCGCAGATCGTCCCGTCAGTCGGCAATGTGGTTTTTGACGGCCCCGGAGCCAACGAAGACTTCGGACTCGAACAGGTTACCAGCGATCCATCCGATCGTTATAAGTTTCGCACGTCGCCGATACGCAACGTCGCGCTTCAGCCCACGTTTATGCATAACGGCGCTTTTACCAGGCTTGAAGACGCCATACGCCACCATTTAGACGTTTTTACGTCGGCGAGGAATTATAACCCTACCGCTGCAGGAGTCGCCCGCGACTTAAGAGGCCCACTGGGGCCAATTCGGCCGGTCTTGGCCCGCATTGACCCGCTCGTGGCGCATCCGACGCATCTCACGAATGATGAGTTTAACTGGCTCGTCGATTTCGTTCGTAACGGGCTCCTTGATGATGGCGCGGACGCTCGACATTTGCGGAGACTGGTCCCGAAAAGGGTACCGAGCGGTCGCCCGGTGTTGACGTTTGAATTTCCGGATGAAGAGCGGTGTCTTCTGGAGTGAACCGAGTTGCGCTACCACGTCCAATTTCTGACAAAGAATAACAGACGTACAAGTATTCAGCGAGAGAAAGCGGCTCGCCGAGGCCAAGATGTTAGACCGACGGCAAGCATTGGTCGGGCGTCACGACGCGAGGACTGCCTTCAGTTAGCTCTTCACTGTCAGATCAAGTCGCGACTTTTACACATTCGCTCGGATGTTGTCAGCCCTCTGCGCCTATCAATCGGCTTTGGGATCGATAAAATGTTCCCACAAGCCGTCAAATATCAATTTGATCGTGCCCGGAGCCAGCGCGACAGAAGTGTCCTTCAAATTTTCGTAGTTTAATTCATACGCAGCGATGGCTATTACAACACTGTAACCGCTGCTTCTTATTTTGTCATTTATTTGCTTGTCGAGATCATCCTGAAAATTGAAGTCATATTTTTGAGCATCGGATTGAAGTATGAGCTTCAGACCCTAAATCGGGCCAGACAACATTGGCACACGCGGCGGTACGGTACCGGGAGCGGTAGCGACCGGGCGCCCGTCGAAGCGCTCTCTCCGCCGGCGCCCGGTCGCTACCGCTCCCGGTACCGTACCAATGTTACTTGGTTTAGTTGACGCGCTTGTCTTGGCGCAATTGTTGCGCTGTGACTTCCTGCACGTGTCTGGAACCAGTCGGCCGAAACGCAGCGGTTACGACGCTTGACAGCAAGACGCAGCGCGCTGGTTTGGGATCAAACAGCCATCAAAAACCGCTATAAGGCGCGGATCGCCACAGCGTGCAAAGCCGCCGCGCGTCCGCCAGTTTGCTTGAGAGCCAATCTCGCCTCCTCCGCGCTCAACCCGTATCCGGAAAACAGCTCCTCCGCCTCTGGTGGTGTAAAAGCGAGCATCTGTTCGGTAATCACGAACAGGTGTTGCTTGGAGCGGAGTCGCAACATCGGCGCGGGCGGCAGACCTCGCCCCAGAATGAGCATGTGTGTCTCGGCCGGAAGCAGCGGGAGCAAATGATGGAAAAACGGGGCTATCCAATCGGCGTCGTAGATTAAATGCAAGTCGTCAATCACCAATACCAAAGGCTCCGCCTGTCGCTCCAAATCATAGACATAAGCTTCCGCCAGCGCCGCGATATCGAATTCGTCTTTGGCCCCGGTCTCGCCACTCCTGAATGCTCGCGCGTGACAGCCCTGAGTTTGACGGCCGAATCCGGGGCGCACGCGAGCCACACTCGCCACCAAATACTCCAAAAAAACAGGAAGGCTCATATCCGGCGCGTCCACTTTATACCAGGCCGCACACCCCTCGTGGCGCCGGACGAAATCGACGGCCAGCATGGTTTTGCCAGCGCCCGCACGCCCGTTGATGAGGGTCGCAGGAAAGGACTTGAGCTTCTCCCGCAGCGTGTCGAGCAGCCCCTGCCGGCAAACGCGCGGAATCTCGGAGGGAATCGTTACCTTGCTGGTGATTATCTTCATGAAATAATTTCCGACCTCGAAAATACAATAATGTCCGACCTCGAAACTCAAGATAAGCGAGGCGGCTTGAGAACTTCTTGAAGCGGGCGCGATATCACATTTTCAACGCTCAAGAATCGCTCAAGGGCCTTATGTACAATTGCCTCGCGATTTGGAAAGCCGTGGCGATCGGCGCCTGTCTTCAGGGGCCTTGGCGGGGTCGACATATCTGGGGTGGAAACTTCGCCGCTGTGACCGGTTACCGGCCCGGTCGCAGAGGGCTTCGAGGCCGGGTGAGATTTCATTCTGGGGAAATTTCGCCACGACAGTTCGTCATGAGCCGAATCGGCCGAGCCGGCTTTCCGAATCGCCGCGATTCTACTCCGATAAATTGGGCTTCTTGAAAAAGGCGAGGAAGTTTGCGTTTTTATGGCATAGGTGTTCAAGGGTAGCGGAGACGGAAAGACGCGGAAATGGCTTTCATGGGAGGCCAGGCCGGTCTGGATAAAAGCGGAGACTTACCTCACCGCCCCAAATGACACTGTCATAGAGGCGCCACGTTGTTCGACAAGCTGGCAGCTTGTCGGACGCCTCCGGCCCGATGGCTACGAAGTTAACAGAACAGGTCAGTTTAATATTCACCTTATTGACGGACAGGAGACTTAAGACGCGGATTTAGTGAAAGATATGACGACGTTCAGCAAATGGTGTGACGATTTACAATCGGGTACACCTTTTGCTCGGCTTAGATAGCCCGGCTGACCCCACATTGAATCCTTAACCCTTTGCAGCTTTGACGTAGCGACATCGCGACGTCATTTTCCAATCCTTTAGGAGAAAACTAAATGAAACGACTTGTATTGTTATTGGCCGTAACCATGTTGATCTGCTCCTCGGCCTTGGCTCAAGCATCCGGCAAGGGGAGCGCCTCGGCGCGAGGCGGGGCAAAGACCGAAGCGCAGAACGCCAACCAGACGGCCGTTCTGGATTCAGGGGCACAGTTGAGCGCGGAATTACTCGCCACGCTCGAGGCCGGGAAGGCCAAACCTGGCGACGAGTTCAAAATGCGAACGCTCAAGCCAGTGATTGTTGGCGGCAAAGAGGTGATAGCCAAAGGCTCAGTGCTCACCGGCCACGTGGTCGAATCGGCCAAGGCGGAAGGCAAGGAAGGCGTCTCGCGGTTGCGGCTCGGCTTCGATCAACTGCGGAATAAGAACCTGACGACGCCTTTCTCCGCGACCATCGAGCAGATTACGCGGGTTTCCATCAACAGTCAGAGTCAGATCGATGATATGGGCGCATCCTCGGGAGTTGGCGCCAATGCCGGCGGCGCAGCCAGGTCGAGAACATCCTCCTCCGGCGGGTCGGGTGGCGGGTTGCTCGGCGG
>WNFZ01005718.1_pt1 | contig 19326 bp, 15 predicted proteins | sample 5400081 | NCBI WGS metagenome assembly WNFZ01 (sample SAMN13153365, study PRJNA577476) | soil metagenome | isolation source: 80 cm soil or saprolite under grassland replicate 1 | place: USA:California | collected 2016-06-15
TCCGGGAATCTTGCTCTTGCTGGAACCTAGTCTCATTTCCCTAACTTTCGTTGCATAGCAACGTGGACACGAGACGAGCGGTCGACGTCCTCTTGACCTCGCTTGGACCATCTGAAATCCACAAGCACTGCAACGGCGCGTCAATAGCGTAAGATTGCCGAATTGAGGCAATGGAAGAGTAAAATTGCATCCGGTTTGCCATTTGCCGTTGCAACCGATGAATCTTTTGCCACTTCCACGACTGCGAACGACAGCAAGTTTCAGCCCGCATTTCGGACAAGGAGTGTCAAAGGTAACGTCCGCCACTCTTTCTGTCACAATGGCTTCTGAGAGCTGAGAACCGATCTCATCTTCGTTTTCTGCCAACGCGAGCATAATTGGTCGAAGATGATCAAGCGCTTCCACTAGAACGCCACGTCTAGACGCTGTTCCATTCTGGATGTCTTGCATCAAATTCTCCAGATTCGCTGTGAAGGATGAGTCGATAATCAAGGGGCAATACGTCGAAAGAGTGTCAGTCACTTTCTCGGCGAGATCGCTCGCTCTCATCCGCTCTTCTCTAATGTAGTCTCGCGCGTAGAGAAGGTCAATGATTCCTGCTCTCGTAGCCTTTGTACCGATGTTCGCGTCTTCCATTTTCTTCAGCAGACTACTGGGATTGTAACGATGAGGCGGTTGAGTGAATTTCTCGACAGCTTTGATGCCCTGAACCTTTGCTCTGTCACCAATTCCGAAGTCAGGTAGACGTCTCGCATCATCGAGTACGTACGGCCGATAGAACTCAATCCAACCCATCTTGATCACGCGAGAGCCCAAGAGAAAGAATCTGTGGTTGTCGTAGGTGAGAATCATTCGGGACCTCGACTTGAGGTTGGAATCAGCAAATGTGGCCATGAATCGTCGCGAAATGAGATCGTACAGTTTGGCCTCTCCGCCTGACAGGGGTCGTTTGGGGGACTCGCCTGTAGGGAAGATTGCGGGGTGAGCGGGATCATCTTTGGGACCATTGTTCGGGCGAAGATAGCCCCGAGTCATGAGCTTGGCGACTAAAGGTTGGTAGACTGTGTAAGATGCGATTCCCCCCAAGATTTCGGCGTACCCAATATCAGGAGGAAGTTTCTGGCTAGAGGTCCTAGGGTAGGAGATGAGCGCGTCGAGGTACAATCTCTCAGCCGAGGCAAGGGTCCTCGCGGGAGAGTATCCAAAGTGTCGATAGGCTTCGGATTGAAGGCTCGATAAGTCAAACGGGTAAGGAGGAAATTGCTGAATCTCGTGGGATTCTATTGCTTTGACGTCGAGTAGAACATTTTTACACTCGTCGCAAACGCTTTTTGCTTCTGCTTTAGATGCGATCTTGTCCTTTTCATATTCTAGAGTGTAAATCTTATCGTCGTGAACGATTGTCGCCTCTACTGTCCAAAATGGAACCGGGACAAAACAGGATATCTCTTCTTCTCGCTCTACAACGAAGCCGAGGGTAGGGCCTTGTACTCTCCCAGTGCTGAGGGTAGCGTAGCCTCTCCCTTGCCTTAGCGCCGATCCAGTCAGTAGCCGTGAGAGATTGATGCCGTAAAGCCAATCTAGCTCATGGCGACACTTTCCGGCATCTACCAAAGGTAGTTCCGTTTTTGAATCGAGCTTTTGAAAAGCGAATCGAAGCTCTCTCTCTGTCATTGTACTGAACTTCATCCTGAGCGCCTTGGTGTGGGCCCCGTTACAGGCGTACTGTAGAATCGTGTGACCGATGACCGATCCTTCAAGGTCATAATCGCACGCGTTGATGTAGCGTTCTGCGTTTGCCGCGATGGATCCGATGACTTGAACCCATCGAGCTAGTCTCGCGGAGGTTCGATCAACTAGATGTTTTGGTGCCCAATGATAATCCCAGACGGGGTAGGAATGTCTACTGGATCGACCCTTGGAGTCGACGCTGTAGAGGTGTCCAAGGGCCGAGCAGACGATGAGTTGTCCGTTTCTTGTGTGACATTCGAAGTAGGGAACGCCCTGGGATTCTAGTTTTCGAGGGAGGTTCTCTTCATCGAGCGCTCTGGCGACTCTTTGAGCCGCGTCGGGCTTCTCGCAGACGATTAGGGTCTTGATCTATTTCCACTTCTCCGGATTGCGAATGAGGAACTGCACCATTTCTCTGGCGCGATCGCCAGTTTCAGGCAGTGCAACTAGTCGCATGAGAAAATCTTCGGTCGTCAGGCTGCCATATGCGGCGGACCAGAGAGGGTAGGCATCTTTGACTTTGCGGTAAACCTCTGAGTGATTGGCACAGAGACCTGCGGGGGCATCTACAATTTTCATTCCACAGACAGCGCACTGATCCAGATCTTATCTCTCCAATCTCACGACGCTTTCACCATCAGGGCCTATTGATTCGAGTCTGAATCCGTAATCTCCACCTATCGATGTGAGTCCACATCAAATGTCTTGGCAATCGTGCCTGAGGCAAACTGTTTTAACTGTATTACCGTAAAATGGTCCGCTGGAAGTTCAACCATTGGCAGACAAAAGAGCAGTATTACTAATCATCGACGGAATGGCTGACAGGCCACTTATCGATCATGACTACAAAACACCTCTGGAATACGCCAACACTCCAAACATGGACCGGCTCGCCAAAGGAGGCCTCGTTGGTCAACTTGACCCTATTTCTCCCGGTGTACGCGCGGGAAGCGATGTTGCAAATCTTGCCCTGCTCGGATACGACCCAGCCAAGTACTACACAGGAAGAGGCGCCCTGGAGGCGATGGGCGCTGGAATCGAGCTTCGCCCAGGCGATGTCGCGTTTCGATGCAACTTCGCCACAGTTGATGATGACTTCCGCGTAGAAGATAGACGCGCGGGACGAATCAGAAAGGGAACCTCGAAACTTGCCAAGGTGGTTGATGCGATCAAGATTGACGGCGTACCGGGCGTCAGGACCATTTTCAGGGCCACGGTTGATCATAGAGCCGTCTTGGTCTTGCGTGGGGAGAAGTTGTCGAGAATGGTGTCCGATGTGGACCCGAAAGAGGAAGGCGCGAAGATCGCGATCTCCAAGGCGCTTGATGGAAGCGAGGAAGCGAAACGAACATCCGCCGCGGTTAACGAATTCGTCAAGAGGTCACACGAAGCATTGCGGGAACATCCGCTGAATCAGGAACGAGCGAACGATGGTGAAAAAGTAGCCAACATTGTTCTAACGAGGGGAGCGGGAACAGTTCCCAACCTTCCTAGCTTCAAGTCAATGTTCGACCTTCGAGGAACATGCATCTCAGGAACCCCGATGGTACAGGGAATAGCTATGGCCGCAGGGATGGAGGTTATGGATATCAAGGGTGCAACTGGCGGGATCAAGACAGATTACGAAGCAAAGGCAAAGGCAGTCATCGAAGGAAGCAAGGACAAGAACTTTGTTCTAGTCCACGTAAAAGCGCCCGATATCGCAGGCCATGACGGCGATTTCAAGGGCAAGGTCAGAACCTTGGAAGAAGTGGATACACTTGTCGGGCACATCATCGATGAAGTCGATATTGGGCTCAACTATGTCGCGCTGACAGCCGACCACGCTACCCCTGTCGGGTATGGAGCTCATACCGGCGACCCAGTCCCGGTAATAATAGGTGGTCCTGACGTTCCTGCGAGTCGTGTTCTCAAGTTCAGCGAGGCGTCGGCGGCTAGGGGAAACCTCGGAAGGATACGCGGACTTGACCTGATGCCGATTGTCACGGACCTCGTTGGGCGAAGTCGACTCTACGGCTCCTAGACCGCGCGCCGGGATACTTTCTTCAATTCCGAAACTCGGATCTCTGACATGGGTCATGCTGTAGTAATACGTTCGAGTCTGGCAATGAAATAGCCGGCGGTCCTGTCTCTATGGGGGTAGAACCGTCGACAATTACTTTGGCCGCGTAGTCCTGGGGAACCATATTCTTCCAAGATTCGACGTGTCTCGAAGTCAGCATGCGCAGATAGAAACTTCGAAAGCACAAATTCATTCTCTTCGAGTGTCAGACTGCAAGTGCAGTACAAGATGCGGCCCCCCGGACGCGTGTACTTCGACGATTCTTCAAGCATTCTAGATTGGAGGATCGAGAACCTCTGAAGGAGTTTCGAAGAAAGGTGCCATTTCATCCTTGGATTTCGATCCAAAATGCCTGTTCCGGTGCAGGGCGGGTCGACAATCACTAGATCGAATTGCCCGGTGAGGCCTAGATTCGACGCGTCTCCGATCAGAGGCGAGGCGGTCTTTACCCCGAGTCTTTCCGTCTCCGTCCTCCATGACTCCATCCTGTTCCTGGAATAGTCGACCGAAATGATTCTTCCCCGATTCCTCATCAACTGGGCCACCGTGGCAGTCTTGCCGCCGGGGGCGGAACAAAGATCTAGAACACTCTCCCCAGGAGCAGGGTCTGCTGCCTTGACTGCTAAGTAGGAGGCCAAGTCTTGGACTTGGAATAGTCCGGTCTCGAAATAACTCGCAAGTGTCGAGGGCGGCCCGGTCAGTAAGTAGGTGCCGGAATCAGTCTCGACAAGCTGCGCCGAGCTCTTCTTCAATTCAAGGGGAAGGTTGGTTCGTCCACGATTTCTCAAAGGATTGACGCGAAGGTATCGATGACGCGCAGGTGGAGAGAGAATCTTGAGACCGGTTTCTCTACCGAAGTGGTAGAAGCAATACGAGACCCACCATGGCGGATTGTGAGTTTGGATGCCCACCTGATCTATCTCGCTCATATCACTCGAAGTATTGGGGGGCGTACCTGCTACCAGGGACCCAAGTAACTGTTCGAGCCTTGGACCTTCGCGCTCGGATGATATTCTTCGTAGGGCCCGGATCAGATCAGTTCTTGCATCAGTATCGTCTACGAGCATGACGTAGGCCGTGAGGTGGAAGAGAGCGAGGCTCCTTTTGTCAAATTTCTCGCCTGGAAATATCGTCTCGACCGCTCCGTTTAGGGAGTCAAGTCTCGAAACCGTATCAATCACCAGTCTAAGCGCTAAAGATTTCTCACGTTGGAGAGAAGTATCAGCAGAAGCGATTCTTGACACTGCGGATCTTTCACTCTTTCCCTGTGATACAAGAAGCAGGGCCTCACGCGCCAGCCGCAGCCTCTCCACAAGATTCGATCCGGACATTTCTCGACTCCCTACAGGGAACCTTTTTACCGATAAGCCCTTCCGGCTTTGGCTCTACATGATGTCCAGCCTTGACCAATACCTAACAAAGCCACAACCCGAGGCTCCAAAGCCCAAGGCTCCAACGAAGCCGCAACTCGGGTTCAAGGCAAGTACACCGAGGGACATGGCTCAGTCATATTTTGTCGGAGCTGGATACGATGGCGAGAGAAGAGCAGTTTTCCTCAAACTATACGATCCTCAAACCGAAAAGATACAATTCTGGTACGATAACACAGGACACACGCCATATTGCCTTTCCAAGGACACGCCTGACAATCTCAAGAAAAACAAGGAACTGATGAGTCACCCGGGACTCTTAGGGCTCGAACCTGCGAGACGCTTCGACGCCCTCGAAGGCAAAGATATTCCAGTGACTATCGTGCTTGCGAGGGACCCGCTTTCCATAGGTGGACGACCCAGTGGGTGCATCAGAGACATAATTACCGCTTGGGAGGCTGACATAAGGTACGTTGAGAACTACATCTACGACAGGCATCTCGAGCCCGGAATGTCCTACAATGTCCAACAAGGCGATCTAAAACCAGGAACCTCAGCACACCTTCCAGTTGTCAAGGAAGCAATCGAAGAAAAGGACGAAGACTACCGTGGACTAATGGAAAGATGGCTGCGCCTTCTTGAATACCCAGTTCCAAACTTCAGACGGGTAGCACTCGACATCGAAGTCTACTCCCCGATAGAAACAAGAGTCCCCGACCCAACAACTGCAGAATACAAAGTCATCTGCGCAAGCCTCTGCGGATCCGACGACACAAAGAAAGTGCTCTTACTCAAGCATCCCGGCACAGAAACCGTGGAACTTCCAGGGATAGAAGTCGAGGTGTACGATTCTGAACAGGAACTCGTTTCAGCAATATTCACCGCCCTGAACGACTACCCGTTTGTCCTAACCTTCAACGGCGACGACTTCGACCTCCGATACTTGTTCCATCGCGCGCTAAACCATCTCGGCTTTTACCGAGACCAAATACCAATAGAGCTAGGAAGAGAGTCCGCCACCGTCAAGTACGGAGTACACCTGGACCTCTACAAGTTCTTTTTCAACAGATCCATCCAAGTCTACGCCTTTAGCAACAGATACAGAGAGGTCACTCTAGACGCTGTTTCCGAGGCACTTCTCGAAACCGGAAAGCTCGATATTTCGGCATCGGTATCGCGATTAAGCCCAGCAGAACTAGCGGCATACTGCTACCAAGACGCTGAACTCGTCATGAATCTAACGAGTTTCGATGAGGAGGTGGTCATGAAACTAATCACTGCTCTCTCTCGAATAAGTTTCCTCCCTATGGAGGACATGTCTCGCCAAGGTGTCTCGGGCTGGATTAGAAGCATGCTGTTCCGCGAGCATCGGGCTCGAGGTTTTCTCATTCCACGATCGGAAGAGATCACCGCCAAAAAAGGATCGACTAGTACTACTGCGATGATCAAGGGCAAAAAGTACAAGGGGGGAATGGTCGTCGATCCCGTTCCTGGCGTACACTTCGATGTTGCCGTGCTCGACTTCGCTTCGCTATACCCATCTATAATCAAGACATGGAACCTCGGCTACGAGACGATTCTTTGTGGACACGCTGATTGCCGAACCAACAAGATCCCCGACACGGACCATTGGGTCTGTAGACACAGAAAGGCAATGGAAAGTCAACTAGTAGGGTCCCTTCGGGATCTCAGAATACATTGGTACAAACCCAGAGCCAAAGACAAAGGACTCTCGCCGGAGAAGCTTACTTGGTACCAGGTTGTGCAAAACGCTCTCAAAGTAGTACTCAACGCAAGCTACGGGGTCTTCGGGTCAGACAGGTTCTCTTTGTATTGTCCTCCCCTCGCAGAGTCAACTGCGGCTGTTGGAAGATACGCGATAACAAACACGATTCAAGAAGCAAAACGACTAGGAATAGAGGTATTCTACGGCGACACTGACTCGCTCTTCCTTGGCACCCCGGCTAGGGAGAGACTTGACGAGCTAATCCGGTGGTCCAAAAAGGAGCTCGGAATGGAATTGGAGGTTGACAAAAACTACAGATATGTCGCCCTCAGCCTCCGAAAGAAAAACTACCTCGGAGTTCACCCTGACAACAAAGTTGACATCAAGGGACTCACCGGTAAGAAGAGACACATCCCCGAGTTCCTCAAGAACACGTTCAACCAACTGGTAGAGATTCTGGGTCAGGTCAAAACACCAACAGATTTCGACGTGGCGAGGGTCAAGATCAAGGACCTTGTACAAGATTCGTACAGCAAGCTCCGAAACAGGAAATACTCACTGGATGACTTGGCCTTCAACATGATGATTGGAAAATCCGTCGCCAGCTACACGAAAACGACGCCGCAGCACGTTAAGGCGGCCCAGCAATTAAGCAACAAAGGCGGCGACGTCAGAGCCGGCGACCTAGTCAGCTTCGTCAAAGTCACAACCGGGAGCGGAGTCAAGCCCGTTCAACTGGCAAGCATTCACGAGATTGACGTGGAAAAATACAACGAATACATCCGGTCAACCTTCGAGCAGGTCCTAGACGCAATTGGCCTGGATTACGAAGAACTCACAGGTGCGAAGAAGCTGACCTCCTTCTTCTCCGGAGCTTAACGTCGTCTTGCTTAGCATAATTCCCGTGAAAGGGATCCCAATCATAGGGTCGGGCGACAATTTAGGCGAGATCATTGTCGCCAAGCTGCAGGATCAGGGAGAGGCGTTTCAAGAAGGAGATGTCACAGTCGTTTCTCAGAAAGTTGTATCAAAAGCAGAAGGCCGAGTCGTAAATCTCTCTAGGGTAACACCCTCACCTTTCGCATCCTTCGTTGCAAAGGAGGCAGGCAAGGACCCGCGCCAGGTAGAGGTTATCCTCCGAGAAACTCGAAAGATCGTCCGAATGAAGGATGGGCATTTGATCACAGAAACAAAGCACGGATTCATCTGCGCGAACGCTGGTGTTGACGCTTCGAACGTCGCAAAAGGGAAAGACACCGTTACACTTCTACCGCTGAATCCTGACGCCTCCGCTGACCGCATAGGTAAGACAATCCGAAAACTCACTGGAAAAACAATACCCGTCATCATAACTGACACCTTCGGTCGGGCATGGAGGATGGGCCAGGTCAACTTCGCCATAGGAATCTCTGGAATGAAGCCAATCCATGACTACAGGGGAACCCGGGACATGTACCGGCACACACTCCGTGTGACCGAGATAGCCGTCGCAGACGAGCTTGCCTCCGCCGGAGAACTGGTAATGAACAAGGCCGACAAGGTCCCAGCGGCCCTGGTAAGGGGATACAAGATCAAGCGAGGCAAAGGCACGAGTAAGGACCTTCTGAGACCAGAAGAAATGGATCTCTTCAGGTAAGAAGGCGATTGGTCCATAGTTGGCTAAGTCTTAATGGCATCGAGAACTGGTCGAGAGAACGAAGGCGAATTGGGAATGGAACCAATCAAGCCTCCAATGCCCGTGCATGTTCGAGACATTCAGAATTTCGCAAGACTAGCATTGGGACTGACAGAAGGATCCCAAATGATCTGGAGTTTCAAACACAAGTCCAGGAACATCCTAGCATTCTTCACCGCGTACATGTACTGGGATGGAGATATTCCGATATTGGCTTACACAGAGGCGGATTTTGACAGGGCCAAACCCTTCCTTTCATACAAGAGCGATTCTCCTAAAGGAGAGGAATGGCAATTTTGCGACGAGGCCGATGACACTCGGTTCAAGTACGCTTCAGTTATCGACGTGAAAAGCTTGCCAGACGCCTTTGCAAAGAGTATCGAAGGCGACTTTCCAGATGCTCCCGACCCTGTTTTGACTGAGCTCCAAGACACAAAGTCGCTAGCTAGGGTTCTACTCACACTCTCAATGCGAGACGGCAACATCTTTCCCCTGTGGCATTTCCGCAGAGGAGACAAACACATACTGGGCAACTGCATACCATTCGAACACTATTATGACTCCGACGCCCTTCCAATCTTCTTCTACACCGCGACCATGACTCCACCTCCAGGACCGTTTCTCAAATATCTGGCAGCAAAGCCACACGGAGAGAGGCTGGAATTCACGAACGCCGCCACAGATGCAAAATACTTCTACACAAAGGTCATTGACGTCATAGACTTTCCGCTCTTTCCGAAATAAACCCGGGCCAAAGACTTTTCAGCAGTAAACATTCTCCCTAACGCCGCTGGTATCCTCTTGCCAAGAGAAATCAGGGTCGGCATCGCCGGAATTGGAAACTGCGCCTCGAGCCTTGTCCAAGGAACAGAATTCTACCGCGCTGCCCAAAAGACAGTTGGATTGATGAACGAGAAAGTTGGACCTTTCAAGGTATCAGATATCCGGTTCGTCGCCGCGTTTGACATTGACGACAGAAAGGTTGGGAAAGATCTGTCAGAAGCAGTCTACGCAGAACCGAACAACACGAGAAAAATTGTTCAAGTGCGCCCCATGGGGGTCAAGGTCCAGATGGCTCAGCCTTTGGACGGAATATCGCCTATCGCCGGCGACAAGGTACGACCCAGCAGCGCGAAACCCTCCAACATCGTCAAGGTTCTAGAGGACTCTAGGACCGATGTGTTGGTTAACCTCACGCCGACAGGCGCCTCGAAGGCCAGCGAGATGTATGCCCAGGCAGCGCTGCTAGCAGGCAACGCGTTCATCAATGCTACGCCGGCAAAGATAGCCTCGAGCAAAGTGTGGCAAGCCAAGTACAAAAAGAAAGGGGCTATCGTTGTAGGCGATGACATTATGGATCAGATCGGCTCAACCATCCTGCACAAGAATCTCCTATCCCTGCTAGTCGAGAGGGGCACCCAAATTGGGGAAACACACCAACTTGACATTGGCGGTGGAACGGAGTCACAACTAGCCCTTGACAAGAAAAGATACGAGATCAAGCGGGGGATAAAAACCGCGGCTGTCGCCGCCGCAGTGCCCTACAAGTTCCCAATAGTTGCAGGGTCGTCCGATTTTGTGGATTTCATGGAGAACCGCCGGACAAGCTACTTTTGGATCAAAGGCGAATACTTCGCCGGGACAGACTTCACCCTCGACATGCGCATCTCGCTCGAAGATGGACCGGCATGCGCGGGTATTCTCACGGACGTCATACGGATGGTGACGCTCGCCGCTGAAAGAGAACAGAGCGGAGCACTGAACGCTGTCTCGTCCTACGGGTTCAAAGCTCCGCCGAAACGCGTACACCTAGAAAACCTTAACCAAGAACTAGGCTGGATGCCGAAGGGTCTAAGGCCGAATTGAGGCAGAACAGCCACGAACAATTCAAGGAACGAATCCTTCAAGCCTCACGATCAAACAAGAGCCGAATAGTTCTTGCAATAGATGTCCACAATGCCAGACCTGTAGAGCTGCTTGACCACGCAATCGACCTAGTCGAACAAACCCAACAGTCAATATGCGCGGTGAAGTTTGGACGCCAGACGATTCTGAGCATTGGTCCCGAGAAGACTGTTCGCTTGCTCAAAACAATACACGGTTACAGACTCACGACGATAATAGACGACAAGCTCAACGACATTGACGAGACAAACGCTGCAATCACACGAACCTATCTCAATCTCGGATTCGACGCTATAACGGTCAACCCATTCGCTGGATGGAAAGGAGGCTTAGAGAGCACTTTCAAGCTCGCCCATGAAAGTGGAATGGGACTACTAGCCCTCGTCTACATGAGCCATCCAGGAGCCTCTGAAGGATACGGACAGAAAGTGTTGAGTGGCAGATCCAAAAAGACCAGACCCGAGTTCGAAATATTCGCCGAGAAAGCCTTTGAGTGGAAGGCCGATGGCGCAGTCGTTGGCGCAACCAGGCCTAACATCGTTCGAAGGACCAAGGAAATACTCGGCACGAGCGTGCCAATCTTCTCACCGGGAGTTGGAAACCAAGGAGGAGAAATAGCTCGGTCTCTTAGAGCAGGAACAGACTACTTCATAATCGGAAGATCAATCACGACAGCACAGAACCACAGAAAGGCAGCGGCAGAATTTGCAGAGGCGTCTATAGTCCTAGACGACTAGGCTTGGCCCGGTTGCCATAACTCACGTCGCAGGAGATCGCGGACCGCTGCCCTAATGGCATCGCTTCTGCTGTGATAGATTCCAGCCTTGACCAACTGGTCAACATCGTCTACAAGCTTCTCAGGAAGCTTAACGGTTACGAGCCTCAAAGCAACGCATCTGACCCAAAGTTCCTCGCCGAGGTCCAGAAGATGGGAGCTATCACACCATTCTCAATGGCATCGCAGTTCAACCTCAGACTTAGCGTGGCCAAAGATTTGCTGGAAGACCTCGAGAAGAAAAGGCTTGTAAGACTGGTCGGCGGAAATGCCAGGATCAGAATATACCAGCCAGCGGCCGCCTAAACCTTCCTTATCGTTATCACCGTACCCTCCTTCACCTGTCTGAACAGCTCAAGCCCGTTGGTTATTCGGCCCAAAAGATTCACCGGACTGTAGGGCCTAGTTGGCCCGTAGAAGACGCAAACTGCATCGCCCTGTGGCCAATAACCCATTGATCCCACTTCCATATTGCTACGGGGTTTCTCGCCTGGAGCCTTCACTGTGACTTGGAAATAGACCTCTTCCCCGTATCTCACGGCCCTACCATTGACGGGAAGATTGCGCAGAAGAGCGTCAGATGTTCGAGGGGCGGCGAACCTGAAGAATTCTCCTTGAGCCTCCCCTAGTCCGTCGATCGCAAGCGAGACTTTGGGTCGGGAAACCTCTGATGCTGGTCGTTGTGACAAGACTCATAGCCGTCTGCTGAACCAAGTTATATAGCTCGCTCAAGGCGGAGCGCCCGCAAAGCGAGTTCACATGAAACGGGTGATCATAGTTGGGGCAGCGGGCAGGGATTTTCATAACTTCAACATGGTCTTCCGGAACTCGTCCGATCATGAAGTAGTCGCATTCACGGCCGCCCAGATCCCGGGAATAGAAGGAAGAACTTACCCGCCCGAGCTTGCTGGACCGAGATACCCGAAAGGGATCCCCATATTCGCGGAGAGAGAACTTCCCCGTCTAATCAAAGAAATGAAAGCCGACCTAGCGATACTGTCCTATAGTGACCTGTCCTACGCAGAACTGATGCACATTGGATCCTCGGCACTCGCAGCAGGAGCGGACTTCCAGTTACTTGGACCAAGGAACACGATGCTTCGCTCAAGATTGCCGGTCGTGTCAGTTGGCGCAGTGCGGACCGGAGCTGGCAAAAGTACGGTCTCGAGAAAGATCTCTCTAACTCTACGTGACGCTGGCAAGAAAGTCGTGGTAATTCGGCACCCTATGCCCTACGGTGACCTCACTAAGGAAGGAGTTCAGAGATTCGCTTCGTTCGAAGACCTGGACAATGCCGACTGCTCTATCGAAGAGAGGGAGGAGTACGAACCTCATATCGAACACGGGTTTGTGGTCTACGCGGGCATAGATTATGAGCAGATTCTTCGATCTGCGGAGAAGGAAGCGGACATAATACTCTGGGATGGTGGAAATAACGACATACCCTTCATCCAGCCAAACGTCCATTTCGCCGTCCTGGATCCATTACGTGCTGGAGACGAGCTGACACACTATCCAAGCGAAGTCAACGTCCGGCTCGCTAATGTCGGAATCATCAACAAGGTCAACGTCGCTGAACCGAAAAACATACAACTCGTAGAATCGAATCTGAAAGCATTGAACCCAACAGCTACAGTCATCAAGGCAGCATCAGAAGTCACAGTAGACAAGCCCGAACTAGTTAGAGGAAAGCGAGTCCTTATCATAGAAGATGGCCCGACCGTCACCCACGGCGACATGGCCTATGGAGTCGGATACGTTGCAGCGAAATCCTTCCACGCCAAAGAGATCGTCGACCCACGCAAGTATGCCGTGGGCATCGTGAAGGAAATTTTCAAGAAGTACCCTCACGTCACCGAGGTTCTTCCTACGGTCGGGTACGGGAACCAGCAGATAAGGGACATGGAAGCAACAATTGCCAACGCGGATTGCGATACTATCATGATAGCGACACCCGCAGATATCAGGCGAATAATCAAGTTCCCCAAGCCCACTGTGAGAGTAGGCTATGAACTGAAAGAACAAACCAAACCAGGAATCAAAGAAGTCCTGCACTCCAAAGGGATAATCTAGAACTTAGCAAATAGCTAAGCAATCGTCTTCCGCAGCGTCTCAGCCACGTACTCTATCTCAGTCTCCCCCAACCTCGGATGAACAGGGAGGGAAAAAACCTGCCTCGACGCCTTCTCAGTCTCAGGCAATCGCCCCCTCCGAGCAATGTTCGAGTCTCGATAAAGTGGCGTAGAATGTACCGGAGAGGAATAGTAGACCCCCGCTTCAATGTTCTTGTTCCACAGCTTATCCACAATCTTATTCCGCTTAGCGGCGTTCACACCTCTCAAGCGAACGGTATACAAGTACCAGCTGTGTCTTCGACCATTGGGCTCTTTAGGCAAGAACAGTTTTCCACTCATGCTCAACTTCTCAGTGGTCAACTCAGCATTCTTCCGCCTCTTTTCAAGGAAAGAGGGTAGCTTCCTCAGCTGCGCGTAACCGATCGCCGCTGCAATCTCCGTCATGTGATAATTGTGACCTGGCCTAACGGTCCAGTATGGACGTTGTTCTCCGTGAGAACGGACCATTCTCAGGGCCTGAGCATACCCATCATCGTTTGTCGTAACCATCCCTCCTTCGCCGGTTGTAATATTCTTGCCAGCGTAGAAACTGAAACAAGTCATGTCGGCGATCGAGCCAATTTTTCTCCCATCGAGCTGGGCGCCGTGAGCCTGAGCCGCGTCTTCAATTACAACAATGTCTTTTCCATGAGCCAAATTCGCTACTCCAGAAACATCGGAGGGGAGGCCGTAGAGATCCGTAGGAATGATAGCTTTCGTCTTACGTGATACACACTCCTCGACACTCTCAATCCTGAGACAATACGTGTCCTTATCGATATCAGCGAAAACAGGAGTTGCGCCAGTTAGTACGACGGCGTTGGCCGCGCCAACAAATGTGAAAGAGGGAAGAATTACCTCATCACCTGGACCAACATCGGCAGCAAGTAACGAGGCGTGTAATGCCGCTGTCCCGTTCACCACCGCGACGGCATGCTTTGCACCAACAAACTTGGCAAAACTCCTTTCAAACTCCAAAACACGAGGCCCCATCCCACTCTTATCGGTCAGGATTCCGCTACGAAGAACTTCGACGGCTGCATCGATCTCCTCCTTTCCAAGAAACGGTTGATTGATCCTGATCAATTCTCGCAAATTTTCTGTTTGTCCCCGGTTTTCAGCAATCTTCGCTCTGGTGCCTAAAAGAGTTGGCCCAAAACAAATCTCAGAGCAATTTCTCTCAAGCTCAAGTTGCAAATCAGAAAAACAATCTCACTTGAACAGAGGGGATCGCGAGCGGACTACAGTTTGATCTCTTTTCCGTAGATTTTGCATGGTCCAAAGGAGCAAATCGTCAGAAATGAGCCGATAACAAGGATTTAGAGCCACATAACCCGCCCAGGCCATCTTTGCTTCCGGTTTCGGAGCCCTAGCGCTTGATAAATTTTATATTGCACGCGAAATGTCTCGCCTCATTCGAGACTTGGAGATAAAGAAAAATTGTCATCAGAATTAGCTGGTCAGCAAGTAATTATTCTCAGAGAAGGAACTTCGAGAAGCCGCGGCCAAGATGCACTCAAAGCAAACATCATGGCTGCAAAAATCATCGCAGAATCTGTCAGATCCTCCCTGGGGCCAAAAGGTATGGACAAGATGCTAGTGGACGGATTTGGAGACGTTACGATCACCAACGATGGAGCGACTATACTCGATGAAATGGAAGTACAACATCCTGCCGCCAAGATGATGGTAGAAGTTGCAAAGACCCAGGATGATGAAGTTGGAGACGGAACAACTACTTCGGTCGTAGTAGCCGGTGAGCTACTCAAAAAGGCGGAAGAACTCCTCGACCAAGGAATCCACCCGACAGTAATAGTTGACGGTTACAGAGAAGCCTCAAACAGAGCTCTAGAGGTCCTTAACCAAATCGCGATCAAGATAGAACCGAATGACAAGGCGTTACTTCGAAAGGTTGCCGAGGTATCCTTGGCGAGCAAAATACTCGCCGAAGATAAAGAGGCAATGGCAGAACTCGCCGTAAACGCGATTCTCCAAGTTGCCGAAAAAACCTCCGACGGATACAAGGTCGACATCGACGACGTAAAAGTTGAGAAGAAACCAGGCGAATCCTTGACCGACACCTCTCTCATCAAGGGGATAGTCCTTGACAAGGAAATCGTTCATCCGGGCATGCCCAAAAGAGTGGAAGATGCGAAGATCGCACTAGTCGATGCGCCATTAGAGGTGGAGAAGACCGAGTTCGACGCAAAGATCAACATCGAAAATCCGGAACAAATGAAAGCATTCCTAGACGAAGAGGAAAAAATGCTCAAAGACATGACAGACAAGATCTCGAACTCCGGAGCAAACGTCCTCCTTTGCGAGAAAGGAATAGATGATGTCGCGCAACATTATCTAGCGAAAAAGGGAATACTCGCAGTCAGACGAGTAAAACAGTCTGACATGGAGAAACTTGTCAAGGCAACGGGCGGAAAAGTCGTCAGCAACGTAAACGACCTAAGGCCGGAAGACCTGGGATTCGCCAAGCTAGTTGAAGAACGCAAGGTCGCAGACGACAAGATGACCTTCGTAGAAGGAAGCAAGAACCCCAAGGCGGTCACAATCCTTGTACGTGGAGGAAGCGAGAGACTTGTTGACGAAGCCGAGAGAGCAATCCACGATGCACTGTGCGTTGTTCGGGACGTTGTTCTCGATCCAAGAGTCGTTGGAGGTGGCGGGGCCCCTGAAGCGGAAGTCGCAAGGCGCCTAAGAGAACATGCGCAGAAACTATCTGGGAAGGAGCAGTTGGCAGTCATAGCGTTTGGCGAAGCCCTCGAGACTCTGCCCACAGCCCTTGCTGAAAACGCGGGGCTCGATCCGATCGACATCCTCGTCCAGCTTCGAGTCGCCCACGAGAAAGGACAGCTCTGGGCAGGGGTAGATGTGAACGAGTCCAAGGTGGCGGACCTCAAAGAGAGAGGCATTCTCGAACCAATAGGGGTGAAAATACAAGTGATAAAATCGGCCTCCGAGGCCGCGGGAATGATACTAAAGATCGATGATGTGATCGCCGCTGCAAAGTCCAGCCCCGGTGGTCAAGGTGGACCGAAGGGAAAGGACGAGGGTGACGACGAGGGAAGCAGCGATTACTAGAGAGCCCGACAGCATCGAGATCGGACCCCCAAAACTCACGCGCTTCGAGAAAGCGAGAGTAGTAGGGGCTAGGGCGCTCCAAATATCAATGGGAGCCCCGGTTCTCCTCGACTTGAAACAAGGATTGTTGTCGCCTATTGATGTGGCTCTGATGGAATTAGAAGAGGGCGTTCTTCCAATCAGTATACGCCGAGCCCTGCCTGATGGCACAAGCCAGAACATCCCGTTGAAATGGCTCCTCCACCCCGTGGAAGAAGAGAAGAAGTCTAGGTCAAAGAAGGAAGACGAGTAACCATTCAGCCAACTCAAGAACCTGTCCTCCTTACAGGGGTAAACGCAGCTGACGAGCGATTCTCGTGGAGAGCCGCCCTTGTATCGATGGTAGTATTGTCTGCGGTCGCGAGCCTTGCTTATGCCTTGAATGTGAACCCTTTCGCGCTTAGTTTCAATATCTCGTTCGTTTACTTGCCAACAGCGGTCTTGATTCTGGGGCCGCTTGTGGCGAGAGCTAGGAGAAAGGCTGAAACTCCGCCTAGTTCATCGGCGGGTTATGAGGCAACTTGATGCTCATAACGTAAGCATCAGCGCCATCATGATAGTAGTGTGTAGCAACTCTGGCGGTGTCAAAACCCATATTCTTGTAGAGTCTGACCGCGTCCTCGTTGGCAGTCCTAACCTCCAAGAAGCACTCCTCAGCCCCATGCAGTTCTAAGGCCTTCATCGCTGCGAGAACCAGTTCCTTTCCTATTCCTTGCCGTCGATAATCTGGCATGACCGCAACTGAAACCACGTGTCCTTTTCGAACCATTCTGAATCTGCGAACATCTGAGAAACCGAACTCAAGCCTGCACATAATATATCCCGCCACCTTGCGTTCCTTCTCCGCGATGATGAACGCCTCGGGACAGCTCTTGTAGACCTCCATGAAAAAGTACGGGCTATAATTCTCGGGAAGGCAGACCCTGTTGATCTCGATGACCGATGAGAGATCGTCCGGGCGGAATGGACGCAACAGGTAGGGTGCTTCGAGCAACTCTCTTTCTAAGATAGTTGGGAATCTTGATGTATAATATCTTGTCGTCGAATTTGATAATTTCTAGCAGTTTGACAACATGTTTAAATCGCTCAGAACGGAGCGAGCCGCGAAAGACAGGCGACTCTTGAGTGAGTGATGCGCCCCCACCGCCGACTCCTTTACCGGCGACTCAAACTACCTTCGCAGTTTATGCTGGGCCCCCGCTTGATTCCATCAAGATGATGGTCGCCACAGAGTTCCATGTCACTGACGCATTCTTGGATCCATATGGAATTCCCACAGTTCAAGTAACGCCTGAACCAGCTAAGGAGAAATTCCAGAGATTGTTGGATCAACTACGTCAACAGGGGCTGATAGCCGCCATCAGGGGAGCAACCGACAGCCTTACGATCAAAATCTTCCAGAAACCCCCAGTTAGGCCGTCTCTCAAGACAATCAACCTCGGGCTCTTTCTCGCGACTGTCACCACAGTCTTCATCGCAGGATACTACCTTTGGACCACGGGTCTATTTGGAAGCGAAGCCCTTCAACAACAACTTATCGCGATAATCGATCCTACGGCGAACCCGTATCTTAAGGGCGGGCTGTTCACCGGAGGTCTACTCTCAATAATAGGGCTTCACGAATTTGGGCACAAAGCTGCGGCTCGACATCACAAGATGGATGCGACCCTTCCATACTTTGTCCCAGGCCCCCCTCCAATCGGGACCTTTGGTGCGCTCATCTCTCTCAAATCGCCTCCAGCGAACCGGGATCAGCTCTTTGACCTCGGCCTAAGCGGGCCAGTGATCGGCTTTATCGTGACAATAGTCGTTGCCGCGCTAAGTGTCTTCATAGGAACGCTCCCAAACGCCGGCCAAGCGACCCAACTAGACACGTGGAACAGTACCTGCGCCGCGCAGCTCGGAGTCTCAAGCTGCTTCTCTAACATCGACTTTGGCTTGATCGCGAGACAACCTCTTATTCTGATAATCGTTTCTCAATTCACGAGTATGGTTCGGCCCGGTGTGCTTCTTGACAACCAGCTTCTCAACATAGTCCCAGCATGGCAACTTGACGGCGGCCATATTTCTAGGGCAGTCTTCGGTCCCGGCGGACACAGAGTTGCCAGCGTGATCGGATTGGCCCTCTTATTCATTGCCGGGTACTATCCGTTCGGCCTGCTCGTTTTGGCCTTCATGTTCTTTTCACGCCGAGGATTCGCGGGCGTTGAGCCACTTGACGATATCAGTCCAGTAAGCAACTCAAGAAAACTGCTCTACATCTTCGCTCTCTTTATGTTGGTACTTACCTTCGCATACTCTCCATTCTAGAAGAACCGCAATGAATCTTCCTATCAAAGTAGGCACTGCGTCAAGAGTCTTGACTGAAACTCTCAAACTAAGCAAAGACGGAAACAGAGTGGAGCTAGAAGATATCGCATTAAATGCGAAGACCACAGAATCCTTTGCAAAACAAGTCCTGACAAGCGTAATAGGAGATGTTAACACTCGGATCTCTCTGAAGCCAGGGCTTCGAATCCAGCTCGCCTTAGAAATCGCCCGAGCTGGACTGCTAAAAGAAGCCGCGCAAGTTCTCACTTGGCAGGAATTCGAGAACTTCGTGGGGAGATGTCTGGAGGAAGCAGCATTTCGAACCCAGAAGAGTGTGCGAATCAAAGGAGACGGTAGAGTTTGGCAGATCGACGTCGTTGGATTTCGCGGCGAGCTAGTGCTGGCGATTGACTGCAAGCATTGGAATACCCCAAGTAGTCTTTCCAGATTCAAGCCTGTAGCGAATCACCAGCGAACCGCGACCTTGCATCTCCTGCCGAGACTTCGGGAAAAGATGCTTCGAAGA
>WNFZ01008552.1_pt1 | contig 19288 bp, 16 predicted proteins | sample 5400081 | NCBI WGS metagenome assembly WNFZ01 (sample SAMN13153365, study PRJNA577476) | soil metagenome | isolation source: 80 cm soil or saprolite under grassland replicate 1 | place: USA:California | collected 2016-06-15
CCAAACCACTCGAAGAAATAGGTCACGGCGACCAGTACTCGTTCGCGCACGGAGTAACGATATTCCTGCATTTTGAGCGACTGCCATTCGACGATCGATGCCATTGAACCCTGAACGCGCGCCTTCTCACGTACGATACGATGAATCGTTTCGGGATTTCGAAAACCGATCGGAGAAATTAGCAGAGCATTGGCAGCGATCACAAGCACACTGAATGTGATCAATACCACCCACCCGCCTTCGCTCCACTTGCCCACAATTTGACCGATGAACACAAGGCCAGAGAGGACTGCAGTAAAACCTGCTCCAAAACTGCCCCAGGCACGCGCTGCGCCTTTTGCAGTTTGCAGGATATGTTTGCGGATGGCAAAGCCCATTACCATGATCGGCATGAAAACACCGATGCCATAGTAAGGTACGGCTGCACTGGTATTGCCTTTTACCAGAAGTTGAATGACAACCGCGACGATAAAGCCAGCAGTGACTGAGCGAGTAAACGTTCCCTGAGGATTGCGGTATACAACAATTTCCGGGATTTCTCCAATGGCGACGTCGCGCCATGCAGTTGCTTGTAGATCCTGGAAGGCGGTCATGGACGCGGCTGCCAGCAAAGCGACAGCCAATATCTGGTACGCCCAATAGAGAATAGTGCCCCCAGGGATTTGGTTGAAACCGATGTAAGCAAGGTTACCAACTAGGGAACGTCCCAGCGTGCCATCAAAGACGTTGAAATGAAAAGCAAAGTATGCCAGGAACGCTGTAGTGAAGCCGCCATAGAACAGAAAGGAAGTTTGCACCATGCGTCCGATGCCAGACTTGCCACTATAGAAGTTCCACAAGCCGTTGAGTTTCGTCATGTGCTGCTTGCCCCATTTCACAAGGGCAAAATCTTCATGAATAACAAACTGGATGCCGTTGGACATGGCTTCCAAGCCAGAGAGCGCCACCAAGCCTTTCATGGAGGCGGTCAACATATGATAGGCTGCCTGCCAGATGGATGGTGTGGTCACTGATTCAGTAAAGGGCGCTGCCGCAACTCCGCGGCTTTTTGCGATGAACAGACTGATTCCCAGCACAATTGTAAGAAATCCAAATATGCCGAGCAAACCAAATACCACGCGTGATGATTCACCGCGGCCGCGAATGGTTAACCACCATGTGATGGCAGCCATTGCCGCGCCCAGCACGAAGCGGATAATCCAGACCGTGCCGTAGGAGTTGGTGATGGAGAGTAATTGATCTACGCCGGAAAGAGTCGAAACCACGATGGTGAAGATGTAATCTTGGATCAAAACCACTGCAACAACCAGGCTTAAACCTGGAGCCAGATAGCGCATCGCCGCCGTGTATGAACCACCGCCTTCATTGAAAATTCCAAGCGAGTACATATACAGAGCGCCGAATATAATGTTTGCAAACGCGATGACAACGACCGCGACAAACGCATATTTTTGTAGTCCATATGGATGCAGGGCGCTCATCATTTCACCGGTGGCGTAAAAGTATGAGGTGAAATAGTCGACGCCGAAGAGGGCCAGCGCGGCGAGTAAACCGATCTGTCCCGCGCCGTGAACATGTACATCTGCTTCGCGTTCACGCGGCGATAAACGGAATGAAACGACCACAATAACGATTAAGAGAGCGATGGAGAAAAACATTCTAGTGCCTATTGGTTTGCAGATTCAAATGCCTGTTCGAGCATGTCAAGCAAATGAAGAAGATGTTTACGAGTGGATGGGTTGTAGCGTGTGTCCTGGCTGACTTTCACTTCCTCCTGCCGAACCGCGCGCACGACAAACGCGGGCACGAACATGATTCGTCCCGACGGAATGATTTCGAAATTGGAGATATCGATCTTCAAATCCTGATCATCGAAATAGGGCAGACTGAGACGAAGACCACGGTTCAGACTTCCAGCTTCGGCGCGTTGCTTGATACGAGCAATGATTTCCTTCACCTGATAAATCGCCAGTGTGCGTCCCTGGTTGACTAACTGTCCTAACATGCCATAGCGTTTCTTGGCATATTCATCATCTGCGGAAATATATGGAGCAAGTGCAACGGCAAGGAACAGCACTTCCATGAATCTCTGCATGGACTTGATGTGCGATTCCGCTTCTTCCACAGACTTGACAAGCATGTCACCGTGTTCGCCGAATGCCACCCACTGTGGCAGGAAGAACTTGCGAGCATACGGCACGAAAGGCACGATCAGGTCGCCGCGTCCCTCTTCAGCTTTGCCCTCTTCGGCGATCGCATCGGTCGTAGCTGTGATCGCTGATTCGGGTTCCAGTCCGCTGTCTTCTGGAATGGATGGGATGGTCTCATCCTCGTCCGCGGGCTTGTAACGAACGGTTCGCCCGGCAGGAAGCATTTGATAGACCATGTATGTAACTGTGGCATGCCGCAACAATCCAGCTGCGAAAGATATAGCTCGATCGGGAGACTGCTCCAATTCGATGAAGGCGTGCCGCAGTGCTTTGTAAAGTTCTGCTTTGCGGAAGCGGTTCATGAAGCTTCCAGCAGAATGGGCGCGTTGGTTTTGAGGGATAGTCACCAGCGCGGGCTGATCGACATTTTCCAATGTGCAGACCACCCGGTCTGGCAGAGAGAAGTTAACTTGAGGATCACCATCTACAACGGCTTGCGCTATCTGCTTTCCCTGTGTTTCGAGATAGCGTTGGATAATCGCTGGTTGTGCGGAAAATAGAGCCTGCTGGCGTTCACATTCCTCCGATAAGCGTTCCAATAAATATTTTGGGTTTGTTTCTGACATTCTTGACCTTTTCGACGATGATGATGATTACGAGAACAGTGAATTCCAAATCTTAATAAACCAAAACTCCGGGATCAGTAATAGCAAGAGCATCAAGGTTTGAAATCCATCTTTCGATACTTGAACGATCTTTACTTGAAGGAGAAAGAAGCCAACCATGATTCCAAGAAAGCCAGACCAGGCTGTTACTCGCGCAAGCGCATGGGCTTGGGGTTTTGGCGGTTGAATTTTTGAAAGGATATAAACCGGGACTTGCATCCTCGATTCGAGGATTTGGCTTAAAGGCTGCCGGCGAATTCCAATGGATTGTTCTGCAATACACACGATCATATCCCCTTTTTGATAGTTGCGCTTTACTGCATTCACCCAATCCGTGCCAATTTCGACTTTGATCTCTACAGAAACCTTGGCATCTTGAATCAACGCAGACACGGTAATCAGCTCACGTCGAAGAGCCGGTTCCTGGCTCGGGTCTTTGCACAAACCCAGAAGTTGGACGGTCGAACCTGTAGCATTCGCCAACTCCCAAAGTCTCCGTGTGACAGAGGCACAATCGACGTCTGCAGGAATCAGAATAATGAGACGACGAGCTTCTTCCAGCTCAAACCATTGAATCAAAGCGTCTGATTCAGCAATTACAGGATGAAGCAAAGATGGAAAGTTCACGTTAAGTTTGTTCATTTCACCTCACAGTTGATACCATCTTATTCACTTCGCATAAAACGCTGACAAAGAAATTAGAAGAACATATAAAGAACAAATAAAAATCGCCTCTTTTAGAGGCGATTAAGAAAAACGTCACTAGTGATTTAGTGACAAAAAACATCCTATTTTTATGTCATTGCGAGGAGCGGAACCACGAAGCAATCTCCCAATTAATGGAAAACTCCTAACAGGAAATGGTTACCGTTTCGATGTAGATTGCTTCGCGAAGTGCGCTCGCAATGACATCAGCCTAATCATCCGCGATAAAGCGATAGCCAATGCCAGGTTCAGTCAGAATATATTGCGGGCGCTCAGGATTATCTTCCAATTTCTTGCGGAGTTGACGCATATAGACTCGTAAATATTCTGTATGATCTGCATCCTCCGGTCCCCACACCTGTGAGAGAATACTTTGATGGGTCAGAACACGACCGTGATTGGCGGCCAGGTAGGCAAGCAGTTTATATTCAATACCCGTAAGTTTGACTTCTTCCTCGCCACGCTTCACAATATGCCAGGCGAGGTCAATGGTCAAAGTCCCTGCTTTTACCACTTTGCTTTGCTCACCCTTTCTGCTTGCAGAGTGACGGAGCGCAACGCGGACGCGCGCCAGCAATTCTTCGATGCCAAATGGTTTTGTGAGGTAGTCGTCTGCGCCCATGTCGAGTGCTGCCACTTTATCGCGTTCACTATCGCGAACCGAGAGAATGATAATGGGGATCTGAGTCCATTCGCGCAGGCGCGAACAGACTTCCACACCATCCATATCAGGCAAACCTAAATCCAGAATAACCAGGTCAGGCTCATTGGCGGCTGCGAGCGTTAGTCCTTCTTCACCGCGACTGGCGGTTGTAACCTTGAATTGTTTCTCAGTAAGGATCGTCCGAATGGCGCGCAGAATTTGCGGTTCATCGTCAACAACAAGAATATGTGGCGCGTTGCTCATTCGGTCTCCGGTTCGACGGGAAGTTGCGGTGGTTTCGCTCCGTCCCAGGTAAGTGGCAATGTGAAATTGAATGCCAGTCCATCGGGTACATTCTCGGCCCAGATACGTCCTCCATGTGCCTCAATGATTCCCTTACAGATGGAAAGTCCCAACCCTGTTCCTGTTACTCGGTCTGCTGCCGTGACGCGATAGAACTTATCGAAAATCCGTTCAAGATGTTCGGGTGGCACCTGTGGTCCCTGGTTGCTCACTTGGACGTGAATTGTTTCACCATCCACTTGAGCGTGAATAAAAACCATTGTATTTGCCGGAGCGTACTTCAGACTATTACTTACTAAATTCGTAAAGACTTGTTCCATTTGGACATAATCCACAGGGATAAGAGGCAAAGTTTCTGGCAAATCAATTCGAATTTGATGTTCCACTGCAAGATGTTTCATGCGTGCGATCACGCCTTCAACGATTTCCGCCAGGATATTCCATTGGCGTTTCGGTTTCAGTGCACCCGATTCGATGCGAGACATATCGAGCAAATTGCCCACCAATAGATTCAGGTGATCCGCTTCATCATCAATGGCTGCGACCAGCTCGGTGCGCGCTGGCGAATCCCAGCCCACTTCCTTACCGCGCAAACTGGATGCCGCGGCTTTGATCGTGGAAAGCGGCGTACGCAGTTCATGGGATACAGAGGACAAAATCGCGGACTTCAATTGATCGCTCTCTTCAAGGACTTGTGCGCGGGATTCTGCCTGTGCAAGCCAGGCGCGTTCAAGAGCCAACGCGCCCTGACTTGCGAATGTTTGATACAGCCGCTTCTCACCGGACGATATGGCTGGCTCTGCCCTCCAAAGCCGAATCTCACCGAGGATACCGCGTGCAGCCTCAATCGGCACAATCAACTCGGGTCGACGCGTTGGCGGGTTGCTTTCCGGTAATCGAAAATTGAAAGCTCGGGTGCCTTTGATATTCAGTTCCACGTATTCACCCTCTGCGACCGCGTGAACCTGTTTTGCAAGAATTTGTACAATGGCATGATCGTTCGGCAAGCCGGCAAGTGCCGTACTAAGTTCATAGAGTTGGGTAGCTTCACGTTCACGGGCTGTTGCCGCCGCGAGTCCTGCCTGCGCTTGCCCCACCAGTTGACTGATCACAATTGCGACAACGAGAAACACGACTAAAATGACAATATCCGCAGGGCGGTGGACTGTAAATGTATAATGCGGCTCAATGAAAAAGTAATTAAGAGCGAGGAAGGTTAGCAGCGCGCTCATAATGCCGGGACCAAGTCCCCAACGAGCGGTAATAAGTCCAAGCGGGATCAGATAGAGCAAGGCAACCAGTGTGGTATCAAGTACACCGCGTAATGAGACGAAGAGAGCCGTGATGGCAGCAATCAGCAAGAATGCAACCAGGTAACCGAGGCGGGAAATTAAAGAAGAGTTCCACATATTTGTGGAATTCATTATACCTTTATGAAACGATTGGTATTTCAACGATCTTTGCAGTGTATTCTTTATTTCGCGGATGGATAGATAAGCGATCTTCAATCAAAATCATCTAGTGAGATCCTTACTTCCGCGACTCAACGATAACATCTCCGCTTCATTTGTAATGACCGTATCCCCCAATTGACTCAGTGCGAGAGCAGCAAGCGTCACACCATAACGCAATCCGGCGAGGGGATCACCATTCAACCATCCATAGATAACGCCTGCTGCAAGAGCATCGCCCGCGCCCAGCCGATCAACGATCTGTGTGGGAACCGATGCTTCATGATGCCATTTCATTCCGTCCCACAACATGGCACCCTGCTCGCCAAATGTGATGACAATGATGTGTGCCTGACTTCGTTCAAGCATCCCTTGTGCGATCTCCTGCGTGGAGCCAGCGCATTGAAAAACTCTCCTCGCATCCCTTTCGCTGCAAAATACGATCTCGGACTGTTGAAGGAATGGCAAAAGGATTCGCTGTGCTTCCGTTTCGGTCCACAGCTTTTGCCGATAATTCACATCGAAGCTGACTGGCACACCACGTTGCTTTGCACGACGCAACGCCTCATTGATAATCGCGCAGCATGATGAGGAAAGCGCCGGTGTAATCCCCGTTAGATGAAGAAGGCGCGTATCGAATAGAATATCCCAATCAATATCATCTGGTTTTAGCTGGGTAATGCAGGAGTTGAGGCGATCATACGTAACCTGGATACCTCGTGGCGGTGCGCCAAATTCCACATAATATGTGCCCATGCGTCCGTCTTCCTGCCAGAGCACGCCATCCAGATTAACACCTGATTCGCGCAGTGCATTGGCTGCCATTCGTCCCAACGGATTTTTCGGTAACGCGCCCATCCAGCATGTTTGCCGATCAAGCCGTGCTAACAGGCTGGCGACATTCGCCTCAGCTCCTGCCGGATAAATATCCAGTCGCGTGGCTTTCTCCAGTCGTTTTCCTGTAGGGACGCTCAGCCGCAAGAGCATCTCACCAAAGGTGGTCACTTCGAAACGTGGATCAGACATCTTCGCCGCCCTTAATCATTTGACTGCACCGCGCGCCGCGACTTGCCAGGTAATCTCTACTTCATCGTTACGGGCTCCGACAACTTCATCAAACAGACACGTGACTGTACAGCAATGGTTGGGAATGACCGTAAGGCGTTCGCCGATCTCTGGCCTGCGCACATAGGCAGAAAAATCCACATGACCATGTTCCTCGGAAAGCAGATAAATCTTCGCATCCGGATATTCACAGATATAGCCGTAGCCATCCAAACCATGCAGATCCATCGAAAGCGATTTGCTGCCCGCATCTAAAACGCCACGGTCCGCAGTGGGTCGGCTGACAATGGTCGTATGAACCTTGATCGCACAATCATCCAATGAGACGGCACCCGATTGAAGTGTTAACCGATCGCCATAGACATAGATTCCGGCGCGGTGCTCGGTCAATTCGGGATGAGTATGAGCCTGCCACATCGAAGGAGTTCCGCCACCACTTACGCGCTCTATCTCTATGTGATCATCCTTCAACAAGGCACGCGTCGCACGAACGAAGTCATCTAAATGTTCGTTGCTCGGATACGTCATCAAGCCGCCGAAGTGCAGGTTTGGAAGGCTTGCGATCAGCCGCGCCAGTTCAGCCGCTTCAGGCGGAGATTGCACACCGCAGCGCTCCAAACCCATATCACATTCCACAAGGACAGTTAATATCAAGCCCGCTTCTTGTGCCGCATTAGATAAGCCGCGAATCACAACCGCAGAATCTGCCGTGACACTGATCGTGGTCCGCGCGGCAAGCCGCATAAGGCGTCGAAGTTTCGTTTGCCCCACAATGTTATAGGGAATAAAAATATCGTTGAAACCAGCATCTGCCATCACTTCTGCCTCGCTTACTTTTTGACAGGTAATGCCCACCGCGCCAGCATCCATTTGTAATTGAGCGATGGCAGGGATTTTGTGAGTCTTGACGTGTGGACGATTGGCGATCTTGTGCTGGTCCAGATATGCTTGCAATCGCGCAATATTCGCTTCCATGCGGTCGATGTCCACTACAGGAACAGGAGTCTCCAATTCATCAACGTGCATTACTAATCCTTTCCAACATAGGCGATGGCATCGATCTCGACCAGGATTCCTAATAGCTGACTCCCAACTGTAGTGCGCGCCGGCTTGGGATTTGGGAAGTACGTTGCATATACTTTGTTATAGCGCTCGAACATGGATAGATCGCTCAAGTGCGCGCTGACCTTGACCACATCCGCGAGCGTGGCACCACCTGCCTCTAGAATCGCCTTGATATTTTCCATCACACGCGCGGTCTGCTCTTCAACTGTATCGCCAACCACTTGACCTGTCGCGGGATCCAGCGGTCCCTGACCAGAGACAAAGATGAAATCTCCCACGCGTAATCCCTGGGAATAGGCTCCGATCGGTGATGCACCGGAATGAGTTGTGATTTGCTGCTTCGACATGTTCGTATCTCCTCTACTGAATTTGATATTTGTTCTTGTTAGGTGTAGGGGCGACCCGCCTAGCGGGAGTAAATAACTCGATGATCATGGCGGGTCGCCCTTACGCGCATAACATCAGTTATTAAACCCACGCATCGCGCAGAAGACGTAGCCAGTTCCCGTGCATAATGGCTGCAATATCTTCTTCACTGTACTTGCGCTCTCTCAGAATATTCGCAATCTTTTGCAGATCAGCGATCGTATCCAAATCCGATGGCGATTGCTCGCGACCAAATCCACCATCGAGATCGCTGCCGATCGCGGCATGTCCACTATTCCCTGCCAGTTGACAGATATGGTCAATGTGATCGACAACATCTTTGAGATACACCGCTTCATTATTCTTCGCACCTTGAATCCAAGCAGGTCGGATCATCCAGTTGTCGCAGGCAACTCCAATTACGCCGTTGCGTTCGATGATGAGGCGCAATTGTTCATCTGTGAACTGACGCTGATGAGGAACCAGGCTGCGGCAATTATTATGACTGGCTACTATATGCCCATCAAAACAATTCATCGCCTCCCAGAAAGCTTGATCCGAAAGATGAGTTAGATCCAAAGCGAAAGACTCGAGTCATTTTCCCACTGATACCACTGAACGATGTGCTCATCCAATTCATTGCGATTCTTAATCAAGCGGACTTCCCCCATTTCATTCAATGCTTCGTAATAAGCAAGCTGACCCTGCGCGACGGCGTACGCTTGTGCGGCGGATGAATAATCCAGATTTTGAATGGCATGACCTGTAGCGCGCGCCAAGAGCGTGGCGAAACAAAGCGCGACACGACCGCTGCGCATTTCAGGCAAAGCGACAGTTCCCAGTCCGCGCCCTGCGCCCGTTAGTTTGCTTTCCCGCGTGCGGATCGTATACACCGATTGTTGAAGATCACGATTCCATTGGAGTGCATTCCAGGCGAGGTCGAGATGTGCGTCAATAAGTAACATTGAGGGTTCCGCTCTCCTATGATTATTTCTTTCTTATTTTACTCTCCTGAATCATCTAATTGCTTACATGACAAACATAACTCACACCGCGATAACGATCTGAGTTATGTTTGATCGGATATGCGGAAAGAGACTATGGTATTGCGATGTTAGAAGTCGGGACGTTATAGCCTCTGATTCTGAGATGAGGTGATTGACCACCAAGATCTGCAGTCGCGTATTTCGCTGTGATGGTGATCGATTCGCCAGGGAACAATGAGATGTAATTATCAGTATAGGTGACTGGTAAAACTTCCAGTCCGTTATTGCCAGCAGTGACTTCTGCACGGGCGAAAAAGGCGATATTCGTCGCGCTCGTATTGTTCAGAGTGATCGTTACTGTTTCCTCTCCACTAGCAACTGTTCTGGAGGCAGAAGCAGTAACATTGCTATTCGAAGCAAGGCTGTTGAGTCCCGTGAGATTAGCGTAAGTCTTTACGGCCGTGCTGTACCAGTTCGACTTGTTTCCCAATGTATCTGGCGTTGTCGAATACCAATAGAGGTTATTACTCACTACTTGATTTGATGAATCCTTTAGTTGAAGTCGAATAAAGTACGTTGTACTTAATCCGCTTACGGTAGGAATTGTGAATGCCGGTGTCGAAGCGTTCGCCGGAATATTCAACGTAACCTGATTGGTATATTGCTGTGCCAGGGTTGGAATATTGTAGACGGTGACCGAGGCAGCCATATTGCTGTAAGCCGCCAGAGTTGAGTTGACGATCTTCACATTCTTACCTATGTAATCATATAAGATGTGAACTGGCTCATCTGCTTTCTTCGTGCCGTAAAAGCCTCCCGCGGGTTTGAAGTAGTAATCATATAGACTCCAGTGTACCGAGGGCCAGGCATTGTTTTGCATCCAGAAAATAGTCCCAAAAGTCTGGGTGTACTCATTCGCATTCCAAGCTTCGAAGAAAGCACGCGTGGATTCATAACTCAAGAGCTCAGACTTGTTCGAGTAATCCGCTGCGCTGGTTGTCGTCCCATAGCGATTGTCTACTCCATTGGTATACCAATGGATGTCATCGAAAGGTCTTTTTCCAGCATGATATTTAAAAGCGGTACCTTGGGGCCATAGATCCGCGGGCGCGAGGAACTTTTGTAGGCTTTCCAGTGGAGGTGGCGACTCAAATCCTTCTTCGGCAGTCGTCCCGAACGCGCTGCCCGCTTGTGTTGTATCCCACCACAAGGCGGGCGGCTCCCAAACATACGGACCATCCATTTTTACCCCAGCGTTGGAGTTTGACCATGTGGCAACATTATCGAGCGTAGGATTTTGCCAGTGCAGATTCGTTGCAATGGCTTTGTACTGATTCAAGACGGTTGCTCCCGGTGCAGTGTCGCTGCCATATGCCCAGACAAACGGACTGGCATGTGCGCGCAGATTGCGCATCTGACTGTCGAGAGAGTTATACGCGACGGTCGTTTCCTCGGCGCTCCATGCATTGTCGCTTGCCCATCTACTGCAACAGACAAAGCCAGGCATGATCAGGATGCCGAATTGATCTGCGAGATCATAAAGTTCCTCATTACCCAACGTGCCTTCAAAGCGGATCGCGTTGAGTCCCATGTCTTTAATGTACTGCATGTGGGCTTGGTTTGTCTTGGTATCCCAGCGTTGGAGCATATCCCAAACGTAGCCACCACCGCGGAACAAAATATTCTGACCGTTGATCTTATATCCCGCAAAGGAGACGCCATTCACAGTTGTTCGATAATCGGTAAATTGACGAACACCGAAGTTAATCGATTTTGTATCCCAAGTTTGTCCGCTCGCGGCAAAGGAAATACTCAGGTTATAGAGCTCAGGAGTCCCAAACTGATAGGGCCACCACAGCGCAGGATTCGAAACGTGCAGTTGTATAAATGTAGCTGGATCAAACGCGATCTCGCGCCGCTCATTCGGATTCAGTACGATATTCTGGCTGAAGCTAATCGTCGGATAGCCCGATTTAGTAACCGTGCCGCTGACTATTCCCAGATGCCAGCGTTCATATCTGGCGCTTCCGGATTCCAATCCACCGTGCAGAAAGATAGATCATTGCAACTATGTGCAGGCGGAGTGACAAGTAAGGCAACGGCGTTCGATGCACCAACATGGATCAGGTTGGTTACGTTATATTCATGGATCACCATCGTGCCGACTGCGTTGGCGTCGATTTGCGTGCCATTGAACCAAATCTGAGAGCGATAGCTCACGCCTTTGAAGCGCAGCCAATATTGTTGTCCCGCGACAGCCGCGGGCGCGCTGAACTGTCCACGATACCACCAGTTTTGCGTGGTCAGGTCAGGGACAGATTTTAAGTTAGTACCGAAATAAATATTCTGGTAGACGTTATTTGCTACAAGCCCCGCTAAAACTGTAGAAGGTACTGTGATGGGATACCATGTCGAAACGTTGTAACCGGTTTGTGAAATTGTCGAACCGCTATCGGCTACGTTATTTGCTGAGATGAGGGACCAGCCTTGAGTCAACTCGGTTGAGCTGACAGTCGGTGCGGGGGTAGGAGTTGGGCCGGTAGAAGTCGGCGTTAATGTTGGAGTCTTTGAGGGTTTTGGAGCGTTTGGACTACTTGCACTGGCAGAACCTCCCATGATGCTTAACATGAACACAAGCACCAGCGCAGCCGTCAACATGATGAACAGGCGATTTTGCTTTTGCATGGGAATTTCCTTTCTGTCATCCATCGTTTGATGACAGATATAACTGTAAGATTTGAAAACCAGCATCCAGCCTCATAAAAATATGAGTGGGAAACAACTTGACTTATTTTTTGTCATCTCCTCTCTGTTTTGAAACGTATCAAAACGATCATGGTTAGCGCGCGGTCCAACCACCATCAATGAGCAGCGTGTCGCCTGTGATAAGAGCTGCTGCGGGTGAAGCAAGGAACACAACTGCGCTGGCGACTTCCATTGGTTCACCGATGCGTCCTAGTGCGATGCGTGAGAGTACATCCGCGCGGAAAGCGGCATCCTCAAGAGCTTCAGCCGTTCCCGGGGTGTTGATGAAGGTTGGCGCGACCGCATTGACTGTGATGTTGTACTGTCCCCATTCGACGGCGAGACATTTTGTCAGATGTGAGATCGCGGCCTTGGTCATGCAATAGACGGATTCGGTCGGCAAAGCGACAGATCCCGCTTGCGAGCCCAGATTGATGATGCGACCGTACTTTTGCTGAATCATCACCCGACCTGCGGCTTGGCTCACGAAAAAAGTACCTTTCAAGTTGACGGCAAGAGTCAGATCAAAATCTTCTTCACGCACATTCTCGGCGAGATTACTGGGTCCCAAGCCAGCGTTGTTCACTAAAATATCCAACCGTCCAAAATGTTTTACTGTGGAACTTACTGCCTCTTGGATTTCATCGAGGCGGGTAATATCCATTTGCAACTTCAAAACGCCCCGTCCCATTGCTTCGATTTCGCTTGCCAAATCATCCCCGGTTTGGACATCGCGCAATCCCAATGCGACATCTGCGCCTGCATTTGCTAATGCCAGTGCACAGGCGTGACCGATCCCGCGCGCTGCACCAGTCACTAAAGCAATCTGCCCTTGCAAATCAAAACGTGGAAAGTTGTTGTTCATTTCGAAGTTATCCTTTCACAGCTCCAGCGGTCATACCTCTCACGATATAGCGCTGGAAAATTAACGCGACCAACACAGGCGGAACAGCCGCAAGAATTCCTCCCGCCATCATTCCATTGATATTCGTTACGTAGCGACCCACAAATTCTGCAATGGCGACAGGGACCGTTTTCGCCGCCAGCGTACTCGTGAAGATCAAGGCGTAGAAAAATTCATCCCAAGCGAGCAAGAAGACAAACATAGCAGTGGACACCAATCCTGGAACAGAAATGGGCATCACAACACGGAACAAAATTCCCAACCTCGAACAACCATCCAAACGGGCAGCATCTTCCAGTTCGATGGGAACTGTTTGGAAGTAAGCCGCCATAAGCCAGATGGCGTAGGGCAGCGCAAAACTCATGTAAGTGATGATCAGCACGATGGGTTTATTGATCAATTGCAGACTCGAGGCAATAATGAAGAGTGGCAACACAAGCGAGACCTCGGGGATCATGCGGGTCGCGATAATGCCCAGTTGAATGGCGCGGTTGAATCGGAAGGGAATCCGCACCAATGTGTACGCAGCCAAGCTTCCCACAAAGATACAAATGATCGTCACAGCAGAGGCAATCTTGATCGAGTTCAACATTGCGGTAGCAAACGTGCGCGGAACGGAAGAGGCAGCCAGACTGGGAAAGAAAATGTCAAGATAGTTTTGGAATGTAGGATGCTGCGGAATCCAGTGTGGTGGAATAGCGAACAATTCCACCTGGTTAGACAGGCTGGCGCTGAACAACCACAGCAACGGAAAGAAAATAAAGAAAAATACGGGTAGGGTAAGGAGAGACAAAAGCAGTCTTTGAAAAAACTTTCTGGATGACATTATTCAGTCTCCTCCGGCCGATATAGAAACCGAATATAGATAATTGCCATCACGATCGTGAATATAGAAATCAGGAAAGAGAGAGCTGCGCCGATCCCTTGTTTTCCGAACGCAAATGAATTTAGATAGGTCAAATAAGTAATCGTCAATGTTTTGTAAGCAGGTCCCCCACTCGTAAGGATATAAACAATATCGAACACGCGGAAGGCATCCACCGTGCGGACGATCAGAGCAACGAGGATGGCGGGCCTCAACAGAGGAAGACGAATCTGTGAGAAACGTTGCCAGGCATTAGCACCATCTACAGCGGCAGCTTCATCTAAATCCTCGGGAAGAGTCGCCAGCGCCGCTTGCAAGACCAAAGCGACAAATGGCATGGTATGCCAGAGGTCTGCGACAATGATCAGATTCATCGCCATGTTTGGCAGGGATAACCAGGGAACATAATGTTTGATTAACCCCAATTGCATCAACAGGCCGTTAAGTGCTCCAAAATCCGCGCTGTAGATCCAGCGCCACATTGCGCCGTTGACAATGGTTGGCACCGCCCAGGGGATGATTAGGCTGAAGCGCAAGAACTGCCAGCCCCATGGACGGGAATGAATTAATTGAGCAATCGCTAATCCGAAAATTAATTCCAGTCCCACAGAGACAATTGTAAAGTAAAGAGTTCGACCAATGGTCTCCCAAAAGAGTTGATCGCTTAGCATCTCCAGATAATTGCCGAAGCCAACGAAGGTCCGCACCTGGTTAATACCAGTGGGTACATGAAAAAAACTTAGGATAAATGTGGAGATGACGGGCCAAAATGTGACTCCCAGCATGATAAGTAGGCTTGGAGCCAGCAATAGCCAAGCCGTGCGCGCATCTTGTTGTTGTAAAGTAAGCCGTCTTTTGGTTGAGTTTATCGCCATAATTGATAATATGAGTGGATTTGCATGAAAGCGCAAATCCACTCATTGTTTGGTTGGTATTAACTATTTACCTGCAAGTTCAATCCATTTCGCAGCAGCCGCATCTAATGCATCCTTCGGGGATTTGACGCCCGTCAGTGCTTCTTGAATCGCAAGCTGCAATGCAGCCGATGCTTCGTTGTAGTATGGAACAGTCGGGCGTTCGTTCGCAAATGGGAACTGGGCGAGGAAAGCTGGAACTGTTACCGGATTGGTCGGAGTCGCTCCTTCCAAAGTTTTCAGCGCATCGCCCTGGAAGTCAGTTTGCCAGACGGGTAACATTTCTGCAGAATACTTGGTCTGCACCTCGTTGCTGGCTAAGTAACTCAAGAATTTCCACGTTTGATCGGGATAAGGCGTGGTCGCCATGACGGCGAATGAACTGGAACCATCCACGCTGGAGCCTTTAACGCCTGCATCCGCGCCTGCTTTGAATACCGGCATGGGAGCAAAGGCAGCCTGCCCAGCGATCGCGGATTTCGACGCATCATTGGAATCGCTGTATTGGAATAACCAGTTCACTGCAAAGGCTGATTGTCCGGCGATGAAGTTATCGCGCACGGCGTTTTCATCTGAGGAGACGGAAGCCGGATTGGTCAAACCATCGTCAATCGTTTGCTTCATCCAGGTTAGGGCTTCAACACCTTTGTCGTTATTGAATGCAGGCTTTCCGTTTGCATCCACAAATGTTCCGCCATTTCCATAGAGCAAAACGGCATAATCGCAGACAACGCCTTCCTTCTGGTTCCACGACCAGATGATCGGAAATTCTACGATGCCCTTATCTTTGATAGTCTTGGCTTGATCGACCAGCTCTTCCCAGATCTTCGGAGGATCTGTGATGCCAGCCTTCTGCAGCATATCCTTGTTGTACATGAAGTACTTCACGTCCATCAGCCAGGGCATGCCATAAATCTTGCCATTACGAGTGACACCATTCCAAGCTGCCGGGAACATACCGGACTTCATTTCCGGAGTTACCCGGTTTGTGACATCCAGCAGGTAGCCAGCCTTGATGAATTCATCGGGCCAGATGACGTCAATCATCGCCGCGTCATACGCTGGAGGGTTGGCAGCCATTCCCGTTGTGATCTTATCGTGGATAAAATCATAACCAAGATATTCCATGTTTACTTTGATATCGGGATTCTTCGCTTCGAACTCGCGAGCGATTTGATCGATCTCAGCAGGCTTGAGTCCAGCCTGGTCCATGGTCAGCACATGGATGGTCACGGGACCTGATGCAGCGGGCTTCGCCCCACAACCGGCTGCACTCACCACAAACAGAAGCGCCAACACAAACAGACTTGCTTTATACAGAGCACGCATGGTTTCTTCTCCTTCCAAGTGTACAGATTGAAATGATCTATTACTTGTTTTTCAGTTCACTCTCTGGACGAGACACCTCCTTCTACTATGACAACTTATGCACCATATAAAAATTGGATGTATTATGAAGTACTGTAGTAATTGCACCCATAACAGTTGCTCTCAAGCCAAGGCTTGAAACCACTAAACGCGGCAGTGTCGGGATCGTTCCATCAATTCGATTCAGGATGGGTCCCACCAACAGATGGGCGAAACTTGTCATGCCACCACCTAGCACGATCAACTCCGGATCAAAAGAAACCGTGAGATTCGCAACAGCAATCGCCAGATAATCGACAACATCACGAACAATAGACGATGCCCATTTTTCTCCTCGTTGCGCAGATTCGAAGACTTCTGCCGCGCGCAAATGATCGAGAGTTGAGGCGTCTCGTCTGGAACTTAGGACTTCGCGCCCCCGATTGATGATTGCCGTCCCGGAAGCGACACTTTCCAAGCCTCCGAAATCCAAAAAGCTTTTTCCTAAAAACTCGCGCCCCGGAATCAGATGACCGATCTCGCCCGAAGCCTCCGTTGAGCCCCGATATAAAGTGCCATCAATAATGATGCCAGCTCCAATGCCCGCGCCGTCGACAATCATGACCATGTTTTGAATATTCTGCCCGGCGCCATACCAATATTCCCCAAGTGCAGCTAAATTCACATCGTTATCCACGGTGATTGGTAACTTATATCGCTTTGCGAGCCGTTCCTTGAGCGGAAAATCCTTCCAGTTTAAGGCAAATGCCCATTTGACGATTCCCTGGCGATGATGAGTGATGCCAGGCGCACCGACCCCGATTCCACGAACCTTTCTGCCCTTGAGTCCTGGGCTGGCAAGTAGCGTATCGATCAGTTCAGTCAATAGCTGATAGCATTCCTCACCCGATGCACCTCGACGATCCATATCGACTTCATTGATAATATGACCGCCGATTTCTGAAACGGCGCCGTATAATTTTTCCGTTCCTCCCATATCTGCACCCAGGACAATATATCCATCTGCATTGAATTCCAGCAAAGGACGGCGCCGTCCGCCGCTCCATTCTGTTTTTCCCTGTGCGCGGATAAAGCCATCCTCGATCAAACCATCTACGATGCGCATCACAGTCGGCAGACTGACTCCGAGACGCTGGGCGATGGTTGAGCGCGCAATAGGGCTCTCTCGCCGAATAATTTCGAGGATGGCAGAGCGGTTAATCCCGCGCATCTCCACGGAAGTTATCGTTGGTTGATGTGCCATAAGATCGTTTGATAAAAATCAGGGGTTACTTACGATGTGTAACAATTACTTACATCAAGTTAATTACTATTGTAGCAATTTGCAAAAAAAAGTCAACTAGGAATTTTTGGCGGCTTCTTACAAGGATAATAATTTTGTGGGTTCCCCATTTCTGGCGGGGTGATTAAAAATCGGGAAGTCCTTCGTGAAGCAACCCTGTGGGACGGCGGCGTCCTACGAGCCCCGCATGACAATATCCATCCACAAACTTTTAGTGCACCCATGTTAGCCGCAGATGGCATAAAACAGGCAAGGTATATAATTATCGCCGAATCGTATTCTGGAGGCATTATGCAACGCAAAGTCATACTTGTTGGGATCGGCATTCTCGTTCTCTTGGCTGCTCTGGCAGCTATTCTTTCCTTTACTGCTAAGCCCTCCTTGAGAGGCTCGATCATCACTCCACCTTGGACAGCACCACAAATCAAGCTGACCGATCATAATGGACAAGCTTTTTCCCTTAGCAACCAACGCGGCAAGGTTGTTCTGCTTTATTTTGGCTATGTCAATTGCCCTGACGAGTGTCCACTGACCATGGCTCATCTAAAGCTCGCCCGTGAAAGTCTCGGAGACCGCGCCAAGGATGTACAGGTCATTATGGTGAGCACAGATCCAGCACGCGATACGCCACAAGCCCTAAAGGATTTTATGGGACATTTTGATCCTTCATTTCTGGGTTTGACCGGCACGCAGGCTGAACTCCAAAAAACTTGGATGGACTACGGTGTCACTGTAGAAAATGGCGGTGAAACCCATTCTACGTTTCTATATGTAATCGATCCTGCCGGAAATGTTCGGGAAACCTTCCTGCCTGATGCAGAACCAAATGATATCGCCAGAGATATTAGTCTGCTGCTAAAGGGAAAATAAGGCTCAAATGCACTGAAGAGTACGAATCCTACAGTATCCATAGCTTGCCAGCACAGATAAAAGTGTAGGACACATCTTTATTGAAATAAAGCGGCTAAAAGAATCTAATAACAACCAAGGTCAGAACGGGTCAGGTTGATATCTCACCCCGTTTTGACGATGGCTGCCCGCTGTTACGGATCCTCAACGGCTAATTGCCAAACTCAATTCCCTGAGCGAGAGGCAATTCTTTAGACCAGTTGATCGTATTTGTCTGGCGACGCATGTAAGTCTTCCAGGCATCCGAACCCGACTCGCGCCCGCCACCCGTTTCCTTTTCGCCTCCAAAAGCCCCGCCGATTTCAGCACCAGAGGTGCCAATGTTAACGTTGGCAATACCGCAATCCGAACCTGTAGCAGAAAGGAACTCTTCCGCCTCGCGAACTGAATCCGTAAACATTGCACTCGAAAGTCCCTGCGGAACATCGTTATGGATATGGATTGCTTCTTCGAGAGAGTCGTACTCAATCAAATAGAGGATCGGGGCAAACGTTTCGGTCTTAACGATTTCCGTTTGCGCCGGCATTTTGATAATGGTCGGCTCGACAAAATTCGGACCAAGGTCGGAAAGGATTTTTCCGCCATACAGGATTTCTCCACCATCGGCAACCGCCTGTTTGATAGCCTCCATCATCTCTTCGACCGAAGTGTTGACGACCAGAGGTCCCATAAGAGTCTCCGGCTTGAGCGGGTCGCCAATTCGAACCTGCTTATAAGCATCGATCAAACGATTGCTCAAATCCTTGGCGATGGATTTTTGCATGATGATCCGTCGAGTGGATGTACAACGCTGACCGGCGGTCCCGACCGCACCGAATAAGATTGCTCGGGTTGCCATGGAAAGGTCAGCCTTCTCAGAGACGATGATCGCGTTGTTACCACCTAACTCAAGAATAGTACGT
>WNFZ01002048.1_pt1 | contig 19273 bp, 19 predicted proteins | sample 5400081 | NCBI WGS metagenome assembly WNFZ01 (sample SAMN13153365, study PRJNA577476) | soil metagenome | isolation source: 80 cm soil or saprolite under grassland replicate 1 | place: USA:California | collected 2016-06-15
GCCTTGAATACCAAGAAGCCGCTGGATGAAATTGCCCACATCGCACGCGCCTCGTTGCATGACCTTTCTTCTGGCAGAGACTCCAGTGATGTGATCATCAACTGTTATTTGCGCATGAGCGATGTCGTTGCCGACAAACGCAGGTTACGTCGTGAGATTGCCATGACGCCACAGGAATTCGCTTCGCGCCTGGAACGCGCGGGATTGCCAGGCGATGCCGTGCGCAGATTGACACATCTATTCGAAATGGTGCGCTATGGCGATCGCAAGTCCGCGCCGAAAGATGTGAGTGAAGCGGTAAGTTGTCTCAATACGATCCTGCATTATTGCGGGGAGACAATATGAGGCAATGGCGGCGTTGGCTGATCATCTCAGGTGTTGTGATCATCGCCGCGCTATTGGCATTCCCTTTGCGCTCGGCAATTTATGAGATGATCGTCGTTCCGCTTGCCTTTTTGGGTTGGGAACTGGGCCTGCTTTATCACTCCTTGTCTCAAGCGGTCTGGTGGTGGCTGATTTTCGCGATTGTATTTTTGATGTTGATATTCAGTTTACTGCCAGACTATAAACCTCATGAAAGAGAAGAGCCCAAATCCCGGCCCAAACATGGACCAGTGCAAGACCTGGTAATTTGGCTGGAGCGCGCAAGAAGTGGAATCTATTTCAAATGGCTGATTGCCAATCGACTTGGTAAACTTGCATACCAGATTTTGCAGCAGCGCGAGAGTGGACGTCCACGCTCGGTATTTTCTCCACTTGTCGGCCCAGATTGGGAGCCGTCGTCTGCGCTGCGACAATATCTTGAGATTGGTCTGCACGGATCATTTTCCGATTTCCCAAATATAGGTCGATTCTTGAGCGTGCCGCCGCAGACTCCTTTGGATTATGAAGTAAAGAATGCAGTTGAGTTCCTTGAATCACAAGTAGAGAATTCAAACAATAGATAATCGTAGGGGCGAGGCATGCCTCGCCCCTACATATTTCCTCACCGGAGTAAATCGTGACTGACATTTCCAATGTTTCCTCTTTGAGCAGACAAGTGATTGCGGAAGTGGAGCGCGCTGTGGTCGGCAAGCGCGGACTCCTCGAAATGATGATGGCATCCGTGTTGGCGGGCGGACACATCCTTCTCGAAGATTTTCCGGGCTTGGGAAAGACCCTCGTCGCTCGCAGTTTCGCCAAAGTCCTTGGATTAGATTTCAAGCGCATTCAGTTCACGCCTGATCTTCTTCCCGGCGATATCACTGGTGGATATATCTTCAATCGCACGTCGAATCAGTTTGAGCTTCGAAAGGGTCCGCTCTTTGCGAACATCATCCTCGCCGATGAGATCAACCGCGCTTCGCCCAAGACTCAGTCCGCATTGTTGGAAGCGATGCAAGAGGGGCAGGTGACGATAGAAGGGGAGACGCTTCTATTGCCGGAACCGTTCCTGGTGCTTGCGACGCAGAATCCAATCGAATATGAAGGGACATTCCCCTTGCCCGAAGCGCAATTGGATCGTTTCATGTTGAAGCTTGCGGTTGGATATCCGAGTATCGAAGAAGAGAAGTTGATTTTGAAACGACGGCGCGAACGCAAACAAGATGAAGTCGTCTTGCGCGATATCGCTACCGCTGAAGCTGTGCTTGAAATGCGCAGTGCCGTTGAAAATGTACACGTCAATGTAGACCTTGAAAATTATATTGCCACGCTGGTTCATGCCACCCGCGTCGATCGCAGAGTCGCGGTGGGTGCGAGCCCGCGCGGTTCGCTGGCGTTTCTCAAGATCGCCCGCGCCAACGCTGCCATCGAAGGACGCGATTTCATCACACCCGATGACATCAAGCGTTATGCAATTTCTGTTCTCGGTCATCGTGTGATCCTTCAGCCGGAATATTGGATGGCGCACCAGGTAGTCGCAGAAGTGATTCGCGATACATTGGAAAAGACAGCGGTGCCGGTGGTGAAATAACCTCGCGTCGAGTGGAACGCAGTAAAGACGAAGCGCCATATGTTAATAATAAGTGTGCGCTTCGTCTGCATTCGGACAAAGAACAAGTCCTCATTCCGCTCAGCGCGATAATAACCATATGAAACGTTCCCTCTTTCTTAGCATCCTCACGTATTCACTGCTTTTGCTCGGTGTTGCAACCGTGCATGGCGGTTTCCTTACGCTGGCGTTACCGCTTGTCGCATATTTGCTGATCGGCTATTTGCAAACACCCGAGCAGGTTAAGCTGGAGGCAACGCGGGAGTTAAGTATTGAACGCACGTCCCCAAATCAAGATGTGAACGTGACGGTGACTGTTATCAATCGCGGTTCAAGCCTGGAAGAAATTTTGCTGTCCGATACTGTTCCCGCTGAGTTGGCGATCCGTTCGGGTTTCAGCAGGCATTTGCTGAGTCTTGCGAGCGGTAGCTCTTATAGGATTGTTTATACCGTAGCTGGTCCGCGCGGTGGATATACCTTTGAGACGATTGAGGCGCAGATCACGGATCATCTGGCGGTCAGCCGCTCTGATGTCCATGTGGGAGCGAAGAAACGTTTATTTGTCCTGCCACCCTTGATGCGTGTCCGCAATATCGCGATTCGTCCACGGCGAACACGCGTCTACGCCGGGACCATTCCGTCGCGAGCAGGCGGCGCAGGGACAGAATTCTTCGGCGTGCGCGAATATCAACCAGGCGACTCACCACATTCCATCAATTGGCGGGCGAGCGCGCGTTACACCGATACGCTGTATGCAAATGAATATCAACAGGAACGCGTCGCAGATGTGGGCATCGTTCTCGATGGTCGCAACAAGACCAATGAGTTCGTGCAGGGTCATTCGTTGTTTGAATATTCTGTGCAAGCCGCGGCTTCGATTGCAGACGCGTTATTGAATCAGGGAAATCGGGTTGGGCTTTTGTTGTACGCGACCTATTTAGGCTGGACGGTTCCCGGCTATGGGAAGATCCAACGCGAACGAATTCTGCATGCGTTGGCAAGCGCCAGAACTGGTGACAGCCAGGTGTTTTCCGATCTTGAACATATCCCGACGCGTTTATTTCCTCCTGAATCGCAGATTGTATTTGTGTCACCGCTGTCGGAAGATGATTGGAAGCCGCTCGTCCAACTGCGCGCGCAGGGATACGATGTTCTGGTGGTGAGTCCGAATCCCGTCAAGTTTGAGTTATCGTATTTGCCATCCGCGAACTCGAATGTCAATCTGGCAGGACGTGTGATGCATATGGAGCGGCTCTTGTTGTTGCAGCGATTACAACGTGCCAGCATTCATGTCTTGGATTGGGATGTGAAAGAACCGTTTGATTCGTTTGTGAAAAGAAGATTGGGCCGCTCACCTGTATGGCTGCGAGCAATTGGGAGATAAAATAAGCTGGTTGAGCAGACCCGCGGAGCGGAGCGAAGTCGAAGCGTCCTCGGGGTGTGTCGAATCCACATTTCGCAATGAGTAATTCGTAAGTAGTAATTGAAAGAGGTTAAGTTTGACTGTTGTTGCTCTGATCGTCAGCATCCTTGTTGGAACTGCCTCGCTTGCCTTAGGATATGGACAGGCAGGAGCGACAGTTTATTCGCGCTGGTTCATCGTATTGGCGCCGATCTGGTTTTTCATGCAGTATCGCAAATGGTATTGGTTTTCCTCCATCGCCTTACTGATCATTGTGATTGGCGCGGCATATGGGGTCTGGCGTGAATTCCCAACGGTGTGGATGTTGCTTGGCGCGGTAGGCGGGTTGCTCGGCTGGGATCTCTCCGATTTTACGCGGCGCTTAGGTTATGCCTCGCCCATGGATGATACGCGAACTCTGGAACGCCGCCATTTAGAGCGCGTAGGCATTGTGGCAGCTGTCGGCGTTGGATTGGCGTTGGTCAGTATATACATCCGCATCCATCGGCTGGCGTTTGAAGTTGCCGTAGGATTGTTATTGCTTGCTGTTCTAGGATTGACACGACTCGTGGTCGGGTTGAGAAAATTTTAGGTTCCCTCTGCTGCCACTCTAGCCAACTGTTCCAACTCTTTTACATAAATAGGCTGTAATAACTTGCCCGTCAACCATCCTTGAATTTTGCCAGAAATACCATCAGGCGCCTGGATGGTTGTCGCAATGGTTACAAAACTCTCGTTGCCTTTGAGTCGCGGTTCGACGGTGAATGTAGTGGATGCCCCCGTGTTCGAATCCGTTTCGACGAGGATCTGCCCTGGCACGGGTTCCGTAATCGCGGAATGGAAGGATTGAATCCGCCCCATCACCTTCATCTGAAAGTTAATAACCGTTCCTTCGCCATAACCGCCCTCTTCCACATCCAGAGAAACGAAGTAGGGCTTGGGTACAATGTGCGGATGTCCGTTGCGATAATCCGCAATCAATTGATAAACGATTTGAGCAGGTGCAGGAATTAATGCCGAAGCAGAAAAACTTTGTTGTGCCATATCTATCCAAATAGTTTTTTGAGCAGAGATTTCTCATAAAAAGGTTTGGACTGACGCGTCACAGTTTTGGAAATGCTACTGTTGTTCAGCCGCATGAAATCGATCACTTCTCCCTTTCCGATCGTTTCGGAAGCGATCATGCCAGCCTCGCCGACGATTTTTGGCCAATCTCCTTTTCCGTCGATGGCGATCAGCAGATGTGGTTTTTCCTCTTCCGGATTCGACATGAGCGCCAGATACGCCTTGTTGACGAGCGGGTTCTTCGCAAAATAAGCCGAAAGAGTTTTTACCAATTCTTTGGGATATACGGCAGGTTGCCCGATCAGAACCTGTGTATCTTTCTGCGCTGTGTACGTTTTCACGGGTTGAAAAATAGAACCATCCAGCATTTGCTCGATTTCCTGCGGAAAGAATTCTTTTCCGTAAGGAAAGCTTGGATTCAACATCACGTAGGCGCCGCGGGTGATTTCAAAGAAATCCCTGCCGCGCAGTTGTAGATAATTGGCTTCCGAGCGGATGTATTCCTGCAGGCGTTGCAGAGAAGTGAAAATCGGCAACCATGCCTGCCCAGCTCGCTCAAAGGATTGGATGTTTAATTTTGTCCCCGCCTGCAACACATGGTGTTGAATATTTAATTTGTCATCAGGATGATTGATTACAAAAATATCGGATTCCAAAATATCGCGAGTGAACTGAGGTCGTGAAGCCGGATTTGTGGCTGCATTCATGAGTGACTTTTCGAGATCGTTGACAGGTTCGAACATTTCAGCTCTCCTTGTTTGGGGATTGAAATAGCGTAATCTGCATCCCATCAGGATCTTGGAGGCGCACATTGTAATCACCCCAGGGAGTAAGGATCGGCGGATGCACTAACGTCGCGCCATGTTCGATCAATCGTTCCATCGCGGATTTTAGGTCGGGCACCTGCAGTGCGAAACGGATTTGTCCGCTGACGCGTTGTTCGACTTCAAGTTGGTCGATGAGTTCTGCCTGGGCTTCGTCAAAAATTTCGAGAGCCGCGTGTCCCATGTCCAGCATGAGTGCCTTTCCCTCTTCATTGTTCCAGATAGCGGCAGGTTCGAGCCCGAGCCCTTCGCAATAAAATCTGGTCAGTCGTTCGTAGTCCCTGACGGTGAATGCGACGCGTAACTCAAAAACAGGACGATTTGAGGAAGACATAACGGTAAAATCCTTTCGTAATTAGCATAGCATCAAAAACAAATCTATGTCGTTGCGAGGAGAGGTTTTCCCGACGAAGCAATCTCTCAGGCCGCGGCATTTGCCTATTAAAAAGAATCAACCATTTAGGCGGAGATTGCTTCGGGCTCACCTGCACTGCGCGCAGGCGCAAGTGTCGCCCTCTCAACGACATGCCTTATTATGTCAATTATACGGTTCGATTCCTTCGTTGTTCATTCAAAAATGCCGTAAAGAGGGAAAGCGCTGCGCCAGCCAGTACGCCGACGATGAGCATGATTAAAGTCAAGACAATAGTCTTTGTAATTTCATTAGGTTGAATCGGTCCCATGAACGGGATAATGACCAGGAACAATATCCCTTGCAGAAAGCCGAGAAACCCTCCCGCAAGCGCGGCTTCCAATAATCGTTGTGATGATTCTTCACTTCTGGAACGCGCGACGCAAATATTGCCAACACGCAAAGCGAGCAGCCATGCCATCGGCGTGACACAAACGACGCCGGGATAGCCCGCTAGTGAAACAAGCAAAACCATTGCCAGCCACGGTACGAACTGGCGAAGGGGAATTTCAAAAACGAGCCGAAAGTCGATTCTCTTTATTTGCAACGGCATATTGGATAAATTCTAGTGTTTCAAAAAGTAATGCTGAATCTGCCCGCTGACCTATTTTTACTCCAAACCGAACACCTTCCCGTTCCTGCCATGCCTGGTCAATTAATTTTATCCATTGGGGATCTACATATTCCTTGGCCCACTTTGCTCCAGCCTTCTTTGACTGCACCGTCCCGGTATTGAGAGTATGCAACATTCGACAATATGTCAGAACAGCAAATGGCTGACCAAATCTGGAATTCCAAAAACTAAGCGGACGATCGATCTCATCCTGAAAAAATTTCATTACTCGAAGCATAGTCATTTTGATTTCGTTATACATTTCATCCAAAGGGATCGGTTGCAGAATTGTTTCGGGTTTTGGACCAACCAGCGAAATTCCGCGCTCTCGGAGAATCCAACGAACATGCCACTGGTTATCATGAGTGGAAAGTTCATAGGCGGTACTCCCGTTATCAAAATAATAAAGCTTCTTTTCTCCCACGATGTTCCAGTTGTTGAGGTCAGCAATCGTTATATAGGATCCCTCCAAATGTTTTGCGGGATAATAATCAATCTCGTGAATCTTTATTTGAATATCTTGAAGTGATTTCATGTTTAGTTCAGTTAATTCGGAATTTATCACAACCAGGAAATCTATATCGCTATCTAAATCAAAATCACCTGAAGCAATGGAACCAATAAGATAAATGCCAACGAGATTATCTCTCAGTTCCGCCGAAACTTCATCCACAAAGGCATTAAGTACTTTGCGTAGTTCTGGATAAGGCTCTTTAGGTATTTTTGTGTCATCGACAAATTTCATATATAGCCCTTCATGCTTGCGCAACTATTATTAGCCTTGTTGGAGACTAACGGGTTTCGCGTAAAAACTCGATCTGAGATTCTATAGGAAACCTCTGCATAACTGTTATATTCAGCCTTCCAGGTGTTTTTCAAAAAAAGAAAGATTCATAGTGCATCCAGCCATTGCTGTGTTTCTTTTGGATTCTTGAACCGGATCAATTTCAAATGCCGATTTTCTGGCTCCAGGAACGTCATTGGGATTTCACGTTTCCTACGCCAGTAGGTCTTGAACAACCAATGAAAGAGGGAATCCTGTGACCATAGCTTGAAGTGGACCAATAAAGGTTCGCGGTTTGTGCCCCACAATAACTCCTGAGTCCACCAGCGCCTGAAGGTGCGGCGCGTGAGTTGCCATAAGACTGTCAAAAACGGATAGTCAAGCCAAATGACAGCTTCCGCTTTGGGCCAGATAAGGTCGCGTACCGTATGATAGTTTCCGGCGACGACCCATTTGTCGGCGCATGTCGCTTTGCTAACTCGTTCGCGGAAAACTTCCAAGGGCGCGGCTTGCCAGTTAGGCTCCCAATTCAGAGCATCTAGTTCAATGAAATTGCGGTCAAACCTTTTGGCGAGATTCTCAGCTAGCGTCGATTTGCCCGAACTGGTCACACCAATAACGACAAGACGTTTATAGGAGAAGCAGCACATAAAATTTATCATTGCCACTGCGGGGGAGATTGCTTCGTCGGGCGAGGCCCTCCTCGCAATGACATAGAGTTACCTTACATAAATCGGATTGCTGAATATCCAGCCGCGTTTAAGACCGAGATAATTTTTCCATGCCTCCACACGGTAGACACCTGGCTCCGTCACGCTATATGCGCAGGCATAGGAATTCCTCCAAATATGAATTGGTCTCCCATCTTTGATCAAGCGGATTTCGGCGGGTTTAGGGAAGTGTGCTTGCAAGGTCACACCACCTTTGAAGGGAAGCTCTTCGCCCATGATCACCGATTTCTCACGTCCCTTGGCTTTGAAAATAAATCCGCGCGTGGATGCAGGCAGGTCATTGCCGATGAAGCATCGGCCCTCGGCGAGAGCTTCATAGATCATTCTCTTATCGATAATGACGTCACCGGTCAGCGGCTCACCGATCAAGACATGCGTATTAATGGCTCGAAAGTGAAAATCATAAGGGAATATTATGCGATGAATGGGCCCCATGTGCATGTGAAGGGCGTGCGCATCCGAGCCGCCAACGGCGACAATGCGACGACCATCGGAGAGAAGATCATCCCAGCGTTGGATCGTTTCTAAAATCGGGTGATGAGCAATAAATTGTGGAAAGAAAGCGTAAAACGCGCCGTGTAATTTTGTGGGGACAACTGTCTTGAGCTCACTCAGTCCATTCCAGAGTTCGATACCGGTGAAATTACGGACATCCCAGGCTTCCCAGGAAATATCCGTTTCATGAAAGGCAGGCGCCTCCGGATCATTTGGATGAGCAATAAAAGCGAGTCCGCCCGCATCGTTGACTCCATTGATCAGCATTTGCGGATCATCCGCTAGATGAGATACGTCGCGGTTGGCGTTGAACACCAGTAAGTGATTTTTTTGGGGGTCACGGTCCTGGTCATGGATCTCCTGTCCAACGAGGAGCAAAACGCGGCTGGCGCCAACCGGGCGCGTTGGTACACGCGGGACTCGATAATATCCCTCCACACCCTGAACGAGCACATTGTGATCCGTCACGATCACAGCATCCAGACCTGCTTTAATGGCAGCGTGGGCGATATCTTTGTGGGTTCCCGTTCCATCAGAAAAACGGGTATGCATGTGCAGGTTGACGACGATTTCGTGCATGAAGCCTCAATTAATAGCCTTGCGAAAGAGATCCTTCGCAAGGCTCAAATATATCAAGTTGACGTTTCTTCCTCCAAGCGAGTATAATGTTCCCGCTTAACTAAAAGGAGGCTCGTCGTAAATGGTAACTTATCTCGATATCGCGCTGATTATACTCTCGGTACTGCTCATTCTAAGCGTTATCCTTCAAAGCAAGGGCGCAGGCTTGGGCGGGCTGACGGGTGCCGACGCGGGAAGTGTATTCACTGCCCGCCGTGGTGTTGAGCGCACACTATTCTGGACTACGATTGTCCTGAGCGCTGTATTTTTTGTGCTGGTCATCACGCTCCTGATCATTTCCTGATCCTGGGAATTCTTCTGAAGGGCTCGTTCCTTCCCTACGGTTCGATCTGTGGGGCGAACGCGCCTTTCTTTTTTTCTATATGAAACAATTACGCTGGCAGATATTGGTTGTTGTGGTAGCGCTGGGGATTGTGGCTGTGTTGCTGTTCAGCCAGCAGACCCCGTCGATTACAGGACCGATCCTTCCGCAGCCGGAACAAGGCGGTGTGTATACAGAAGGACTTGTCGGCGCTCTGGGACGACTCAATCCATTACTCGATTGGAATAATTCCGCGGACCGCGATGTAGATCGATTGGTCTTTAGCGGATTAGTTAAGTTTGATGAACGTGGACTACCTCGGGCAGACCTTGCTGCGGCATGGGGCGTCGCGCAGGACGGTACAGAATATAACTTTTCCATCCGACCGAATGCGGTCTGGCAGGATGGAGAGCCTGTCACCAGTGACGATGTGATCTTCACTATTGACCGGATGAAAAGCGCGGGATCGTTATATCCGCAGGATGTCAAAGATATGTGGGGAAAGATCGAAGTCACGAAACTGAACGACAAGACTCTCAAGTTTAAATTAACGGAACCCTGGGTTCCATTCATGGATTATTTGGCGTTCGGTGTATTGCCCAAGCATTTGCTGGAATCGGTGCCTCCTGATCAAATGGAGAAAGCGGATTTCAATCTCAAACCGGTTGGCAGTGGACCTTATAAGTTTGATCATCTGTTGGTAGAGGGTGGCAAGATCACGGGTGTGGTGTTGACCATTTCTACCAACTACTATGGAAAGGCTCCGTTCATCGAACAGGTTGTGTTCCGTTACTTTCCAACCTCTGCTGAGGCCTTGGATGCGTATCAACAGGGCGATGTGCTGGCGGTGAGCCAAATCACCTCGGATGTGTTGGGCGCGGCGCTGGAGGAGCAGAAGCTTTCTCTTTACACAAGTCGCATGCCGCAGATGAGCTTCGTGATGTTGAATTTGAACAACACAGAAGTTCCCTTTTTGCAAAACGCCAAAGTGAGACGTGCTCTCATGCTTGCCCTCAACCGTCCTTACATGATCAATACATTCCTGCAGGGACAGGCAATCGTGGAAGATAGCCCGATTCTGCCAAACTCATGGGCATATTACGATGGTACTGAACATTTTCAATATGACCCGGAAACCGCAGTCACTTTGTTGAAGGGCGAGGGATTTGTCCTTCCGGCGAGCGGCGGCGATGTCCGCGCGGATAAGGATAATGTTTCTCTTTCCTTCACGTTGCTGCATCCAGACGATCAGACCCACACGAAAATCGCAGAGACGATTCGGGATGAATGGGCAGCGATCGGCGTTCATGTCGATCTGCAAGCCATGCCCTATGACAAACTCGTTTTGGACTCGCTCACTTCTCGCAAATATCAAGCTGCTCTTGTCGACCTAAATCTTTCGCACACTCCCGATCCAGATCCATATCCGTTCTGGCATCAAGCCGAAGCCGCGGGTGGACAGAACTACTCACAATGGGACAATCGAGCTGCCAGTGAATATCTCGAGCAGGCGCGCGTCACTGCTGATTACGAGTTGCGCGCAAAACTCTATCGCAACTTCCAGGTAATCTTTGCCAAAGAGTTACCGGCGTTGCCTCTCTTTGTCCCGGTTTATTCCTACGGCGTCGACTCACAGGTGCAGGGCGTTCAAGTGGGAGCGTTGTACGAGCCGTCGGACAGGTTGGCGACCTTCACAAGTTGGTACTTGCTCACGCGCAGGGCGCTGGAGCAGACGGAAGTTCCAACGAAGTCACCATAGCTTTGAAAACAACCTTGCGAAGGTTTCAAACCTTCGCAAGGTTTATCTCTGCTACTATTCATTCATGAGGAGCAACAATGAGCAACCTTGAAAAAGCGCTCGAATATGCACATCAGAATCAGGATCGGTTTCTGAATGAATTGATGGAAGTTTTGAAAATCCCATCTATTTCAACAGATGCAGCCTATAACGATGAGATGCAGCGCGCCGCACAATGGCTCGCAGATCACCTCCAAGGACTCGGCATTGAACATGTCGAGATCATGCCCACCGCCGAAGGTGGACATCCTGTAATCTACGGAGATTATCTGAAGGAGCCCGGTGCGCAAACTGTTCTGGTCTATGGACATTATGACGTTCAACCTCCTGACCCGCTGGAGTTATGGGAGACAGGTCCCTTCGAACCGCAAGTACGCGGCGATCTTTTATATGGGCGCGGTTCCTCCGACATGAAGGGACAGGTACTGGCGACTTTCGATGCAATTGAATCCCTGATGAAGGGTGGCGGTAAACTTCCGGTCAACGTCAAGTTCCTGCTCGAAGGCGAAGAAGAGATTGGTTCCAAGAATCTCGAAGCGTTTCTCAAAAAGCACGCTGATAAATTCAGAGCCGATGTTTCGCTGAATCCTGATGCTGGCATGATGGGTGTCGATATGCCAACAATTACCTATGGCTTGCGCGGACTTGCCTATTTTGAGATCAATGTCACGGGTCCTAAAGCAGATTTGCATTCCGGCTTATATGGCGGCGCAGTGCATAACCCCGCCCAGGCATTGGCAGAATTGATCGCCAGGATGCACGATGAAAAAGGACGCATCACCTTGCCCGGTTTTTATGACAGCGTGCGTCTCATCAGCGAAGAGGAACATGAAGATTTTGAGCGTCTCCCGGATGACGATGCCCATTATTTGAAGGAAACCGGCGTCCCGGCGTTGTGGGGCGAAGAAGGATTTATCTCCGCCGAACGAACTGGCGCCCGACCGACCTTGGAAGTCAACGGTCTGCTCTCCGGCTGGACAGGCCCCGGCTCGAAAACAGTCATCCCCGCCAAAGCCATGGCGAAGATCTCCTGCCGTCTCGTCCCCGATCAGACGGATTCCGAAGTAGAAAAGCAGATGATCCGCTTCATGGAGCAGAACGCGCCAGAGACGATCAAATGGGAAGTCAAGAAACTGACCGGCAGTCCCTTTGCGATTGCGGATCTGAATAATCCCGGCATACAGGCGATGAGGGATGCAATGCAAGCAGCTTGGGGCGTGCCTGCGTTCGTTCGCCGCGAAGGTGGTTCCATTGGAGCTGTGGCGATGCTGCAGGAAATCTGTGACATGGAATCGGTGTTGGTAGGTATGGGATTGCCGAGTGACAACGTCCATTCCCCGAACGAACATCTGCATCTGCCTACTTGGCAAAAAGGCATCGATGCGTTCATTCATTTCTTTTACAATTTAGGATAATCAACATAAAACCTTGCGAAGGCTGACCTGAAAGGGCCTGAACTTTCGCAAGGTTTGGATACGGAAATTTATAAATATGGAAGATCGAATTATTTCATACGGTGGGCAGGCAGTGATCGAAGGCGTGATGATGCGCGGGCAAAAAGCATATGCCATTGCGATGCGCGCACCAGATGGCAAGATTGTGGTCCATGAAGAAAAGCTTGCCTCGGTATATCGTTCGAGTCTGACAAAGATCCCTTTTGTGCGCGGCATCATTTTGTTATGGGACGCGCTCGGTTTGGGGATGAGCGCTTTGACGATATCCGCGAACACACAGACTGGAGAAGATGAGAAGCTCGAAGGTCCCGCGTTGTATATCACCATGGGCATCTCGCTGGCAATTGGCATTGGTATCTTTTTCCTGCTGCCCGCAGGTGTCGGCGGACTTGCCGAACATTACCTGGGCTGGTCGCCCTGGCTGAACAATTTGCTGGAAGGGGTTGTCCGTCTCATTTTGTTGGTCGGTTATATCTGGGCGATTGGCTTCATGCCCGATGTCAAACGACTGTTTGGCTATCATGGCGCCGAACATAAAACGATCAATGCCTACGAGGCAGGCGCAGAACTTACCCCTGAGAACGTTGCTAAATTCTCTTTGGAACATCCTCGCTGCGGCACCGCTTTCATTTTGACTCTGGTGCTCATTTCTATTCTCGTCTTCACTGCACTCGGTCCACTTTCTATTTTCTGGAGATTAGCGAGCCGGGTCCTGCTGATTCCCATTCTCGCAGGAATCGCTGTGGAATATATCCGTTGGACCGCCAATCATCTGGACTGGCCGATCGTGCGGTTCTTGATCAAACCGAATCTTGCTCTACAATCCCTGACGACTCGCGAACCTGACACATCCATGCTTGAGGTCGCGATTGAATCCTTCAAGACAATGAGGAAAGCGGAACAGGAGCTTGTAGTGTAGGGTATTCGGCAGTTTAACGCATAGGAATCAACTTCAATCGAGTGGATTCGCACGAAGTGCGCTCCACTCGATTTGTTTATAATGACTGCATGAAATCAAAACTGGTCAAAGTTGTTATTGGAATTCTGGTGCCTCTTGTTCTCTTGATGGCTGGTTATTTAATCTACAACTACGGGCGTCCCGCGCCTCTGCCGATGAAGCAGAAACTGTTCGATGGGGTGATTTATCGAAGAATTATCCGTGTTGTCCCTCGTCCGATGATGATCCACGTAGTGACCGTCGACACAAAATCAAAAGGCATCAGCTTTCTAGTGACTCCAGCTGATTCACAAAGCGCGAAACCATTGAAAGCACGTACAACCGCCCAGTTTCTTGAAGAATTTCATGTGCAGCTTGCAGTCAACGGTGATCGATTCTTGCCCTGGTGGTCACACAGCCCCGCAGATTATTATCCACATGCCGGCGATCCGGTGACGCCGTTTGGGTTTAGCGCCTCCAAGGGAAATGTTTATTGGACGGGTCAGGCTGGCAATGATGGGGGAACGCCGCCAACACTCTATATCAGCCGCCGAAATGTACTAACACTCAATGATAGACAAAATAACATTTACAACGCAATTTCGGGTGAACGAATGCTGGTCCAGCAGGGAGAAATCGTCTCGAGTTTGAACGATACAGAACTCGACCCGCGTACCGCCATTGGCATCAACCGCAACGGACGATACCTTTACATCCTCCTTGTTGACGGGCGTCAACCATTCTATAGTGAAGGGGCGACGTTCCAGGAACTTGCTGAATTGTTACGACAACAGGGCGCGTACTTTGGTATGGCTATGGATGGAGGTGGATCCTCCACGCTTGTGATCAGAGATAAGAACGGTTCTCCGGAAATTCTGAATTCACCTATTGATAATTACCTTCCCGGGCGCGAACGACCAGTTGGTAATCATTTAGGAATCTACATAAACCAATAGGGCACAGCCTAGCAATTCACAACCCTGCTATTTGCTGTAGCCAATTATGCTGCAATCGTGTAATCAAGTTTGATCCAGCGATTGAAACCGATCTCACCCCAGCCGTTGACTTCACGCGTGATCGCATATAATTCACCCTTTTTCACGATGCCTACCCAACTCATATTCAATCCGGGACCCGAGCGTACATTCAATGATGGAATATTCACTTGCACTTTGTGGCTGACCTGAAAACCAAGTCCTGCGCTTGCAATGATCGCTGAACGTTCAGGATTGGGGAAGGATGGATCGTTTCCGGCGTCTTTCCATGCCTGCCAGAAAGTATCAATCGGATACGCATGTGCCTCGCCGATAAACGGATCTGTATACAACGGATCATGCAAATAGATATATTTCGGATCGAGCCCAACCACTACGCCAAAATGCGGACCCTGGAAGGATTTTTCCGTCAAGCCTGCTTCGTACAAAACTTTATAGCGGATCAATACAATTGCCGGTTTTCCCGACGCCATGAGGTTGAACAAATCGGGAATTGTTAATCCGGCGCGAAGTTCGGTCAAGATGCCCATCGTTTTGAGAGCATTTTGAATTTGTGCCACGCTCAAAAACGGATCGCCTGAAATATTGAACTGTGTGTAAAACTCATCGGGCGTCATCGAAGATTTTTGATAAGCATGCATGAGCATCACTGCGCTTGCCGCACCACAATCATTGGAATGCGCATCGGCTGCGGCACCCAGTTGGGAAACATAGGGAACTGGCAGTAATGTCACCGGGCGCAATGCGTTTCCGAGACTATATTGTGTTAGCACGCCGTTCTCAACTTCTTCCACTTTGAATTGTCTCTTCGGAAGTTCAGGCGTTGGATCGTGAGATCCAGAATCGCCAGAGTCACCGGTGTTGTCCTTGGTATCCGGGCGCAGACCTTTTTTCGCCTCAGGAATTGTGACGCCGGTGACCTCCACATGCAGTGGATCCCAGCCCACATGAATCGGAACGGTCCAGGTTTGAGCAGCGATGGCACTATCGATTGCTTTGGAATACGTATCCGTCAAACCCCAGCGGACGCCCGTCGTAAGTCCGTTGTGTTCGGCTGCCGCGGCAAGATGCAACATGTAGTGAGTCTTGGTATCGTTGATATGGTCATCGTCCAGAATGTCAGCGGCCAGCGCTTCTTTGGCTCCATTTGCACCAGTCACATTGTGGAATCCAAATTGCACCTGGCTGGTTCCTGATCGATAAGCTTTTAGTTGATCTTCGGGGGAACGCCACGCGTCCTGAATGCGCGGACGATAACCTGCGGCTTCCAATTCTTTTAATAGCGCTTGTACACGCACAGAGAAATACGGATACATTTCCTGCAGACGAGTTTGGTTTCGTTGAAGACGATCTGCCTCGAGCATGGTCCACCTCTGGCTTTTATGAATTTAATATTTCGTAGGAGCGGGCACCCTCATCAGGGTGCTTCGCGAGCTGCCCATCTCTAGAGTATTTTAAAACGCGATTTCACCGATCTGTTCAAAATTGACGTCGAATAGCTCTTCGGCTTGCATTTCGGTTTCCGTTTCATTCCAGTCTCCGGCTTTGACGCCGCGTTCACAATAAGACCTGTACGTGCAGAACGCGCACTTTTGGCGGTCGTCCGTTTGCGGGTAGGAAGAAGCGGATTCCACTTCCTCTTCTAGCTTGAGCAGCATATCCCAGTCTCGTTTGTATTGAGCGGACGTGTAGTCGAATCGCGCAGGATCGTTGGGGAAATCTGCGAACCAGTAGACCATCTCTACCTGTTCGGGCTCCAATGGCTGACCATTGTTCAAATGTGCACCCGCCTGAATCAGCATGGCGCGATAGACGCGCGTTTGCATGCGAGCCGCAAGCCATTCGTTACGTGGTCGCTTGCGATAGGTCTTCCAGTCGTAAATTACGGCTTTGCCATCCTTTACGCTGATCAGATCATATTTTGCCAGTAGACGATATTTGCCAAGCGGCGCAGAAAGCGTGACCTCGGAATATATGTTTCCGAAATCCTGCTGATTTTTGAATTCCTGCCAATTGGACCACCAGCGTTCTAAGTTTGGTGTATTCGCCAGTTTGCCAATCTGCTCTTTTGAAATCCCGATCAAATGTTGCTGAACCAGCCGATGGAAGTATTCACCCTCCTGCTGATGCTTCTCATTCTCCAGCGCAGGCTCCGACTCCACGGCAGGATACGACAAACGATCCAGATAACGAAGCTTGAATCGCAGGGCGCAATCCACATAATCCTGCAGAGAAGATTGCGAAAGAAGGCTGATTGCACTAGTGTTCATTGCGGGGAATTATAGCATCTCCTCCTGCAACATCTGAAAGGGCAATACGTTATACTTTGGTAAGAAAATTTCCTTTAGGAGAATGCGATGAGTTGGCTTTTGCAACCCGAAACCTGGATTGCGTTCGTGACACTGGTTATCCTCGAACTCGTGCTGGGCGTGGACAACATCATTTTTATTTCGATCTTAGCCGGGAAACTTCCCAGCGAACAGCAGGGACGAGCGCGCACGACCGGCATTATGGCGGCAGTGATTACCAGAGTTTTGCTGTTGCTTTCGCTAAGCTGGATTATTGGGTTAGAAGAGCCTATCTTTAGCATCAAAAGCTTTGCAGTCTCCGGTCGCGATTTAATTCTATTAGGTGGCGGACTCTTTTTGCTTTGGAAAAGTACTCGTGAAATCCACGAAAAATTAGAGGGTGTAGAGGGACATGCCTCGGCAAAAGTTACTTCTGCCTTTTGGAACGTGGTCATTCAGATCATGTTTTTGGATATTGTGTTTTCTCTGGATTCGGTGATTACTGCTGTGGGGATGGTGGATCGAATCGAGATCATGATTGCAGCGGTCGTTGTTGCGGCTGTTGTCATGGTGTTTACATCTGGTCCGCTTGCCAGTTTTGTTGAGCACCATCCTACGATCAAAATGTTGGCATTGAGTTTCCTATTGATGATCGGTTTTACTTTAGTTGTCGATGGATTGCATCATCCCATCTCAAAGGGTTATATTTATTTTGCAATGGGATTTTCAGTCTTGGTTGAAATGCTCAACTTGCGTCTGACAAAACGCGGCGGGGTCAGACCTGTCAATTTGCGCGACGCCTATAAGCAGCCAAAACCGGTTACCGAAGGAGCGCCTGCTTTCACAGCAATGCCGTCGAGACCTTCAGTGAAATCTAGTAGTAAGAGCAAAGCAAGAAAGAAAAAGAAGTAGGATCTAATATTTGCGAAAACATGACTCACCCCGAATTTAATTTTTGAGCATTTTAGCCACGGATACTTCGACAGGCTCAGCACAAGTTTCACAGATTTACACGAAATTAGCCGATCCTCTGCGTTGGGTCGGCTAATTTTTTAGCCTTCAGGACACCGTTCTGACAGATTAATTCAAAAATCCGTGAGTTTCCGTGTAATCAGTGGCAGAATCCTTATGTTTGGGCTGAATCATGTTTTACTATTCATCAATCTCTATTCTCTAATCACTGTTCTCTGAATCATTTCTTCCCATTCTTATTCTTCGCCGCTTTGATAAACCCTGAGAACAGCGGATGTGGCCTCATCGGACGCGACAAAAACTCAGGGTGGAACTGGCTTCCCATCATAAATGGATGATCTTTGATTTCAGCAATTTCGATTAACTTCCCATCGGGAGAAATGCCGGAGAAGACCATTCCGTTCTTTTCAAATTCGTCACGATAGGCATTGTTGAATTCAAAGCGATGGCGATGACGCTCGTCTACTTTTTCTTCGCTATAGGACTCTGCCGCTTTTGTTCCTGGTTGCAATTCACAGGGATACAAGCCCAGCCTCATCGTTCCACCCATGTCGGTGATGGATCGTTGCTCGATCATTAGGTCAATGATGGGATATTCAGTCGTTCGGTCGAACTCGGAGGAATTGGCATCTTCATGATTGAGCACGCCGCGTGCAAAGTCAATACACATCGTTTGCATTCCCAGGCATAAACCAAGGTAGGGAACTTTTCTTTCACGCGCATAGCGTGCCGCCAGGATTTTGCCTTCAATACCACGCGACCCAAATCCGCCGGGGACGAGGATGCCATCGCATGTTTGAATGATATCCCAGCCTTTATCTTTTTCTAAATCTGTGGAATGTACCCAGCCAATTTCCACTTCCACATCATTTGCCACGGCGGCATGCTTGAGTGCTTCACGCACCGACATATACGCGTCCTGCAATTCCACGTACTTGCCTACCAACGCCACTTTTATTGTTGGTTTTGGTCTGCGCACGCGCTCGACCAGTTTTTCCCATGGTTTCATGTCGGGCTGACGGGTTGCTTTCATGTTCAGTTTTTGAACGAGATAATCGCCAACGCCCGCGCGTTCCAGCAAGAGCGGAACTTCGTACAAAACATCACTCGTTGTCATCGGGACAACTGCCTGCCGTTCCACATCGCAGAATAAAGCGATCTTGTCACACAACTCTTTATCAATCCGCTGGTCAGCGCGGGCGATAATCATGTTGGGCGAGATACCAATGGATCGCAAGGCTGCCACGGAATGCTGTGTCGGCTTGGTCTTGATCTCGCCTGTTGCCCCGATTTGAGGCAGCCAGGTGACATGGATAAAGAATACATTCTCGCGTCCTACTTCATTGCGCATCTGGCGCAGTGCTTCCAGAAATGGTTGTGATTCGATGTCACCCACTGTCCCGCCGACTTCGACAATCACTACATCTGCATTCGTCTCTTTGGCGATTCCTGCCACGCGACGTTTGATCTCATTGGTGATATGGGGAATCACCTGAATTGTTCCACCGAGGAAATCGCCGCGCCGTTCCTTGCTGATGATCTCCGCGTACACCTGTCCGCTGGTGAAGTTGCTGGAGCGGCTGAGGCGGAT
>WNFZ01002053.1_pt1 | contig 19258 bp, 17 predicted proteins | sample 5400081 | NCBI WGS metagenome assembly WNFZ01 (sample SAMN13153365, study PRJNA577476) | soil metagenome | isolation source: 80 cm soil or saprolite under grassland replicate 1 | place: USA:California | collected 2016-06-15
GAGAAGACGGTGCGCCCCTGATTCATGAGCCATTGTCTGCTCTCCTCGCATTCAAATCGCGGCAAGCCAGAAATGACTTCAACTTGTTGCGCAGCTATTACTTGCAGCCATCACCTTGTAACTTAACCGGACAGCAGTGGTTTTTGTACGTGCCGGCAACATCGAAGAGCACAGACTGAATTCCGAAGCGGGTAGCGCCGAGGTAATCAACGGAGTAGAGGTCTCCGATGTACAAACTCTCATCAGGAAGAACTCCTAAGCTGTTCACCGCGGCTTCGAAGATTGCAGGATGCGGTTTTTCCTTGCCAACGATTCCGGAGTCGGTGATGGTTTCGAACAGATCGGCGATTTCGCAGCGGTCTAATACCTCGGCAATTTTCCCGTCAGCATTAGAGATCACGCCTAAGCGATAGTTTTCCCCGAGCCGCAACAACGCTTCGCGGGGTTCCGGGGCGCATGATGCACCAGTTTGCGGACACTCGTGTGCGGCAGACAAGGTCAGCGCAAAGAGTTTCTTCGGAAACGCCGAGTTCATCCAGCAAGTGCGAGTAGTAGATGTGCCAAAATCCATGATCCACGCCGGCATTTCTCTCTTGCAGCGAATCGAATTCGCGCTTGGCTCGCCTTTCGATGGTTTGGAGAAGGTCGGCCGAAGGGAAGATTCCGCGCTGGTGGAGCGGATCTAACATTACCTTATGATCGGGGAAAAGAAGCGTGTTTCCCACGTCAAAGAAAAGGGCCTTCAGCGGCATGCATCCAGTGTATCGCGGGGGAAAACGTTGTAAGATCGCCCAATGCTCGCACCAACTTACGATCTTAATCAGCGCCGGGAGCCGTCGTCAGACAAAGGCTAAATGCGGATCTGCGCTTTTTTAATTCAAGCGGCAACAGCGGGCGCCAGGTTGTACGACCTGCTCTGGGGCGCGGTGTTCGGTTTTGCCGCCTTGAACATCCTGGGTCTGATTGCGAAACGATTTGAGCCGGGACGCAAACGAATGAGCTTGGGAGAAATCCTAGCAATCGGCGCTGCGGGCGTTTCCATCCTCATGCTCGGGTGGGAATTGCTGTTCTTCTTTCATGTACTTCCAATCCGCCTGGAGCCTCGTTGAAAGCCCAGCTACCCTGAATCCCCCCGAAATGACCCACAGTTTTGGGTTATCATGCACGGAGATGGGAAAGAAAACCAGCTTCGATCTGACCTGCCCGTGCTGCGGCGCCCAACTCAAAGTGGATCCTGAGAGCGAGGCAGTTATTTCTCACGTGGCCCCGGTGAAGCCCAAGATGTTTAATGACATGGAGGAGGCGGCCCGCGCCATGAAGGAACAAGACAGTCGGCGGGATTCCATTTTTCGCCAATCCATTGAGGCGCAAAAGCATGCGTCTGATCTGCTGGAAAAGAAGTTCCAGGAGGCGGTGCGAAAGGCCAAGGAATCGCCGGATACGGGAAGGCCTATTCGGGACTTTGATCTGGATTAAAGATTTGTGGAGGTGGCGGGCGTCTCGCCCGCCTACGGGCGGAGACGCCCGTAGCTCCAAGCCACACACAAGAAAAAAGACCGCCATCGGCGGCCTCTTCTTTTCAGCGATTTCAGATCTTACAAAGTGGATTCAATTTCAAAGCCCCAGGCTTCCAATAAGGGCTCAGGGATGTACTTGGAATTCTTATTGCGGCGGGCCCATTCGCGCAGCCGGGTAGAACGGAGATACTGGTCCGGAGTCAGTTTGTACTCCTTCACAACCTGCTCAAACTCGGTAACGGTTGGAACTATCGGTCCAATCGGTTCGGGCTTGCCCCAGTTAGGATTGCCGCGTCTCTTAGCCATGAAATAGTGTCCTCGTGCCTGAAATTGACGTGTTAATGTTTAGATTCCGATGACTTGGCGAAGGATTCCGATCCCTGCCATTGACTGATCAAAAACAGAAAGTACTACCAGGGCCCGCGGGTAGAAAAGGCAAGCGTCAGTCGGAAAACGTCTGATTTTACTTCAGCTTGAGGTAAAGTCAACGACGATTTATGGGCATCCTCGTAACCAACTTACAATGTGTAGTTTACTTCCCGGGAATTCCTAGATTGGGAGTTCATCAGTCTAGTCGAAACCAGGGTTACTGAAGTAACCAATCCGTTTCGTAAACGTTTGAGTCCAAAAGGGTAAGTTGTTACATTCCGGAGGAGGACGAACGTTTCCTGGTCTGCGCCTATGGAACCTGGACTTCACTCCCTGCTGCTTTGCACGGATGACAAGGTCGTTCGTGTGCTCCGTCGAGTTGTAAGCGAAGTGGGAATCGCGATCGAGCACTGCCCGGACGCTGATTCCGCCATCCAGAAGCTCACACGCCAAAGATTCGAAGCGGTTATCGTCGATTGCGCCGCGCCGGCAATCGCCTCAAGAATTCTCAAGGGAACTCGTTCTGCCCCGGCCAATAAACGAGCAATTACGGTAGCTATTATTGATGATCAGAGCGCCCTCAAAGGGGCGTTTGAGTTGGGCGCGCATTTTGTGCTTTTTCGGCCCGTAACTCTCGAGCGGACGAGGACCACTTTTCGTGCGGTGCGGGCGTTGATGAAACGGGAAAGACGCCGTCATGTCCGAATTCCGATCGAATTAGCGGTGGAACTAGATTGCGGGGCGCGAAAGCTGCGACTAGTGACGGCTGACCTGGGGGAAAACGGGATGGCGGTCAAAATAAAGCGTGGTCAAAAGCTGCCGCAGTCCTTCCTTGCCAGATTTGCTTTACCAGGGACCAGTGATGACATCGAATGCCAGGCTGAGATCGCCTGGGAAGGGAACCAAGTTCAGGGTATTCGCTTCCGCGATCTTCCCTTGGAAACCAGTACACAGCTAAAGGCGTGGATTGGCCGCCAGCTGGCTGGCGAGGACTCCGATGAGCCTGCGGTGAGCTGCAAATTGACTGATTTGAGCTCGAGCGCGTGTTACCTGCAAACCGAGTCTCCATTTCCGGTGCGCACGCGGCTGCAACTGCTGATGAAGGTCGGTAAGTTGGAATTGCAAGTCGAAGGAATCGTGAGAGTGATGCACCCGGCTGTCGGCATGGGGATCGAGTTTACCCAGCAAACGCCTGACCAACGGGCCAGGGTGGAAGAATTCATCGAGACGCTGGTGAATACAGAAGGTGCTGTGCCCAACATCGAGGTCCGTCCCGACGCCATTGACAACAACGCAGCAACATTTTCCGCTGAACACATAACCGGCAATGTGGGTGATCCGCTACTGCTATTGTTCCGCACCAGAGCGGGACTTCCGGCCGAGCTGTTTCAAGCGGAACTGAGCAAGCAGCGCGGTATTCCTCAAGAAGCTGCAGCCCTTACTTCTTAATCGCCATCGGCCTGATCAGCGAAAGCTGCCGTCAGCGACTAACGACTAACTACTCAGAGCTGACCGCTTACCACTGATTACTTACGCTATTCCGAACTCTCGTTGACTTGGTGTTTCCAGCCCACGTAAGATTTCCGCTACATGATCGGTCAAAGCGTCTCGCACTACCGCATTGTCGAAAAACTTGGTGGTGGCGGGATGGGCGTTGTCTATAAAGCTGAAGATACCCGTCTTCACCGGTTTGTCGCTCTCAAGTTCCTGCCCAAAGAAGTCGCCCGCGACCCCCAATCGTTGGCGCGTTTTCGGCGTGAAGCCCAGGCCGCATCAGCCCTGAACCATCCGAATATTTGCACCATTCACGATATAGGCGAGCAAGACGGCGAAGCCTACATCGTGATGGAGTTTCTCGACGGCATTACTCTGAAACACCAGATCGCCGGTCGCCCGCTGGAGCTAGAAACCGTGTTGTCCCGTGGCATCGAAATTGCCGATGCCCTCGATGCCGCCCACGCCGAAGGAATTGTTCATCGCGACATCAAACCCGCGAATATCTTCATCACTAAGCGTGGTCACGCCAAGATCCTCGATTTCGGTTTGGCCAAGGTGAAGTACGGGGACCGAGCGATGCAGGCCGTAGGGGTGCCGTTAGACGTGACGGTCGAAGTCACTGACGACCACCTGACGAGTCCCGGCACGGCGCTGGGTACGGTCGCTTATATGTCTCCGGAGCAGGTGCGAGGTAAGGAACTCGATTCGCGGACCGACCTCTTCTCCTTCGGAGTTGTGCTCTACGAAATGGTCACTGGAGCGTTGCCCTACCGCGGCGAAACTTCAGGAGTGATTTTCGAGGCCATTCTGAACCGCGCGCCGGTACCGCCGGTCAGGCTGAACCCCGACCTGCCGCCCAAGTTTGAAGACATTATTAATCGCGCACTTGAGAAAGATCGGGAACTGCGTTACCAGCATGCTTCCGAGATGAAGTCGGAGTTGCTGCGGCTGAAGCGCGACACCGATTCGAGCCGCGCGGTGAACCTGGAAAGTGGAGCGACGGGCGTCTCGCCCGTCCAGTCTAGATTTGGGTCAGGTCCCGTCGCGGCGCAGCCCAGCTCCGCAGAAGCGCACGCTGCATCGGTGTCGTCTTCGCGGACAGGAATGTCCGCGCCACACGAGCCCGGCACGGAACGTGTGGGGACGGGTGCCCACGCCCGTCCAGGCCGAGCAAAGCTTGGCAAGATCATCGCGATCGCGGCGGCTGTCTTGGTGGTTGCGGGAACCGGCGCGTCCTTCTTCTTGCACTCCCGCGCTGCACACCTTAGCGAAAGAGACTCGATTCTGCTCGCGGATTTCGTCAACACCACTGGTGATTCCGTCTTCGATGGAACCCTGAAACAAGCCCTGGCAGTACAACTTGAGCAGTCGCCCTATTTGAACGTCATGCCGGAGTCGCGCATTCGCCAAGCATTACAATTCATGGGACGTTCGTCGGACGAGCGAATAACCGGCGATGTAGCTCGAGAAATTTGTTTGCGCCAAAACATTAAGGCAATGCTTACAGGCGCTATCGCAACTCTGGGCAGCCATTACGTAATTGACCTGAATGCAGTCAACGCGCAAAGCGGCGATTCGCTGGCCCGCGAACAGGTCGAAGTAAACAGCAAAGAAGAGGTGCTGAAGTCCCTGGACCGAGCGGCCTCAAATTTGCGAGGCAAACTGGGCGAATCGGTGACGTCGCTGCAGAAATTCGCCACGCCGCTTGAGCAGGCTACAACATCGTCACTCGATGCCCTGAAGGCATTCAGCCTGGGCCAAGCTGCGCATTCGAAACTGGATGACGAGGGGGCAATTCCGCACCTCAAGCGTGCTGTCGAACTGGATCCGAATTTCGCCATGGCGTATGCAACGCTAGGAGTGGCTTATTCAAACCAGACGCAGGATTCCTTGAGTAACGAAAGTTTGAAAAAAGCATTCGACTTGAAGGAGCGTGCCAGCGAACGCGAGCGCCTCTATATTTCCGCTCATTACTACGGTGAATTCGTGGCGGACGTGGGAAAGACTATCGAGACTTACGAGCAATGGAAAAGCACTTATCCGCGCGACAGCATCCCCAGGGACAATCTGACTCTGGCATATCAAACCGTTGGACAATTCGATAAAGCGTTGTCCAATGCCAGCGAAGCCATCAGTTTGGATCCCAAAGATTCATATGCTCACCAGAATCTCGCGTCCGCCTATGAGCGCCTGAATCGTTTCGAAGAAGCAAAGGCTATTCTCGACAAGGCTGAAGCGCAGAACGTCTCCCTCTCTGGCGGGGTCCTGTTCACCAGATATGATCTTGCATTCCTGGAACATGATGATGGCGGGATGCAGCGGATCTTCGAGGCCGCGAAAGGGAAGAGTTCCGAGCCGATTTTACTGTTACTCAGAGGACAAGGAGAATACTCTCTTGGGAAAGCTCAGACCGCCAGGAAAACTTTCAGTGATGCTCTGAATGTGTCACAAAAGCTGGGAATGAAAGAGTTTGGTGCGTCGCTCCGGCTCTTCCAGCGTGAAATGGAAGCGGAGATCGGCAATTCGACAGGAGCGCAGCAGGCGGTCGCTGACGCTCTTGCCATTTCCAAAGACAGAGGCACACGAGGGATTGCAGCCCAGGTTCTGGCGCAAATCGGGGACGCAATTGGTTCCGAGAAACTGGTTGCGGACCTGGGTCGCGAGTTTCCGACCGATACGATGGGTAACTCTGTCTGGATTCCTATTGCTCGAGCTACCACGGAAGTGCGCCGCAACAACGCCGCCAAGGCGATCGCGTTGCTGGAAAGCGCACGTCCTTACGAATTTGGCGCGGCGCCTGGCGGTTGTCATTATTGGCCCAACTACGTTCGTGCGGAAGCATTCCTTAAATCACGCGACGGAGCAAAAGCGGCCGCCGAGTATCAAAGCATACTGGACCACCGTGGCGTGCAACCCACCAGTCCTCTCTACACCCTAGCGCGGCTCGGATTGGGGCGTGCTTACGCCTTGCAAGGTGATACCGCCAAGGCGCGCACGGCGTACCAGGATTTCTTCGGCGCCTGGAAAGATGCTGACCCTGACATCCCAATTCTGAAGCAGGCCAAAGCAGAGTACGCGGCGTTGAAATAGCCGGCCCAGGTCTGCGTTGCAACCCGAAATTGCGGAAGAAGTGGATCTGAACCGCTCCAAAATCCAGCCGCAAAGCGGCGTCAGAACCCAGCCCAGGGCGCAAGCCCTGGGTAGAATGAGCAAGCCCTGAAAGGGCGCAAGAAATGTTTCCCGGACTCACTTCCTCAGCTTCCTGAATCGCTGTCTGCGAAGAAGAAATACTTACCCGCTGGAGAAAATGGCGGGCGGGGGCGCCCGCCCCACACAGACACTCACGCCTGCGCCGCGGCACGTAACGCCGCGACGGCTTCCTCAGGACTCGAGAAAATCAGAAACAAACTCGCAACCCGGGTTATCTCAAACAATTTCTGTACCCGCGGATTGATTCCGCTCAATACCATCTTTCGTCCGGACTTCTGACGTGACACATACGCGGTCACCAGCAGTCCAAGCCCGGCCGAATCTACATACGGAACTTCGGTCAGATCAAGAATCAAAGTCTCCGCCGGTTCCTCGCGCCGCATCGCGTTTTGGAAAACGGGTGCGTTATTGGCGGTCAGCGGACCGCTTAGGGTCAGTACTTCCTGGTGGGGGAAAGAATCGGATCGGTCAATCACCAACGGCTCATTCATGGGGAACGAATTTTAGGACATGAGGGTGGACGAGTACAAGCCAGAATCGACGGTGTCCAAGTTCCTCAACCGCAGAGCGGTGTGCCGCTCAAAGAAATAGCGCAACCACTCGAGGTGCACGGCCATCTTTTAACCCTGAAAGCCCAAACCGGCGTGGAGGAAGACCAGCATGGCCACCGCCCCAAATTCCGCATTGACGTTGATATCCACAACCTTTTAATGCATTCCTCGCCGGAACCGGTAAAGCCTCCGGTCGCGAAAGGAATGACTCTACCCGAGCCGATTTTTCCGCTGTATCCAGAAAAACTGAGTGATGCGGGACCCGATACGCTCCCGGAGACGCGTAATTGGACCGTGCCGCAGGTTTATCGCAAAATGAGCGGCTGGCTCTTTCCCTACATAAAGTCGCGTGGGCTACCCGGAGATTTCCATCCCATAACTGCGTATTTGTTCCTGGAGTACAAGTGCAATCTCGATTGCTGGTACTGCTGGGCGTACAGCAACAAAGTGAAAGGCATGACCGAGGACGTTGCCCGGCGCTCGATCGACTGGCTCTACGATCATGGTTGCCGAGTGATCGGACTCATGGGAGGCGAGCCGCTGTTGCGACCGCAGTTTGCGCACAAAGTGGTGTATTACGCAGCCAAAAAGGGCTTTTGGATTTATGTTGGCACGAACGGACGCCTTCTCCGGCCCGAAGTCGCCGACCGACTGGGAGATGCTGGCGTCAACGTCTTCAATTTTGCCGTGGATGCGTGGAACGAGAAGCCGAGCCTGCCCAAGGCCGTGGTGCCAGTACAAAAGCACCTTGAACACCTACTAAAAAGCAGTACGTGTATGGCTACATGGTGTTCTTCAACATCAATATTTGCCGGAACAACACAGAAGACGTGCGCAAGATCACCGACTATGCGCGCGCCTACCGCATCGCGACTGATTACTACATCAACGAGACTCCGATGTTGGAACAGGACGAACACTTCAAACACTTAAGTGACAATCCAACCTATATTCGGCCAGAGGATTGGCCACAGATTGATTCTCTGGTGGACTGGCTGATCGAGAAGAATCAGGCCGGATATCAGATGGTGAATTCAGTCCCGCGCCTGCAGGAGATGAAAGCTTTCATCCGCATGGCCAGCGGAGCGGACTTGAAGCGGCTCGGTTGGAACGGTGATGGAACGGGTACAAACGGCGATGTCGCGAAGCGGCTCGCGGGCACACCCGGAGCCGTCCAGGACGATAACGGCGAACTGCATTTTGGGGAATGGAATTGCCGCGCAGGTCAAAACAACGTCATTATTCGAACAGACGGAACGGTTGCGCCATGTTTCCCCATGTATCCTTCAACCTACGATTGGGGAACCATTGAAGGCCATAAGTTCGAGGCTAGCGCACTCTCGAAGATGAAGGAAACCTGCCAGCAGCATTGTTTCTCCACGCTGAATCACAACCTTGCGTACTGTTTAACGACGCGCGCGTAATCAAGTTTGTGTGGACGAACCTTGTGGAGAATCGAATGAAAGATGGAGCGCGCAGCTTTGATCACTAGGCGAAGTTCCGCGCCGACTCCGCTGCTGCGTAGCTTTATGCAAACTGTCATCCCGAACCTGCCGGCTGAAAGCGGGCGGGAGAGGGACCTCACGTCGCTTGATGTAACCGATACAGTTCGACCCTAAGCCCGCGGCTTCCAGCCGCTGAGGTTTGCCTTTCTCCACCAGCGCAGCAGCCGACCCTCAGCGGCTGAAGCCTAAGTCCCGGATGGGCTATTTAGTCGGCACGAGTGGAACTCATGCCCTTCCCGGTTTCATTTAATCCGCGGCCATCTCCTGAATTTCTCGCTGTGGTTCGGGGTTCGCAAACGAAGGCATCTCAGATTCAGCACCATCTGACGAGACCCCATGCTCGCTTCGCAACTGCGCTTCCAGCGCCGCGAGTTGGGCTTCAATATCCTGCACGGCCTTGCGCTTGCGAATGACCTCTTCGCGATAACGTCGCAAGAAATAATCGATAGTCTCGACCCTGATCCTGATTGAGCCAGTGGGCTTGTTTTCGTCAAGGTCTTTGAAACAGAAGTACGGCGTGCCCGATTGCTCGATGATGCCTTCGATCACGCCGTAGATCGGCGCGTCGTGTCCGCACTTGAAGCTGGAGATCTCGAGTGCCACCAGATTGGGATGGCGCGCCGTGAACTTCGCAGCCCAGACTTTGTGGTTGGTGCTGCATGAATACGAATTCTTCCAGGCATCGCCGATGTCGAGTGGGCTGCTGATCACACCGGCGCGAACCTCTTCGCCAAAGAGCCGTTCCAGCATGTCCTCATCAAGCGGAAGTGTGTTCTGCGAGAAAATCGGGTAGCCAAGCTTTTGGAATTCGTCGAGGATTTCGTGATTCAGGCCGGGATCGTGATGATAAGGTCGTCCCAGCATGACGATGCCAATGCGGTCCTCGCGCTCGAGCTGATCGAGCACCTGCCGCGCGCGCCGGCGGATGCTGGTTTCGTAATCACTCAAAGCTTTGAAGCCCGATTCGACTGCGCGGTCATTTTCTTCTTCTGATAACCCGAGAATCGGTTGAAGCGCCTGCAGCATTTGGTACGCAAACAGTTTGCGATCGGCAAAGTTCAGCACGGGATCGACATACTTAACGTTATGTTCCGCGAAGACGTCGTTCTCTTTCGTGAAGGCCGCTTTCACGGTTTCCGGAGTTGCAGTGACCGTCGGGCAAGCGTTTGAACCTGTCAGCTTCACCAACGGCGAATGCAAGACGTCGTACATGGGGAAGAAGATGGCGTTCAGCGGTTTCTTGCGATGCTTCTCCTGGATCAGGTTATAGACGTGTGAAATCCCAATCTTCGCGGGGAAGCACGGGTCAATTGCGCCGCGGCTGGCCCCGGCGCGATACAGCTCCGAGCTGGTGTAATCGGAATAAATGATGTTCTCAGGCTGTACGCCGAGGCTTTCGAAATATGCGTTAAACAATGGCGCATAGGTGTAGATGTTGAGCACGCGCGGAATTCCGATGCGAATCTTGTTCCGGTTCTGCATCAACGCTACGCGCTCTTTCGCCGCTTTTGTCCAGGTTCGGGTTGGAATCGGGTCGGCCACGCTTTTCGCATTTGTCGGGCGGAAAACTTCTTTCGAAGCAAAATCTACGAAATTCGGATATTGGTCGCGGATGCGCTCCAGACCGGCCTTGATGTCCTTCATTTCGTTGACATCTTCAACCAGACCCTTTTCGCAGGTGGCAATGATCAGGCGTTGCTCGCCCAGCATCAGTGGGACTTTGGTGATCTTCTTAATAGCGACAAGCTCTTTCGCAGGCTCGGTCCTGATATCAATAAACGTGCGCAGGCAATTGTTCTTGCAGAAATTGCAGCGGGTGGATTCGTTGCGCGTAGTGCGATACTCGATCTTGCGAACTGCGTCCAGGCCCACGAATGTTGTCCGCTGGCCATTTCGCCACAGCCGCAGAGACTCCTGGGCGGCGCCGATCGCGCCCGATTCTCCGCAGTGCTCGTGCACAATGATTTCCGGTTGCTTGCCCGCGGCACGGAAGCTGGCGCGAATGAAATCCACTTCCGCTTTTACCACCGCAAGATTATTTTGTGTCCCCCCTTGCAGCACGAAGCGTGTTCCTAATGCGGCGAGATTCGGAATACTCGCCACATAGAGGAACACATTCTTCGGAAGCACGGCCGCGAGTCCCGCCAGAATCTCCTGCGCTTGCCAGCCTTGGCGCTGGAAATTGACAATGTCGGACTGCATGAAGACTGCGCAGCCATAGCCGAACACCGGCATCGCCTGTGCGGAGAAAGCCAGGTCGGCATATTGATTCACATTCAAGCCGAAGCCTTCCGCAGTGGACTGGAGGAAATATCCATTGCCCGCTGAGCATTGAGTGTTAAGCTTGAAATCCTTCACCCGGCCGTTGTGTAGGATGATGATTTTGATGTCCTGCCCGCCAACATCCACAATCACGTGTGGATCTTCGTAAAACTTCAGTGCTGATTCCGTGTGCGCGACGGTCTCAACCAGCGCGACGTCGGCCTTAAGCACGTCTTTGAGAATGTCTTTGGCGTAGCCGGTGGTCGCGACGCCTAATATTTCCATTCTTGCCCCTTGCTCTTCGACCTGACCGCGCAAGTTCTCGAACATCTCAATCGTGTCTTGAATCGGATTGCCGTTCGAAAGCTGGTACGACTTGCAAAGAATGTCCCCGTTTTCATTGAGAAGCACAGCTTTGGTGGAGGTCGATCCGCCATCAATCCCAATGAAGCCGCCAACGGTGCTGCCTTTCTGAAACACAGCGGGAGTAAATTTCTTGCGGCGATAGGTTTCTTTGAACACGTCGAACTCGGTCGAGTTTTCAACCAGGCCCTTGCCTCCGGACTTCGCCTTTTCCTCCTGTCGTCCGTAGTCAATGTAGTGGATCAACTGGTCACATCCGAGATAGCAGCCGACGCTGTCATCTTCGCTGCGGCCAAATTCAATTGCGCCCAACGCCGCAAAATATTGCGCGTTCTCCGGGACCTTGATCAGGTCCTCCGGCTTCGCGCCATCCGGTATCGCAACTTTGCGCTCCTGCCACATACGCGGGATATTTGCCTGCCAGGCTTCGCGCATCCCGCGAATAAAACTATTTGGGCCGCCGAGCAACAACACATGGGGACGCAGAGTATGTCCGCGGGTGAGCACGCTGAGATTTTGCAGCACGATGGCCTCAAACAATGAAGCCATCAATTCATCCGGCGGCGTGCCAACTTTCTGCAAGCTATTGATGTCGGTTTCCGCGAATACTCCGCACTTGCCGGCAACCTTATGGAGCTTGACGCCGTTGTATTTCTGCTCGCCCAACTGCTGCGTAGGAATCTTCAGCTTGGCATTGATCTTATCTATGACTGCGCCGGTGCCTCCGGCACATTTGTCGTTCATGGACGGAATTTTCTTTTTGCGTCCCGTCTCATCGTCATCTTTGAACACGATAATCTTGGCGTCCTGACCGCCGAGTTCGATGACCGAATAAACCTCGGGGTGCAACTTCTCCACCGCCAGGGAAACGGCCGTAACTTCCTGCACAAATTTTGCGCCGATCTGGTCCGCGATTCCGCCTCCGCCGGAGCCCGTCAGGAACATACGTGTGTTATGAGGATTGATGCCTGCATCTGCTTCCATCCGCTTCAGGAATTCCAGCGTCTTCTCTGGTTGCTTGGTCTCATGGCGCTGGTAATCCTGCCAGAGGACTTGATCCGTGGCCAGATCCACGACCACCGCCTTAACCGTGGTAGATCCAACGTCGAGTCCCACCAGGAACTTGGTGTTGTGGTCATGAGGTTTCTGCGCAGGTTTCGCTGGCTTCGGCGGAGTTTGGGGTTGGAGCGGAGTAATCTGGATTAGCTGCGAGCCCTTATGGTCGTGCATTGCGTCCTCTCTGGCTTTGAAAGGGCACGCCTTCCAGGCGTGCCGTTGTCCGTAGCTATGGCGCGGTTGGGGCGAGGCTGCAAGCCGCGCCCTTCTTCAAATTAATCCCCGCTAGCGGTTGCAGGCGTCGCAACAGAAACCCGCTCCCGTTTCCAAAAACGCGTGTCTTTGTCAATCCGATCACTCACGTGCAGGATGAACTGCGCCGCCGTTCCTGCAACTCCTTCACGATGTGGCACGTGATAGAAAGGCCGCTTCAGCTCCGGATGTTCGTCAATGTACTCGCGGATTTGGGTCATGGTCTTGCTCGTGGCCTTCAGGCATTGCTCGAACTCAGCCTTGGCTTTTACCTTGGCCTCGCCTAGCGCCATCTGCACGCGGCTGTGTGCGTTGACTTCGCCCTCGCCGGAAGTTTCAATGGGCAGGAAGATCATGTCTTTGAATTTGTTGATGACCGCTGATTGCACGCCATCGGATTGTGTAGATGGCATGCAGCCAAAGGGTTTCAGCGCCAGCACCATGTGGCAGAGTTTGTGAACGGTGTAATAAACGTTCTTGCCAACTTCCAAGTGTCCTTCGCCGCCGCGCGCAAACTGGTTGTAGAAGGGATGCGCCATCTCCGCCAGTTCGGTCTGCGGCACAAGCTCGTGCGTAATGCCGCCCAGGTTCCTTATTGTGCGATGGTAGAAGAAATTCCACATGCGCTGACCGGCGCCAATTCCCCAAAGCTTCTTGTGCAGGCCGATGTAATTGCCAAACTGCTTCTTGAACTCGTACCACTCAGGATTGCGATGCGGACGATTCACCGGCCACTTCGCCGTCGCGTGGGCCTTGGCCTGATACATCAAGTACGCGACCCAGGTGGCAATTGGCTCGACCAAAACCTGCGCGCCCTCCCGTTCCAGGAAGTCGAACATGTGGAAGTTGCCGTCGCCTTCAGTGATCTGCGCCCAGAACTCACCAGTGATCTTCACCATGGGTTTTACGCGGGTGCGGTCCACTTCGATGGAGTTCATCCTTTCGCGCGCGGTATGGAGGGCATTCAGGTAGTCCTTGCCCCACATGTGCTCGTGCCATTTACCGAACACATTAAAAGTATTCCGCAAGATTTTGTTGCCCTTGAACTTAGGCTTGGCCCAATCAGGAGCAGTCTGTTCGATTTCGAATGATCGCCGGTTCTTCAAGTCGTCGCACAGACCATCGACCATCTCGCGGAAAACGCGGTCGGTTTCGCCTTTGTTCACCTCAAAAGGACGAACCTGATAAATGAGATCGTTGATGACGTCGCCCAGGTGCATGGCGTTGAGCATTCCGAAGCCGAAGTCCACAGTGAACTTCAATCCGGGCTCGCCGGATGCGGCCTTGATTCCGTCGCTGTCTTTGAACAGCAACACGCGGAAGCCGTCAAACCCGGCATTCTTCAGCGCGAAGCGGTATTCCGCCTCATACATCCCGAAGCGGCAAGGACCGCAGGAACCGGCGGTGAAGAAGACGTAGTTGTCCAGAATCCGGCGCCGCGACACGCCTTCTTTCTCCAGGAACTGGAGATACTGCACCAGATTGCCGACCGTGAAATATGTCGGATTGCATTGCCCGTTGTTGCCGAATTCTTTGCCGGTCTGAAATGCGGCAACATCGGGCACCGGCAGCTTCTCGCAACGATAGCCGCAGCCCTGAAAGACCGCGCGGATTAGGTCCTCATGCTTCCAAGTAAAGCCGCCAAAGAGGATTGTGACCTGGTCCCGCTCCGCGGCGGTGAACGCGCGCTCAATGGGACGATGAAAATGCGTGGGCTGGTCAAGTCCCGCGATTTTACGCAGGCGGGCGCGCTCTGCTTCTAAACGGGCTTTGATTTCAGAGTCGTTCTCAATCTGGACAAAATTCGTCGCCATATCTTCCTCCGGCGGTGTGCTGAATTTGGTTACTGCTGTATTGGGTTGCTACTGCTGATAATTGCTGGGAGATTTGGAGCGAGAGAATGCTCGCGCGTTTTGAAGCGTGGCAGAGCGAACGAGAGGAACTCCCGACCCTGCCAGGCCTTCTTACTAACAACATCCGAAACTCCAAAAACATGGCTAGGAGGTTCGAAGTTTTACACCGGCGGAACTACTGCGAGGGAGTTCCGTAGGCGCCGGATTTTGCAAATAAACAGGCGCTTATGATGCGGACTGCCTGAACCGAGTAGTCTCGGTTGCAAATACTGCCACGCCCGAGCTGGGCAGCGGCACAGAAGTATTTTCTAGCAGAAAGTACATCCCGATTTCAAGAGGCTGAGTGGCATTTTAGAGGTGAGACTTACGATGGCGAACGCTCGGACGATGACCGCAATAAAGAATTTCAATTGGACGGTTTGCCGCCCAGCACCTAAACTCCTTTGAGTGCAACACGGACGCGCCAGATCTCGCGTGCTGCGAGTCAAGCAAACACCTGCGCCTCCCCCTTTTCCACCACCTTTTCTAAATTATCAATTCGACGCGGCTTATGATGAGATGTTCGAGTCGCCGGGCCAACCTCGATCGCATTACCAGGCGCTGTTCCGCACCTTACTTCATCTGCCCGCCGAGGATCTGAAAAAAAGTCAGCAGGCAGCGGATCTCTCCTTCCTGCACCAGGGAATCACCTTCACGGTTTACGGAAACGAGCAGGGAACAGAGCGCGTTTTCCCTAACGACCTTCTGCCGCGCATCGTGCCTGGCAATGAGTGGCTCAAGATTGAGCAAGGCCTCACCCAACGCATCACGGCGCTAAACCTTTTTTTGCAGGACATTTATCACCAGGGACGGATTCTCTCGGACGGTATCGTTCCTCGCGAGCTGATCTACAGTTGCCGTCATTTCCGCCGCGAGATGCGCGGTTTTCCAGTGCCCCGTGGAATTTATGTAAGCATTTGCGGTACCGATCTGGTACGCTTGCCCGACGGTAGTTTTGCTGTGCTCGAGGACAACCTTCGCGTTCCCAGCGGCGTGTCCTACATGCTGGCCAATCGCAAGGTGCTGAAGCGGGTTTTCCCAAGTTTATTTCGCGATTACGGCGTTCGTCCGATTGACCACTATTCGCAGTTGCTGCTCTCTACGCTCCGGGCCCTCGTGCCAGCAAATTATTCTGGACGCCATGAGCCGACTATCGTTCTGCTCACGCCGGGAATCTTCAATTCCGCATATTTCGAACACACCTTCCTCGCGCAGCAGATGGGAATTGAACTGGTAGAAGGGCGCGACCTGCTGGTACACGATAATTTTGTGTATATGCGCACCACAGCAGGGCTGCGCCGCGTGGATGTGATCTATCGTCGCGTGGATGACGACTTCATTGATCCTTTGGGTTTCCGCCCTGACTCCCGCCTTGGCGTTCCCGGATTGTTCAACGCGTATCGCGCTGGAAATGTCACGCTGGCGAATGCTCCGGGAACCGGGGTGGCCGACGACAAGGCGACCTATGCTTACGTTCCCGCAATCATTCGGTACTATCTTGACCAGGATCCAATTTTGTCGAATGTCGAAACGTTTGTGTTGACCGATAAATCTCGGCGCAATCAGGTGCTGGAACGCCTGGATGAAATGGTGGTAAAAGCGGTTGGCGAATCCGGCGGTTACGGGATGCTGATCGGTCCGCACAGCACCGCCGAGCAACAGGAAAAATTCCGCAGGCTGATCGAGGCCGAGCCGCGTAACTATATCGCTCAACCCACACTGGCCTTATCGCGTGCTCCCTGTTTTGTCGATGGCCAAGTTGGCGCGCGGCATATTGATCTTCGTCCCTACATTCTTTATGGCGAAAACGTGACTCTAGTTCCGGGCGGTCTCACGCGCGTGGCCCTGCGGCGTGGTTCGCTGGTAGTGAACTCATCGCAAGGCGGCGGCAGCAAGGATACCTGGGTGCTGCGCGCCTGAGAAATTTGCGGAGAAACTATGCTTTCCCGAGTTGCCGATAGCCTTTACTGGATGAGCCGCTATCTGGAGCGTGCCGAGCATACCGCGCGCCTGATTGACGTTGATTTCCAGTTGCGGCTCGACCAATCTCCTGAGTCTAGCTCCGGGCGCTGGTTGCGGTTGCTGGATGCGTTGCAGGTTCCGGTGCCTGCGGGCGCGAAAATTGATTCGACGACACTTGCCTACACGCTGACCCTGGACCGTGCGAACCCGTCTTCAATTGTCGCTTGCATCTCGGCGGCCCGCGAAAACATGCGCCAGGTGCGTGATCAGTGTAGTTCGGAAATGTGGGAGCAGCTCAACCGGCTCTACCTGCAAATCGTTGGCACTCCCACGGGCGAAGCTTGGATCCTGCACTCGCAACTATTTTTCCGCGGAGCTCTCGATGGCGCTCATCTTTTTCAGGGAGTAACCGATTCGACAATGAGCCACGGCGAAGGCTGGCACTATATTCAGCTTGGGCGCTACGTCGAGCGTACGAACGGACTGGCAACCCTGATCGGCAGCCATTTTGCGCGACTGTCGTATCCGTTGGAGTACACGGTTGATAGCGATGAATACCTTGAGTGGGTTGGCTTGCTGAAATGTTGTGCGGCCTTCGAAGCGTACTGCAAGAAGTACACCGCCGAACTGCGTCCTTTGCGTGTGGCGGAATTCTTGTTGCTGAGTTCGGACTTTCCGCACTCGGTCCGCTTTTCGGTTGATAAGGTGCACGCCGCGCTGCTGGCCGTTGGCGAACTGACGGAACGGAAGGCCAGCTCGCCTATGAGATTCTCGGGCCGTTTGCGGGCGAACCTCAGCTTCAGCCAGATCGAGGAAATCATGGCGGACGGACTGGAGAATTACTTGAGCAATATCCGCTCGCTCTGCGCACAAGCTCACAACGCGATTCATCAGATTTATTTTGATTATCCGGTCGAGGCGGCGATGGTGTCGTAAGAGCATTTGTTCCTCTGTGATGTCTGAGTCCTCTGTGGTTGAGATGTTTCTTAACCACAGAGGAACACACAGGGAAAATCGAGACAGGCAACTGGAGACTAATGATGATCTATTCCGTGCGGCACGTAACCAAGTTTCGTTACAAACCCGCGGTCCGCGAGAGCGTTATGGAAGTCCGCATGCAACCGCGCAGCGACGAAGGCCAGCGTTGCCTTAGCTTCTCGCTCGATGTGCGTCCAGCCGCGGCCATCATGCAGTATCGCGATTTCCTGGGGAACGTCGTGCACCACTTCGATATTGCCGGCACTCACTCAGAGCTAACCGTGAAAGCGCAAGCGGTGGTTGATGTTCTGCCCGCGCCGGACCCGATGATTGAAGCCTCGCGCTCCTGGGATGATCTGGATGCGCTGGTCGCAGGCGGTGATCATTGGGAGATGCTGCTGCCCAGCGCTTTCGCCCATCCCACACCTTTGCTGGAAGAGCTGTTCAGCGAAATGAAGTTGGAGCGCCGGGGAACTCCGCTCGAATTGCTTCTGGAGATCACTCAGAGCATTCACGAAAACTTTGCTTATGTGCCCAACAGCACCATGGTGGACTCGCCCATTGACCACGCGCTCGCCGAGCGTAAAGGCGTCTGTCAGGACTTCGCCCACATTATGATTGCCTTAGTGCGGAAACTCCGTATCCCTTGTCGCTACGTCAGCGGATATCTTTTCCACGCCAACGGCAGCAAAGCCCGCTCAGCCGAAGGAGCATCCCACGCCTGGGTCGAAGCCCTCTTGCCAGGACTCGGCTGGACCGAGTTTGACCCCACCAACAATGTACTCAGCGGCGACCGCCACATCCGCGTAGCTGTTGGCCGCGACTATGCGGAAGTCCCTCCGACTCGCGGCGTCTTCAAAGGCGGAGCCGAGAGCGAGTTGAGCGTCTCCGTAACCGTCGGTCTCTCCGAGGCACCCGCGCCAGAAGACCTCGCCCCGGCCATGATCATCCGCCGGGCACCAGCGCCCATCGAGGAAAACTATCTGTCCCGGCAAGAGCAGGAACAACAACAGCAGTAATGGGGTCGGCCCGTCCCGGCGCGTGGGCGGAGCACCGGTTTTGCGGCTCTCTGTATAATCTGATAATATGATTCCATGAAGACGACCACTATCAGCGTGACGGAAGCGGCGCGCAACTTCGCGGATTGCGTGAACCGCGCGCACTACCAAAGCGTCACGTTTGTCCTACTCAGGAATGGCTCTCCTGTTGCCCGCCTGGTACCCGATACGGAGAAAGTCTGTACCGGCCGTGATTTGGCTGAGGCTCTAGCCAGAGTCGAATTGCCGGAAAACGAAGCCCGAGACTGGCATCGCGACTTGCGAGCCGCCCGTAAGAAACTGAGAGCGCCAGGCGATAAATGGCGATAATCATTGATGCCGATGTTGTCATTCGGGGAGAGAGGGGTACGTTCGATTTCAAACGCTGGGTCTCTTCGCAACGGGAGGAGAGGTTTGCGTTGGCCGCCGTCACTGTGGCTGAACTCCGGCATGGAGTCGAGCGAGCTACGGTTTCCCACAGATCCGGACGACAGACCTATCTGCAGGCGATTCTCGATCTGATGCCGGTTTTTCCTTATACGGAGCAGACGGCCTATGAACACGCCCGAATCTGGGCGGCTCTGGAAGGTTCTGGCAGACTGATCGGGGCCTATGATCTGATCGTTGCTGCGACCGCTGTGGAACGCAATTGTCAGGTAGCTACTTTCAACAGGCGGCACTTCGCGGGAGTGCCAGGTCTAAAGATAATCGAGCCAAGTTAAATCCCTAACCGTGGGCCGAGGTACTTGGTGCCCGGGATCGGAATTGAACCGATACGTCCCTTTCGGGACCCGGGATTTTAAGTCC
>WNFZ01005563.1_pt1 | contig 19250 bp, 19 predicted proteins | sample 5400081 | NCBI WGS metagenome assembly WNFZ01 (sample SAMN13153365, study PRJNA577476) | soil metagenome | isolation source: 80 cm soil or saprolite under grassland replicate 1 | place: USA:California | collected 2016-06-15
AGGAAAATGGTTTTTTTATTCCGATAAGAAACCGAGCCGTTGATATTTACCTTAATGAAAAGCCACCGCTTGACAGCCCAGCGCTATTAATTGTCTACTGACTCCTGTGAAGCTCCGCGACCACCCCCTTATGAGCTACAGGGGCGTACCCAATTGGCCTCCGGTGTGGACGCTCGCCGCAAGAAACGGTAGTGTCACGACTCTTATGGGAGAAGTCGGAGTTTTGAAGTACGTACACTCCAATAGTTTAATGTCCAATAAATGTTTTTTGGTAATCGATTTTCAACATGAGGCTTATATCGGTAGTCTAATTTTCAAGGACCACTCTTTTTGCGCTCAAATCTCACATCTCTTACATGACCACATTGGTCGTTCGATTAAAGACATTGGCGACCTCGATCTGTCATCTACACTTTAGCGGTTCAATATATTCAGACTGAACCACTACCCAAAGCCAAGTTGAGTGGAACAACCTTGTTGGCGCCGGGTAACATACGCTTTTGTCGATAGGTGGGCAAGGCGAATGGTCGGGCGCTTCGATGAGATTTCGATGACGTCGTCGTTAGATTTAGCACGGCGCAATAGGTGAGGTTGACATAAGACTATCTTAGCGTTTACTCTCCGCACAAAATTGGCGATCCGGGCCGGTCCGCTCTTTTTGGCACTTCCTTTTGCCCTTAGGCGTAGCCGTGTATGTGGTCGTTGGAGCGATTTCGAAATTCTCGGTGGCCATGCCTGAAAGGAATAAAAAGAAGCTGCTGGCTGGATTGTCATGCTTGTGAATTGAGGAGTAGCGCGATGAAGCGTAACGCCTGGATCGCCCTGATCTTGCTGGCCGCAGTGCCGCAAGGCTTGTTTGCCGCTGAGAATCATCTCACTGCGCAGCAGCAATTAGGCAGGCGGCTCTTCGAGCAATCGTGTGGCGTCTGCCACACCCGGCCGACGCTGATTTCCGGCATGTACGGTCCGGAACTCTCCAGACTGAACTTGGGCGGGCAGGAAGAGCTCCTCCGCACGTTCATCAGTAACGGCACGGCGCGCATGCCCGGCTTCAAGTACACTTACAATCCAGAACAGATCGCCGCCATCGCTGCCTACATCAAGACTCTGCCGCCGGGCACGCAAGATTTTCCGACCGCCCGAACACCGACAAAAGCCCCGACCCCGGCTCAATAAGGATGTCACCGAAGATCGATTTCACTTTTGGGGGAACGCCATGAAAACTTCACGTCATTTCGCAGCTGCCTGCCTGATCGCCGTCGCCACCGCTTTGGGCGCAATGATATTGGTTCCCATGGCGGCTTATGGCGATGCGCTGCTGACCGGTGCGGTCACCTCGGCCGCGGGCGAAAAGATGGGCGGCGTGACCGTGTCGGCCAAGGCGGAAGGATCGCCCATCACCACGAGCGTCTTCACTGACGAGTCCGGCAACTACTATTTTCCGCTGCTGCCGAGTGGCAAATATCGGGTTTGGGCGCAAGCGCTGACCTACCAGGCAGCCAACGGCAACGTCGAAGTGAAGAAGAAGACGACGCGCCGGGATTTCGTCCTGCAACCGATGAAAAATCAGGAGGATTGGATCCGGCAATTGCCCGGCGACGAGTTCCTCGCCGCACTCCCCGGTGACACCCCGGAAGACTACCGGATGAAGACTCAGGTGCGGAAAATTGCACGGGCTGCCACAGCGCGAGCTATCCGCTCCAGCACCGGTTCGACGGGGAAGGCTGGAGCAAGATTCTCGACCTGATGAAGCACGTCAACGTGCTCGGCGTCTTTCAAGGACCGGATCACAGGGCGACGCCCAATATCGAATTTCACCAGAAAGAACTGGCGGCCTATCTCGCCCGCGCACGCGGCCCGGGTGAAAGCTCGATGAAGTTCAAGCTGCGTCCGCGCCCGTCCGGTGAAGCGGCGCGCGCCGTGTTCAAGGAATACGACTTTCCGATGGAGGGTGGGCACGCCGCATCGATGGATGGCAGCGATTGGTCGCTCGGCACCAAGTCCAGCATGAACCATGTCGCCGGCGTTCATGATGCGCAGATGGACTTTGACGGAAACATCTGGATCACCTTCGCACATACCAGCATGGAAACCACCATCGCCCGTATCGATGGCAAGACCGGCGCGGTGAAGAATTTCAAGCTCGACGATCAAAGAGGCATTGCAGCCGGCACCCACGGCATCACCCGGGATGAAAACGGCATCCTCTGGTTCAACACGAGATCGAACGTGCAGCGCAGTCGCGGCGGTCTCGGCAGGATCGATCCCAAGACGGAGAAGATCACTGTCTATCTTCCACCCGAGCCCATGTCTGGAACAGCAGGGACTCTGGATGCCGACATGAACGGCAACGTCTGGGTCACCGCCCCCGACGGGGCGCTGCGGTTCAATATCAAAGAAGAGAAATTCACCGAGTTCAAATCGGTGACCTATAAGAATCAGCACGGCACCGCGACAGTCTACGGACTGGCAGCCGATCGCACCGGCAATGCTTGGTGGCTCCTGATGGCGCAGGACCTCGTCGACTACAGCGATATCAAGACCGGCAAGAGCGGCGAGTTCAAGCTCGCGCCGGAAAAGGCGGTCATGGAGAATCTCAGCGCGGAACAGCGCAAGATGTACGAGACCTTCCAGCCGCCGGATTTCAACACGCCGTTTGCGTGGGCGCAGGCGCCGCGGCGAATGGGCGCCGATAAAAACGGCGATTATGTCTACGTCGGCAACTCGTTCGGCGGCACGCTCGCCAAGATTAACATCCACACCAAGGAGACGACGCTCGTGCCACTGCCGAATCCTGAGGCGCATCAGCCCTATCAGATCGGCGTGGACAAAACCCACAACGTGTGGACCAACCTGTGGAGCACGGACAAGGTCGCCAAATACGATCCGAGCGCGAATCAGTGGACGCTGTTCGATCTGCCGACGCGCGGCACCGAGTCGCGCCACATCTCGCTGCTCGAACGCGAAGGTCAGCCGCTCCGGGTCATCGTTCCCTATGAGCGCGCTCGCAAGGTCGGAGTCTTGACGCCGCGCACTGAGGCGGAGCTCCAGGCACTGAAGGCCCAGGTCGGCCGCTAGCGGACCGAGCGTGCGGCCTCCATCCTCGCGTAGCGGCGCATGATCTGCACCGTATATCAGGTGGATCTTGCCGAGAACTTCAGTTGAGCCAATCGCACGCCCTAACGGGAAGTCTTATATAGCCGATCGATGTAGCCGCTCTCGAGTTCTTTGAGAAGAGGAAAAAGTCTATTGTTGTTTGTTGGAAAGAGCCTGGGATTTCGAACTCGATCTGGTGTCAGCTTGCTCACTCGCGGCTCTCGCTAAGAGGGTCTCTTTCCCGGCTATTCGTTTTGCTCCGAAGTCGGACCAGCGCGGTAACACCGAAGACCCCGATTCCTAAGAGCGGGATGCCCAACCAAAAGCGTTGGCGTTCTCTCGCTTGGCTGCGAAGATGGTTGAGCACGATCTGGTCGCCTGCAGTGATTTCGCTCCGGCTCGCAAGGTATTGTCTAAGGCGTTCCTGTTTCTCTTCGGACATATTTCGTGTTCCCCACTGAATCTCCTGCTGCATCGCGCGGAGGCTCTGGATCTCGCTGAGCCCTCGCTGAACCGCCTCTTGGCTGTCCCAGTAGGTTTCGCGCTCATCGGTAGTAAGAAAAGCGAGCTGGATCGAGGGTGCCGCTTTTTCGAGCCAGTTAAGCCAGTGGTGATCCATCTGAGGAAAGATGACAAGGAACAGTCCGGCCAGCCCCATCGCGGCCAAGGTAGCAATGCCGACGCCGTTAAGGGCGATCAGCCCTTTGGCTCTAGTCCCTCGAACGAGGTTTTGGAGACCGAGCCAGGCAGCGACGGCCGCCATGAAGACACCGAAGGTTGTCACCACGGTAGCCCCCGTGGGAAGATCCCATATAGCAGAGGCAACAAGACCGAGAATGCTGACAACGAAACCCAATCCCCAGCCGACAGCCAATTTTGTGCTTACGGATCGACCGAGAAGGGCAGCGATAGCCGCCGGGACAATCAAGTAAGAGAAAACCAGCAGCACCCCCGCGATTTGCACCGAGCTGGTAACGACAAGGCCGAAGGAAGTATAGAAGAGGAAGTCCCACCAACCTACCCAACGCCGTTTGCCAAGGGCGGCCGGAGGATCGAAAGAAATCTCCAGCAGCGGTCGGCGGACCGCCCAGTGGACTGCGCCCACAATTCCATACAGAAGCGCCAGGGTCCCAACCTCCTTCAGCGTTACGGTAAGGATGCTCCCCACCAGAAGCTGTTTGATATGCTCGCTCCCTTGTGGCGCCCGATCCACCACCAGGACAGCCGCAGCTGCCGACACCGCATAGACGATTCCGATGATCGCTTCTTGAGGAATCGCGGCTCGATGGGTTCGACTTACAGCGAAGAGGAAACTTCCACCGAAGGTGAACGCCAGGGCGTACCAGTAGGCGGCCGCGCTTTGGATCGAGTGGCCGGCCAGTAGCGCGACCGTGATTCCCAAAGCCGCTAGCTGTGCCAAGGCCAAGTCAACAAAGATGATGCCGCGGGCCAGGACATGGAGGCCTAGATAGACGTGGATACCTGTAAGAACCAAGCAGGCCAAGAATGGCACCCAGAGAAATTCAATCACAAGCGTCTCATCTGAGGCTGGAGTACTGGCGTGATGGAGTAATGGAAAAATTATTGTTCCAACCGTTCCAGCAGTTCAATCCGTCAATGATTACAGAGCAGGGATCCGTTCTGAATCGGGTTGAACGTCTTGAACGGTTTGAACCGGTTGAACTATCTACTCTCCAATACCCCGCTCTCTCTTATTGCGCGGCCGCTGCGGCCTGTGAAAGCCGCTTGGTGTTGAGGTCGAAGAGGCTGAGATAATCCGAGGCCCCTGGGTCTCCGCTCACCGAGGGAATCAGTGTAACAGCGGTGGCGCCGCTTTGCGTTGCCACCTGCCTTACCGCAGAGGCGTTCGAGTAAGGGTCGGCGATCAGTAACCTGATCCCTGAATCTCGCATCTTCTGAATCAGGCTATCAAGATAGGACGGTGACGGTGGAACTCCGGGATTCGGCTCGACGACAGCGACAATCATCAGACCGAAGCGTTGGGCGAAATAGGGCCAGGTCTCATGAACCGCCACCACTCGCGTTCCTTTGTACGGAGCCATGGTCTGTAACCAGCCTTTTAGCCGGCCGTCCAATTGATCGAGGAATCGTTTTCTGTTGGCCTCAAAGTAGGGACGGTCCGCAGGAGCTAGGCGGAGCAACGCTGTCAGGATAGCTGCAGTGATCGGCCGGCCATTTTTCGGGTCAAGCCAGTAGTGGGTATTGCCGAAACCGTGAAGGTGAGCCCCCTTCTCCGCTCTCACTCGCGGAGTCTCGATCTGAAGCAGTTGAATTCCCCTAGAGGTATCGAGATAGTGCGGACTCTCATGGGTGAAGCGCGAGTCGCCCACCGTGCGAAGCGCGCGGCCAAGCCACGGCTCGTGGTCCAAGCCGATTCTTACGAGCAGGGCTGCCGCTTTGAGCTTGGCTAGTTGGCCCGGCTTCACCTCCAAGCGTGTGGATCCTGGAGGGGAGGAGCTAGGCTCTCTACCCGAACCTTTTCCCCGCCCACAACTTCAACCAGGGACTTGAGGTCCGTAGAGGTAGTGACTACGGGAAGCGCCTCGGCACCCCAAGCGGCGGCGGTCCACAGCAAGAAAAATACAAGCGAGCAAAACACCCGCTACTTCTTTTTGGTAAAAATAGACTTTGGCACCATGCAGTGGACTCCCTTGCGGACATCGACCACCTGGGTCACCCGGCAGTCGGCCGCCATGGAAGTGATCGAGTACGCTTCGTATCGATCCAAGGGAACCATTTTTTGATTTGCCAGAAAGTCCACCGTCTCGCGCACCGCGTTAACCATCGCTTTGTTCAGGTCCTCATCAAACCCCATCAGGATCCAATGAGTTTTGGTCTCGGCGCGCGGCCACTCGAGTTTCATGTCTTTGCGGACGATCAACTGGAGCGCAATCTCTCGATACGAACACTCTATAGCTGTGAGGTTGACCTCACCGTTTCCCTGCCGGCAATGCGAGTCTCCGGTCCATACGAGTCCGCCCTTGAGAAAGACCGGAATGTAGATCGTGCTTCCTTCCTGGAGTTCGTTCAGATCCATGTTGGAGCCGTTCTTCCATGGTCGAAGAGTTGACACCGGCGCCATGGGATCTTTTGCCCCACCTTTACGCGGCGCCGGATCGTTGGGATCGATCCCGACCGCCAGGGTACCGGGGAAGGGCTTTAGATCGATCGTGATCCCGGGTTTAAACTCGGTTTGACGGTTCTTCAAATCAAAGGTGAAGTACTTGACGAAACCTTCGGGAAATTCGGAAGCCAGGGCGCCGATGGTGGGGAATTCCTTGCCCGGCAGGTTAAAGTTAACTCCGAATGGTTTAGGAGTAATTCTTAGGATGCGGATCTCCATCACATCTCCGGGCTCGGCACCAGTGACATAGATGGGACCCGTTACAGAGTGAGGCCCGCCGCCGGGATTGGCCTTCCTCAGGGCGATGATCTCATCCATCGTGGTGCCAGGTTGGATCTTGTTATGGGAATGCATCATAGTCTCAATTGAGACGATATCCCCTGAATCCACCGTGAGCTTGGGAGATTCGTTAGGATCAAGCCATCCCCACTGTGTTGTTTCCAAAGTGGCGGGAAGCTTGTGACGCTTCGGCGCCGCTTGCTTTACCTCGGCCGCTTGCAAGACTTCTACGGTGAGGCTTGAGACAAGCAGCAGGTTAAGAGCTGCAAGCACCGTGACCATTAGCTTCTTCGTACTGAAGGTTACCATGGTGTAACTCCTTTCCTGTTGAACGGATGGATAGCAACGACGAAGCGAACCTAAGTGAATCGACTGTGCCAGGAAGGGTATATTGCCTCCCCTTCCTGCGGAAACTATATGCTCAAAGGTGTCGGAAGCAAGCAGCAGAAAGCCTGATTATGGGTTCAAGCGCTGGTATCCCGAAAAAGGCGGGACGCTCGCACAATACAAGGAAGCATTGGAAGGAGGGCACAAACTGTTCAAGGAAGTCACCCGGAAGGGAGGCTCAAATTATACGCTGACGGTCATGCCGGCACTCGCTAACAGTTCTCGCCAACGCGATTGCGCTTGCAACCGCGGACCCAAATAAATCGCTCGACGGGTTCAAGTAGTTCAAGCCGTTCAGAACGTTCAAACGGTTGAAGTCCGATGAATCGTTCAAGCTGTTCAGAGCTCGGAGCTCGAGGTCTCGCGCCGTTGCATCGAAAACGTTCTTCTGGATCGAGCTCTGATCTCTCACACTAACGCGCGGTGTTTGCAGATGAAGCCGTTAAGCGCGACAAAATGACATTCGGCTGCTAAGCCTCTCTAGCGGCGATCTTGCAAGGCTGGCAATCGCAAATCGCAGAATTGAAGTTCCATTCTGCTGCATGTTTTTTACGCGGCTATCGCTTCAGGGCATCGTCGATCACCTTGTATGCCCCTTCGAGATCTCTGAATTCCGGACGATAAATGGCCATGAATTTGTCGCGCGGCTTGGGCCTGTAAGGCTCAACGATCGGATCTGGAGGGACATCCTCCCGCAAACTGAAGACCGGGTCTATTCGCAAAAAATGCTTCTGATAATGCATCTGTCCTTCGCGGGAAAGAAGCCAGTTGACAAATACTTTTGTCGCGTTGGGATGGGGAAGACGGTTCAAGATGCTGAGCGATCCCTGGGTTGCGCGCATGTAGATCCCCTCCTTGAACGCGCGCGGCTCGAACCGGTTCAACGGCAAGCCTTGCTTCATGCTCGCTTGAACTTCGCTGGCAGACGGTTGGCAGACGGTGCAATGGCGATGGCGAATTTCCCCACGGATAGCCAGTCCACAAGCTGGCGGCCTTCACGCGACAGCGTGATATCCATGTCACCAAAGAGCTGTCTTAGAAAATTGGCGCCGAGATCCGGGTGATAAAATGCAAACTGAAGGAGTCCCGAGGGGAAGCCCGGCAGCTTCGGATCCATCGCGGCGATCTTTCCTTTCCACTTGGGCTTGAGCAGATCCCAATAGGAACCAAACTCTTTCGGATCCACAAGCGTGTTGTTGTACGCCATATCCGAACGCACCACCCCTTCAAAAACAAAGACGTATTTGCCCTCGGGATCGGCGAAGTGATGTTGTTTGCGAAACCAGTTCGAGGGGTCTCTGACCTCGGGCAAAATCAAAATGGACTCGACCGGTTCCAGAAATTTCGCCGGGTAGAGAACATCCATGGGAGTGCCCGATGAGCCCAGGTAGATATCGGTGAGATATTTTTCCGCCCTCCGCTCGCCCATGATCCTCGAGATCAGGTCGCCGCCGCGTCCTACGACCGATACTAGCTTGATCCCGGGATAACGCTTGGTGAAATCGGCGAAGACATTATCGAAGGGGCCTCGGGTGTGGTAGATCGTGACCTGCCCTTCCTTTTTGCCTGCTGCGACAGTCTGCTCCCACGACTTTTCCCACGCCGGTTTGGATTCGGCCGCTTGGACGGAAGTCAGCCAAACGCAAAAAAGAAAGGCGCAGCTGAGGGCTGCGCTGCCGGAACATCTCATGAGAACTTTACCCTTTCTTTCTGACGATAGGACGTAAGGGCGAGGCTCGAAAAATTTGCCTGATGCCGCCAAATAAAGTGTAACGTCCTATCGCGGGGTTTTATATAGCCGATCGATGTAGCCGCTCTCGTCGAGTTGTTTGAGGAAACTCAAGTTTACGAGTTGAGAGAGTTGGGCGTCTTTGGCCTTAGGATTTCTAACCGCAAGGTCGCTCAATACAGCCTGCATACCCTTTACGGTTGGATAGGGCTTAGCAGAAACTTTGTCGCCGTAAAAATCATACGTCTCTTCGATGATTTCTTGATCGTTTGTCTTGAGATATTTCCGTAGCAACCTTAGTCCAAAGTCTCTATCCGTCTTATACGCGTGTATTCCCTCGACCAACGCCTTGACGAATCTTCTGGCCGTCTCCGGCCTTTTTTCTACGACGGTTCTTCCTGCAGCGATTACCGCATTCTGAAATTCAACACCCAACGATCCTAAATCGAGAAGAAATTTGAGTCCTAGTTTTTTTGCAATGAGAGTTTCTGGGGGGAGGAAAACCGCGCCTTGGATCGCTCCCGATTGCATTGCAGTCAACCTCATCGGACCGCTACCAATCGCGACGATGGTCACGTCACTCGGTCTTATGCCGAAATGCTGCACGGCGCGGACGGTGGCCAGATAGGTCGAGCCGCCCAGCGATGCAACGCCGAGTTTTTTGCCGCGCAACTTCTCGGGGGAATCGATCTCTCTTGATGTCACGAGCTTGAAAAGGATCGCGTTCTCTATCCCCGCGAGAATGACGCTTCCCGAGCCGGCGAGGTTCGACGAGATCACCGCGCCTCCTCCCATCATGGCAAATGGAATGTCGCCGGTGACAAGGCTTGCGCAGCCTCCGTGCCACCTCTCAGATAGACCAACTGCACATTGAGACCATTTTTTTCGAACAGGCCCGCCTCTTTGGTCGCCCAAAGGGGCGCCGTCATCCCCGAGTAGATGCTATAGCCGACGTGCAGTCTTTCCCCTTCCGGTTCTCCCGCAACAACACTTGTACTCAGGCTGAAAAAAACCAGGATGCAAAACCATAGCGATTTCATCCGAAATGTCATGGTCATACTCGGCTCCCAAGCAAAGGCTATCAAATTTACCCCGCCTCTCTCGAGCTTAGATTTTGGATTGTTCCAAGACAGCAGGTCGCACGGTGAATCTTCAATTAGCAAAAGCGTGCTACCTGCTCAAGTATGATATGAATAGTCCTTGCCTGCTGCGCCGCGGAATTTACTAAAAGTGCCGTCGGTCGCAGAATCATTGACAGATTCCCGACTTAGTTGTTAAGCAAACGGGGGCTGTGAGCACCTGCACGCGCTATCGCCAGCCGCCGTGTGATCGTTCAAACCTGACGCTTGAAAACAGTGTAAGAACCTGCGGAAAAGACTGGCTATGAAATCTTGTCTTCGAGATGGGCTCTTGAGTTGCTCGCCGGTTATCTTCTTCCCTGTGGACGTCTAAAAAAGGACGGCCTGGCTTCGTCTTTGCCGCCGCCAGCCTTTTTCAGCATCTTCGTAGCTCTTCTTCCCATGACGTCTACGACATAGTTGGATAACAAATGGTCGCGCGTACTCTTGATCTTTTGCCGGACCACATTCTTGCGCACGTTATCGAGCATGGCCAAGCGCAAGTCGTCGGTCCGTAGGGAAACAACTCCTTGCCGGCCGCGAGTTGACAGCCGGAGAGAGAACCTTCCTTCTTGAGTGGGGTCTATGAAGTTGTACTCAAGCTTTTTGTCGATGCTGCGGATAATACCTCTTAAGAGCTCTGCGCTCTGTTTAACCGCTTCACGTTCGATCATGAAACCTCCCTTGTTTGTGGCCCAATAAAAACCTCCAAGGTTAGCGAATGTCCTCGGGGCCGTGAAAAACTTACAGTAAGAACATCTCGGTTCCCGCGTGCCTGAAAGGGAACCGACGGAATCGCGGAAGTAAACCTCTACTCCCGCCGAATCGGCATTAGCCGACGCGTTTTGTGCAAGAACGATGGGGCAACCCGACCTGTTGCCCCAGGTGACTAGCTAGGAAATGGAAAGACTACCAGCGATTGCGTCCGCCATCGCGGCCGCCGCCACCGTCGTTATCACGGCGCGCCATCGGCTTGGCTTCATTGACGGTCAGCGTGCGCCCGTCGAGTTGTGTGCCGTTCAGCGACTCGATGGCCTTTTGGGCCTCGCTCCCGGAACTCATCTCCACGAAGCCGAAGCCCCGGGACTGTCCCGTAAACTTGTCCGAGATCACCTTGGCCGATTCGACGGCACCGTGCGCGGAGAAAATTTCCTGCAGTCGCCCGTCGGTTACGGAATAAGGCAGACCGCCAACATATAACTTATTACCCATGTTCTCCTCCTCTGAGAGAATTGCTGTCTTTGACCCTGAGAATTAGACTGCCAATGGGCAGAACATGGGCTAGTCAATTACTGAAACCACGCTCTGGTCGGATTGTCCGCTAGTGTAGTCCGCAAGGAGAGAGACGGATTAGAGGCCTTCAACGATTGTGTCATCCTCTTTCAGAAGGCCCGATACTGAAGTAGGAAATTCACTAAATTTACTCTACGTGTTAACAAGCGCCGTGTCAATCGAAAGGGTGACAATCCGGAGGCGGATCTTGTGCTGCGATATGTAAAAAGCTCTCTTTGCTGAGGCACAATTATTCGTCTCGCCGATTCGATTGCATTCGCGAACTCTGAATCCATCGCTGATGAGCTTCAATTCGCTTGGCCATGGCTGCGCGATACCCTCGACCCACACTCGACACCGAGCGTCCTTCCCAAGCTAAAGGATAAGAGCTAAGATTTTGCCAAAGCAATCGCGATCCTAATCGTTCCTAATCAGTCAAACGGTTGAAGGAGGGACTATGTCGATAACGCTAAATCACACGATTGTACCGGCAAAGGATAAGGACGCTGCGGCGCGTTTCTTCGCGCGGATTTTTGGTCTCCGTTACGATGGGCCGATGGGTCATTTCGCACCGGTGCACGTCAACGAGGAGCTGACACTGGACTTTGATACCGCCGAATCCTTCGAGCCGCATCACTATGCGTTTCACGTCGGCGAGGACGAATTCGATGCGATCTTCCAGCGCGTGCAGGAGGCCGACATCCCTTGGGGCAGCGATCCCAGGAGCACGGCGAACCGTCAATTGAATTCCCGCAAAGGCGGCCGTGGCGTGTACTTTCACGACCCCGACGGTCACTTGCTGGAATTGCTTACACGAATTTAATCGCTGGTTATCGATTTTCTAATAAAGAGATCGATGAAACCGCCATATTCAGCGGTTCGATCAAGCTCGAATCGATAAAAAGTGTTTGGGGCTTGTGCGCAGCTATAGGATCCGGTTGAACCACAGGAGTGACAGCAACGCCGAAACCAGCCCCGTGAGCGCCGCCGCTGCGGCAAATAGGGCGCTGATTTCCATGTCTTTCTTCTCAAGTAAGAACCGGGTGTTGAGCGACTCGTAGACTTTCTTCAAATCCGTCGAGGTGCCGGCGTAAAAATACTGGCCGCGGGTTACGTCGGCGATCGCCTTGAGTGTGTCCTCATCAAGGCGCACACGCATGGACCAGCCTTCATAGCCGATGGTTTCCCCTTTTGTCGTGCCGATTCCCACGGTGAAGACACGAACGCCGCGGTCAGCCGCCATGCGCGCCGCCTCCATAGAGTCGGGCCCCGTGGTCCTCTGGCCGTCGGTGAGCAAAATGATGGCGGCAGATGTGTAGGAGCCGGGCGGGACCGGTTTGAACGGCGGTTTTTCCGCTTTGCCGGCTTGATCGAGCGGCACGCCACGCGAGGCGTAACGCCCGTAAATCAACGAGCTCACATCGATGCCTGCGTCGGGGAAAATCGTCGCCAGGGAGACGATGATGCCGCTGCCGATGGCGGTGCCGCGTTGCAGCTGGAACCGATCGATCGCCGCAATGATGTCGTCGCGATTGTGCGTGGGAGTTTGCACCACCGACGCGGTTGCGGCGAAGGACACGACTCCGATCCGTACATTCGAGGGCTGCTCGGCGACAAAGGCCTTGGCGGCGGCCTGGGCCGCGGAAATTCGATTGGGCTGGACGTCGACGGCGCGCATGCTGCCGGAGACGTCCATGGCGAGGATGATGGTTTGGTGCTGGGACGGCAACGTAACAACGGCGGCGGGTCGGGCGACGGCGACGAGCATCGCGATCAGCGCAAGCAGGAAAAGCAGCGGCGGAATGTGACGACGAAATCTCTGCGCGCCGATCGCTTCTTTCACCATGCTCAAGCTCGCGTATCTGAGCGCCGACTCTTGCTTGCGACGCAACAGATAAAAATATCCGGCAACGAGCAGCGGCACGATCAGGAGCAGCCAGAGCATCTCAGGCCATAGAAAGGTCATAACTTCCTCTTAAGTGCTGCGGCAGGGTGCCGCCCGCCGCCAATTGACTGCGCCGCTTGCGCAGGTCGGCGAACCGCAGAATTGCATCGACAAGATCATCGCTGGTGGACAACTCCAGCGCGTCCACACCGGCGTGGTTGAAGGCCGATCGAAGCTCCTGCTCGCGGCGCTCGGCCAAAGCCGCGAAGCGTTTCCTGAAACTGCGATCGTGAGTGTCGACGAATAACTGCTCGCCGGTCTCGGCGTCTCGCATCATGATAAGTCCGAGATCCGGCAGTTCCATCTCCAATGGATCGTAGAGCCGAACCGCGACGATCTCATGGCGCTGCGCAAGATGAGCGAGCGGCTCCGCCCAGCCCGGCGTACTGATGAAATCGGAGACGACGAAAACCAGAGATCGTCTTTGCATGACACGAAAAGCGGTCTGCAGGAGATCGCGCAGGTTGGTGGCGGACGAGCGGCTAGGCTCGGGCCGGGAAAGCATTCTGTGTAGGACGTGGAGCGCGTGGCGCCGGCCGCTCCGCGCCGGAATCACCGTATCGACCCTGTCGCCATAGAACAGGGCGCCGACGCGATTGCCGTGGCGGGTCAAGAGACGCGCCAGCACAGTAACGAGCTCGGTCGAGACGGAGCGCTTCTTCACGTTCGAGCCAAAATCCACGGACGGGCTGAGATCCAGCAGGAACCACGCCGTCACTTCTCGATCTTCATTGTACACCCTGACGTAGGGCGTCATGAGACGGGCGGTGACGTTCCAATCGATGTAACGAACATCGTCGTGATATTGATACTCGCGCAGATCGGCGAGATCCAGGCCGAAACCGCGAAACAAAGTCTGGTAATCGCCATGAAGCAGCCCGTCCAGGCGACGAATCACGGTCCACTCCAAGCGGCGGAGGATGTTCTCCGCGCTAGCAGGCTGGCTTAAAGCGTATGGCATGGCTTATGGCCTATGGCTCCTGGTTTCATCTATATGCCATCAGCTATTGGCCATATGCGATTCCGAGACCTGGAGTGATGCGTTTAATACCCAAGACTCCATTACTCCAGTACTCCACCACACCATTTTCAAGAGCCTGCGGCGACTTTGACATGGGTCTCCAGCGGCTTGTCGGGAGCCTGTATGTGCCGCATGATCCGCCGGATCAGCTGATCCGGCGTCATCCCCTCGGCAAGCGCCTCATAGGTGAGCACGAGCCGGTGGCGAAATACATCGGGCACTAGATCCGTCACGTCCTCGGGCAAGACATAAGTGCGACCGCGCAAGAATGCGAGCGCACGAGCGCCCTCGATGGCATTGATCGACGCGCGAGGGCTCGCGCCGAATGACACGTATTTGGCGACGTCGTCGACACCGTAGCGCGCCGGTTCCCGCGTCGCGGAGGCAAGCCGCACCGCGTATTGCTTGAGTGAAGGATCGACATATACGTTCCGGCACTCGCGCTGCAGCGCGCTCAGTTGCTCGGTTGTGGCCATGGGGACGAGATCGTTGGGAACGCCGGTCACCCTATCGACGATGACGAATTCCTCTTCCTCGGTTGGGTAGCCGACGAGCACCTTCATCATGAACCGGTCCACCTGTGCCTCGGGCAGCGGGTACGTCCCCTCCGTCTCAATCGGGTTTTGCGTGGCCATCACCAGAAACGGCTCGGGAACGCAGTGGCTCTCTCCGGCGATCGTGACCTGGCGTTCTTGCATCACCTCGAGCAACGCGCTTTGCACTTTCGCCGGAGCCCGGTTGATCTCATCGGCAAGTAAAAGATTGGTGAAGACGGGTCCCAACGAGGTGGCGAATTCGCCGGTCTTCTGGTTGTAGATGCGCGTTCCCACCAGATCCGCCGGGACGAGATCTGGCGTGAATTGAATTCTTTTGAACGAGCCGCGGATGGTTCTGGCGAGCGTCTTGACAGTAAGGGTTTTTGCGAGCCCCGGTACGCCCTCGACGAGCAGGTGTCCCTGCGCCAGGACGGCCACCAGCACGCGCTCCAGAAAATGATCCTGGCCGACGATGACCTTCTTCACCTCGTAAAGGATGCGCTCCATGAGTGAAGCAATTTCACTGTGATTTGTTTCGCGGTTATCCATACATCCCTTTGAAGTTTGGATCGTGATGGCGACTAGAACGGCGGCACTCCCACGGCGGCCGCGGCATTTTCGATGGGAACCGCGAAGCCGATGCCGACGAAGAAGCGCTGATCTGTCGGGTTCAGAATGGCGGTGACAATGCCAACGACCTCGCCCTGCGCAGTCACCAGCGGCCCGCCGGAGCTGCCGGGATTGACCGCGGCGTCGAACTGGATGAGATTCGTCAGCAGTTGTTTGCCTTCGGGGGAGCGGAATTCGCGCCGCAAACCGGACACGACTCCCGCCGTCGCCGAAGGACCGATGCCGAACGGAAAGCCGACGGCAACGACTTGGTCGCCCAATGCGAGATCCGCGGTGGATCGCATCGTGGCCGCGACCAGATCGTCGGGAATTGTATCCGCCTGAAGCACAGCCAGATCGTGCTCCGGCCGCGTGCCGGTGATCGTCGCGTCAGATTCGAGCCCGTCGGCGAAAACCACCTGCACGCGCTTGGCGCCGAGCACGACGTGAAGATTTGTCAGGATGATGCCTTTGTCGACGATGACCACTCCGGTGCCAACGCCTCTTTCTTTGTCCTCGCCCCCGTCTTTGTCCGGTTCCAACCGACGCACGCGAACAATCGACGGTCGAATGACCTCGTACGCCTTCGCCGCGGGTGACGGAAGAGTATGAGTCTCGAGTGTGTGAAGCACCGCGGCACTGATATCCTCCTGGGTAATCTCGCGACTCGAAGGCGTGATTAACGCGTGCGTAAACACCACGAGCAGCGCGAGCAGCCCGGCGGCTCCGACCCATAGAGGGCGTTCATAGCGTACCCAGAGGTTTCGCCACCGTGAGCGGAGTTGTTGACTCGCGACGTGAGCGGAAGAGTTCGCGCGCGCCTGATCGGGACTTGTGAGTGGGTTCGGATGGTCGGTCGGGGTTGCCCGCTCGGTGATCGACGAACGGTTGGAGCTGTAAAGTGTTACCCGTTTCATGTGCGGCCTATCCGGTTTATCCGCCGCGGCGCATCGACTTAACCGTCAAGGGAAGCAAAAGAGCTTACCTTTTATCTATCGCACGGCCAGCTGATATTAAAGCCCCTTTGCGCAGTTCTTTGCTCGCCAATCTCAAACGACCATAAAGCTATTTCTGCGCCGACCAAAAAATCATTTTGTGCCGCAGCTTGGCGTCACCTCGGTTGAGGAATCATCAAGATCGGGATGGCAGTCATTGCGCAGCTATCGTGATTTGTCTACCGCAGTTGCTCCAAAAATACCCGCATATCGCGCCTCCACTCTGAAGGCCGAGCATCGACGATCGGCATGTGCGGCACATCCGGATAGGCAATGAATCGAGCTTTGTCCCCGATAGCCTGCGCGATACCGCGAGCCTGTTCGATCGAGACACGTGCGTCCTTCTCGCCATGAAGCACAAGCGCCGGACAAGTCACGGCATGCGCGTACACGACGGGATTGTGCGAAAAGAAGTTAAACCGCCGCTGCAAACTGCCCCAAAATAGCAGAAGCTCAGCGAACGGCGTGCTCGGTAAGCCGGTCGCTTGAAAACGGTTCTTGGCGGTATTCAGAAGCGTGTCGAACGTTGATTCGAGGATAACGGCATCGGGTTTTGCGCCTTCGGCGGCGATGGCACGAAGGATCGCCGCGCCGCCCATCGACGCGCCATACAGGACAATCTTTCGATTGGGCCACGCACGCCTCGCGAAATTAATAGTCGCCTCTACGTCCCGCGCCTCCTCGACTCCCAGAGTGGTATCGTTGCCGGAAGACTCTCCGGACCCGTAGAAATCAACCAGCAGTGTTCCAACCCCAATTTCATGAAAGACGCGGGCCGCCGCCAATAGCGTCGACTTACTCGCCGCGTAACCATGAAAGAGCGCGACGATCACTCCCCCATCTTTGCCCGGCACATACCAGGCATCAAGGGTCGACCCATTGCTGCTCGGAAAGCGGTGTGTCTCGAACGAGAGACCGAAATCAGCGGGTGTGCGCCGATTCTGCGGTCGCGGTATGTTGACGCCGGAAAGAATAACGGCGAGCCCGTCAAGTAAACTCAGCTGTTCAGGCGCCGCGCTGCGCTCGCCACCTCCAGTGAAGTTCGTCATGGCTCGGGCCTGCATGAAGGCAATAACGTTCGCGCTGACTACCGCGCTAAGCAGAGCCGCAGTGAGAAGCTTGGCGAAACGCTTCATGAGAAGGGTTCGATGTTTAAAGCCTGTCCTGAACAGAGTGAAGGATCTTTCTTAGCTTTGTGATGGATCCTTCGAAGCTCAGGATGCGCGAGGCGCGCACCTTGAACCCGGAACTTTGAACCGTGTAAAGCACTTCGTGCTCTTCATGAACTTCGTGGTGCAATGTCTGTTTCGAATTTGGTTGCGGCTTTGCTGCGCCGGGTTCTAACTCTTTGAACCTTCGGGAGTGAGCAGGTTGGCGTCACGAAATAGCACCCAGCGACCGTCAGGCTCCTTGCGTAGAAGCGTCAACGTGTATCCTGAACGGCGCATCGGCGATCCTCCCTGAATCGGCGTCATGTTCACTTCAAGATAACTCCACAAGTACGCCATGTCTCCGGCGATCCGCAGCTCTTCGATTTTCCCGGTTGATTGGATGCACATGCGATCGAGGCCGGCGCGAAACGCCGCGGTGAAAGTTTCCCTACCGCGCATCGGCGGCTGCCCGGGCAATAAAAACACCACGTCCTCGGCCATCAACGGAACAAGCCTGGAGACATCGCCCGCGCCGGCCGCCTGGTGCCACTCGGTAAACAGGTCGCGGATTTGTTGTTCGTCGGTTTTCATAAAAAACAGCTTATCACCGCCGGTCATCGTCACAAGACAGAACAATCAGAATGAGCTTGCCGATTTTAATTGCGTAAACGCCGCGTCGAGTCTCTTGGACGCATCATCCAACTTTCGCCGCGTCGTATCCAACCATTCGCGGTCGGCTTTCAAGCTCGCTCTCTGAACGGCGAGCATGCGCGCAACTTCGGCCGGCTGCGGTCCGCCAATGACGCGAGCCGACTGAACCATATTTTCCGCGGTCAACGACTTTCGGAATTGCGCTTCGCCAAGCGGCAATTGCGCGTTATCCATTTTGAACTGCTTGGCCGCTTCCGTATAGATTCGTTTCGCCTGATCATAGGGAATGTCGATCGGCCTGAGGCCGTTGCCCCGGCCGTAATTCACCAGTTCGGAGGCGAAATGGTGGCCGACGCGAAACGGCACGTTGGCATCGCGCTGCAAAATGTCCGCCAGCTCAGTGGTCGTCGAATAGTCCGCATTCACTTCATCAAGAGCGCGCTTCGCGTTGAAGTTGAGCTGCTTCACCACCGCGGTTAGATTGTTTAGCATCTGCGCCGTGCGCCCGAGCGCATTCTGTGGATCGCTGCCTTTGTAATCGCTCAGGCCGTGCGGCACGTTGTGCGCTTTGAAAAGATAAGTCGTGCTAACTCCCAAGACCTCGCTCGCTACCACGCGCACGTTATGCAGCGCGTTAGGATTGCGCTTCTGGGGCATGATGCTGCTGGTACCGGTCAGCTCGCCTTCTTCGAGCGTGAGCCAAGGAGTGGTCATGCGGTATTGCGCTTCGAGATCGGAAATAAAAGTTCCCACGGTCAGCGCCGCCGCACTTGCCACGCTGATCAGTTCAACGCCCGTGTCGATAGGTGAAATTTGATTTGCGTCGAGGGAGTTTTCGACGATGCCGTCAAAACCGAGCAACTCGGCGAGCCGCGCGCGGTTGACCGGAAAACTCGACGTGCCGAGCGCCGCCGCGCCGAGCGGTGATCTGTTTACGTTGGCATAAGCTCGACGTAGCCTCTCAGCATTCCGCTCCAGCGCTTCCACATAGGCGAGAACATAGTGGCCGAAGGAAATCGGCTGGGCCTGAACTCCGACGGTATAGGCGGGAACAATCGCATCGGGATATTTCGCGCCAAAATCGAGGAGCGTCGCGCGCGCATTGTTGAGGCTCGCGAGGGTCGCTAGCAATTGCGCGCGTTGGAACAGCCGATTTCTCGTCGCGCCGATATCCTGACGGCTCCGGCCGGAATGCATCCGCGTTACATCAGGCCCGCCTGCTGCGATGAGCAATTTCTCGAGCTCGAGGTAATCACCCAACCGTTTCGCTCCCGGTCTGTCCCCGTCGGCGATGACTTGAGACACCGAATCGGCAA
>WNFZ01006075.1_pt1 | contig 19242 bp, 13 predicted proteins | sample 5400081 | NCBI WGS metagenome assembly WNFZ01 (sample SAMN13153365, study PRJNA577476) | soil metagenome | isolation source: 80 cm soil or saprolite under grassland replicate 1 | place: USA:California | collected 2016-06-15
CGCTCGACCACTTCGTAAAAGAACCTCACGCCTTCGACATATGCCTTCTTGCCGATGCGTTCATCGTTGCCGTGGTAGCCGCCGCCGAGTTCGCGCGGCGGCGCCACGAAAGGATTGAATCCGTAGCTCATCACGCCCAAGTCGCGGAAATAGTGGCTGTCGGTGAAGCCGGCCAGGACCGGATAGGTGATGATCATTTCCGAGTAACGCTGTTTGCTGACCGCGGCCACGGCCTTGACCAGTTCGGAATCGATCGGCGAGGCGTTGGCCTCGAACGACAGGATCGGCTCGATCTTGATCGAATCGTCTTTGATCACTCCGCGCAACTCGGCGATCCATCGGTCGAGTTTTTCGCCCGGGGTGAGCCGCGTGTCGATTTCGGCGTAGGCGGCGGGCGGGATGACGTTGATTTTGTTGCTCCCCTGCAGCACCGTGATCGAGATCGTGTTGCGGATGATCGAGCGCGAGAAGGGGTCGCTTTCGAGCTGTCGCAAAAATTCAGGGTCTTTGACCGCCTCGCGGACGTCGGCGTATTTCGCCGCCTGCTGCGGCGGCAGCAACGGCGCGACGGATCGAAAAGATTGTTCGACGACCGGCGTCAACCGGATCGACGGCGTGTAATCGAGCAGACGGTTCAGAGCGCGCAGCAGCCGGTTGACCGACGAGTTTGGGCGCGGCGTCGAACCGTGGCCCGATTCGCCGGTGGCGGTCAATCGCAACCACGCGGGCGCTTTCTCCGAAGGCCCGACGCCGATGGATAAGACTCGCCCGTTCGGGTCCACGATGTTATTGCCGCCTTCGTTGAAGAGGAATTCGGCGTCGGCGATCAATTCACCATGGTTCTTTACAAACCATCCCGCGCCGTTCATTCCGCCCGCCTCTTCGTCCGCCGTGGCCAGGAAGATCACGTCGCGTTTGAGAGGAACCTGCGCGCGTTTGAGCGCCAGCAGCGTGACGAACTGCGCCATCCCGAGCGATTTCATGTCCATCGCGCCGCGCCCGTAAATGAACCCGTCCTTGACGGCGCCGCCGAACGCGTCGACCGTCCAGAACTCTTTGTCGTACGGAACGACGTCAGTGTGATTGAGCAGAATAATCGGACGCTTGCTCCCGTCGCCGCGCAGCCGCGCCCAGATCGATCCGCGGCCCGGAAAAGGCTCGAAGATCTGATGCTCGATGCCTTCGCGCTTGCAGACGCCGGCGAAGAATTCCGCCGCGCGAATCTCATTGCCCTGAGGATTGGTCGTGTCGATCTTGAGGTATTGAATAAAGAGATCGAGGGCTTCCCGTTGAACCTCGTCCCAATCGATTTTGTGATCGGACGCGCGGGCGCCGTCCGGGGCGATGTTCGCAATAATGGTCAGACACAATAGAACGCGCAGTAAAAAGTTGCGCTTTGATGGCATGGCGCCTCCGGCAAGGAAATGTTTTTGATCAGCGCCGCGAGCGGTAGAGTGGGACAGACTTTAGTCTGTCCGTCCTCGATCCAAGCCACGGACAGACTAAAGTCTGTCCCACTCTACCGCTCGCGGCGCTGATTCAGAACGAGGAACGAATAATAGCTAATCGCCCCGGCATTCCCAAATCGCTTTCAGCATGGTTTGGGGCGACTCTCGCGCGAAACGTTTCTGCAGCATTCGCGCGATCGGATAGCCGAGCGTAGTCAGCGGCTGCCCGGGCCTCGAAAACGAACGCAGGTCATACCATACGCTGTCGTCCGCATGAAGTCGCTCGATAATAAAAGTCTCTTCGCCCCGCTCGCCGTGGCCTTGCAGCGTGCCATACGCGAACCCTTTCCTACGAGTCCGCGCGTCGTCATCGTCAACCAGGAAAACAACCCGCGCCGGGTGTAGCGACCAGAAGCCGAAATGGCGCGCGAGCGCGGCGACCGTTGTTCCGACCTCGATTTCCGCGTCTGGCCAGCAGAGGCTCACCCAACCGAGGTCGAACATCTTCCAGTTCCGCAGAGCTTCGACGGCTTTGTTGAAAATCACCTCGCCGTAGCCGAGCCTGACGCGGCCGTGATTGGAGGCGTAGCCGGCTGGCGTCGGCCCGAGCGATTGGCCGACTTCGGCGTAGTTGAACGGCGCCGTTCGGCAGGAATCGATGAGACGCTGAATGCGTTCGCGTGAAGGTTTTGTCAGGAAGAACATCTTCCGTATGCCATATCAGCAATTCTCGGTTTAGGTGGAAACAAAAGGCTCATTACACACCGTCATATAATAATGTCGAGAGTTGGGCAGGCGGTACAGTACGGGGAGCGTGAGCGACCTGAGCATAGATCAATAGGCCTATTGATCTATGCTCAGGTCGCTCACGCTCCCCGTACTGTACCGCCTCACGCCTCTAAATTGCCATCAAAAGCTTTCTTGCATGGTGTGCTTAGCGGCAGAGACTCGGCCTATCTGCTTAAATCACCGAAAAAACTCTCGACGTCTTCAATCTTTCGCGTGATACGGGACGGCGGCAGGCTCTTCAGGAACTGCTGTCCGTAGCCCTTGGTGACGATCCTGGGGTCGAGGATCGAGAGCACGCCGCGGTCGGTGGCGCTGCGTATCAACCGTCCCAGCCCCTGTTTCAGATTTATGATCGCCGACGGGACCGAGTAGCTGTTAAAGCTGTTTCCGCCGTGATTATCGATGTAGCGCTGGCGCGCGCCGATCACGGGGTCGGACGGCACGGCGAAAGGCAGCTTGTCGATGATCACGCATGAAAGGGCCTCGCCGCGCACGTCTACGCCCTGCCAGAAGCTCGAAGTGGCGAAGAGGACGGCGTTCGGCGTCGAGCGGAACTTGTCGAGGATGCCCGAGCGCGAGCCTTCGCCCTGCATCAGGATCGGGAAATCGATCTTGAATTCGACCATCTCGCGCAGCGCCTCCATCTGCGAATAGCTGGTGCAGAGCACGAAGGCGCGCCCCCGGCTGGCGTTGAGAATCTTGACTATCTCGCCGGCCGCCGCATGCTGAAACCCTGCGTCGCGCGGGTCGGGCATCTTAGGCGGCAGGTAAAGCAGCGACTGCTCGCGGTAATTGTAATTCGACCCGGCGATCAGATCCGCCGCCTGCTCGACGCCCAGTCGCGAGCGGATGAAATCGAAGGACCCGGCGCTGGTCAGCGTGGCCGAGGTCAGCACCACGGTCTCGACATGAGAGAAGAGGCGGTCGTTCAAGATGCCCGAAGCGTCTATCGGCGTGGCTTGCAGGAAGACCCCGCGCCCGCGCCGCTCGGCCCAGTAAACAAACAACTCGTCGTCGGCGCCCACGATGAATTCGAGGTCGAAGAGAACCTGTTCGACTCGTCGCAGAGTCGCCTCCATTTCAGGCGGCGCGTCCTTGACGACCTGCAGCGCGCCCTTTAAACGTTGGAGCGCGGTCTTCAGATTGACAAAGCGCTCGCCGGCCGCGGTCGGTTCGAATTCGCCGCCGCGCAGTTTGCGGACGAACATGTCATGGCGCAACACGAACCGTCCCTCGCCTTCGAAGGTCCTGATCGAAGAGCGCGGATCGACCCCGGAGAAACTCGTCCAGAAGTTGTCGGCCATCGTAGAGACGCGCGCCGAGGCCTTCGTGACCTCGCGCGAGGCCTCGGCGTCGGTCAAGTTCATCCGCGAGACGTCGCCGAGCAGGTCGTCGATCTGATAACTGGACACGCCCGCGCCGAAATATTGCGCGGCGATGTCCTCGATCTGGTGCGCCTCGTCGAAGATCACCGCGCTGTAATCGGGCAGGACCTGCCCCCACTCCTTGTCCCGCAACGCGAGGTCGGCGAAGAAGAGCGCATGGTTGACGATGACGACCTCCGATTCGAGCGCGGCCTGGCGGGCCTTCGTGATGAAGCACGGGTCGAAGCTCGGGCACTTCTGGCCGATGCAGATGTCCGATCGCGCGTCGATGTGCCGCCAGAACGAGATTTTTTCCGGCAATTCGGTGAGCTCCGCCCGGTCGCCCGTCTGGCTACGGTAAGCCCACTTGTTGACCAGGTCGAAATAGTCGACCTCATCCAGCCCCTCCAGCACCGGGCTGGCCTCGGCGCGCTTCAGCCGGTTCAGGCAAACGTAATTCGAGCGTCCCTTCAGATAGGTCGCTTTGAACTTCCTCGGGAGGATCGATTGCAGAAAGGGAATGTCCTTGTAAAAGATCTGCTCCTGCAGATTCTTTGTGCCGGTCGAGACTATCACGCGACGGCCCGTGGCGATTGCGGGAACGAGATAGGCCAGCGTTTTTCCGATGCCGGTGCCGGCCTCGACGAGCAGGTGATGGCGCTGGTCCAGAGCCTCCGCCACCGCCTGGGCCATCGCCAGTTGGCCGGGCCTGTATTCATAATCCGGATGGTGTCGCGCAATCAGGCCGTTCGGCCCAAAAATTTCTTCCATGATCTCTCCGCATTTGTTATTCGGCTACGGGCGCCGGTACAGTATCAACCTCGCTCAAAATGACGTGACATATTAGCAGAACAAGATTTGTCTACTGAAGACTGAGGTGCTATGATTTCGCCACCTTCGCAAGGTTTACCTGGATAACCTGCAGAATACGCGAAAAGAGTACGCGAAACAAAAAGTATGCTAGAGCGAACATATATCCCCCTGGGGTCGGGGCGGCTTCAGCGCGAAATCCTGGTCGTCCCGCCAAATAAAGAGCCGATCCAAACCGGCACATTGCCACAACGGTATGAACAAGAGGTAAATTCCCAAGTATCAGTATCAGGCCTGCTCGACCCCATCAACCCCTCTGCCGGCCAAAAGATCAAGCGTGTTATCGCGGAATTGGAAAAACGGCGGGCTGAGCTTTTCACCATGGCTCTTGAGGCGACGGCCAGGGCCCAGGAGGCCGAGCAGAAGAGGGCCGAAGCCGAGGCCATCGCGCGAGCCGCATTGGAGAAGGTGCATAAAATAGAGAAGCTTTTTATGGGGGCAGGCGCCGACGCCTATGAAGACGCCGAGAGGCGCTTAGTATTCGGATTGCTCGTATTCTCAAATGATAAAGAGAAAAAGGCCGCTCGCAAGGCCGGCAAAAGAAAAGTAACAGCCACGGCCCAGCTGAACGCGCGACACCAGCCCGCGCTCCTTGAATACGAAGTGCGGGGATCAGGGTTAGGGACCAAGCTCAAATTCGCGTTTTACGGCCTGGCGGTCGCATTGTTGCTGCTCGGGGCGGGTTGGCTGCTCATGGAGAATTACCTCTAGTTTTGAATCGGAGTGGGACACACCCCCCTCTCGTTCGTTTTACAAGATTTTACACATGGCTTGCGCCTAAGCTCGGCTATAATTCAACGGCGTCGCAAGCTGGCTGCGGTCGAACACCGCGCTCAACGGCATTAAAACAATGAACGCCGACCAGCTGAAAGAGAAAATTCAACGTCCCGGAATCACGCTGACGCCCGAAGTCATCACCAGCGCGCAGGTAGAGTAGAGAAATCGAAAGTTCTTACGTAGTAAGACGCCGGCGCATATCGTCCAGTGTGAGCGTCACGAAAACCGCTCCGAGCACGGTAGTGGCTACATCGGCTCGTTAAAAGACGCCTGTGGAGCAACTAGCCTCTGGGCCGCAATTGTGGATTGCGGTTTAAGCCGGATGCGACGAAGCAGGAACTTTCTACGTTTTTCTACAAGAAAGGTAGCAGCATATGAAAGACCACATCAGAGCTATTCGTTATCTGGCCGGCGCTCTGGCAATCTGCGCCGCGCTCAACCTCGTCAGCTTTGCGCAACAGGCTACAGGCGCCGCCATGCAGCCCATGGCCAAGGCCGCGACGGCTGACCCCGTCGCAACATTGGTCGCCGATTGGACGCGCGCCAGGGATTACACCAAGGAATATCTCGACGCGATGCCGGAAGAAGGCCTCAGCTTCAAACCTACGCCCGACATCCGCAGCTTCGCCGAACAGATGCTCCATCTGGCCAACGCAAATTTCGGCTTCGCCTCGGCCGCCACAGGGGCGGCCAATCCGCAACAGGGCAAGAACCTCGAAAAGATGGATGAGTACAAGACCAAAGCCGGTCTGACAAAGATCGTGATGGAGAGTTACGACTTCGTCATCAACTCGGTCAAAGGAATGGACGTAAAGAAGATGGACGAACCCGTCAAATTCTTCGGCAGAGATTTGACGCGCGCCGCCGCCCTGGAGAAAGGCTTCGAGCATCAAACCCATCACCGCGGCCAGACAACAATCTATCTGCGGTTGAAGGGCGTCAAGCCGCCGCAAGAGAAGTTGTTTTAACCGTTATCGCACGGAGAAACCTACTGCCGAACGCCTACACTTCATATTTCATATGCCATAGTTCATATGGCATATGAAATATGGCATATGCCATTCTCCCACCCGCTTGCATCTCCCGCCCGCATCTTTCAAGATGAATCAGTACCGCGATCGGTAGAGTTGGACAGACTTTAGTCTGTCCTTACTCGATCCAAGCCATGTACAGACTTATGGTCTTTGAAAATTAAGCGCAACGACGTAGGGGCGGGTTTTCCCCGCCCAATCGCGTCGATCACAGACCCGGGCGGGGAAAACCCGCCCCTACGTCGGATTGCGTGGTTGCGTCTAATTTTCAAAGACCATAAGTTTGTCCCACTCGGTACCGATTCGGAAGAGAGATGCGAATCACTGAGATTTTCTTTTCGATCCAGGGTGAATCGTCCTTCGCCGGCCTGCCATGCGTCTTCGTGCGGCTGACGTGGTGCAATCTGCGCTGCGTCTGGTGCGACAGCGAGTACACGTTCACCGGCGGCGTCGAGATGTCTGTCGACGAAGTGATGCTATCTCGCAGGCTCTGCGATGAAGGCTACACCGTCCTGGTCGAGACGGGCGGCAGCCTGGACGCGAGCGTCCTCGACCCGCGCGCGGTCAAAATTCTGGACGTGAAGTGTCCGGGCAGCGGCGAAGCGCGCCGGAACCATTGGGCGAACCTCGAAAGTTTGAATCCGCGCGACGAGATCAAGTTCGTGATCAAAGACCGCGCCGATTTCGACTACGCGCTAGGCGTGATAGAGAAATACAGGCTGGACGAGCGCGAGCCGCAAGTGTTGTTCTCGCCAGTCTGGGGTGGGGTCGATTTAAAAGACCTGGCCGCCTGGATTCTGGAATCCGGCGCGCGCGCGCGGATGCAATTGCAATTACACAAATACATTTGGGGGCCTGACGTGAAAGGCGTTTGATTTATGAGCGTGAATCCGCAATCCCAGAGTCCCAATCCGCAATTGGCAGTGGTTTTAGCGAGCGGCGGGATGGACAGTTGCGTAACGGCGGCGGTCGCGGCGCGCGAGCGCGAGTTGGCGATGTTACACATCAGCTACGGCCAGCGGACGGAAAATCGCGAATTGAAAGCCTTCAACGACATCGCCGATTTTTACAAGGCCGAACGCCGGATGACGGCGAGCATCGCTCACCTGGCGCGGATCGGCGGCTCGTCGCTGACCGATAGCCGGATCGAAGTCAGCCAGGCCGACCTCGACTCGAAAGAGATTCCGACCTCATACGTCCCGTTCCGCAACGCCCACCTGCTCTCGATCGCCACAAGCTGGGCCGAGGTCATCGGCGCCGACCGAATCTACATCGGCGCGGTGGCCGAAGACAGTTCGGGCTATCCCGATTGCCGTCCCGAATACTATGAAGCGTTCCAGCGCGCGATTGACCTCGGCACGAAGCCCGAGACAAAGATCGAGATAGTCACGCCAGTTATCCGGCTTCGCAAAAGCGAGATCGTGAAGCTCGGCGCCGAACTCGGCGCGCCGCTCGAATTGAGCTGGTCGTGTTACAAACGCGAAGACCTGGCCTGCGGCGAGTGCGACAGTTGCGCGCTGAGGCTGCGCGGATTCCGCGAGGCGGGGCTGCGCGATCCAATTCCCTACGCGATTGAAATCTGATTTTGCGCGGAATAGAATTGCGCCTGCTCTGATATTCAGAAAAATCAGTACAGCGGGTGGTAGCGAGCGGGGCTTTGTGAGGTAGCCCCGCTCGCGGCGCTAATTCAGGATTTCTCGAATTTACTCAAACGATTTTCACAACCACAATCAGGCATCCAGCCACGCGCCGCTTTTCTGGTGAAGTGAGGCGCGGATTGAAACCAGACGGAGGACAGAAATGAATATCAAACATCTATTGTCGGTGTTTGCAGGCTGCGCGCTGATCGCTCTCGCGTCACTGACCGCCACGGCTCAAACGGGCCGGTTCGAAGGCGACGTAGTCAAAGCCGACACGAAAGAGCCGATAGTCGGCGCCGAAGTTCAGATCGAACGCACCGACATCAAAGGCAGCTACCCGGTCAAGACCGATAAGAAGGGCCACTTCCTGCACGCGGGCGTCCCGTACGTCGGCACTTACACCGTCATTGTTTCGGCGCCCGGCTGCCAGCCGGATTTCATACAGAACATTAAAGGCTCGCATTCCGAGCCGATAAAGTTTGAGCTTCGCCCCGGCGACGGGAAAAAACTGACGATGGCCGACGTGAAGGGCCTGCAGGCCAACGCGCCGAAAGGCGGCGGGGCCGGCCCGAAGATGAGCGAAGAAGAGATGAAGAAGGCCAAAGAAGAGTATGAGAAGGCCAGGAAAGAAAACGATGAGGCCGAGAAATACAACGCTAACATCGAACAGATCAATGTTCACCTCAAGGCGGGCAACGAAGCAATGGCTAAAAACGATTTCAACGCCGCCATCACTTCTTTCAAAGAGGCCATCAATCTCAACCCGAACATCCACATTTCGCAGGGCAATCTGGGCATCGCGCTGCAAAAGCGCGCCGTCGCGCAGTTCAACTCTGGTAATCGAGATGCGGCTAAGCCGGACTTCCTGGATTCGGTAGAGGCTATGAACAAAGCCCTGACCGGCCTCGACGCGCAGGAAAAAGATCCGAAAATGAAAAATGACCCGGCGCAAAATAAAAACAACCGGCGAGCTTATTACACGACCAGGGCCGAATCCGAAGCCATCCTCGGGGGCAAGTTCGGTGACGCCGCTCAAGCTGATGCGGCGGTTAAAGACTACCAGGTAGTCGCCGAGTTGACCGATGACCCGGTTAAGAAGAAGGAGTACACACTGAAAGGCGCCAAAGTATTGTTCGAGTCCGGTAAAGTCGAAGAATCCATCGCGGCATATCAGAAAATCCTCGAAACCGACCCGGACAATATTGACGTGCTTTACGAGCTTGGTCTTGCCTATGCCAACGTCGCCAAGTTTCAGGAATCGGCAAACACTCTGCAGAAGTTCCTGGATAAAGCCCCCGAAACCAACCCTAAAGTCGCGGAGGTTAAGTCCGTCATCGCTGAGTTGGTAAAGGGCAATAACATCACACCTCCAAAATCCGAGCCGGCCAGGGGCAGTAGAGGTCCGGCCAAGAAGAAACCCTAAACTTTTCAGATAAGCCTGTAAAACGGTAGCCCGCAGGAGACGCTCATGACTCCTGCGGGCTTTTAAAATCCATGAAACAGAACACCACCATTTACGACGTATGTGTGGTCGGCACGGGCGCGGCCGGCGGGGTCGTGGCCATGCAGCTCGCGCGGCGCGGCGCCTCGGTCGTAGCGCTGGAAGCCGGCAAATGGGTCGATCCCGCGAAGGATTTCTACAGCCATACGATGCCTTACGAGGCGCCGAAAAACGGCATAGGATGGGACCCGCGCCGCCATCTCAGAGTCGATCCTGCGAAAGAGCCATTCTCCACAGACGGCGCCGCGAGTCTCGACTATTTCGTGACGAAGGCCGTCGGCGGCAAGACGCTGCTCTGGGCCGGCTTGAGCTGGCGCAACAGTCCGTTCGATTTCGCGGCCTGGCCGGTCAAGTACGAAGAACTCTCGCCTTATTACGACCGGATGGAAAAACTGATGGGCGTGACTGGCAATTACGACCATCACCCGAACGTGCCCGACGGAGTCTTCCTCAAACCTCTGCCGTGGAACTGCGCGGCTTACGAGGTCAAGAAGGGCTGCGAGAAGCTCGACCAGAAGCGATACCGGATGATCGCCGCGCGCAAGGCCATTCTGACCGAGCGGAACTGGTCGAAGCGCCCCGCCTGTCATTTCTGCGGCCATTGCATGCGCGGTTGCGACAACGAATCGAAATTCACTTCGGCCAACACCTCGATCCCCGAGGCTATGAAGACCGGCAAGCTCAAACTGATCCTCTTCGCCAACGCCGCCGAGGTCACCGTAAGCAAGGACGGCAGGAAGGCCACGGGCGTGCGCTATTACGACGCGCGGACGTTGAAGAGCTACGAGGTCAAGGCGCATTACGTCGTGTTGGCGTGCGGGCCGATCGAATCGGCGCGGCTGTTGTTGATGTCGAAATCGCCGCGCTTCCCCTCGGGGCTGGCCAATTCGAGCGGCCTGGTCGGCAAGAACTTGATCAGCCATACGACCGCGTCGGCGGGGGGCTACTTGAAATCGCTCAAAGGACGCGACGTGATGCAGGACGACGGGACCGAGAGCAGCCACGCTTACATCGCGTCGTTCTACTGGGATAAACCGCATCCCGATTTTCCGAAGGGCTATCACATCATCGTCGATTCGGGCACGAGACTCGGCGTCGGCTACCCCGGCTTCGCTCACGACCCCGCCGGCTTCGGCTCGGACTTCAAGCGAGAAGTCCGCGAGCGCTTCCCCGCCCTGATCAACCTCTATTCGCAGAACGGCATGATCCCTTCGCCCGAGCGTTACGTCGAACTGGACCCGAAGGCGCCGGATAAATACGGACTACCGGCGCCTAAAATTCATTTCAATCTCACGGCCGAAGACCGCGCGATCTTCAAAGACGCGACCGAGAAAATTTCCGAGATCATCGAGGCCTCGGGCGGGGTAATCTCTTACACGCAGCCGCGCCCCGGCGTGGACAGCGTGCATTACGTCGGAACATGCAAGATGGGCAATGACCCGAAGACGTCAGTGCTGACGCCGTTCCTGCAATCGCATGATGTCGAGAATCTTTACGTCGCTGACGGGAGCGGCTTCATTGACTATTCGGAGAAGAACCCGACGCTGACGGTCATGGCGTTGGCTTCGCGCTCGGCGGATCACATATGCGAACAACTAAGGTTAGGCTAGCCAGGCGGGCGATTTACTGCATGTCGCTATTGAGAACAATCATGTCATTGTTTGGCAAACATGACTGAGGCGTGTGGGAATTAAAGTAAAACCAGTCGGGCGCCTGGAATGGCGTAGCCTTTGGAGTGCGGTGGCTCGACACCGCTTTGGTAGTCCGCTTCGATACCCAGGCAATGATTGAAAGGAAGTCTACTCGGGTCTTTTGTCCCGGGAGTATGTAGAATCAGGAGATGACTACCAAAGCGGTGTCGAGCCACCGCACTCCAAAGGCTACGCCGACCTGATTAATGCGCCTGCTTCACATGACTGAGCGTGTGGCAATGACCGTCAATCAACAACCTGCCGGACAAACATATGAAACGACGAGAATTCATCAAACAGACGACGGCGGCGATGTCAACCACGGCTATTTCGGCCAAACGCGTCATCGGCGCGAATGATCGCGTCATGCTCGGGTTGATCGGCTGCGGCGGGCGCGGGCTGGACGTCGCGCAATTGATGCGGAAGGTTTCTGGCGTCGAATACGGCGCCGTTTGCGACGTTTACGCGCCGAACGCCGAGAAGGCGAAACAACAGCTCAACTCGGCGGCGCGGCTCTTCGGCGATTTCAGAAGGCTGCTCGAACTGAAAGAGATCGACGCGGTTCACATCGCCACGCCCGATCATTGGCACGCGATCCCGACGGTCATGGCATGCGAAGCGGGTAAGGACGTTTACGTCGAGAAGCCGCTGGCGCACAACGTCAAGGAAGGGCGCGCGATGGTCGCGGCCGCGCGAAAATACAATCGCGTCGTGCAGGCCGGCACGCAGCACCGCTCCGCCCCGCATTACCGCGAAGTCGAGCGCATCATCAAATCGGGCGAACTCGGCGAAGTGCGCTTCGTGCGCGTCTGGAACTACAGCAACCTGACGCCTGACGGCATCGGGCGCGAACCCGACGGGGCGCCGCCAGAAGGCCTCGACTGGGATTTTTACCTGGGCCCCGCGCCTAAAGTCCCGTTCAACCGCGCCCGATTCCTCGGGTCATTCCGCTGGTTCTGGGATTACGCCGGAGGCACACTCACCGATTTCGGCACGCACCGCTTCGACACCGTGCATCAGGTGATGGGCGTCGAAGCCCCCACCAGCGTCAGCGCGTCGGGCGGCAGGTTCTCGTTGAAAGACTCTGGCGAGTTGCCGGACGTGTTGCAGGTGACTTACGAATACGCGGGCTTCATTCTCAGCTACGAGGCCTGTAATCTGAACGCGCATGGCCTCGGAGGGCGCACGCCGGAGATGAGCTATTACCAGATGCGCGGCAAAGACGACCGCCCGCACGGCGAGGCGTATTACGGCACAAACGGCGCTCTCTTCGCCGACCGCATCGGCTTCGAGATCTACCCTGAGCCGACGAGGACCGCGCGCACCGCGCGCGAAAGAGACAGACCCGTCGTAAGCTATCGGACGGAAGCGAAGCGAGCGCAATCGAAGGACGCCACAGACCTGCACGCCGCCAACTTCATCGAATGCGTGCGCTCGCGTAAAACGCCGAACGCCGACGTCGAGATCGGCCACCGCTCGACCACCGTTCCCCACCTCGGCAACATCGCGTACAAAACGAAGCGAAAACTCGTGTGGAACGGGGCGAGAGAAGATTTCGTCAATGACGCCGCGGCGTCGAAACTGCTCGGGCGCAAAGCGCGGAAGCCTTGGGATTTGATTTGAGGCTTCTGGGCGCCGAATCGGAACAGCAAAGATTGGCGCAGGCCCAACCACGGGGAACACGGGGCGCCACGGGGCCAGACAAGAACTAAAGCTATCCCCGTGATCCCCGTGTCCCCCGTGGTTAGGCGATGTGTTCCAATGTCGTATGGCTTGATTTAGAGCGGATTGCGATTGCATGTACGGGAAAGTGGCGTAATCTCCGGTACGGTACGGGGAGCGTGAGCGACCTGAGCATCGATCAAAAGGCCTTTTGATCGATGCTCAGGTCGCTCACGCTCCCCGTACCGTACCGCTTGCCGTCCCGTAAACGGATTTGCAAACCGCTATAGGAGGACACAATGCACCGCAGAAAATTTGTGAGCTTGACTGGAATGGGAATCACGGCGGGCGCGCTGGCGGAATCTCTGGTCGCCTCTCAAATTCCCGCCGCGAACCGGCGCGATACGAACGCCGCGCCGCGTAAGGTCGCGATGAAGGTCGGCCATCAGCATTACTCCTCCAACGAAATCCTGACGCTCCTGGCGGCCTTCGGCGTGAATAACATTTGCAGCGATCTTCCATCGCGCAAATTCGACGAGAGCTGGTCGGTCGAAGGTTTGACGAAGCTGCGCGAGCGCGTCGAATCGTTCGGCATAAAGCTGGAGATGGTTCCTCTACCTCTGAGTTCGGCCTACATCACGAGGGCCGAAAACCCGAACATCATGCTCGGCAAAAGCCCCGAACGCGACCGCGAGATAGACGACGTCTGCCAGATGATCCGCAACGCGGCTCGCGCAGGCATTCCCGCGCTGAAATACAACATGAGCGTCCTCGGCGTCGTGCGCACCGAACCGACCAAGGGCCGCGGCGGGGCCGATTACAGCACGTTCGTTTACGACAAGGCCAAGCAGGAGCCGCCGCTGACCGAAGCAGGGCCGGTCAACGAAGACGTCTATTGGGAGCGCATCACCTACTTCCTGAAGCGCGTCATTCCGGTGGCTGAGGAGCACAAGGTGCGATTGGCCTGCCACCCGCACGATCCCGGAATGCCTCTGGATAAAGGCTATCGCGGCGTCCACACCGTGCTCGGCAACGTCGCCGGATTGAAGCGGTTCGTCGAGATCGTTCCGAGCAAATATCACGGGCTGAATTTCTGTCAGGGCACGGTCTCGGAGATGCTGCAAAATCCGGGCGAGGAGATCTTCGACGTCATTCGCTATCTCGGCCGGCGCGGGAAAATCTTCAACGTGCATTTCCGCAACATCCGTGGGCGTTTCCTCAATTTCCAGGAGACGTTCATCGACGACGGCGACGTGGATATGCTGAAGGCCATGCGGGTTTACAAAGAGATCGGCTACGACGGGATGATCATGCCCGATCATGTGCCGAAGATCGCCGGCGACCCGCAAGGGTTGCAGGCGTACGCGTTCACATTCGGTTATATCAAAGCTCTGATCACGGCAGTCGCCGTTGAACCCTAAATCGAAACGACCGGGATCGTTAAAGCAGGAACCGCGGATTTACACAGATTTGACGGATTGTCACGGATAGTCCGCGTTGATCAGTCGCATCCGTGTAAATCTGTGGTTCCTACCTTCCCAATCTTGCTCGCTCCGATTTACCGCGGATCCACCTCTCACAACAAAGGGGCAAAGAATGACACCTGCTGAAATCACAGCCGCAAAGGATATTCGTCTCGCTCCGCCCGCCCTGAAAGAGTCGCCGCAGCGCTGGAGCCTGATGATTCTGCTCGGCGTCGCGATGCTCTTCTGTTACGCGCAGCGCAGCGCGTTGGGCGTCGCCGCCAAATCGATGTCTGACGACCTTGGGTTCAATCCTGCGACAACGGGAGTGCTCTTATCATCGTTTTTCTGGGTCTACGCGTTCATGCAGATGCCCTCCGGATGGATGGTGGACCGGTTCGGCGTGCGGCGAACTTATGCCATCAGCTTCATCTTCTGGTCTCTCATGTCGGTTTTAACTGGGCTGGCAAACGGTCTGGCAGCGTTGATTCTTTTGCGAGTATTGCTGGGAGTCGGTCAGGCTGTGGCCTTTCCGGCAAGCTCGCGCGCCGTCGCCAACTGGTTTCAGGAGAGTGAACGTGGCCTCGTCACGGGACTCTATCTGGCCGGCGTCAGATACGGCAGCGCGCTGATCTCGGTCTTCGGCGGTTGGTTTCTGACCTATTACGACTGGCGGTGGTTTTTCGTGGTGATCGGCGCGGTGTCGCTGGTCTGGGTCGCGCCCTGGATGGGCTTTTTGAAAAAGTGGGAGGGAAAGGGGACGGCGCAGGAGTCAACGGAACAGCATGGCGCGTCTTTCATCGAAAGCCTGGCGCTGCTGAAACACCGCAGCGTGCTGGGCATCTTCCTAGGATTCTTCGCATACAACTACGTATGGAACGTCTTCCTGAATTGGCTGCCCAATATCCTCGAGAAGGAGTTGGGGTACACGAAGAAAGAGATGGGAGTTTTAAACGCCATACCGCTGATGGCGATGTCGGTGATCATAGTGATTTCCGGCGCGCTGAGCGATTGGCTGATCCGGCGCGGGTATGAAGAGAAGAGAGTACGAAAAATCTTCATCGCCATCGGAATGCTGATCTGCTGCCTGATCGTGCCCGCGGGTTTCGTCGAAGACAGAATGACAGCCGTGTGGTTGCTATCCATTAGCCTAAGCGGCCTCGGCGTCGCATCGCCCAACACATGGGCGCTGACGCAGGCCGTCAGCTCAAAAAAAATCGTCGGAACGGTCTCCGGCATTCAGAATTTCGGCGGCAATGTGGGCGCGGCGCTCGCGCCTATGGTGACCGGCTTCATCGCGCATTTCACCCGCTCGTTCGCGATGGCGTTGGCGCTGTGCGGAGTAATCCTCGTCGCCGGAGTAATCGTGTTCTGGTTCGTGGTCGAGGAGAAGGTCGAACTCGCCGGGAGTGGGGAGTAGGGGGCGAAGGACAAGGGGACAAGGAGAAGGGGAGACAAGGGGAAGGATATTTCTCGTCCCCTTGTCTCCCCTTCTCCTTGTCCCCTTGTCCTATTCGCGGCGCTGATTACAAGCCCTCAAGGCGTGTGTCCGCGTCGCCGAAGCTATCCAATTTGACGCCCATGCGGTCCATTAGCGAGAGGTAAAGGCTGCACGCCTTTCGATTCTCGTCGCCGGCCTTGACGTAATCCAGCGTGCGGCCCGTCTTGAGCGCGCCGCCGAGTCCGCCCGCGAGCGCGATGGGCAGCCGCGAGTTGTCGTGCGTTCTGCCGATCCACAGGTTGGACAGGAACATCAGACAGGAGTTGTCCAACACCGTGCCGGCGCCTTCCGGCATGGCATCTAGCTTCGACGCCAGATATGCGAACTGGCTCACGTGCCATTGGGTGATCCGTTCGTATTCGTCGTTGTTGTTGGAGTGAGAAGCGCCGTGATGCGCCTGTCCGACCTCAAGGAATGGGTAATACATCGCCGAGAGGTCCCGCGAGATCATTAGCGTGGCGACGCGCGTCTTGTCGGTCTGAAACGCGATCGCGATGAGGTCCAACATTATCTTGGCGTGTTCGCGGAGGTCTTCCGGCAAACCGTTGGCCGGCCGCTCCATGAGAGGCGCCGGGCGGTTCTTCAGCCTGGCCAGGTCGTCCGCTTTCTCCTTCGCCTTCCGCATGCCCTCGACGCGCTTTTCCACCTCACGCACGCTCGTCATGAATTCATCCAGCTTGGCGTTGTCGCTCGAACTGATATTCCGGCTCAAACGTTCGGCGCGACCCTTCACGCGATCCAGGATGCTGAGGCTGAGCAGGCTCCCGCGGTTCTCAAACAGCATGTCGAAGGCCAACGAAGGGTAAATTTCGTTGGGAACCGGTGAGTCCGGACTCGCCCAGGAAATGTGCGAGCTGTAGGCCATCGAGTAGTTGCTTTCGTGAAATCCGGTAATGGGTTGTTCGCAAGCCAAAACCATGCTCGGTTGCAAGGTCTCCTGCCCCATCCGGCTTGCGATCATCTGATCTACGGAGATGCCCGAACGAAGCGTGGCGCCTTTGGTAAGCGTGGCGCCCGTGAGCAGGCTGCCGGTCTGCGGCGGGTGAATTCCCAGGCCCGTCGCGCCCTTGTTGAAAAGCCCATGGATAACGTTGATCTTGCTCTTCAATGGTTCGAGAGGCGAGAGCGACTTGCTCAGCTTCATCTCAGGACCCGATCCCTCGGATCCCCAGTGATCCTCGTTGACGCCGCAACCGAGAAAGACTACTCCAAATCGTTTCGGGAACGCTTCGGCGCCAGCGGGCGCAGCTTGGGCGGCGAAAGATTCGAGCCACGGCAACGCCAGGGCGCATCCCGCCCCGCGAAGAATCGCGCGGCGGGCGATGTGGTTGGCGGATGGATTCATTTGATCAGGCATCTCACGCCTCCTTTCTGCTTCAGCGCTTCTCCAACAAATCAGAACACGTGAGGCTGGCACAGTACCGCGCGCGTAAGCAAGCGGCTGTCTCATCGATAAGCCGCTTGCTTACGCGCGCGGTACTGTACCGGTGTCCCAATTATTTGAAGCCTGTGCGAATTAAAGTTTAATGCAATCAACCACTTGGATCCTGCGCATAAATCAGGAGAAGCCTGGGTACGCATCGCTTCCAGCGTGCAGGCGTGGATCGTAGTACATTGGGAAGACCCGCAGCGCCTAGAGCCGATTCGTATTCCTGCGCATTTGATTCCAATCAATGCGCCTCCCGCCGAAGACTGCACGCTGGAAGCGATGCGTACCCAGGCTTGCGCTAATCAATGTATGGATTTCAAAGGGCTTTTATTTGCACAGCCTTCAAGATCAGCCATTCCTTGTTCCGATCTGTCGCTGCCGTAGGCGGCCAATAAAAGCTCCTGCCGTATCCGATTACGCTGCCAGACCAGATTTTCGTCGATCATCGCCGTGGTGATGTAATAGCCAGGGTTCTCCTTGTAGAAATTGACGGCGTAATCGCGATAGCGTTTCAGCAAATCATCGCTGATGACGTATTCGTTCCCCTTCAACTTATAGTCGTACGTAATGCCGTTAAGCTTGAACTGTTGATAATGTTCAATCTGGCCTGAGACCAGTTCGCGCACGAAGAGGTCTACAGCATGGTACAAACGGCCTTGTACGGGCGTAATTGGGGGAGCGCCGTCGACTTTGACGTCAGGTTCAATGCCGCCGCCACCATAGACAGAGCGACCGAGATCGGTCTTTTTCACTTCGGCGGGCGGATTTGTCGATTTTTGCGCAGCGCCATCAGCCCCGCGCCTGGAGTAATATTCGAAGAGCGACCCCTTAGAGTAATCGCGCTGAATCAAGCGGCCGCTCGGAGTGTAATAATGAGCGATAGTCAGGAAGAGCGCTCCGCCGTTTGAAAGCGGGAAGATGTTTTGGACGAGTCCTTTGCCGAAACTCGTTTCGCCCACAATCAAACCGCGGTCGTGATCCTGAATGGCGCCGGCGACGATCTCTGAAGCGGAAGCCGAGCTCTGGTTGATCATTACGATGAGCGGGAAATTCTCCGTCGCCCCATTTTCCGCGACGGCGGTTCGATCATGATTGCGCCCGCTGCGTCCGCGCACCGAGACGATCGTTTGGCCTTGTTGTAGAAACTGATCGGCGACGCGGATGGCTTGCTCCAGATAGCCGCCGATGTTATCGCGGAGGTCAAGGATAAAGCTGTCGGCGCCCATCTCGCGTAAATCTGCCATTGCTTTCCGCAATTCCAGAGTCGTTGTGGCCTGGAAAGTGCGGGTCAGACCGATATAGCCGATGTTCGGTTTGATGAGGTAATAATTGGGGATCGAGGGGCGCCAAATGCCGTCACGGGTAATTGTCGTCGTCAGCGGTTCTGGATACCCCAATCGCTTCACCGTCACCACGACTTTTGTCCCACGTTCTCCGAGCAATAATGGAATTACTTTATCATTCCTAAAGGCCGACGTGTCCTTGCCGTTAACAGCGACAATATGATCTCCATAGCGAAGTCCGGCCTTGGACGCAGGGCTGTCCTTAAAAGGCTCAACCACATATGTGGCGTTATTGATCGTCCGAACGTACGCGCCGATGCCGTAATACTCGCTATTCTGCTTTTCCGTGAAATCCCGAAATCTCTTCGGGTCCAGGTAATCCGAATGAGGATCAAGCGTTTTGAGCATACCCTCAAGCGAGGACGCGGTCAGTGTTTCGTCATCAGGTTGGTCAACATGTTTTTCGCGGATAATGTCGATCGCTCGCTGAACCTGACTGATCAATTTTTGCCTCGCCGCAGTTTCCTGGGCGTTGACCAGAGCGGGCGCTATTAGCGATGCGCAAATGAGAATGGCCAATAACCTAAAGGTCCGATGTTTCTTTCCGTTTTTGTTCATTGTATCTGTCACTCCTCATCAGAAGGTTCGTTGGTACTTACTACTCTGCAAACTAAGATGTTTGATATTTTGTGTTTTAAAACCTTTGCTTTGAGCCTGCGGAGCAGGCGGCAGCATAAAGCCTGGGGCGTAAGCCCCAGGAGAGGGGCAGCAAAGCGATCAGAGCCCACGAAGT
>WNFZ01002139.1_pt1 | contig 19236 bp, 16 predicted proteins | sample 5400081 | NCBI WGS metagenome assembly WNFZ01 (sample SAMN13153365, study PRJNA577476) | soil metagenome | isolation source: 80 cm soil or saprolite under grassland replicate 1 | place: USA:California | collected 2016-06-15
GTGCCGGTGTTGATGCGGCCGAGGCGGGTCAGCGAGCCGTCGCTGTGCAACGCGTCGGTCTCCATGACCTGGGGCTCCTGGGGGTTCCCGTCGATGCCGCGGGAGACGAACAGCGTGCCGGGGAACCGGGCCGCCTGCAATCCGCTTGCCGGCGACTGCGAGGTTGAGGGGGTCGGTGTCTGCGGTGTCGGGCTGGTCGCCGGTGCCGGCTCGGTGGGGTGGATGGAGGTACTCGGTCCGGGCAGCCCACGATCGCGAGGCAGTACCGTCGCCAGGCCGGCGCCGGCCGCGCCGAGGGCGACGACCGCCGCGGCCGCGGTGACGACGGTGCGGCGTACCGCGAGCCGGTGCGAGGTGCGCAGCGCCCGGTCCCGGAGGTCGACGCTGCGGACGTCGCCCGCCAGGCGGTGCATGGCGTCACGCAGGCGCTCGGGGTTGACGTCGGTCATCGGGCGCTCCCCTTCCGGACGTAGAGCTCGGCGAGCTCCGGGGCGACGGTTCGCAGCCGGGCCAGGGCCTTGGCCGTCTGGGACTTCACGGTGCCGACGGTGACCCCGAGACGGCTCGCTGCCGGCTCGAAAGCTTGAGCAGGGCGGCTCGCAGCACGAGCCGGGTGTCGGTCGCATCATGCTGGTCGCGCTCCGCGCCCTTCTCGGGCAGCTCGCCCGGGTACGACTCGGCTACCCGGCCGCGCCGCCACCAGGAGACCTGCAGGTGGTACATCGTCCTTCGGGTGTACGCCTCGGCATTGCCGCTGGCGTGCAACCGCGACCATGCCCGGTGGGTACGGGCCAGCGCGGACTGGACGAGGTCCTCGGCGAGGTGCTGATCGCCGGTGAGGAGGTACGCCGAGCGCAGCAGTGCGGGGGTCCGTCCTCGAACAAAGGAGTCGAACTCTTCACCCAGGATCTCCATGCGCGCCAGCCTCTGTGGGTCATGAGAGTTAAGGTGCTGCGCCGGCGCACGGGGAGCCGCGGCGACAAACGGTGCTGTCATCGTCGTCTCCCCTTCAGGACTGGTGTGACCCGTGGCGCCGACGGGCGTGGTTCGCCACCCAAGACGCGAAGCCGGGCGCGGACGGTTGCCGGTCGTAGGCGCCCCGCGTGGTAATCGGTGTCGGGTTCGCGACGGTGACGCGTACGCTGCGTCGATGCTGCTGCGCATGTCGAGGCTGTTCGTCCGGACCCTGCGCGACGACCCCGCCGACGCCGAGGCGCCCAGCCATCGGCTCCTCGTACGGGCCGGCTACGTCCGGCGCGTCGCCCCTGGCGGGTACGCCTGGCTGCCGCTCGGCAAGCTGGTGCTCGACAACGTCACGGCCGTGATCCGCACGGAGATGCGTGCGATCGGCGCGCAGGAGGTGTCGCTGCCGGCGCTCCTGCCGGCCGAGCTCTACCAGGCCAGCGGCCGCTGGACCGAGTACGGCCCGGACATGTTCCGGCTGCGCGACCGCCGCGGCGGCGAGCACGTCCTCGGCCCGACCCACGAGGAGCTCTTCACGCTCCTGGTCAAGGACCTGTACCCGTCCTACCGCGACTACCCGGTGATCCTCTACCAGGTGCAGTCGAAGTACCGCGACGAGCCGCGCCCGCGCGGTGGGCCGCTGCGCGGGCGGGAGTTCCTGATGAAGGACTCGTACTCCTTCGACCTGTCCGAGCCGGACCTCAGCCGCTCGTACGCGGCGCACCGGGGCGCGTACACCCGGATCTTCGACCGGCTCGGCCTGCGCTACACGATCGTGGCCGCGATGTCGGGGGCGATGGGCGGCACCGGCTCGGAGGAGTTCCTGGCCGAGTCGGCGACCGGCGAGGACACCTACGTCTCGTGCGACTGCGGGTACGCGGCGAACACCGAGGCGGTACGCACGCCCGCGCCGCCGGCCGCCGACCCCGACGCCGCCGGGCCGCTGACCGTGCTCGACACCCCGGACACGCCGACCATCGACTCGCTCGTGGCGTTGCTCAATGCAGTGCGCGCCGGCGGGCGCGACGACTGGACGGCCGCCGATACGCTGAAGAACGTCGTGGTACAGGTGCACCGGCCCAGCGAGGACCCGGAGGTGCTGGTCATCGGCGTACCCGGCGACCGGGAGGTGGACCTCAAGCGGGTGGAGGCGGCGCTGTACCCGGCGAGCGTGACCCTCTTCGAGGACTTCGCCGCGCGTCCGGACCTCCTCCGCGGGTACATCGGGCCGCAGATCCTCGGCAAGCTCGGTGTCCGGTACCTGGTCGACCCGCGGGTAGCCGTGGGAACCGCGTGGGTCACCGGCGCTAACGAGCCGGACCGGCACGCGCTGAACGTGGTGTGTGGGCGGGACTTCACGCCGGACGGGCTGATCGAGGCCGCCGACGTACGCGCCGGGGACCCGTGCCCGTCATGCGGCAGCGTGCTGCGGATGCGCCGCGGCATCGAGGTCGGGCACGTCTTCATGCTCGGCCGGCGGTTCACCGACGCCTTCGGCCTCGACGCGCTCGGCTCCGACGGCCGGCCGATCCGGATCACCATGGGCTCCTACGGCATCGGCATCTCCCGGGTGGTCGCCACGATCGTCGAGCAGCACCACGACGAACGGGGGCTGGTCTGGCCGCGCTCGGTCACGCCGTGTGACGTCCACGTGGTGCCGGCCGGCACCGGCGACCAGCTCGCGGCCGCGACCACGCTCGCCGCTTCGCTGGTCGAGCGGGGGCTGCGGGTGCTGCTCGACGACCGTACCGGGCTCTCCGCCGGGGTGAAGTTCACCGACGCCGAGCTGCTCGGCATGCCCACCATCGTCGTGGCCGGACGCCGTCTGGTTGACGGGTACGTCGAGCTGCGCGACCGAGCCTCGGGCGCCCGTACCGACGTGCCCCTGGCCGACGTGGTCGACCGCCTGATCGATTAGTGATCCGGCCGGATGGGTACGACTTTGGCAGATCAGTCAACTCATCCGGAGGTCCTCATGGCCGCACAGACCGTCAAGGACGTGATGACGACCAATGTGGTGTACCTGCCCAGCGAGACCACCCTCGCCGAGGCCGCCCGCACAATGCGCGAGCAGGACATCGGCGACGTGGTCGTCGCCGACGACCAGAGCCTGACCGGCTTAGTCACCGACCGTGACATCGTGGTTCGCGCGGTGGCCGAGCGTTGCGACCCGTCGACCACCACGATCGGCGAGATCGTCAGCCGCGACCTGGTCACTGTCCGGCCCGAGGACACCATCCACTCGGCCGCCCTGCTCATGCGCGACCACGCCGTCCGTCGCGTGCTCGTGTGCGACGACCGTGGCCTGGTGGGCATCGTGTCGATCGGCGACCTCGCCGAGAAGATCGACCCGGACTCGGTGCTCGGCGGCATCAGCCAGGCGGCGCCGAACAACTAAGGCGCTGGCTAGCCGGCTAGCAGTGGCTAGCCTGGTAGTAATGGACATGCCCGCCAAGCTGGCCGAGATCGTCGAGGAGTTCGCGACGGCACCGCGTGACGTCGTACTCGAGATGCTGCTCGAGTACGTCGACGCGGTGTCGCCTCTGCCCGCGCACCTGTCCGGCCACGCGGGCATGGAGCAGGTGCCCGAGTGCCAGACACCGTTCTTCCTGCGCGCCGAGGTGGCCGCCGACCGTACCGTCGCGCTGTACTTCGACTGCCCGCCGGAGGCGCCGACCACCCGGGCGTTCGCCGGCATCCTGGCTGAAGGGCTGGCCGGCGCCGGCGTCGACGAGGTGCTGGCGGTGCCGATCGACCTGTACCAGCGGATGAAGCTGGACACCGCGATCAGCCCGTTGCGCGTCCGGGGCGGAAGCGCGATCCTCGCCCGCTTGCAGCGACAGGTCCGCTCCCAGATGTAGCCGGCGCCCGCCGGTGCGCGGGTTACACGGGTGTGGTTTCACGTGCAACGGTATGGGTACCTGTCGATCAGCTCACCGGCTTGGCCAGGCCTTCTATCACCTCGGCGCCCGGAAGCCGGGCGAGCGCCGGCCCCGGTAGCGCGATCTTGCTGTGCCGCACGCCGCTACCGATGATCACGTACGGCGTGGCGACCACCCGGGCGTCGACCAGGATCGGCCAGCCCTTGGGCAGCCCGATCGGGGTGATCCCGCCGTACTCCATGCCAGTCTCCGCCACGGCAAGGTCGGTCGGCACGAAGCTCGCCTTGCGCACGTCGAGCTGGCGGCGTACCACGTTGTTGACGTCGGCGCGGGTCGTGGCGAGCACCACACAAGCCGCGTACCTGGTCTCACCCTCGCGCCTGCCGGCGACCACGACACAGTTCGCCGACACGTCGAGCCCAACCTCATAGCGCGCGCAGAACGCGGCGGTGTCGGCGAGCGCCGGGTCGATCGGCGCGACCAGCACCTCGCCGCCGCCGACGGCCGACCCGTCCACGGCCGACCCGTCACCGGCGCCGGTCCACGCCTGAAGCGCCTCGATGACGGCCGGCGCGAGCAGGTCGGGCCGGCTCAGCGCCGGCTCGGTACGCAGCGTTCCCATCACGCCCGCCATCTTGGCACGCGGCCTGTCCTTCAGGACCGCCGCTGCCGCGCGAGCCGGCGGTCGCCAGTCTCGCCGGCCGCTGTTCGGCGCCGCCCGTTCGGACAGTCAAAAAGACGACGGAACAGCCCGGCATCCGGTAGAGGCCGAAGTCGCGTCTTGGAGAGCGCACAGGACACCTGAGCACAACGCCGGCCGGCGCGCCCTTTCAACCTACGTCCAACGGAGTCTGGAACATGAAGGCATACTTCCTACCCGGTGGCGCGCGCCGGGCAGCCGTCGTGGGCACGATCCTCGCGGCCGTATCCGCCGTATCGTTGACCGCCGCCTGCACCGCACGCGGCCCGGCTGCTCCACCGGGCACATCCCCCGCGACGTCGCCACCTTCGGCTGCCGGAGCCGGCCAGCCGGCGCAGGCAGGCCATGCGGCCGGTCTTTCGGGTTGGTTGTACTACGTGGACCGGTCGTCGGATCGGCTGCTGCGGCTGACCTCGTCGGGCCTGGTGCAGGTGCTGGGGGCGGGCGGGCGTAACGCCAACGTCTCACCGGACGGACGCCGCGTCGCCTACCTCGACGAGGCGGCCAACGTGCTGGTGGCCGACAGCAACGGCGCACATCAGCGCACGGTGCTTCGCGGCAGTGTGCCCGCCGGGTACGAGCCGGCCTGGGCGCCGGACTCCAACCGGCTGTTGGTGGTCCGGGCCGCCGCCGACGGGGCCACCGTGCCCGGGGTGGTGGAGGTCAACACCGGCGGGTTCACCCCACTGCGACACACCCCCAACGGCATCCACTACCTGTGGTCCGCCGACGGCGGGCATCTGGGCTACGCCACCGGCATCTGCCAGTTGGGGGTGGCCGGCATCGACGGCGACAACCCGCGTCTGGTACCCGTGATCGGCGACCGCAACCCAAGCGTCAACCCCGACCGGAAACGAAGCTGCGACCCGTTCAGCCTGTCCCCCGACGGCTCACGCATGGCGGTAGACCTGCACACCGGCAACACCGACGACGGCGACATCGGGCGCAACCTGTCGGCCAACGCGGTCATCGACACCCGCACCGGCGCCACCGTGCGGCTGCCGGTCAACGGCACCATCACCGCGGTGCTGTTCCAACCCGACGGCGGCATGCTGGTACGCACCCGATCGGCCACCGCCAACCTGCTCACCCTCATCTCACCAACCGGCACCATCACCACCCAAACCACTGAACCAGCCACCACCAAAGACCTCAGCCTGATCGCCTACACCCCATGACCACGCGGGGCCGGCGGCGACCGTCGCGGCACGGGCGAGAGCAACCAATGGAGTACGCCCACCTGCCGAGCAACCGAACGTCTACTGTGGACGGTGCCAGCGCCAGGAAGCCCGCACCGGTGCTGCGGGTGAGCCGGGTGTCACGCCGACCGACCGGCTCAGGCCGAGGCCACCTCCCGCGCGACACGCTCCAACCGGCTGCGGTGGCTCTCCCACCAGGCCTGGTCACCGGGCGCCATGTTGTCGTTTCCCTCCTGCAGCCCGACCGCCCCGTCGATGAGCTCCCGGACGATGTCGGCGTGGCCGGCGTGCCGGTGGGTCTCGGCGATCATATGCACCAGGATCCGGTGCAGCGTCACCTCGCTATGGTCGGGCGGCCACCATGGCACGTGGCCGATGGCATCCAGCGCTAGCGCGTCGATCGTGGCGTCCGAGTGTGCCCAGACACGGTGGTACAGGCCGACGATCTGCTCGCGCGACTCCTCGGCGGTGGCCCACATACCGGCGTTGGGCTCGGCCTCGTCGTCCAGCCACGGCAGCGGCTCGTCGAACGGCCGGCCGAACGTCGCGCCGAAGTAGTCAGCTGCGACGCCGGCCACGTGCTTGACCAGGCCGAGCAGGTTGGTGCCGGTCGGCACCATCGGGCGGCGGACGTCGTACTCCGACAGCCCTTCCAGCTTCCACAGCAACGCCTCCCGGGCAGCCCGTAGGTAGCGATGGAGATCCGCCTTCGGATCTGAACCTGTCACGCCGGACAGCATGGTCTTCCAGCGACCGCCGCTGCAAGGATGTCGGCCATGGCCGGTGGGCATCGGCGTGTTCGTGTGCGTGCTGCTCCCGGTCGCGCTCACCGAGGGCTACCAGATCACGTACGGCACGTGGCTGACGCTGATGAACCAGGACGACTTCGATCGGGCGCGCGGCTTGTGGCACGCGCGGTCCACCAGCGGAGTTGTGCGGTGGGGGTGGTGGCGGCACGGCCGGTCAGGCCGGCGCTGCGGCGGAACGCCGGCCCGTACAACGGGTCGGTGGCAAGGGCCTGGTGCAGCGCGGCGACGGCGAGCCTGGTGTCGTCGACCGGCACGTCGGCGGCGTCGGGGGCGCTCGTCGGCCCCGAGGTGATGCCGTTCTGGCGCGCCGTGCTCGGCTACGAGTACCGCAGCGATACCCCCGATGAGGATCTGATCGACCCGCGCGGCGCGGGCCGTCGTTGTGGTTCCAGCAGATGGACGCGCCGCGCCCGCAACGCAACCGCATCCACCTCGACGTCTGGGTGCCGCACGACCAGGCCGAGGCGCGAATCGCAGCGGCGATCGCCGCCGGCAGCCGCATGGTGACCGACAAGCACGCGCCGTTGTGGTGGACCCTGGCCGACGCCGAAGGCAACGAGGTGGATATCGCTACCACGATGGGCCGCGACTGAGCGCGACGAATGCTCGAAGGTGGACCGGAGGTTACGGCATACGAACACCTTGGCCCTGGCAACCGGCCCCGATCTGCGGCTTCCGATAGCCCGGGAACGAGGGGAACGTAGCGACGTGCCCGACTGGCGGCGCCACTGGCTTTCGGAGCGACGACGCCGGGTTTGCGCACCGCCACCTTCGTTACGCGTCTGCCCAGCTCACGACGGTGCTGGGAACTGACGCAGCAGAATGTGAAACGGCCCATCCTGGTCAAGCGTGACCCGCTGCCAGCGGGAACCGCTAGGTCACGTCGTGCTCCCAGCCCCGTCCCGCAGTACACCTTGAGTCAAAGGATCATAGCGAATCCGGCCCGACCTGGACCTTCCGCTAGCTTGTGAGCGTCAGTTGCCCAAGTCGTAACGAGGCTGATGGCGAGCCGGTTAGTCGGCCCGCCCATCAGCGACGTCGTCCAGCTTGGGCCACGGCGGATGGCACGCACGGCGCCGGCCTAAGCCAGGTGAATCAGTGTGCTGCTGCGCGACTTACCGTTGCCGGGGAGCGCCAGATAGCCACGCTGGCGGCCACGGTCCAGATCAGCACGGCGGGAATGGCGAGCTCGCCGGCGAAGGTGGCTTGGATCGCGAGCAGGACGACCGCGGCGAGGATGCCCAGCCACGCCAGCCAGCGACCGAACGCGCCGGTGCGCAATATTGCGTAGGAGACGACAATGATCGTGACGGTGGCGCCGAGCATTGCGAGCACGCCGAGGGCGACCGATGACATCTGGGTCAGGTAGCGCAGGGTGTTGACATCTGGCAGCGGCTGGTCGTTGAACGTGACCGCCTTGCCAACCACCCCGCGGAACGCGGCGGCTACCGCGAGCATCGTGGAGAAGAACACGCCACTGGCGAACGCGAGCCGGCTCAGCTGACCGCCGCCATCTGTGGCGCGGATGCGTGCAATCAGGTGGGTCAGGAACCCGAGGAAAGTCAGGGCAGCCGCGACGAACAGGTACATGGAGACTGCGGCGGTGATCTGGTTGCCGCTGCCCGACCACCAGTCGACCAGTTCGGCGTCGGTGCCGTGTGGCTGGTCGAGGGCAGCCGTGCCGAGGAAGAACAGCACAGCGCTGGCCACGCCGGCCAGCGCCGCCGCCCGCCGGCCGGGCAGCACGCCGGCCCCGGCGGATGTCTGGGATGAAACGGTCTGCGTCATCACTCTTGCTCCTTCTTGCTGGGTCAGGCGTCTGCACGACCCGGTTGCCTTACCGTGCGCCAGTCGCCTAGGTACGGGCATCGGGGTGCGCCCTGGTGATGTGGTCAGGGCTGGCCCCGACGTGCCCGAGACATCCGGGTGGGATCATCGAGGCGTGACCGAGGCAACGGGCCGCCGGCGGCCCAGCTCCGCCGTTGTCGCGGCTGTGACGTGGCTGGTAACTCCGGCTGCGCTGGCTGGAGTGGCTCTGCTCAATTGGCGCATCGCCGCCGCGGGTCGCGCCGACTTAGCCGGTCTGAGGAACGGCGATCTGGTCTTTCTCTCCGCTGCGCTCACCGCCTCGACCGTCGGGGCGCTCGTGGCGGCCCGCCGTCCGCGCCATCCGGTCGGCTGGTTGTTCGCCGCGCTCGGCGCCGCGATCGCTGTGACCGGGTTGGCCGACACGTACGCCCTTTACGGTGTGCTGGCCCGCCCGGGTGCGATGCCCTGGGCGGCCGAAGCCGCCATTCTCGGCGACGCCGCGTTCGTACCATGGCTGGTGCTGGTGGCTTTAGTGTTGTACCTGACGCCGACCGGCCGCCCGCTGTCGCCAATCTGGGGGCGCCTCGCCGCCGGCACCGTCCTCGCCGGGGCCGCCACCTTCGGGCTCAAGCTCGTACAAGACTCTGACCTTGACCCGCCGATGTCGGGGCTGGCCAACCCGTGGGCGCTGACCAGGCTGGCCGCCGCGGTAAACGCGGTGGAGGCGGCTGCGGTTCTCGCCACCGGGATCGGGTTGATTCTCGGCGGCGTGTCGCTGCTTGTGCGGTTCCGGCGGGCGGCCGGCGTGCAGCGGCAGCAGCTGATGTGGCTCGCGTTGGCGGCGGTGCCGCTGCCGGTGTTCGTGGCCGCCGCTTTCGCTGGCGCTAGCACCGGTCATCCGCTCGTGGTCATCCTCGCCACCGGCGGGTTCATCGTGCTGATCCCGGTCGCCGTCGGCTTGGCGGTCGTGCAGTACCGGCTCTACGACATCGATCGCATCGTTAGCCGGGCCACCGCCTACTTGATCCTTTCCGCGCTGGTTGCCGTCGTATACGCGATGATCGTGGTGGTCTCCGCTCGTACGCTGGGCACCGTCGCGGGACGGTCCCCGCTCGTCGTGTCCGTCGCCACCCTCGCCGCCATCGGTGTCGCCGCGCCGGTCCGGCGGGCAGTTCAAGACGGCGTCGACCGCCGGTTCAACCGCCGCCGCTTCGACACCCTGCGCATGGTGCGCCAACACGTGCAGGACCCACAGCCGAGCCTCGGCATCGAGGAACTGCTCCGGCGGGCACTGGGTGACCCGACCTTGCAGCTCTCGTACTGGGTCGAAGACAGGGCGCAGTGGGTCCACGCCGAGGGTCAGCCGGTCCACCCCACCGCGGACGCCATCGACGTCTCCCGCCATGGCCGGCCAATCGCACGGCTCGACTTCGACCCCCGACGAGTCGAGCGAGACCTGGCCCAAGCCGCTGCCGCCGCCGCGGTACCGGAGTTGGACAATGTCGGCCTGCGCGCCGCGATCGCACTGCAACTGGTCGAGGTACGCCAATCGCGTTCACGAATCGCGGCAGCCCAAGCCCAAGAACGCCGCCGCATCGAACGCAACCTGCACGACGGCGCACAACAACGCCTACTCGCCCTCGGCTTTCAGCTGCAAGCCGCACAGCTGAACGGCTCACCAGAGCGGCTCAGCGCCGCCATTAGCGCCGGCGTCGCTGAGCTCCAAACCGCCATGGCCGAACTGCGCGAGCTGGCCAACGGCCTGCACCCGGCACTACTCAGCGACGATGGGCTTGCCGCCGCCCTCGAAGATCTCGCCACCCGCGTGCCCGTACCGATCGATGTACGCGCCGACGACCTCCACCTTGCGCCCGACACCGGGGCCACCGCCTGGTTCATCGCCTGTGAAGCGATCACCAACACCGTCAAACACGCCAGCGCGGCCCACATCACCATCGACGCCCATCAGCACAACGGCCAACTGCTCCTTACCGTGACCGACGATGGCACCGGCGGCGCCAACCCGGCCGGACACGGCTTGCGCGGGCTCGCCGACCGCGCCGAGGCCGCCGGCGGATCACTCACCGTCTCCTCCCCGGTCGGTGTCGGTACCACCATCACCCTGGAGTTGCCATGCGCGTCGTAATCGCCGACGACTCCGTGCTCCTGCGCGAAGGGCTGGCGCGGCTGCTCGCCGAAGCCGGCATCGACGCCTGCGCCATGGTCGGCGACACCGATGCCCTCGTTGACGCCGTCGCCGCCCACGAGCCGCAGGTAGCCCTCGTCGATATTCGAATGCCGCCGACATTCACCCACGAGGGCGCCGTCGCCGCGACTCAGCTTCGCTCCCGGTGGCCCGACCTGGGCATCCTTCTGCTGTCCCAGTCACTGGAGACCCGCTATGCCACCGCACTGGCCCGAGCCAACCCGCAGGGCTTCGGCTACCTCCTCAAAGACCACGTCCTCGACGTGGCCACCCTCACCGACGCCATCCGGCGGGTCGCCGGTGGCGGCACCGTGCTCGACCCTGACATCATCCGCCACCTCCTCGGCCGCAAACTCGTTCAAGACCGGCTCGCCACACTCAGCGACCGAGAACGAGAGGTCCTCGCCCTGATGGCACAGGGCCGGTCCAACAACGCCATCGGCCAAGCTCTCATGCTCACCGACAAGACCGTGGAAAGTCATATCTCCCACATCTTCACCAAACTCGACCTGCAACCCCAGCCCGCCGACCACCGCCGGGTCCTCGCCGTCCTTGCCTGGCTACAGCCCGGCTGACGCGTCGCTGCCAACCCACGACTCCCGGAATCGGCTTCAGCCGCTTGTTCCTGGCGGGCGCGGACGGGCGAAGCGATCGCGCTTTCGCACAGAAGATCAAAGTGGACCGGAATGTGGCAGTACCCGAACCGAATTCCCGCAGCTCAGGGGCCAGTTGTCACGACTTCGGCTGTCCAGCCCCGGCGATCATAGTGGCCAGCGAACGGCTGCTCGAATCTCCGCCGGGTCCCGCCGAGCATGCGAGCGGGATTCCGATGGCAGGTCGCCTTGCGCGGTGGATTGATCCGCCTCGGATTCATGGCTCGGCTACTCGCTGGGACCGGTTGATGACGTCGGTGCTTGTCTTGATCATGTGTTGCCGACCAGCTGGCGAGTAGCCGCAATCCGTCTGCAGAAGCAGTGGCCGGTTCGGCGCCGTAGGCGACCGGGCTCAGACCCTCGTCAGCGGCCAGCTCCATCACTTCGAATGTCAGGTGCAGCTCGCCGATGACCGGGTGGCGGAGGTGCTTGATTCCGTTGCGGTGCAGGCGTACGTCGTGCGCAGCCCACCGGATACGAAACTCCTCGCTGCGTGTGAGAGTTCCCCGATGAGGTCGGTCAGCGCCTTGTCGTAGGGGTCACGGCCGGCCTGCGCACGTAGCAGTTCGACGGTGTCGTCGGCAATGCGATCCCAGTCTCTCCAGAAGTCTCGGGCGTGGGATTCGAGGAAGGTGAACCGTGCGAAGTTGGGCGGCCGGATCGGCCCGGCGTAGACCGGTGCGAAAAGGGCTCGGCCCAGCTGGTTAGCCGCAACGACCTCCGTACGGCCGTTCATGACCACGGCGGGCACATCGGTCATCGCATCCAGCAGCCGCTGCACGTTCGCCCGCACACCCTGCGGCGCAGACCGGCGACGCTTGCGCGCTGCCGGGCCAGCCGTGCGGGCCAGGTCGTAGAGGTGGGCGCGTTCGGCCTCGTTCAGCTGCAGTGCCCGGGCGAGCGCGTCCAGCACGCTGTCGGAGACTCCGGTCAGGTTGCCGCGTTCGAGGCGGGAGTAGTGCTCGACGCTGACCCCGGCCAGCTGCGCGACCTCGTTGCGGCGTAGCCCTGGTACCCGGCGGCTGCCGTAGGACGTCAATCCGGCCCCCGCAGGGGTGATCTTTGCTCGGCGGGAGGTCAGGAAGTCGCGGATCTCGATGCGGTTGTCCACGACTCCAGGCTAGGCAGCTCCCGGCCCGGATGGGGTGCCTTGGCAGTACACCTTTCACCGGTGACTGTCTGGTCCTCGGCCAGGCGCGTTTCATGGGTGTTGACCCGCTTCGCGGGAACCCGAGTTGCCAGCACAGAACTGGCAGCGGACCCCCACTGGATCAGGACAATGAAGGGCAAAGGACATGATCACCAAGAAGGTTTTGTTTGTCACCGGAGCCGGGCGAGGCTTGGGTATCGATATCGCCAAGGCCGCCCTCGCGGCGGGTCACGCGGTCGTCGCGACCGGCCGTAACACCGAAAGGGTCAGCGCCGCGCTCGGAGCGCACGACGACCTGCTGGTCGTCAAGCTCGACGTCACCAGCCTCGACGACGCCAAGGCCGCCGCACGAGCCGCCGTCGACCGGTTCGGCCGCATCGACGTGCTGGTCAACAACGCGGGCAACTTCTACGCCGGGTTCTTCGAGGAGATCAGCCCGCAGGACTTCCGGTCGCAGATCGAAACCACCCTGTTCGGCCCGGTCAACGTCACCCGCGCGGTACTTCCTGTCATGCGCGCCCAGCGTTCCGGCCTGGTCGTCGCGATCTCGTCGACCGCCGGCATCGTGGGCCAGGAGTTCTGTACCGCGTATGCCGCCGCCAAGTTCGGGGTGGAGGGCTTCATCGAGTCGCTGGCGCCCGAGGTCGCGCCGTTCGGCATCCGCACGATGCTCGTCGAGCCCGGCTTCTTCCGCACCGAGCTGCTCACGCCAGAGTCGACCAAATTCGCCGAACCCTCGATCGACGACTACGCCGAGCGCACCTCGCAGACCGTCACCGCCTGGAAGGGCATGAACGGCCTACAAGGCGGTGACCCCGCCAAGCTCGCGGACGCGCTGGTCCAGCTCGCCAGCCAAGACGAGCCACCGCGGCGCTTCGCGGCCGGCGCCGACGCGGTCGCCGCCGTTGAGCAGAAGGCAACCGACCTCCTCACGCAGGCCGGTGCGTACCGCGAACTGTCCAGCAACCTCGCCCACGACGACGCCGCCGCTGCCTGACAACTCGCCGGGCCGCGACAGCGGCCCAAGAAAATGAGAACGGAGCCATCTGATGAAACACATCTCCCTGAGTGGACTGGACGTCTCCCGGATCGGTCTGGGCGCCATGTCGATGTCCGGCTACTACAACGTCGGGCAGGGCAGCGACGCCGAGTCGATCCGCACCATCCACCGGGCGCTGGACCTGGGCGTCACCCTCCTCGACACCGCCGAGATCTACGGCCCTACGCCAACGAGGAACTGGTCGGACATGCCATCAAGGGCCGCCGCGACCAGATTGTGGTGGCGACGAAGTTCGGCTACGTCTCGCACTCCGGCGGCGGTCCTGGCGTCCTGGACAGTAGCCCGGCGAACATCCGCACCGCGGTCGACGGCTCCCTTAAGCGGCTCGGCACCGACCACATCGACCTGTACTACCAGCACCGGGTCGACCCGAACACGCCCATCGAGGACACCGTCGGCGCGCTGGCCGAGCTGATCGCGAGGGCAAGGTCCGCCACATCGGCCTGTCCGAGGGCCAGCCCTGCCACGATCCGCCGCGCACACGCCGTCCACCCCGTGACCGCCGTGCAGACCGAGTACTCCCTGTGGACCCGAGACGTGGAGGCGGAGATCCTGCCGCTGCTGCGCCAGCTGAACATCGGCTTCGTGCCCTATTCGCCGCTCGGCCACGGTTTCCTTACCGGCCAGATCCGCTCCACCGACGACATCGCCGACGACGACTGGCGCAAGACCAACCCGCGCTTCACCGGCGAAAACTTCCAGCGCAACCTGCGCATCGTCGACGAGGTCGAGGCGCCGTCGCCGCCGCGGCCGATGCCACCCCGGCACAGACCGCCCTTGCCTGGCTGCTCGCCCAGGGCGACGACATCGCCCCGATCCCCGGCACCAAGCGGGTGGCCCGCATCGAGGAGAACACCGCCACCGACGCCATCGAGCTCAGCGCCGAGCAGATCGAACGGCTCAACAACCTCACCTCGGCCGCTGGTGAGCGCCACAAGGAAGGGGCCATGGCCGCCATCGAGCGCTGACGCGAGAGCACCAGACGCAATCGACACAGGAGCCAGCCCTCAGTTCCCGCTGCTTCACCCGTCATTAGCGCACTCTCACGCGGTTTGAATGAGACCGATGGGGGCCGTCCATGGGGAATCAATGTGGCTACGAACCCGCATCGCAGCGGGTCAACGGCGTCGAGTGCAGCACCAAATCGGACATTCACGTATGGATGCCCTGGGGTGGAGACGAGGGGACTCGAACCCCTAAGCCGCAGGCGCGCCGAAGATCGGCCCGAACCGGGCGGATCGGCGCTCTGACCTGGGCCGCTCCCCTCATCCACTCTCGACGTTTCGCATGGGTTCTGGCTTTCGGTTGTGCCGGATCTGTGCCTGTTGATCTCTCTCCGTGGCTGGGCGGGTCGAACCGCGACGAGCCCAATGCCCACCACTGGCGGCGGACGAGCCGTTGGGCGGGCCCGCTAGAAGCTGATCAAGCAAGTAGCTGTCCACACTTATTCAAGCGCGATCCTTCACCTGTCGGGCATCCTCGGCTGCGACTCGAAAGGAGGACAAGTCGCATGGACCCCATGTTCGCGGCAGTTTTGCTGCTACTTGCGATGATCATCTTACGCAAGTAGGCGAGCTAAACTGTTCGAGACGGGGACGCAGGCCATTGAATCAGCGGAACCCATGTTGCACCGCCGCGTCCCCGTCACTGCTCTGGTCGACATCCCGTCCGCCGTCGACCCGTGCGCCGGTGTAGGCGGAGCGTGGCCGCCGGTCAAGGTGGAGCGCCCTACGGGACGTACGACCTTGACCGGCGGCCGCGCTTCGCCTCGGCTCTTGCCGGGTCGATGGGGGCGGGCATCCCGGAGCCAGAGCGCCCCCCGCCGGAGGCTCGCTCTTGTTCTTGGGACGGCGGAGGTGGAGGGAGTGGCCGCTAGGCCGCAACCGGCTGCGGCGGGAGCAACGGTCCAGACCACGACGGACATACGACATAGTCCTGATCTTTTCGCTACTGCGTCCGAGCCGGATGCAGCGATCAAGAACACAGTCACTGCTGCGGGTATCGCCGGTCACACGTTACGTAATCGGAATCCCAAGATGCGAGACACCCTTAAAAATCTTGATTGACGGTTATCCACAACCACCCTCGCTATCCACGCAGCGCATATGCGCAGATCAGTCGGTGTTTCGCGAGTCTTCACGACAGGGTTCCTGTGGATAGAACAACTACTCTCCGTACAAGTATCCACAGGTGGGACGTGGTGTCCTACTCGACACGTGAAGCCGTCCGCGCTTGAATCCGAGAGTTACACCGAGGTAAGTCGGTGTATGCGAGCGGCGGCACCCGGTTGCGCCCGGGTGCCGCCAACGACCCCGTCATCGTCTGCGTGTAGGCAAAGGCAGGATCATCGTGACCGTACCAAGTGATCAAGGGAGCGACAACCCGAAGCGGGATCCCCACAATGTGATCTTGCGGTATGTCGCGGAAGGGCGTCGCTGGATCGGTGCTATCACAGCTTTGATCATGGCTGTTTCGGCACTCCTGGCGGTGGTTCTTAGTCGTCACTGACTGTGTTGGCTGCAAGCTGTCGGCCGCCGGCAATCCATAAGGGGCGCTGGCGGCCGGCGGGCTGGCGGAGGTACGGTTCGGTTCTACGTGTATGTAGCGCCTCGCTTGCTTTTCTCTCTCTCAACCTTTCTTCCTCCTTCTCGTGCTGCGCTGGCACCCGTCGTCTCCGGTCTGACGTGTCTGGGCTTCTTGGGCCCGGTGCTCGTGTTGCCGGCGGGCGATATCGGAAGGTCACTGATGGGTACGACCAGAACGACATCGACAAGATGTCTCGTGCCGCCGATGACGACCGTGCGGCCATAGACCGGTTCGCTCGCCCGCCGGGCGCGGCCGCCCGCGCCGGAGGTGTGGGCGGCCGCTGGCCCGGTCGGGCTGAAGACCATGTGTCGAAATGGGGGGGCGCACATAGGGTTCGGTGATTGGCGCGGTGACGAAACCACCGTTGTCCATGTAGCGCGTCTGGGAGATCTCCGCCGGAATGCCGACTCCGCGGCGCGACCGCCGGCAAGCTCTGAGCGAACCCGGCCTAGTAGCCCGAGTCCTTGACCCGACCGGCGATCGGTCGTACTCACGGGTTCTCAACACAACCCGTGACAACAGCGTAGGCATCTCTTCCTTATCTTTCCCGCGACCGGATCCCTGCCGGCCGCGCGTAGCGCGGCCCTTGATGGTGAAGAGGCGGATTCGGCAATATGTGTCGGCGGCGTTCGGCTATCGACACGGAGGCGCTCGGTATCGAATTTCCGGTGGCGGGTACGAGTCGCCGCAGCGGATGTGTTGCGCTTTCGAACGCGCGTGTCCCTCCCCGGAGGGTTCTAGCGAGTCCGCTAGAGTCGGTGGCCGTGACTTCGAGGGATCCCGAGATCAGAACTAGATGGGGGCGGATCGTTCTGTGCACATCCGCCGGCGCTTGCGCGATATGGGCTACTTTGCGGTACGCCGGGCCGACTGAAGCGCGGAATGTGGTGGTTTCTCTATTCGTGGAGGGGTCCGCGGCTCTCTTTTTGCTTGCCTTATTGTTCCTCCTTGAGCGTGGATTTACCGCCAGGGTAACGTCGGTGGTGTCGCGGCAGGTTCACGATGACGTGGTGGCTCCTCTCGAGTCGAGAGTCGATGAGCTGGCTATCAGTATTGCCGATTTACAAACGGCAGTGGATCAGCGGCGGACGGAACAAGCTAGTCGGCACCAAGACCTTGTCAGTCGAATAACCTATCCAACGTTCAGCTCGGTAACGTCCGCGCTGGCGGAGGCGGCTCGCCTAAATGCGATTGGGTCCGGAGGGGTTACCGTTCAAGCCAATGCTAATCCTTCCGGCATATGGCTTGAGTTTAGTTGGGGTGCTTACTTTCAGGACGGTGCTAGGATCGGGCCGGATGAGTTGCGGATCAGAGCTGAAATGCCGAAAGGGGGTCCGCACTCAGACGAAACTATCGACGTTTCGTGGCACGAATCTGACACTGCTCCGGATGTGGCGCGACGACTGGAGGACCGGCTGTATCAAGCCGGTATTCGTGACCCGCGATACAGACCCGACTGGTCACTTATGATGGCGAATTTTCAGCGTAGCGTCGCGGTCGCATTGCTGGCTAGCGACGAAGGGTGGCAGTTGCAAGGGGCGCTGTACGAGCTTGTGGGTAGGGACTGGGCAGTGACAACTGCCGGTATCGAGCGTCGGGACCATGGAGTCATTCTGCCAGCGAAGGAGTTTCCTCGTGCATCCTTTCCGCCTGCCCCAGGTACGCAATTGGGTGACCCTCCGGCCTGGAGTCCTCCGCCGCCGGCCGGTGCTGACCCTGATGAATGGAAACTCGTAGTTAGCAGAGGTCAATTAAGATTGACCCTGAAGGGTTATGGTATGGAGATAGCATACGGTTTTAATACTTCGAGTTTACAGACTTGGTATCCCGTGGGTCGGCAGCCGGACACCGAAAAGACGTCGTAAGCCTTGAGTGATTGTCTGGATGGCTGGTCCGCGCTGGCTGGGTCGGTTTGGACCGACTGTCGCTGGATTTACGTCGGCGTCCGGGCCCATGCGAATTTCTCGCTACTGCACCAGTCCCACGCCGAGCAAGACTAGGAAGACTCCGCCGATCATCGGAAGTGTCACCGGTTCATGAACGACCGCGGCACCAAGCGATGATTGCGACAATGGGCAGTAGATGCGTGACGACGGAGGTGGCTGTTGGTCCGTCGTCTGTGATGAATCGGTAGTTTAGGATAGTTTAGGATGTAGGCGATGCCGGTTCCTAGCGTGCCGAGAATGAGCAGGCTCACGATGGCGTCGACTCGCCAGCACGGCGCCGCTAGTGTACCAAGCGAGATCCCAGATGACTCAGTGCGCTCGCGTCACGCATTGCGCTGGAAGACAGCTCAGTTCGGTAGCTGGTCGAGATGGCGTAGGACGTTCACGCCGTCGTGGGAGCGGACTGCAGTGTGGCCGTCGGAGAGAGCGTCGAGGACACGGACTGCGTATGCGTCGTCGCACCGCGCTCTCACCTGTTCTGGCGTGAGCCACTCTAGACGGCTCGCCTCGGCGGTCGTGGTGGCCGGCGTTCCGCCGATGATGTGCGCGCGGAAGACGAGCGCGACGATGCCCCGGCGCATGTTCTTGTACACGCCGGTCAGGCGCTCGGGTTGAATGTCTAGCTTGGTCTCCTCCATCACTTCGCGGCGAAGGCCGTCCACGATGGACTCGTTCAGTTCGAGGACTCCGCCGGGTGGTTCCCATTTGGCGTTGTCTCGGCGCTGAGTCATCAGTACGCGGCCGTCGTCGTTGACGACGATCGCGGCGACGCTGACGGAGTGTTGTGCACTGGCAGTCACAGTCCCGCCTCACGGGTTAGGCTTATCTTGACGACTTATGTATACCAGCGGGTTAGGTGGGTCGGCGATGGCTCAAGGAATCGACCCGGCGAGCGATCGAGCTGTGTACCGCCAGATTGCAGATCGTCTGCGGCGACGCATCGAGGCCGGTGAGCTGGCGCCAGGTGCGCAGCTGCCGTCGGAGAGCCAGGTGATGTCCGAGTATGGCGTGAGCCGTGTTACGGCTCGGCGCGCCTTCAACGTGTTGGTCACCGACGGCCTGGTCCTCGCCGAGCACGGCCGCGGGTGGTTCGTACGCCGCAAGCCGCCGGTCAAGCGTCTGGGTGCGGACCGCTTCGCTCGCCGTGGCGAGGGAAAGGCGGCGTTCACGGTCGACATGGAGACGAGCAACCGATCGTTCGCTGTTGACGTGCTCTTCGTCGGTGTAGCTCCAGTGCCCAACGATCCTGCTATCCGGCTGGGGTTGGAGGTCG
>WNFZ01008794.1_pt1 | contig 19213 bp, 17 predicted proteins | sample 5400081 | NCBI WGS metagenome assembly WNFZ01 (sample SAMN13153365, study PRJNA577476) | soil metagenome | isolation source: 80 cm soil or saprolite under grassland replicate 1 | place: USA:California | collected 2016-06-15
CGTCGCGGTCATGCGGTTGTTCGAGGCAAATTGCGGTAGATCGCAGCGTACCACGGTGATCATGAACCGGCCATTGGCGTCGACCATCATGGAGCCTTTCGGATTCGCGCCGTAGGGAAAGGTCTGATCCGCTTTCTCGCCGGCCGTGAGCGAGACGAGAGTCCACGCTCCGACGAGCCGCTTCTTGGCGGACTTTGCCTGCGCCTCGCCCATGCGTACTAAGCCAGCGGCTGCCTCAGCTCTCCAATCCCGTCGGCACGTTCTTGTTCTCGCTCTCGAGCTTCATGCCGGAGGCGAGCGCCATGGTCTCCATCAGCGCCGCGAAATCCTTTTGCAGATACTCTTCCGGGTCGGGCTTGAGGGTTGCGGCGCCGAAATGGCTTTGGAGCACCTCGCGCGCCGCCGCCGTGACCGGCATCGGCACGTCCCATTCGCGGCCGAGCGCCAGGCCGAGGTCGAGGTCCTTGCGCAAAAGCTCCGGCGTGAACGTCGTGGTCCAATCGAGATTCACCAGCGCCGGCGATTTGTAGCGGGTGAACATCGAACCCATCACGCTGTTGTTCATGAAGGCAAGGAAGGCGTGGCGGGGAACGCCCATCTTGTTGGCCAAGAGCGTGATCTCGATCAGGTTCTCGATCACCACGCCGAGCATGACGTTGTGGGCGATTTTGCAGATGCGCGCGAGTTCGCCGTCGCCGACATAGGAGACGCCGCGCGGCGCGATCGCCTCGAGCATCGGCGTCACGGTCTTGCAGGCAGCCTCGCTGCCGGAGATGACCGCGGAGAGCTTGCCCGCCTTGATGACCTTGGCATTGCCGCTCACGGGTGCCGCGACGTAGTCGCTGCCAAGCTGCTTGAGCCGGTCGCGGATGGCAGCGGACTCCTCGACCGAGATGGTCGAGCAATCGACGAAGATCTTCGGCAGCTTGCCACCGTGGCCGGTCACGCTGTTCTTGCCGAAATAGACCTGATCCAGATCCTTTCCAGTCGAGACGATCGAGAACAGCACGTCCACGTCCTTGAGCTCGACGAGATTGTCGACGACCTTGCCGCCGAGTTTCGCGAGCGGCTCTGCCTTGGAGCGGGTGCGGTTCCAGATGGAGAGATCGTAGCCGGCCTTGAGCAGGCGCTCGGCCATGGGCAATCCCATACGGCCTACGCCGATCCAGCCGATCTTTTGCTTGTTCTCCACCATTGCAACTCTCCTTCATCCGCACCGGCCGAGTTCGGCGGTCTCCCTAGCACAGAAGAAACACGCTTGTCGTCACGGCAGACTCACGGGCCGGTTCGGCCTCATGCCTGAAGAGCATCGCAGCGCGAGCAAGTCGCGCAGCTTCGGCAGCACGGTCGCGCTGCGATGCGTCTCGAAGCATGAGGTCGCGCTCACTCGCCCTCATCCTTCGAGACGCGCGCCACGCACGTGCGGTTTACCGCTCTCCTAACCTTCTCAAGCGCGCTCCTCAGGATGAGGTCTCAGGCGCGTGCTCAGGGCAAGGGTGGACCGGGCGGCTTGCCGAATGCCCAATCGGCAGCCCGGTTGAACAGAACGAGCGCGGTGCGGCACCAGATCAGCACGATGATGATGCGCATGAGCTGGAAGCCGGCGATCACCGTGGCATCCAGGCCCAGCACCTTGCCGGTGAGCACCATCTCGGCGATGCCGGCGGGCGCCATGGCCAGCACCATGGTCGGCACCGGGTATGCGAACAGCCAGGCAATCGCGGCGGCGAAGACGGCCATCGCTCCGGCCGCGAACAGCACGACCAGGCACGAACCCGCCAGCAACCCGAAGAGGCTGGTCAGAAATTCGGGCCTGAACTGGGCGCCGAGCGCGCTGCCGATCACTACCTGCGCCGCGATCAGCAGCACGTCGGGCATGCGGCCCTCGACCCAGCCGAGATGGCTGGCGGCGGCCGCGATGAAGAGCGGCGCCATCAGCCAGGCATTGGGCGAGCGCGTGCGCGAGAGCAATGTGGCGACGAGGCCCGATACCACGAGAAGCCCAAGCAGCGGCAGCCACGGCACCACCGAAACGCCGAGCAGCGGATTGGCGCCGCCGGTGCCGGCGAACGAAATCACCAGGAACGGCGCAAAGACGACGATCAGCGCGACCCGCGTCGTCTGCGCGACCATGATCGGCTCGAGCTGCCCGCCATAGTACGGCGCGATGGTCGTGGTTTCGACGACGCCCCCGGGGACGGTGGCGAAGAACGCGGTGACGCGGTCGATGCCGGTGAGCCGCATGTAAATGAGCCCGCCGATCGCGCCGATGATGGTGGAGAAAAGCGCGGCGCCGATGATCAACGGCAGCAGCACGAGGAGCTTGGCGACAACGGCGGCGGTGAACTGAAGGCCGGTCGAGGCGCCGACCACCACCGTTCCCGTCGGACGCCCCCAGGGGATCAATCGCACCGGCGCGCCGGCAAGCGACAGCGCCATGGTGGTGAACAGCGCGCCGAGCATCCACGGCAGCGGTAGATGCACGTAACGCGCGGCGAAGCCCCCAGCGACGCCGGCGGCGAGCGTCGCGACGATCGCGAGGGCAGCGGCGAGGCGCTTCGGCATGCGCTGGAGAACGGTCATCCCATGCACGATGCCGTCGTAACAGCCGCACGCGCGCAAATCCATTGTGCTCGACGCGCGGCACGCATGCGTAGGCGGCTTGTATCCGTGTCCCGGACGAGAGCCCGGACCCAGCGCAAGAATTGCGAAGCGCAATATAAAACGCTGCCAATATCGATTGTGTTGCCTCTGGGTCCCGGATCTCGCTCGCTTGCGCTCGCTCGTCCGGGACACGAGAAAGCTCGCTTGTCGGGCAGGGTGCGCCGGCACTATCGTAAGCTTATGTCCGATCTTGCTCCTGCTACATCGGCCTCTGTCCTCACGGCCGGGACATCGGCGCAACGCGGCGAGAGCCGGTGGCGCGTCATTGCGCGCACCGCGTTTCCGTTCCTGGTCGTGGGCATCGCCTGGGAAATCACCGCCCATCTCGGCGTCTTCCCGCGCAAGCTGTTTCCGCCGCTGGAGGAGGTGGCGGCCGCCTTCATCCGTCTTACCGCTAACGGGGTGTTGCCCCATCACGTGCTCGACACGCTCGTGCGGCTGCTTGCCGGCTTCGCCCTCGCCGCGGCGGCGGGAATTGCGATCGGTTTCGCTATGGGGCGCTCGCGCCGCGCGGAAGACGTATTCCTGCCGCTCATCAGCATCGGCGCGCCGATCCCCGGCCTCGCCTATGCGCCGCTGTTCCTGCTCTGGTTCGGCCTCGGCAACATGACCGCGGTGCTGCTCGTCGCCTTCGTCTCCGCATTTCCCATCGTCTTCAACACGTGGACCGGGGTGAAGGCGGTCAAGGAAATCTGGGTGCGCTCCGCGCAGGCGATGGGCGCGGATGACCGGCGGCTCTTGCACCACGTGATCCTGCCCGGCGCGCTCCCCTATGTGCTCACCGGCTTGCGGCTGGGCTTGGCGCAGGCCTGGCGCATCCTGGTCGGCGTGGAGATGCTCGCCGCGGTGTCGTGGGGGCTCGGCTGGATGATCTTCGGCGCCCGCGAATTTCTCAACACCGACGTGATGCTCGCCGGCGTTGCCGTCATCGGCGCGATCGGGCTCGCGCTGGAGAAGCTCGTGTTCCAGAAGCTCGAGCAATACACCGTGGTGCGCTGGGGGATGATGTCGTGACCGCCGCCGCCAAAGCGGGCATGGAGCGCGCGACCTCGGCTTATCGCGCCGGCCTCACGCTGTTCATCGCCGCAGCCTGTTACGAGGCGGTTGCCCGCAGCGGCGTCTTCCCCACCGCGCTATTGCCGACGCTGCCGAAGATCGCGCGCACGCTTTGGGCGCTTCTCCTCGACGGCACCATGCTCGAGCACGCCGGCTTCACCATGTACCGCGTGCTGTTCGGGCTCGCGCTTGCGGTCGCCGTCGCGCTGCCGCTCGGCATTTTGATGGGCCGCTTCCGCCCGGTCGAGAATTTCTGCCTGCCGCTCGCGAGCGCCCTGATGCCGATCCCCTCGCTCGCCTGGGTGCCGGTGTTCATTCTCTGGTTCGGGCTCGGCAACACGGTCGCGATCCTCATCGTGTTCTATGCCGCGTTGTTTCCCATGCTGCTCAATGCCTGGTCGGGGGTTCGCGCCGTCAATCCGCTGTGGCTGCGTGCGGCGGGCGCGATGGGCGCCGACGAGCGGGCGCTGTTCTGGAAGGTGATCATTCCCGGCGCCTCGCCCTTCATCATCACCGGGCTGCGGCAAGCGTTCCTGCGGGCGTGGATCGCGGTCGTCGGCGCCGAGATGCTCGCCGCCTCGGACTGGGGACTGGGCTGGGTGATTTTCGACGCCAAGGAATTTTTGAACGCGGACGTCATGCTCGCCGCGCTCGCCGTGATCGGCGCGATCGGCTTTCTGTTCGAGCGGCTCGTCTTCGGCTCGCTTGAGCGCGCCACCGTCATGCGCTGGGGCATGGTGCGCACGGCGAAGGGGTAGGAAAATAGGCTGTGTCCCGGATGCGGTGCAGCGCGTAGCGGTGCACCGCTGATCCGGGACCGCAACAGTCCGTAACGGTCCACGCAAGTCGGGTTTACCCGACTTGCACACATTTAAGCGCCGATCTCGGGTAAACCCGAGATCGGTGTCTGCAGCACATCACAACGCAATCAAATGTACGCAGATTGCGTAAACTTATCTGCGGTGCTGCGCTGCGCCCGGGACACCCAGGAGGAAACCATGAAGCGATTTTCTGCGCTGCTGCTCGCCAGCCTCGTCGCTGGCTCTGCCATAAGCCTACCAGCCGCGGCGCAGGATTACCCCACGCGACAGATCACCTTGATCGCGCCGTGGCCGGCGGGCGGAGCGGTCGACGCACTCTGCCGCGCGGTCGCACCGCACCTGTCGGACCGGCTGGGCAAGTCGGTCGTGGTGGAGAATCGGCCGGGCGCGGGCTCGGTAATCGGGACCGCCGCGGGCGCCAAAGCCGCGCCCGACGGCTACACCATGGTGATGGCGGGCAGCGGATCGCTCGCCATCAGCGCCACGATGTACAAGAAGCTGGCCTATGACCCGATCAAGGATTTGGTGCCGATCGCGCTCGGGGCCAAGATTCCATTCGTGCTCGTGGTCAATCCGTCCTTGCCGGTGCGCTCGGTCGCGGAGCTCGTGCAGTACGCCAAGGACAATCCCGGTAAGCTGTCCTTTGCGTCGGGAGGGCCCGGCTCACCCCATCATCTCTATGGCGAGCTGCTCAAGAGCATGACCGGCATCGAGATGACGCACGTTCCGTACAAAGGCAGCGCACCGGCGCTGACCGACGTGATCGCGGGGCACGTGCCGCTGCTGTTCTCCGACACCGTCCCTTCGCTGCCCCAGATCAGGGAAGGCAAGGTCCGCGCACTCGGCGTATCGACCGCAGTCCGCCTGCCGGCGGCGCCGGACATTCCGCCGATTGCGGAGGCCGGCGTTCCCGGATTCGATGCCGCCGGCTGGGGCGTGTTTGCGGTGCCGGCCGGCACGCCGAAGGAGGTCGTCGGCAGGCTTCAAGCCGCGCTCGCCGAGGTGTTGGTCTTGCCCGACGTTCAACAGCAGATCATCAAGCTCGGCATGATTCCCGGCAGCACCTCCTCGCCCGAAGAGCTGGAGCGCTTCATCGCCTCCGAGATCGCGCGCTGGGGCAAGGTCGTGACGCAGGCGGGACTGGCGGGGACCGAGTAGCGCCGCAAATTCCTCTGGCCCTCGTGGCTCGTCGTCTCCGCGCAAGCGGGGACCCATATTCCAGAGCCGGTGGTTATGGGTCCCCGCCTTCGCGGGGACGACCACAAAGAGACCTCGGGGTCAATTACAGAAATCGCGTCGGCCACATCAGCGTGCGCCACATGTGCGACGCCGGCGTGTTGTCGAAACCGAGGCCCTCTTTCGGCTGCTTGAAATTGCGGCCGATGATATCGACGAAATCGTCGAGGTTGACCTTGGCATTGGGATCGAACGCATAGATGTCGTTCACACAGATTAGCCGCGCGGTCATGTAATACTTGTGGCTGCGGGCGCGCTTGTATTCCTCGACGATATAGGGCTCGGGCTGATAGTCCGGCCCGAAATATTTGAGGTACATGTCCGGATATTTGTAGCCAACCGACTCGTCGGGGAAGAAGCGCAGCGCCTGGTGCACGCGCACCGCCCAGCTCACCTCCTCGTCCACATAGGGCTCGATCAGCTGCGCGCCCCAATAACCGTGATCGCAGCGGATGAAGCCCGCAACGCCGATGTCGTGGAGCAGGCACGCCAGCACGACCTTCTCCTCGTGGCCGGCCTTGAGCGCCAGCGCCGCGCTTTGCAAGAGATGGTTCATCGATACGAAGCGGTGCTTGAAAAAATCGATCAGCGTCGGCTTGTCCGGCATCTTGGGCAGCCGCGGATCGGCGCCCATCAGGAAATACTTGCCCGGATTGCGCGCTTGTAGCTCGGCCCCGCCGACGTAATCGAGATCGCCGTCGGCCATGGCGAACAGCGCCGATTTCGTGGCGATTTTGTCGTTGAGCTCCTCCATCATTTTGTGTTCGAGCTCGTCCGCCTGCTCCGCCAATGTCAGCGGCGTCGATGCGGCGTGCGGTCCCATGTCACTGCTCCTGGTAATGCCTTGCGGCGAATTGTCCGACCTCGTCTGCGCCTGTCTACACCCAATCTGAGTTGGGTGAAACTCTCCCCGGCCGTTGCTGCCGCGGCTGGCCACAAACGGGCATACCATCTATGACAGCAGCACCTAGTGTGGTGGATTTGAAGTTCCTACGCATTTGCGGCGACCTTCGTATAGGAACTTCAAATCCAAAACCACACTAGACTCATAATTTTGCTAGTGTCCTTTTGATTCCGAAGTTCGCACGAGAGTGCGCCGCAAGCGCTTGCGAACTTCGGAATCGGGACACTAGCTCATGCCCCACATCGAAGTCCGCAACGTCTCCCTCGTCTACGACACCCCGGCCGGCCGGGTTCCGGCTGTCGTGGATGTCAACGTCGACATCGAGGTTTCGGAATTCCTTTGCATCGTCGGCCCTTCCGGCTGCGGTAAGTCGACGCTGCTCAACGTCATCGCCGGATTTCTCATCCCGACCGCCGGCCAAATCCGCATCGGCGGCAAGCCGGTCACCGGCCACGGCCTCGACCGCGGCGTGGTGTTTCAGGATTTTGCCCAGCTGTTTCCCTGGCGCACCGCGCTCGGGAACGTCACCTTCGGGCTCGAGATGAAGGGGATGGGAAAGCCCGAGCGCGAAGCGATCGCGCTCGAGCAGCTCAAGCTGGTGAAGCTCGAGAAATTCGTGGCCGCGTACCCGCACCACTTGTCCGGCGGCATGCAGCAGCGGGTCGCCATCGCGCGGGCGCTCGCATACAATCCGTCGGTGCTGCTGATGGACGAGCCGTTCGCGGCGCTCGATGCGCTCACGCGGGACGACATGCAGCGCCTGCTCGCGGACGTCTGGCGAAAGACGCGCAAGACCGTGGTCTATGTGACGCACAACGTGGCGGAAGCGGTTTACCTCGCGGATCGCGTGATAGTGATGACGTCGCATCCCGGCATGGTGAAGACCGAGCTGCCGATTCGCCTGCCGCGGCCGCGCGACCCGCTCAGCGTCGAATTCCTCGAGTATCAGAAATCGCTGCTGCGGCATCTCGGCCAGGATGCAGGCGCGCAAGCAACGCAAGCGGGATGAATGCATGTCGGACAGTAGTGCGGAGTTGATCGACGCCCGCCGCCGCGCTAGTTGCGAACTATTCGTGAATTGAGATTTGTAATGACCGGCACAATGTCTCTCATGAACAAACTCGGCTGCGCGCTGCTTCTGCTCTTCGTCGCAGGCGCCGGTGCGGCACGTGCGGAGGAGCCGTACCCCACGCGGCCGATCCGGCTGGTGGTGGGTTTCGGCGCCGGCGGCCCGACCGATATTCCGGCGCGCTTCATCGCCGATAAGCTTGGCGAGGCGCTCGGCCAGCGCGTGATCGTCGAAAACAAGCCCGCGGCAGCCGGGATGATCGCAACGCGGGACGTGCTGTCGCAGCCGCGCGACGGTTATACCTGGTTGCTGTGCACGCATTTCGAGCCGATCAACCCCGCGCTCTACAAGACCGCGCAGTTCAAGCAGGTCGTGCAGGAGCTCGTCGCCGGGCGCGTGCAGTTCTACGTCTCGCCGACATTGGCGATCCTGCCGCAATACCAAGCAGGGCAGCTCAAGATCCTGGCGGTCTCTGCGCCGCAGCGGCTGAAGAATCTGTCCGAGATCCCGACGCTGATCGAGCGGGGCGTCGATTTCGTGCGCTACGGCTGGCTCGGCATCTGCGCCGGCGCCGGCACGCCGCAGCCGATCCTCGATCTGCTGCAGCGCCACATCGCGACGATCGTCGGCTCGGGCGACTACCGCACGATGATCGAGAAGGCCGGCTCGATTGCGGTCTCGTCCACGGCGGAGGAACTTCGGCAGGTGATAGCGCAGACCCTCGATGAGGTAGCATCGAGCATCCGCGAATTCGGCCTGCAGCAGGAGCAATGAACGGATCCGGACCTCTCGCCGTCATGCGCGGGCTTGACCCGCGCATCCATCTTCTTTGTAAGAGAGTCTTACGAAGATGGATGGATGGCACCCGCAACTCGGGCTTGCCCCGAGTTGCGCATATAATGCGCCGCAAGTCGGATAAACCCGACTTGCGGTGTCAAGCCCGGCAATGACGACGGGGTTGGGTTGGCGCCTGCGCGCGCAACAAACCGGTATCAGGGAGGAGAACAATGAATAACAGACGCGTTGAATTGACACGGCGGCAGTGGCTGGCGGGAAGCGCGCTGGCGCTGGCGTTGCCGGCGCGGCCGGCATGGGCGCTGGAGACTATCCGGCAGGGCTTCCAGACCAACATCTGGGGCATGCCGACCTATTACCTGCTCAAATCGGGCCTGCTCGAGAAGCGCGGCATCAAGTTCGAGGAATTCGCCGTGCCCTCCGGCAATCTCACCATGCAGCAGATGGTGGCGCGGCAGGTCGATCTCGGCACCTACGCCGGCCAGTCCTTCATCATCGGGCACGATAAGGGCGGCCTTGTCGCGATCGCGCAGATCGAAACCGTCGGCAAGACCGCACAGGTCGTCACCCGCAAGGACCTCAACTTGACCAAGGTCGGCGAGCTCAAGGGACTCAAGGTCGCCAACCAAACCGGCTCCTCTGTCGGCAATATCTTCGTGGACGTCATCGCGCCCGCCGCCGGCCTCAAGAAGGGCGACTTCCAGGAAGTGCGCATGGACGTCAACAACATGGTCGCGGCGATGGCCGCCAAGACCGTAGACGCCATGGTCAATGTGGAGCCCTACAATTCGATCGCCGTCGCCGAGGGCATCGGCACGTCGATCATGGACTTCTCACAGGTCGACAAGATGCCGGTGTTCATGGCGGCGACGCCCGACTTCGTCGACAAGAGCCCGGAGACCGTCATCGCCTACCTTAAGTGCTGGCAGGAAGTGGCGCGCGACTTCAAGGACAATCCCGGCAAGGTCGCGGACGTGATCTACGCGTTCTTCACCTCGAAGGGCTACGCCATGTCGCGCGAGATCTTCGCCAAGGCGCTGGCGAAGGTCGAGGTCAATCCGGGCTTTCCCTCCGATCTCGTGCCGGGTCTGCAGAAGGACGCCGAGGTGCTACTGCGGGAGAAGAAGATTTCCGCCATCCCCGACTGGAAGAAAGCGCTGCAGCCGGACCTGTGGGCGAAGGCGAGTTCGTGAGGCAGCCCGTGGTCGTCATTGCCGGGCTTGACACCGCAAGTCGGGTTTACCCGACTTGCGGCACCTAATACTGCGCAACTCGGCCAAGCCCCAGTTGCGGTGCAATCCATCGCTTGAGTGAAGCGTTTTTTTTCGATGGACCCGCGGGTCAAGCCCGCGGGTGACGGCTGAGGCCGTGCGCGGCCCGCTTTTTCTTTTCCCTCACGGTACCCACCTCGCCTGCCGCGTTGAAACACGCTAAAGGTGCGCGCGACGTCAGGGCATGGAGAGTAGAATGAAAGTCGGAAGGAAGAAAGTCGCGAAGAAGACTGCCAAGCGGGTTGCCAAAAAGGCGGCGAAGACCGCAGCCCCGAAAAAAGCGGCGGCAAAGAAATCCGTGCCCAAGCAAGCAGCCCCCGCGAAAAGTCCGATCAGCAGCAACGGCGGACCGATCACCTGGAACTTCAAGCTCATCGCCCATCACCTGCTCGACGGATTCGGCGGCATGGGCGAAGGCATGTCGATCCAGATCGCCCCCGACGGCCGCCGCATCCTGTGGCTCGCGCATGAAAGCGCGCCGAAGAATTTCACTGCCGTCGACGTATCGAATCCGCGCAAGCCCGAGGTGGTGGTGCAGACCGACCTGCCGCAGGCCCACATGCGCTCCAATTCGCTGGAGACGTGCGGGAACATCATGGCGGTCGCCTACCAAACCCAGAAGAAGGGACTTAAGCCCGCCGGCATGGAGCTGTTCGACATTTCGGTGCCGGAGAAGCCAAGGTCGATCTCGTTCTTCGACTGCTCGGGGGAAACTTCCCGCGGCGTGCATCAGCTGTGGTTCTGCGATGGCGAATACGTGCATTGCGCGTCGGGCGCGCCCGACTTCACGCCCACGCATCCCAATGACGATCAGTTCTATCGCTGCATCGACGTGGGCAATCCGTCGAAGCCGGTCGAAGTCGGCCGCTGGTGGATGCCGGGCACCCGTCAAGGCGATAACATCGCGCCGCCGCCGCGTCATCCGCTGGATAAAGGCCACCGCGCCCACAACACCAACGTCTATCCGCAGCGCGGGGACCGTTGCTACCTCGCCTATATCGACGGCGGCATGTTCATCCTCGACATTTCCGACAAGGCGAACCCGAAGCGGATATCGCAGTGGACCAATTCCCCGCCTTATACCGGCTTCATGCACACCGTGGTGCCGCTGTTCGACCGTGGACTGATGCTGGTGACTGACGAATCCACCGAGAACAACGCCAAGGATTGGCCCAAGCTGATCTGGATCCTCGACGCGCGCGAGGAAACCAACCTGGTCCCGATCGCGACTTGCCCGTTGCCCGATCACAAGGCGTTTGCCGCCAAGGGCCGTTTCGGCGCGCACAATATCCACGAGAACGTGCCGCGGCCGACCGCCTGGCAGTCCGATCAGATCGTGCTCGGCACCTTCTTCAATGGGGGGCTGCGCGCCTACGACATTTCCAATCCCTACCAGCCGCAGCAGGTCGGCGTGTTCGTGCCGCCGGCGCCGCCGATGGCGCCGACCGGCACGATCCAGCTCAACGACGTGTTCGTCGACGAGCGCGAGATCGTCTACACCGTCGACCGCCACATCGGCGGCCTCTACATCCTGGAGATGGATTTTTGACCACGGGGCTGCGCGCATGGATCATGTGGAGCGGCACGCTCGGTCTGCTCCCTCTCCCATAGGGAGAGGGATGGGGTGAGGGGTTAAACTTCATCGATAGTATGGTAACCCCCTCACCCCAACCCTCTCCCCAAATGGGGAGAGGGAGCGCACCGAGCTCGTGGCCTCGTTGCGGACAACGTCATGCTCGATCTTTTTCCCTCGCGCGACGCAGGTCCCTTCGGGCGCAGGCTTAAGCGCGCGCGCGGCGCGAAAATTCCGGTGACCGTCGTCACCGGCTTCCTCGGCGCCGGCAAGACGACGTTGCTGCGAGCCTTCCTCGCGAGCCCCGCGGGCGAAGGCACCGCCGTCATCATCAACGAGTTCGGCAGTGTCGGCATCGATGACGCGCTCGTGCGCGCCTCGAGCGACGACGTCACGCTTCTCGGCAACGGCTGCCTGTGCTGCAACATGCGCTCCGACCTGCAGAACGCGCTACGCAATCTCGTCGCCGAGCGCGCGCAAGGCACGCTGCCGCAGTTCAAGCGGATCGTGATCGAGACCAGCGGGCTTGCCGATCCCGGACCGATCCTGCAGACGTTTGCCACCGATCGGGCGCTGGGCGGGGAATTCCACGTCGAGGTGGTCGTCGCCGTTGTCGACGCCGCAGGCGGCCTCGATACGCTCGCATGGTCGGTAGAGGCACGAAAGCAGGTCATCCTCGCCGATCGACTGGTCGTGTCGAAGACCGACCTCGCCACGTCGCAAGCGGTCAAGCGCCTGACCGCGCGCCTGCGCGCGCTCAACCCGCACGCGGCCATTCACACGGCGGTCGACGGCGATCTCGATCCGCGTTGCCTGGTCGAGACCGATGCGCACTTCCCCGCTCCTGTGCGCGCCGGCTTCGTCGCCGAAGCCGAGCATAGCGACGGCATCGTAAGCTTCGTTTTGACGCAGGACGCGCCGCTGCCGTGGGAGGCCTTCGCGCGCGCCATGGAGACGCTTATTGCCTTGCGCGGAGGCGATCTCCTGCGCGTGAAGGGCTTCCTCAACGTCGCGGGCTGCCGCGGGCCGGTGGTGGTGCACGTGGTCCAGCACCTCGCCCATCCGCCGGTCGAGCTTGCGGCGTGGCCCGACCAGAACCGCGCCAGCCGACTCGTGTTCATCACGCGCGGCATTGCGGAGCGCCACGTGCGCGACCTCTTTGCCTCGGTGCGCGCTTTGGCCGGCGATCCCAGCTAGATACTGGCGCTATTTTGCGATCTGCAGATCGCGCGCCGGCTGCGGCGCGGGCGGTTCGTGCGAAGTTTCCCGACGCTCGGCAAGCGCCCGGAACTGTTCTTCCAGACGCAAGTGCTGTTCACGCGAGTCGGGCGACCGGCACATGCCGGCCAGGCGATGGTGTTCCGCGGCCATCGCCAGATATTCGGTTGCATTGATCATCGTATCCTCCCCACGCAAGTCCAGTTTGCCCCGGCCGAGCCGGAGCAAACGGCGTGGGACGCTAAAACGGGTCCCATGAAGCAGTTGTGAGATGAAGTCTCGAACGCTTTGCGCTGGCGTTTCGAGAGTACCCAGTCTGCGCCTTCGCGGAGACAAAGTCGAGCCCTTGGCCCGGTAGTCCCCGTAGCCCGGGTTGAGCCATAAGCGCGTTTACGCGCTTATGGCTCAACCCGGGCTATACGCACCGAGGCTGTTGGTAATTAGCGCGCCGCGGCGTCGCGCCGCAGGTCCTTGTCGATCGTCAGCGGCGCATCGTTGGCGAAAAGCACGCGATAGACCTGAAAATTCTCCATCACGCGCTGCACATAGTTGCGCGTTTCCATGAACGGGATGCGCTCGACCCAGTCCACGGGGTCGACCTTCGGGTCGCGCGGATCGCCGTAGCGCGCGATCCACTCCTGCACGCGCCCGCGCCCCGCATTGTAGGCCGCAAAGGCCAGGAGCTGGTTGCCGCGGTAATCCTGCAGCACCCCGGCAAGCTCGGCCGCGCCGACCTGAAGGTTGTAGTGAGAGTCGGTTCGCAAGCGCTTGACGTCGTAAGTGCAACTGAAACGCTTGCAGGTATCCCGTCCGGCTTCCGGCGTCACCTGCATCAGGCCCATTGCTTGCGCATGCGACCAGTCGGACGGATCGAACGCGCTCTCCTGGCGAATGATGGCAAACAGCATCGCGCTCTCGATGCTTGGGGCAATCGGCGAATAGCGCGGCACGCCGACGATCGGAAATGCGTAGTAGTCGAGCGGTAAGCCGCGCGCCAACGCACCCCTGCCCATATGCAGCATCCCGCGGGCATCCTCATACTGCTCCGCCAATTCGCCCAGCGCCGAGAGCGTGCCGGGGTCGTTTTGCGACTCCCCGATGCCGGCCATCAGCGCGATAACCAGCTTGCGCTCGTTGAGCGCGTAGAGGATCTCGAGCCCCCGAACGAGCTCGAGCCGCTCCGCCTCGGCCTGCTGGTTTGGCTTCGGCGGCGGCGGCGCCAGCGCGAGCGCCGGAAGCCCGAGCCGCGCGCGGGCGAGTTGCCCGTAATAGGCGGCCGAAGCGCGCGCCGCCGTCTCATACTCGGCGCGTGCCTGCTCCGGCTGGTTCAAAGCTTCGGCCACACGCCCGAGCCAGTAGTGCGAGCGCGCGTGCGAGGTCGGATGGCGGGTCACGTCCTGGATGCGCTTGAAATGGGTTGCCGCCGTGGCCGGATCCTCGAGGAACCGCAGCGCGATCCATCCCGCCATGAAATGGCGCTCGATCCGCGAGTTTTCCTTGTTCGGCTCGGCCCCGTCCGCCACCACCCGATAGGCCGATTGGGCATCGCCCATATCGAGCAGCTTGCGCGCCATGATGCGCCGCTCGACCCACCATTCCTCACCATCATGGATTTGGGCAAGGTCGCAGGGCGCAGACAACAACACCTGCGCGGCTTCGGCGATTTTGTCCTCGTGGCGCAGAACGTGCGCGTGCGCGAACAAATAGCCGGGATCTTGGCGTGCGTCCGCCGGCACGGCGTCGAGCAGCTTCCTGGCACTTTTCGGCTCAAGCTTGGGCGCGCCGACCTTGCGGCTGATCGCGATGCGCGCCTGCGCGATCGCGAGGTCGGCCCCGCCCAGCCGGCGTGCCGCCCGCATCGCATCATCCTTGTCGGCGGCGAATAGTCGCTTTTCCATGCGCGCCTTGTAATCGGCGCGGCTCAGCGACGCGGACCAACGCTCGAGCACCTGCTTCTCGACCTCCTCGGGAAGCGAATCATTGCGCCAAGCCTCTCGCACCAGCGCGCTCGCGCCTTCGGCGTCGCCCTGCGCATGCAGCGCGCGCGCAAGCACAATGCGGCCTACGCCCGACTGCGGCGGCGAGTCCTTAAAGAAGCTTACGACCTGCGCCGGCTTGACGTTCTCGACCCAAAACATCCCCTCCGCGCGCTTGCGGAACATGCCGAGATTCGGCCAGCTCGGATTGGCGGCAATGAAGGCGAGATAGCGCTTGCTCTCGGCACCGTTGTGATCGTTGCGCAAGATGAGCCATTCCACGAGCTTGCGCGCTACCGGGTCCGAGATGCTGCCGGCGACCTCGGTCGCCTTGCTCGCGCCGCCGTGACGCAGCGCCTCGACTGCGCTCTTGACCAGCGCAATGTCGGCGGCGGACGTCTGCGGCGCTGGGCCTTGCGCCAGCGGAATCTGCGGCACCGCGGATTTGTCTTCTGCCGATTTGCTACCCTTGGATTTGCCTGTGGATTTGCCTGCCACCTTTTTTCCGGTGGCTTTCGTGGTTTTACCCGCGGCCTTGGCCGTCGCGTGCGCGCCCTTGGCGCCGCGCGCGGACGCCGTCTCCGCGGCAAGGGTGATTGCGAGCGCACTCGCGCAAGCGAGTGCAGCAACGAGTGCTGACCGATATCCTGATTTCAAGATTTGTCCCCAGATCCCCCGGCGAATCGCTTCGCCCCAAGTCCAACGGTAGTCCCCGACCGCTCGAATTGACCAGCGCTATGCAGCAACATTTGGGCGGAAAAGTGCCGCTATTGTCGCCAAAACAGGCGTAGCCGGATGGAGCGAAGCGACATCCGGGATCCGAAGCGAAATCCGGGACTAATGGCGAACCCACCATAGAACTCGGCCACGACGCGCACCGCTCCTGGTCGTGCGCCCCCTGTCATACCCGCATGAGCTTAGAACCTGGATGTCGCTTCGCTCCATCCAGGCTACGCGCTCTCTTTCTGCGGTCGTCCCCGCGCAAGCGGGGGACCGATGAACACCGGCCTGTATTCATGGGTCCCCGCTCTCGCGCTTCGCGCTCGGCCGGGACGACAAGCATGGATAGGCAGCGAGCTATGAATTGGCATCGAGGTCGGACTCCGATTACCATGCGTGCAGACGTTTTCGGCGTGGTGCCGTATTTCGCGAACTTGCAAGGGAGACGCGTATGTCCGCAAACGTGACCGAAGTGCTGGCCGGCTTTGCGGCGTCGCTGCAATATGACGATGTTCCGGAGCGCGTCCGCGATCACTGCAAGAATCTCCTGCTCGACACTTTGGCCTGCGCGGTCGCCGGCCACCGCGGCGAGGAGACGCAACAGATCGCCGCACTCGCATCCGGCCTGGCGCAATCGAACGAGAGCAGCATCATCGGCGGCGAGGCGCTCTCGCTTGCCGGCGCGACCCTGCTCAACGGCTATCTCGTCACCGCGGTGACGATGTGCGACGTGCACCGCCCGACGCTGACGCATGTGACGCCGGAAGTGATGCCGCCCGCCTTGGCGATCGCCGAGCGCGATGGCTCGTCGGGGCGCGACCTCCTCGTCGCCATCGCCGCCGGATGCGAAGTCACCACGCGGATCGGGGTCGGCCTCGATTATCCCGTGTTCCGCGGCAAGGGCTGGCACGGACCCGGCGTGCTCGGCCCATTCGGCGCCGCCGCGGCGGTGGGCGGGCTGCGCCGGTTCGATGCCGAGACCATGGCCAAGGCGTTCGGGCTTGCCGGCAGCCAGGCGGCGGGCACCTTCGCCGCCTGGGGAACGCCGACGGTGAAGTTCCACCAGTGCCGCGGCGCGCTCTCAGGCTTGCTGGCGGCGCTGCTCGCCGAGCAGAAGTTTCTCGCCACGCGCGAATTTCTCACCGCGAGCGACGGCGGGCTTTACAATGTCTACGCGAATGGCGGCCGCCCGGAGGCGGTCACCGCCGATCTCGGGAAACGCTGGGAGCTCGCGCAGATCGCGTTGCGTCTGTGGCCGTCCGCGTCCTCGATCCAGGGCATGAACACGGCGCTGTTCGATCTCATCGAAGGACACAAGATCGATCCCGCCAAGGTGAAGAAAGTCCGCATCGCTTTGAGCCAGCCGACCTTCGATCTGCACGGCAAGCTCGCGCGCTACAAGGGCAAGTTCGATGCGCTGATCTCCGGCCATTACACCGCGGCGGTCAGATCGAGCTGCGTGCCGACCCGGCGCTCAGCGGCGTCGAGACGGCGGCCGAAATCGAGATGGAGGACGCCACGCTCAAGGCGCACTGCCAGCATCCGCGCGGCTCGCCCGAGAACCCGCTCTCGCGGGGTGAGATCGAGGGCAAGTTCCGCACCTATGCGGACGGCGTGCTGAGCCCCTCGACAATCGCAGCGACGATCGATGCTGTCGCCAATCTGGAAAATCTCGGCTCGGTGCGAAAGCTCATGGAGATGCTGCGAGCGGTCCCGCGGCGCGCCCAAGCCGAGCGTGTGCCGCTCGCCGCGGCCCGCGGGTGACGAGGCGACCACAAGAGCGTCGGAAAAACGGGGTTCCGGAAACTGATCACGGCACGACGTCGGCTGGCGCCACATCGTTCCCTCCCCCGCTTGCGGGGGAGGGACAGGGAGGGGGAATGCAACATGACACAGCATTTCAATTCACCCCCTCCCCACCCCTCCCCCGCAAGCGGGAGAGGGAGCAGACCGAGCTTGTTGCTCCCGCTGATTTCATGTCGACGACGCTGTCATGACTCTGGAGGAGCGCTCATGAATCGATGCACGCGATTTGCCGCGCTGGCGAGTGTGGTGCTGCTCGCGTTCGCCAATCCCGGCGCGGCGCAGACGGCAGACGATTATCCCAACCGCCCCATCCGCATCATCGTGCCGCAAGCGGCCGGCTCCGGGGTCGACCTGCAGGCGCGCGTGCTCGCGCAGAAGATGAACGAGCTGTGGGGCCAGCAGGGAGTGGTCGACAATCGTCCCGGCGCCAACGCCATCATCGGCATGGAGGCCGGCGCCAAGGCCGCGCCCGACGGCTATACGCTGATCTACGCGCCGGTGAGCTCGGTGACGACCAACGCGTTCATCTACAAGAAGCTGCCCTACGACACGTTTCGCGATTTCATCCCGATCACCCAGACCACCGCTAATCCGCTCGGCGCCGTGGTCAATCCCGGCTCCGGAATCAAATCGATCAAGGATCTGGTCGCGCGCGCGAAGGCAGAGCCCGGCCAACTCAACTACGGCTCGTTCGGCATCGGCAACATGACGCATCTCATGGGCGTGCTCTTGTCGCTCGCCGCCGACATCAAGATGACGCACGTGCCCTATCGGGGGCAGACACCGGCGATCACCGATGTCGTGGCGGGCCAGATTCCGCTCGCGTTCACGACCACGGCCGGAGTGGCCGATCTCGTGGAAACGGGAAAAGTCGATCTCATCGCCACGTTCGGCGAGGCGCGCGACGAGCAGTTTCCCAAGACGCCGACCGTGGTGGAAGCTGGCTATCCGAGCGTCGTCGTGGTGGGCTGGAGCGGGCTGTTCGCGCCGGCGGGCGTGCCGCCGCAGGTCGTGAACCGCATTTACAGCGGCATGGCGAAGGCGCTGGCCATGCCCGACGTCAAGGATGCGATCGCGCGCCAGGGTTCCAAGGCGGTGAGCAGCGGTAGTCCGCAGGCCTTCGAGCGCTACATCAAATCGGAAGCGGAGAAATTCCACCCCGTCATCAAGGCCGCCGGCCTCGAAGGCTCGCAGTGAATTCCTACGTCAAGAAGACGCATCGCTTCGGCTTGCTGACGCCCTCTTCGAACACGGTGCAGGAGCCGGAATTTTCCGCGGCTCTGCCGCCGACGATCTCGCTGCACACCGGGCGCGTCGCCTACCGCGACATCACCCCGCAAGAGCAGATGCGCTGCGTGCTCGAGCTCGAAGGCGAGTGCCGCAAGCTCGCCGACGCCGAAGTGAACGTCATCGTGTTTGCGGCGACGGCGCCGACCTTGGCCAACGGCAAGGGCTACGACCGCGAGCTGATTAAGCGCATGGAGGATGCGTCGGGCCGGCCCGCGACCACGGCGGCCACCGCGTTCGTCGACGCGCTCGCGCGGCTTAACGTTACGAGGATCGCGATCGCCGCGCCGTGGAGCAAGACCATGGACAAGCCGATGGTGCGCTTCATGGAGGCGAGCGGCTTCGAGGTGGTCAACAGCGAGGTCGCCGGATACGTCGCGGGCGTCGAGTTGGGCCGCACCGGCCCGCAGGCGGCCTACGAGCTCGGCCGCCGCGCCGACCGCCCGCACGCCGAGGCCGTCATCATGCCGGGCGGCAATTGGCCGGCGATGAGCATCGTGGAGCGGCTCGAGGGCGAACTCGGCAAGCCCGTGCTCGCCAACAACGCGGTGAGCCTGTGGGCGGGCCTGCGCCTGCTCAAAACAGGTGGCAGCATTCCGGGCTACGGCGTGCTGCTGCGCGAACACCTGGCGGAATAGGGCTTACGCAATCCGGTTGCTTAGCTCGCCATTGCCCCCCGTCGTCCCCGCGAAAGCGGGGACCCATATTGCAGAGACGGTGGTCTTGGGTCCCCGCTTTCGCGGGGACGACGGGGTATGAATCGGTTTCAATATGAGGGGAGGCGAACCACCGATGAAAATCGTCATCCCCGATGACT
>WNFZ01004140.1_pt1 | contig 19184 bp, 16 predicted proteins | sample 5400081 | NCBI WGS metagenome assembly WNFZ01 (sample SAMN13153365, study PRJNA577476) | soil metagenome | isolation source: 80 cm soil or saprolite under grassland replicate 1 | place: USA:California | collected 2016-06-15
AGTAGCCTGGTCCGCGGGCCGGCGGCTAGGACGCGTTTGCGCAGCGGGTGGTCGATCAGCGCGCCGGCGACCTCGGCGGCGGCGAGCAGGGCGTTGAGGTCGATGCCGGTGGCCACGCCCATGTCGTCGAGCATGTGCACCACGTCCTCGCTGGCCACGTTGCCTGCGGCGCCGGGCGCGGTGGGGCTGCCGCCGAGGCCGCCGACGGCGCTGTCGAAGTCGCTGCAGCCGGCCTGCGCGGCGGCGAGCAGGTTGGCGAGGCCGGTGCCCCTGGTGTCGTGGAAGTGGCAGTTGAGCGCCGGCACCTTGCCGTCGAGCGCGGCCAGCAGCGCCTCCACCCTGGTCGGGGTGGCCATGCCGGTGGTGTCGCCGAGGGAGACGCCGGCGCAGCCCATGGCGGCGAGCCGCTCGGCCAGGGCGATCACCCGCTCGCGCGGCACCTCGCCCTCGTAGGGGCAGCCCCACGCGGTCGAGACGGTCGCCTCCACCGGCGTCGGCCCGGCGAGCGCGACCACCCCGGCGATCTCCTCCATGGTCTGGGCCACGGCGCGGTTCACGTTGGCGCGGTTGTAGCTCTCGGACGCGGCCACCACCACCTGCAGCCGGTCGGCGCCGGCGGCGAGCGCGTCCTCGGCGCCGCGGCGGTTGGGCACCAGCGCCGAGTAGGTCACGCCCGGGCGGCGGCCGATCGCCGCGAAGACCTGGTCGCTGCCTGCCATCGCGGGCACCGCCCGCGGCGAGACGAACGAGCCGACCTCGATGCGCCGCACCCCGGTGGCCGAGAGCGCGTCCACCAGCCGCACGCGATCCTCGACGGGCACGGGCGGCTCGCTCTGGAGCCCGTCCCGCGGGCCCACCTCGCGGATGCTGACCGACGCTGGAAGCTGCACGGGCACCTCGGCTCGGGCGTGGCTGGGCCACGATCGTACCGGCGCCGGACGGGCAGCGGGCTAGATGCGGTCGAGGAGGTCGCGCTTCTTGCGCTCGAACTCCTGGTCGGAGATCAGGCCGCGGTCGCGCAGGGCGGCGAGCCGCTCCAGGTCGTCGAGGGCGGTGTACGCGTCGTACGGGCGCGGCGGGGTGCGCGGCGGCGGCGGCGGCGGCGAGGGGCCCTCCTCCATCCGGTGGGAGATCGCGAGCTGCACCGCCTTGGGGTCGCGGACCTTCTCGAAGACCACCTGACCCAGCTCGCCGCCGGACTGGACCTGCAGGTCGCCGATGCCGATCAGGCGGCCGAACAGCGACTGCGAGTAGGTCACGTCGTCGATGCGCTCGAGCGGGATCTCGCGCGCGTACTTGGCGACCATGCCGGTGCGGTAGATCAGCCGGTCGGTGGTGAGCACCAGGTGGGTGGTAGCCCAGCGGGCAACCCGGGGGCCGACCCAGATGAGCAGCACCGCCGCCGCGATGACCTGCACGACCATGCGGGCCGCGCCCTGGAAGGTGCCGCCGGGCATGGAGCCGTACGCCAGGGTGGCCGCGACCACCACCAGCAGGGTCATCAGCACTGAGGGGACCAGCGTCCACCAGTGCGGCCGCAGGTCGTAGACGACGTGCTCGTTCTCCCCCAGGAGGCGCTCAGGGAACGCCACGCGCGACCTCCTCATTCGTCGACCCGACGAGCGTAACAACCGGTCAGATCCCCCTCAAGGACGGTGCCCGAGGTGCGGGAGTTCCGCCGCGGGCCGGCCCGCGCGGCGCTCGGAGCCGTACTGCATCCATACCGTTGCGGTTTTGCAACTCTCCGGGAAGACCGTAAGGGTTCCTCAGCGGCGTGGCGACGCTCGCGGGCACCGGGTTCGTAGCCCGCCGCCGGCGGCGTCCGGGCTACCCGGGCTACGGGCCGCTCGCCGCGAGGACGGGAGCCTGGCCGCGGCTCCGCTAGCTCTCGAGGCGAGGTTCGCGTATGCACGGATACGTTGCGCGGTGCCCCCTCGTCGTGTTGGCGCGGTTCCTCCTGGTCGTGGTGCTGGCCGCGGGCTGCACCGCCGAGGTGAGCTCGGCCGCCCCTCCCGGCGGCGGCGACCGGGGCGAGGTCACGCCCGAGGCTCCGGCCCGCGGCTTCACCGTCCCGCCGGACAGCCTGGCGGGCCAGCCGGTGCCGCTGACCGTGTACTACCTGCGCACCGTCGGCCGCGACCGCTACCTCGTGCCAGAGCGGCACCCGGTCCGGCTGGCCGTCTCGGCCCCGGAGGCCGCCGTGCGCGAGCTGCTGGCCGGCGCGCCCGTCTACCCCGGCTCCGCCCGGCCCTTCCCGTCAGGCTGCCACCTGCTCGGCTTCGCGCGGGACGGGTCGAGGGCGGTGGTCAACCTCTCGCGCGAGGCCGCCCAGGTCGCCGGCGGTCCCAAGGCGGCGCGGCTGGCGGTGCAGGCGCTGGTCTGGACGGTGACGCGGGCCGCCGACGTGAGGCGGGTGCTGGTCAAGGTGGAGGGCCGGACCGCTGGCGAGGTCGATGGGCGGCTCCTCGGCGACCTCTGGGGGCCGCACGCGAGCCCGGCCGGGCTGACCCGCGACGAGCGCGTCCCGGTAGCCCCGATCGCGCTGGTCGAGCCGGTCCCCGGGGCTCGCGTCCACGGCGGCCGGGTGGTGGTCCGTGGCGAGGCGAGCGTCGTCCGCGGCATGGTCAGCCTGCGCCTGCGCGACAGCGCGGGCACGGTGGCGGCACAGGGCTTCAGCGACGCCGCGGTCGGGGCGCCGGCAAGGACGCCGTTCTCCGGCTCGCTGGCGTTCGACCAGCCCGCCCGAGCGGAGCTCTGGGTCCTCGAGGTCTTCGAGGCCAGCCCGGTCGACGGCTCGGTGGGCTACTCGGTCGAGCTGCCGGTCAAGGTCGGCGGCTGAGCGGACCGCCTGGAGGCTCGGAGAGCCGCAGGTGCTCCACGTCGCCGCTGGCGACCGCGACCTCGGTGCTGGTCACGGTGCGCAGCGCCAGCGCGCCGTCGGCGCCGAGGCCGGCGGCGACGCCCTCGAGCGCCTCGCCGCCGAGCAGCTCCACCCGCACCTGGCGGCCGAGCGTGTCGAGCCGCTCCCGGTAGGCGGCAAGGGTCGGGCCCGCCTCCCCGGCCGCGAGCGCCCGGTAGCCGGCGGCGAACCGCTCCCCCCAGGCGCCGAGCAGCGCCACCCGGTCGACCGCGCCGCCGGCGGCCAGGCGCAGGCTGGTGGCTCGTCCGGCGAGGTCGGCGGGGAAGTCCCCGGCGCCCTGGCCGACGTTGACCCCCATGCCGAGCAGCACCCAGTCGAGCCGGCGCCCCTGGCTGTGCGCCTCGGCCAGCAGGCCGGCCGCCTTGCGCCCGTCCACCAGCAGGTCGTTGGGCCACTTGAGGCCGACGGCCGGCGCCGGCGACTCCACGGCGGCGTCCACCCGCCGCTCGGCGACCTCGGCGAGCAGCGCCGCGGTCGCGTCGACCAGGGCGACCCCGGCCGCCGCCACGGCCAGCCAGGCCTGCTCCGGCTCGAGCCGGGGGCGGAGCACCACGGTGAGCAGCAGCGAGCTGCCTGGCGGGGCGAGCCAGTCGCGGCCGAGGCGGCCACGGCCGGCGCGCTGCGCGTCGGCGACCACCGTCGTTCCCTCGGGCGCGCCGCCCGCGGCCAGCTCCGCGGCCCTGACCATGGTGCTCGGGAGGCTGGTGGCCACCTCGACGGGGTCGAAGAAGGCCGGCAGGGCACGGCGCACCGCGCCGTCGTAGTCCCCAGGTGTGGTCGGCATGGCGGCGGGTAGCGTACCCGCTAGGGCGGGCGGCTCATACAATGCGGCGGCACGATGCAACGCAAGCGGCCTGGCACCCGCCGGTCGCTGCGGTGCGGAGCGACCTGGAGGTATTCGTGGCGGCACAGTACCGACCGAAGACCATGAAGGAGCGCATCGACGAGCTGCGCGACCGCCGCGAGCAGGCGCTGCACCCAGGCACCGCCAAGGCGGTGGAGGTCCAGCACGACAAGGGCAAGCTGACCGCGCGCGAGCGCATCGACGCGCTCCTGGACCCCGGCTCGTTCGTGGAGCTGGACGCGTTCGCCGTGCACCGGGCGACCGCGTTCGGCATGGACGCCAAGAAGGTCCCCGGCGACGGCGTGGTCACCGGCTACGGCACCGTCGGCGGCCGCAGGGTCTGCATCTTCAGCCAGGACTTCACCGTCTTCGGCGGCTCGCTCGGCGAGGTCATGGCCGAGAAGATCTGCAAGGTCCAGGACCTGTCGGTGCGCATGGGCGTGCCCTGCATCGGCATCAACGACTCCGGCGGGGCGCGCATCCAGGAGGGCGTGGTCGCCCTGTCCGGCTACGCCGAGATCTTCTGGCGCAACGTGCAGGCGTCCGGGGTGGTCCCGCAGCTCTCGCTGATCATGGGGCCGTCGGCGGGCGGGGCGGTGTACTCGCCGGCGATCACCGACTTCATCCTGATGGTCAAGGAGACCTCCTACATGTTCATCACCGGCCCGGAGGTGGTCAGGGCCGTGACCGGCGAGGACGTGACCTTCGAGGAGCTCGGCGGCGCCATGACCCACGCCACCAAGTCGGGCACCGCCCACATCGCCGCCGAGGACGAGGACGAGTGCTTCGACCTGGCCCGCTCGCTGCTCAGCTACCTGCCCCCCAACAACATGGAGGACCCGCCGCGCCGGGTGCCCACCGACGACCCACGGCGCGAGGAGCCCAGCCTCAGCGAGCTCGTGCCCGACAACCCCAACCAGCCGTACGACGTCCGCGAGGTGATCAAGCGGGTGGTCGACGACGGCGAGTTCCTGGAGATCCAGCAGGCATGGGCCGAGTCGATCGTGATCGGCTTCGCCCGCCTCAACGGCCGCAGCGTCGGCGTGGTCGGCAACCAGCCGCTGCACCTCGCCGGCGTGCTCGACATCAACGCCTCCATCAAGGGCGCCCGCTTCGTGCGCTTCTGCGACGCCTTCAACATCCCCATCGTGAGCTTCGTCGACGTGCCCGGGTTCATGCCGGGCACCAGCCAGGAGTGGGGCGGCATCATCCGCCACGGGGCCAAGCTGCTGTACGCCTACGCCGAGGCGACCGTGCCCAAGCTCACGGTGATCACCCGCAAGGCCTACGGCGGCGCCTACGACGTGATGGCGTCCAAGCCGCTGCGGGCCGACATGAACTTCGCCTGGCCCACCGCCGAGATCGCGGTGATGGGGCCGCAGGGCGCCGTCAACATCATCTTCCGCAAGGAGCTCGAGAAGTCCGACGACCCCGCCGCGCGCCGCGACGAGCTGGTCGCCGAGTACACCGAGCGCTTCGCCAACCCGTACATCGCGGCGGAGCGGGGCTACCTCGACGAGGTGATCGAGCCCCAGACGACCCGGCCGCGGCTGTGCATGGCGCTGGAGATGTCGATCACCAAGCGCGAGCAGCGCCCGCCCCGCAAGCACGGCAACATCCCCCTGTGAGCGTTCGCGTGCCCGAGTCCGTCCCTGACGCCGGCGCCGAGCCGCCGGCCGGCCGCGCGCCCCGCGCCGGCGAGGCGCGGGTGACGGTGGAGGCTGCCTTCCCTGCCGCGCCGCTCGAGCCCCGCGCCCGGCTGCTGACGGCGCTGGCCGGGCTGCTCGCGGCCGTGGCGGCCGTGCTGCTCGGGGTCACCTGGACGGCCGGGCTGGTGCTGCTGGTCGGCGCCCCCAGCCTGTTCGTGGCGGTCCTGGCGATCCCGCTGGCGCTCTCCCCCGCCGGCTACGCCGTCGGCGAGCGCGAGCTGGTGGTGCTGCGCCGTGGGCTGCGGCCGCTGGTGTTCCCGCTGCGCAGCCTGGCGGCGGCGCGGCCGACCGCGATGCCGCGCAGCGCCCGCCTGCCCGGCTCGGGTGGCCTGTTCGGCTGGTGGGGCTGGTTCGCCAACCCGGGCTGGGGCCGCTTCAAGGCCTACGCCACCGACCGCCGCCACGGGGTGCTGCTCGAGTGGCCTGGCCTGAAGGTGTTCGTCTCACCGGAGGATCCGGAGGGCCTGTGCCGCGCGGTGGTGGCGCGGCGCGGCGGCCCCGCGAAAGGGGGGCGACCGTGAGCGGCGAGGCCGGCGCCAGGCCGGGCGACATCGTGGTGCTGCGCACCGAGGACGGGCTCCGCTTCCAGGTGGTCAAGGGCGACCTGGACGCCGGCGAGCCGGAGGTGCTGGCGATCGCGATCGACCGCATGGTGGCGAGGGAGCGCGACCGCGACATCGGCCCCTGGGCGACCAACACCCGCCCAGGCATCGGCGTCAGCGCCTACGAGCCCGGCATGCGCTGGGCCCAGAGCCTGCGGTCGACCTGGGGCCAGGAGCCATGAGCGGCCCGACCCCGACGAACTGAGGAGGCATCAGGGTGGAGAGGGTGCTGGTCGCCAATCGTGGCGAGATCGCCGTGCGCATCCTGCGGGCCTGCAAGGAGCTCGGGCTGGTCGGGATCGCGGTCTACGCCGACCCCGACCGGGACGCCCTCCACGTCGAGCTGGCCGACGAGGCCTGGCACATCGGCGAGGCCAGCCCGGCCAAGAGCTACCTCAACGTCGACCTGATCGTGGAGACGGCCAGGCGGGCGCGGGCCGACGCGGTCCACCCCGGCTACGGCTTCCTGGCGGAGAACGCCGCCTTCGCGCAGGCGGTGATGGACGCGGGCATCCGCTGGGTGGGGCCGCCGGCGGCGGCCATCGCCGCGATGGGCGACAAGGTCGAGGCGCGCAAGGTCGCCGAGCAGGCCGGCGCGCCCCTGGTCCCCGGCACGGTCGAGCCGCTCACCGGCCCGGACGCGGCGGTCGCCTTCGGCGCCGAGCACGGCTACCCGCTCGCCCTCAAGGCCGCCTTCGGCGGCGGCGGCCGCGGCATGAAGGTGGTGCGCGGCGCCGAGGAGGTGGCCGCAGCGCTGCAGTCGGCCGAGCGCGAGTCCAAGGCGGCCTTCGGCCGCTCCGAGGTCTACGTGGAGCGCTACCTCGACGCCCCGCGGCACGTCGAGGCCCAGATCCTGGCCGACGGCGACGGCGAGGTGGCGTTCGTCGGCGAGCGCGACTGCTCGCTGCAGCGGCGCCACCAGAAGCTGGTCGAGGAGGCCCCGGCCCCGGGCCTGCCCGAGGAGGTGCGGGCCGCGCTCGGCAAGGCCTCCTGCGACATCGCCAGGACCGCCGGCTACACCAATGCCGGCACGGTGGAGTTCCTCTACGAGCCGCGCACCGGCGGCTTCTACTTCCTGGAGATGAACACCCGGCTGCAGGTGGAGCACCCGGTCACCGAGCTGGTCAGCGGCATCGACCTGGTCCACGCCCAGCTGCGGGTGGCCGCCGGTGAGCCGCTGCAGGACGCCTGGCGCGAGCCGTCCTACCGTGGCCACGCCATCGAGGTGCGCGTCAACGCCGAGGACCCTGGGTCCAAGTTCATGCCCGCGCCCGGCCTGGTCAGGGGCTGGCGAGAGCCGTCCGGCCCGGGCGTGCGGGTCGACGCGGGCGTGCGCGCCGGCTTCACCGTCCCGCAGGCCTACGACTCCCTGCTCGCCAAGCTGATCGTCTGGGGCGAGGACCGCGACCAGGCCCGCCGCCGCATGCTGCGCGCCCTCGACGAGTTCGTGATCGAGGGCGTGCCGACCACCATCCCCTTCCACCGGCTGGCCATGCTCGACCCGTCCTTCGCCGCCGGCGACGTCTCCACCGTCCTGGTCGAGCACGGCATGGACCTGTCGACCCTGGCCCCGCAGACCACCCCGGCGGTGGACGACCGCGAGCGGACCGCCAAGCCGCCCCCGCGCCGCCTGGTGATCGAGCTCGACGGCAAGCGCTTCGACGTCGACGTCTTCCCCCAGGAGGAGGTCAAGGTCGCCGAGCGGATCCGCATGCCACGCTCGCTCAAGGCGCTGGAGCGCGCCCGCGCCGAGTTGGGCGGCCCCGGTAAGGAGGTCGTCAAGACCCCCATGCAGGGCACCATCGTGAAGGTGCTGGTGGCCAACGGCGACACCGTCAGCCCCGGGCAGACGCTGGTGGTGCTCGAGGCGATGAAGATGGAGAACCACGTCACCGCGCACCAGGCGGGCACCGTCTCCGGCGTCAACGTCAAGGAGGGGGACACCGTCCCGACCGGCGCCACCATCGCCACCATCGAGGCGACCTGACGGCCGGGAAGCAGGACGCTCGTCCTGCGGTTTACCTAGGTGTGCTGACGTCACCGGATGACGGCGGCACCAACGCCAGCGTGGAGCCCCGAGTCTGGCCGTGAAGCCATACGCCATGCCACGGAGGCCGGCATGCCAAGGTTCATCGCAGTCGTCGACCTCTCCCCGGTCGCGCATGCGGACCTCGAAGGACCGCGGGAGCGCTTCGGCATCGCCGAGCGCTACCTCACCCAGCGCGGGATCGCCATCCGCACCACCTTCCGACTCGACGGGACCCAGCACCTGTTCGTGCTGGACAGCGCCGAGTCCCCCACCCGCAACCTGAACCGCGCCCTGGCACGCGCCTGGCCGGCGGCGGGCGAGCGCCCTGGCCTGGCCAGGGTGGTGAACGCCGAGCCGTGGATCCGCCGCGACGACGGCGGCGCCTTCAACCCGATCCCGAGCCTGCGCCGCGAGCTGAAGGCCGGCTGAGCCGATCAGCGCGCGTTGAAGTAGATCGCCTCCGGGTGGTGGACCACGATCGCGGAGGTGGACTGCTCGGGGTGGAGCTGGAACTCCTCGGACAGCTCCACGCCGATGCGCTGCGGCTGTAGCAGCTCGAAGATCTTGGTCTGCTCCTCCAGGTCGGGGCAGGCGGGGTAGCCGAAGGAGTAGCGCGCGCCCCGGTAGCCGAGGTCGAACAGCTTCTCCAGGTCGTCGGCGTCCTGGTCGGCGATGCCGAGCTCCTCGCGGATGCGCTTGTGCCAGTATTCGGCCAGGGCCTCGGCCATCTCCACGGTGACGCCGTGCAGCTCCAGGTACTCACGGTAGCGGTCGGCGGCGAACAGGCGCGCGGTCGCCTCCGAGGCGGCCCGGCCCATGGTGACCACGGTGAAGGCCACCACGTCGCGCTCGCCGGAGCCGACCGGCCGGAAGTAGTCCGCCAGGCACAGGCGCCGGTCGCGGCGCTGGCGCGGGAAGCTGAAGCGCACCCACTCGCTGCCGTCGTCACGCCAGACGACCAGGTCGTTGCCGTCGGCGTTGCAGGGGTAGTAGCCGTAGACCACGGCCGGGCGCAGGATCTGCTCGGCGATGGCCTCGTCGAGCAGGGCGCGCAGCCGCGGCCTGGCCTCGGTCTCCAGCACCTGGCGCCAGCCCTGCCTGCCGCCCGACGGGCGCAGCTGCCACTGCCCCCGGAACAGCGCCGACTCGTTCAGGTAGGCGGCGATCTCGCGCACCGGGATGCCCTTGACGACGCGGGCCTCGCCGAGGAACGGCGGGCTGGGCACGGTCACGTCGGTGGCCACGTCCGAGCGGGCCACCTCATCGGTGTCCGGTACCGGCGCCGGCCCGCGCGCCCTGGTGGCGACCCGGGGCGCGCGCACCGGCTCCCTGGCCACCGCGACCCCCGCGGCCCGCTCCTCGCGCAGCTGGTCCATCACCCTCAGCCCGGCGAAGGCGTCGCGGCAGTAGAACACCCGGCCCTTGTAGAGCTGGCGCAGGTCGCCCTCGACGTAGGTGCGGTTGAGGGCGGCGCCGCCCAGCAGCACCGGGAAGGCGTGCAGGCCGCGCGCGTTCAGCTCCTCGAGGTTCTCGCGCATCACCACGGTCGACTTCACCAGCAGGCCCGACATGCCGATGGCGTCGGCCCCCACCTCCTCGGCCTTCTCGATGATCGAGGCGACCGGCTGCTTGATGCCGAGGTTGTGGACCGTGTAGCCGTTGTTGGTGAGGATGATGTCGACCAGGTTCTTGCCGATGTCGTGCACGTCGCCCTTGACAGTGGCCAGCACGATGCGGCCCTTGCCGCCCTGGTCGGCCTTTTCCATGTAGGGCTCGAGCACGGCGACGGCGGCCTTCATCACCTCGGCCGACTGCAGCACGAAGGGGAGCTGCATCTCACCGGCGCCGAACAGCTCGCCGACCGTCTTCATGCCCTCCAGCAGCACCTCGTTGATGATCGTCAGGGCGCTGCGGCCCCGCAGCGCCTCCTCCAGGTCAGCCTCGAGGCCCGGGCGCACGCCGTCGACGATGCGGCGCTGCAGGCGCTCGTCGATGGGCAGGGCGGCGAGGTCCTCGGCGCTGGCCGCCTTGGTCGCCTCCTTGCCCTCGAACAGCGCCATGAACACCTGCAACGGGTCGTAGCCGTCGCGCCGGCGGTCGTAGACCAGGTCGAGGGCGACCTGGCGCTGCTCGTCCTCGATGCGGTGCATCGGCAGGATGCGGGCGGGCGAGACGATCGCCGCGTCGAGGCCGGCCTCGCGCGCCTCGTGCAGGAACACCGAGTTGAGCACCTGGCGCGCCGCCGGCGAGAGCCCGAAGGAGACGTTGGACAGGCCCAGGATGGTGCGCACCCCCGGCAGCTCGGCCTTGATGCGCCGGATCGCGTCGATGGTGGCGATCGCGTCGCGCCGCAGGTCCTCCTGGCCCGACCCGAGCGGGAAGGTGAGCGCGTCGAACACCAGGTCCTCCGGGGCCAGCCCGTACTTGCCGGTGGCGAGGTCGTGGATGCGGTGGGCGATGCGCAGCTTCCACTCGACGTCGCGGGCCTGGCCCTCCTCGTCGATCAGCAGGGCGACCACGGCGGCGCCGTACTGCCTGGCCATGGGGCAGACGGTGGCCAGGCGGTTCTCGCCGTCCTCCAGGTTGATGGAGTTGATGATCGCCCGGCCGCCGAGCCGCTTCAGGCCGGCCTCGATCACGTCGGCCTGGGTCGAGTCGAGCATGACCGGCACGGTGGACTGCTTCGCCAAGCGCTCGGCGAGCACGTCCATGTCGGGCACGCCGTCGCGGCCGACGTAGTCGACGCAGACGTCGAGCACGTGGGCGCCCTCGCGGATCTGGTCCTTGGCGACCCGCACCATGCCGTCGAGGTCGCCCTCGAGCATCAGGTCGCGGAACTTGCGCGAGCCGTTGGCGTTGCAGCGCTCCCCCACCGTCAGGTAGGTGATGTCCTGGTCGAGCGGGACGGCCTGGTAGAGGCTCGAGACGCTGGGCTCGTGGACGGGCTCGCGCGGCACCGGCGGGTGCCCGCCGACCGCCTCGGCGAGCTGGCGGATGTGCTCGGGGGTGGTGCCGCAGCAGCCGCCGACGACGTTGAGGCCGAACTCGGCCACGAAGCGGGTCTGGGCCTCGGCCAGCTCGGCGGGCGTCAGCGGATAGTACGGGCGGCCGTCGCGCAGCTCGGGCAGGCCGGCGTTGGGCAGGCACGAGAGCCGCGTGCCCGCGTGCTGCGCCAGGTGGCGCAGGTGCTCGCCCATCTCCGCGGGGCCGGTTGCGCAGTTCATCCCGATCACGTCGACGCCCAGCGGCTCGATCGCGGTGAGGGCCGCGGCGATGTCGGAGCCGAGCAGCATCTGCCCGGTGGTCTCGACCGTCACCTGGGCCATCAGCGGGACCTTGCGCCCGGCCCGGCGCATGCCGGCGTAGGCGCCGGCCACCGCCGCCTTGAGCTGCAGCAGGTCCTGGCAGGTCTCGACCAGCAGCACGTCGGCGCCGCCCTCGAGCAGGCCGAAGGCCTGGTCGCCGTAGGTCTCGCGGAGCACGTCGTAGGTGGTGTGGCCGAGGGTCGGCAGCTTGGTGCCCGGTCCCATCGAGCCGACCACCCAGCGCGGCCGGCCGTCGGTGGCGAAGTCGTCGGCCACCTCCCGGGCGAGCCTGGCCGCCGCCTGGTTGAGCTCGACCACGCGCTCGGCGATGCCGTACTCGCCGAGCACGATCGAGGTGGCACCGAAGGAGTTGGTCTCGACCGCGTCGGCGCCGGCCTCGAAGTAGGCGGCGTGCACCCCCTTGACCACGTCTGGCCTGGTCGCACAGAGGATCTCGCTGCAGCCCTCGAGCTGGACGTAGTCGTCGAGGGACAGGTCGGCCGCCTGCAGCATGGTCCCCATGGCCCCGTCGAAGACCAGCACGCGCTCGCGCAGCGCAGCCAGGAAGTCGCGATTCATGAGCACGTAGGGTAGCTGATCACCTCGGCCGCTTCCCATCGGCATCTGCCCGAGTCGACTCGTGACCGGGCGGAGGCATGCCGGAGACCGATCGGGAACTGCGCTGATATGGTCCTGATCGATATCTGTGACAGGCTCAGCCGAGACTGGAGGGAGCCGCCCCGCTGGGGCGCCACACCGGGAATCCGGGGGCTCGAGGAGCGAAGCGGTGCCCCCGGGTGGATCAAGGGGGGTCCAGCTCGATGCGTCCCATCCGTCCGCTGCTCGCCGTCGTCGTCGTCAGCGTCGCGCTCGCGGGCTGCAGCCGAGGTGGCCCGGCCGGGGACGCCGCCAGCCCGGCAACCACCAGGGACACCCATGCGACCGGCACCAGCGTGGCCGGCGCGGCGGGCCCCACCGCCAAGCCCGGTCCGGAGGCGGCCGTCGCGACCGCGCGCGACTTCCTGCAGCGCGAGGTCGGCATGGGCGAGCTGGTCGCCGGCCGCTTCGAGGCCACCGGGGCCGACAGCGGCGAGGTCTCCTTCCGGCTCAGGTTCGGCGAGGGCGGCAGCCCCATGCCCGCCACCGCGCCGCGGACCGTCGTGCGGCTGCAGCGCTACCGGGACGGCTGGGCGGTGCTCGGCACCTCGAGCCGGAACATCCAGGTCAGCGCCCCTGTCCGCTTCGCGCGCATCAGCTCCCCCGTGGCCGTCGCCGGCAGGGCCAGCGCCTTCGAGGGTGCCGTGCAGGTGGTGGTGACCGAGGACCGCGCGGGCAAGGACCGTGCCCTCGGCCACGGCGTGGTCACCGGCAGCGGTACGGCCGAGCTGGGCCCGTTCAGCGGCCGCATCGGCTTCCACAAGCCGACCTCGGGTGCCGGCTGGCTGCTGTTCTACACCGAGAGCGAGGCCGACGGGGTCGGCATCCTGGAGGCGACGGCGGTGCGCATCCGCCTCCAGGTGGAGTGACCCTCCCGCCGCCGGAACGGGCCCCGAACCCGCGGGCCCCGCGACGGCGGCTCCTCCGGCCCCGGGCTTCCTCCGCCGAGCCCGGGGCCGCCCATTGGCGCGACCGAAGTACCCTTGGACCGTGACCGCGCCCGACCTGTCCAGCCGCCCCGACCGGGCGACCGAGCCGCCGGCGCCGAGCGGGCTGCCCGATCGGCGCGTGCTGCGCGACGAGGTTCTGCTGGTCCTGTTCCTCTCGCTCGCCGCCTCCGCCCTGTACGCGCTGGTCAACCTTCTCACCGCCCCGATCCGCGGGGTGGCGGCGCCGCTGTACTCGCGCGGCGCCCTCGCCTACCAGCTGCTCGACATCGGCACCTCGCTGGTGCCGGTGGCGCTGGTCGCCCACCTGCTGCGCCGCTCGCGCGAATCGCTCGCCAGCATCGGGCTCGACGCGCGCCGGCCCCTCGCCGACCTCGCCCTCGGCGCGGTCCTCGCCGTGGCCGTCGGCGTGGTTGGGGTCGCCGTCTACGCGGCCAGCGTGCAGCTCGGCGTGAACCGCTCGGTGGTGCCGGTGCCGCCCACCGGCTACTGGTGGACCGTGCCGGTGCTGCTGCTCGGCGCGCTCCGCAGCGGCCTGCTCGAAGAGGTGATCGTCTGCGGCTACCTGCTGCGCCGGCTCGACCAGCTCGGCTGGTCGCCGCGCTGGGCACTGGCCGCGAGCGCCCTGCTGCGCGGCAGCTACCACCTCTACCAGGGCCTCGGCGGCTTCGCCGGCAACCTCGCCCTCGGCGTCCTCTTCGGCCGCCTGTACCAGCGCACGGGCCGCACCACCGCCCTGGTGGTCGCCCACTTCCTGCTCGACGCCGGCGCCGGCCTCGGCTACCTGGCCCTGCGCGGCCACGTGCCCTGGCTGCCGATTCCCCGCTAGCGTCGCGCGCCGTTGGTGGGGCGATTGGTTGTGGCGAATCGCCCTGCGCCGGCGCTGGGCCTGCGTGATGGGGCGCAAGGGTTGCTGTCCGCCCTGGTGCTGTGGCTACAGTTCACCCATGAGGGCAGCGGTTCACACCAGCTACGGTCCGCCGGACGTGGTCCGGATCGCGGAGGTGGACAAGCCGACGGCCAAGGACAACGAGCTGCTGGTCAAGGTTCACGCGACGACGGTGAACCGGACCGACTGCGGCTTCCGGGCGGCCAAGCCCTTCTTCTCGCGGTTCTTCACCGGGCTCGTCAGGCCACGGGCGACGGTCCTCGGGTGTGAGTTCGCGGGCCAGGTCGAGGCGGTCGGCAGCGGCGTCAGGTCCTTCGAGGTCGGCGACCGGGTGTTCGGGTTCAGCGGGGACCGGTTCGGCGCGCACGCCGAGTACCTGACGATTCCCGAAGACGATGCGGTCGCGACCATGCCGGCGGACCTGAGCTACGAGGAGGCCGCTCCCAGCACCGAGGGTGCGCACTACGCCCTCACGGGCATCAGGGGGGCCAAGGTCCAGCGCGGGCAGGACGTCCTGGTCTATGGCGCGACCGGCGCCATCGGCTCGGCGGCGGTGCAGCTGTTGAAGAGCCTTGGCGCCAACGTGACCGCGGTCTGCGGCACCGAGCACGTGGAGCTGGTCAGGGGCTTGGGCGCCGACCGGGTGATCGACTACACCACCGAGGACTTCACCAAGGACGAGCAGGCCTACGACCTGGTCCACGACGCGGTCGGCAAGAGCTCGTTCGGCCGCTGCAGGCGGCTGCTGAAGCCGGGCGGGATCTACCTCTCGTCGGACCTCGGCCCCCTGTCCCAGAATCCGTTCTTGGTGCTGGTCACCCCGCTCTTCGGCGGCAAGAAGGTCATCTTTCCCCTGCCGAAGCGTGACCCGGAGATGATGAGCTACTTCAAGGGCCTGATCGAGTCCGGACAGTTCAAGCCGCTGATCGACCGGCGGTACCCGCTGGACCAGATCGTCGAGGCGTACCGGTACGTCGAGACGGGACAGAAGGTCGGCAACGTCGTGGTCAGCGTCCAGCCCTACTAGCTAGGTGATGACCATGAGCCGACGAATCCGGATGACGCCAGCAACCATCAACCCGACACCAAGACCCTTTAGACGTCGTTCCGCTCCTGCTGGCTGGTTAGCGACGATATGGCTTGCCGACGAGTCTCGATCGGCGTCGTCGATCAGTCAGGTGTCCAGATGGGCACTGACCGCGTCGGCGATGGTCGCGGCGTCGTCGGGGAAGCCGAACAGGATGCTGGAGCGGCGGCGGATCAGCCAGCGCAGCCCCAGGTACCAAAGGCCGGGCGCGGGGGCGGCGGCGTCCTGGTGCCGGGGTTGCCCGTCTCGGCGGGCGGCGCGTCCAGGCCGCGGCGGCGGATGATCTCGTCGATCATCGCCCTGGCCCGGGCGGCGAAGGCGTCCCCGGCGGCCACGTTGGCTCTGACGCTGTCGTCGAAGGCGACTCGGTCGCCGTCCACCCTGACCGGCCGCCCGGCCAGGGTCACGCCGGCCCGGGCCAGCGCCGGCAGGCTCAGGCCGCGCCCGGGGGCGAGGATCGGCATGGCGGCCCGCATGACCGACGGGTCGGGCAGGTCACGGGGCCGCTGGTCCATGAACCCGGCCTCGACCAGCCATTCGATGCTCTCGCGGCCGCGGTGCCGGAACGGCACGCGACCGACGGGGCTGGTCGCCAGCACCACCCGCCGGCCGCCAGCCCGCAGGTCCTCGGCGATCTGGCAGCCGGACTGGGCGCTGCCCACCACCAGCACCGCCCCGTCGGGGAGCTGGTCGGGACCGCGGTAGTCGGCGGTGTGGTAGTGGGCAACTCGGTCGGGGAAGGTGCCGGCAAGCGCAGGGACCTTCGGCAGGTTCTGGTCGCCGGTGGCCACCACGAGGGTGCGGGCCAGGAGGTCACCCCCGCCGGTCGACAGGACGAACCCGTCGCCGGCGGGTGCCAGCCGGGCCACCGGCACCCCTTCGCGCACCGGGCAGTCGGCGGCGAGCTTCTCCAGCCGCTGGACGACTTCCACCCCGGTGGCATAGCTGTCGCGTGCCTGCTCGCCGAGCAACTGGTTCATCCAACCCGGCGTGTTGAGCCGGAAGGACTCCCACCGCTGGGTGCGCCAGCTCTCACCGACCCGACCCCGCTCCAGGACCACGTGCTCGACCCCGCGGGCGCTGAGGGCGGCGCTGGTGGCCAGCCCGGCCGGTCCAGCGCCCACCACCGCACAGTCGATCAGCATCTCGCACTCCCGCTCATCGCGGCTGCCTCCTCGTCGGACCAGCTCAGCGCAGCGCCTGGGCCGCCCTGGCGATCAGCAGCAACCTGAGCGCAACCTCGACGATCGGGGTCACCAGCGCCGGGCCGGCATCGGTGATCGATGGAAGTGACCGCCACCCAGCGCGCACCATCCCCCGCGCCATACCCTCCACCACCCAGAGCAGGCGCTTTCCGGTGGCTGGCGAGCGTTGCATCAGCGGTCACCGAGCGCGACCTGTAGCGCCGCCCGGAACGCCTCCGGCTGCTCGACCGAGAAGTGGCCGGCGTCCTCGATGACGTGCAGGGGCCAACCGTAGCGGGTGCTGGCCGCCGCGGCGATCCGCAGCCGCATCACCCGGTCGTGCCGCCCCCAGATCAGGGAGGTGGGCACGGTGATCCGCGCCAGCTCCTGGGGCGGGATCCGCTTGGTCCCGAGCTCGCGCAGCAGCCGGCGGTTGGCGGCCCGCACGCTCGGCGTACGGGCAAGGTCCAGCAGGTACGCCTGGGACGCCTCCCAGCGCTCACCCAGCAGTGCCCGCACCCGGGCGGGGTCCACCGCGATCTGCCGGAGGAACCCGCGCTGGGTGCGCTCGTTCGGGCGGGCGACGAACCGGATCAGGGCGAGCACGACGCCCGGCGCGGGCCGGAACCGGGCGAGGCTGCCGGCCCCGACCAGCACCAGCCGCGACAGCCGGTCCGGGTGGGCGATGGCGAAGCGGGCGGCGATGGAGGCGCCGAGCGAGGCCCCCACCAGCGCCGGCGGCGCCGGGCAGGTGCGCTGGACCAGCGCATCGAGCCAGGCGAGCGCGCGCGCGGCGTCCGGCGGGCCGTCGGGCACCTCCGAGGCGCCCAGGCCGGGCAGGTCGGGCGCGAGCACCCGATGGGTCGTCACCAGATCGGCGATGACCGGCAGCCACATGCCCGACCAGCCGCCCTGGCCGTGCAGCAGCACCACCGGCGGGCCGTCGCCGCCCTCCAGCACCGCGGTCGACACCCCGGCCAGGTCCAATCGTCGCTCCGTGACCGGCGCACCGGCCAGCAGCCGACGCCGAGCGTCGTCACCGGTCGCGCGACGGCTGCCGTCCTCCACGATCCGTTGCCTGCTCATGGCCCGATCCCTCCTCTGGGAGCCTGGTGCGTCTTCGCTCGTGATCGTCGGCGACTTCACGGCGCCCGCCTAGGACAGTTTATGAACCGCCTACAGGCACTTCGCGTGCTCAGGTTCACGATTGGAACTGGACGGCGTCCCGGCGGCCAGGGAGACTGCGTGCATGCGCACCTACGGCCAGTTCTGCCCGATCGCGCGCGGGTCGGAGATCCTCGCCGAGCGCTGGACGCCGATCATCCTGCGCAACATCCTGCAGGGCTGCCGCACCTTCAACCAGATCGCGGCTGGTGCCCCCGGCCTCTCGCGGGCGCTGCTGACCCGGCGGCTGCGTGAGCTGGAGCACGTCGGGGTGATCCAGATCCGTCCCAAGCCCGACGGGCACGGGTCGCTGTACGAGCCGACCGCCGCAGGGCAGGACCTGTCGGGGGTGCTGCTGGCCCTAGGGTTCTGGGCGGAGCGGTGGACCGAGCTCACCACCAAGCACACCGACCCCGAGATGGTCCTGTGGTCGTGGTGCCAGGAGTTCCTGCGTCGCGACCTGCTGCCCGACCGGCGGGTGGTGGTCCGCTTCGACTTCTCGTTTGGTGGCCGCAAGTCCAGGGGCTGGCTGCTGATCGAGGGGCGCGAGGGCGAGCTGTGCCGCGTGGATCCCGGCTTCGGTGACGACCTGGTGGTAACGATCACCGACCCCCTTGCCTTCACGCACTGGCACATGGGACGGGTGGCATGGGCGGCGGCGCTGCGGACCGGCGGCATCCAGGTGAGCGGCCCCCGAGCCCTGAGCCGGGCGTTGCCAACCTGGAACGCCGGGCCGGAGACGAACGCCGGCAGGCGCGCGAAGCTCGAGCGGACACCCGTGGGCATGCCGGCGTCCCCGCTGTGAGCCTCACCAGACGCCAAGCCCTCACCGCGCCCAACGGAGGCCCGAGCCGACACCACGGACCATGCCATTAGCCCTTCTTGCGACGCTTGGCGCCTGGGTGGCAGCGGACAACCTCGCCACGTGCATCTGTGGCCGCGACAATGTCACTCCGTTAGAGGCAGTTGAAGCCGACGATCGCGCAGGCTACCAGCACGAACGCAAACCACCGCTCCGAGTCCCGGTCCCACCGCACCCCAAGCCGCCGCCAGCAGCTCAACCATGACAGCGACCGCTCGACCCGCCAACGATGCCGACCCAGCCTGGCCGATGACTCGATCCCACGGCGGGCGATCCGTGCGGTGATCCCACGCCGTCGCAGATAGGCACGATTCGCGGCGCTGTCGTAGCTCTTGTCGGCATAGACCTTGCCTGGCCGGCGCCGCCGCCGACCCGACCGGCCTCGGCGCCAGCAAGTCGTCGGCGACCCACAGCCAAGCTCCCGGGCGGGTAGCAGCCGCCACGGGGTCGAAGTGCGGGCCATGTACACGATCGCGGCGAAGCAGTTGCGATCGGGGACAGCGCGGCGCCGGCCACCGTACGGCGGACGAGGTGGGACCGGCAGCAACGGTTCAACGATCGCCCACAGCTCAGCGGGCACAAGGTCGTCAACAAGGGTCGTCATAGCTCGGGATCCTGTCAGACTCTCCCCAAAGGAGCGAAACGACCTCTTAGGACCGGTAGCCGCCCTGCACGCGGATGGCCAGGCGGCGGGCGCACTCCTGGATCGAGCCGGCGAACGACGGGTACACCTGGAACGCCTGGGTGAGCTGGCTGGCCGCGAGCCGGTTCATGATCGCCACCGAGATCGGCGCGATCAGGTCGGAGGCGTAGCCGGCCACCACCGCGCCGCCCACGATCGTGCCGGAGCCCGGCCGGGCGAGCAGCTTGACGAAGCCGTCGTGCAGGCCGGCCATCTTCGCCCGCGAGTTGCCCGACAGCGGCAGGGTCTCCACCTCGACCTCGATCTGTGCCTGGGCGGCGCGCTGCTCGGACAGGCCGACGG
>WNFZ01014543.1_pt1 | contig 19160 bp, 23 predicted proteins | sample 5400081 | NCBI WGS metagenome assembly WNFZ01 (sample SAMN13153365, study PRJNA577476) | soil metagenome | isolation source: 80 cm soil or saprolite under grassland replicate 1 | place: USA:California | collected 2016-06-15
CCCAGATGGACTTGCCGCTCCAACACCGCGCCATATGGATACCCAATGGCCGGGTGTAGCAGTTTCACCTTCAGGCCGGGGTTACATGTCGGCTTACGCGGCTGATACGGTCTCGCCCTGGCAGATTTGCGCCAGTGCTCCGCCTCCTCCACAAGGTCGAATCGAATGCGATGCGCTAGGTAATTACATTCACAACGCTCGCCTGAATTACTATGTAACGAACATTGGCTCAGGTGCAGTGCAGATGGCCAGCACGCACCCGATCAACACCCGCAACGGATTCGGCGGCGGCTTTATCGGTGATTACACAAGTGTAGCTGTCGGTTCCGATAACATGTACCACGCTTTGTGGACAGATACCAACAACAAACAGACGGTCGTCTGGTTCTACGGCTTAGAGTTTGTACCGACGGTCATCAACCAGGAAGATGTAGTCACTGCTTCCGGCACGATACCGTAACCTAAGAGTTTGATTGTAAGTTTATTGTCAGGGTCAAGTGAATACTTGATCCTGATTTTCTATTTAACCTCTCCATCTAGTAAAATTACTGCATGCCAAAAACAACCGAACTTCCAATCGCAGCGTTTACAAATAAAAAGAAATGGGCAGATTGGCTCGCCAGGGAACATAATAAATCCGCGGGGGTATGGCTGCAGATTGCGAAAAAGGATTCGGGGAACCCATCTGTCAGTTATGAAGAAGCATTGGAAGTTGCTTTGTGTTATGGCTGGATCGACGGGCAAAAGAAAGGATTCGACGATCAATACTGGCTGCAGAAATTCACACCGCGCGGACCGAAAAGTATCTGGTCCAAGATCAACACCGAAAAAGTGGAACGACTGATCGCCAACGGCGAAATGAAATCGGCGGGACTAAAAGCGATTGAACTTGCCAAACAAGATGGTCGCTGGGAGGCAGCGTATGCTTCGCAGAAGAATATTTCTGTCCCGGAGGATTTTCAAGCAGCGCTGGATGAGAATAAGAAAGCCAAAACGTTCTTTGCAAGGCTAAACAGCGTGAATCGATATGCTATCTTATTCAGAATTCACAATGCCAAAAAACCTGAAACGCGGGCGAGAAAAATTCAGCAGTTTGTGGAAATGCTCGAGCGCGAAGAGAAAATCCACTAACGCTTGTCTCACGCATGTTCTTCATGCGTAATTAAACTTTTCGAATGCTTTTGTCCCCTCCGTTCCACTCGGGGACTGCCGCTGCTTTGCGCGGCGTGCGCGATAGGTTGAAATTCAAATCTTAAGTTTAGATAATTATTTGCGATTGGTGCCGATCACGGGGGATATGAATTGAAGGAAGCACTCAAACCTGAATTGAAAACACTCGGATTTGAAGTCAGCGACATGGGAACGAACAGTAAAGAGGCGGTCGATTACCCGGATTTTGCTCATGCGGTCGCCCACGCCGTCAGCACCGGGAACGCCTGGCGCGGCATCATGATCGACGGCGCGGGGATCGGCAGTTGCATCGTCGCGAATAAAGTCCCTGGCGTGCGAGCAGGGATGGCATATGATTACTCATCCGCGGTGAACAGCCGCGAACATAACGATACGAATGTTTTGACGTTGGGCGCGGGTTTGATTGGTGTGAACCTCGCCAAACAAATTGTCAAAACCTGGCTGACCACCGAATTTGGCGGCGGACGTCACCAGTCGCGCCTGGATAAGATAAAATCGGTGGAGAAAAAGTATTTGAATAATAAATATCCCGATGGTTGAGTAGCCCCATGTTTGTTGGGCGTATCGAAACCATCGAGTTTGAAGCAAATCATACACAACTTGGAAAATGGTGGTTTCGATATGGGCTCTCGGCTATCGCCTCGACCTATTCAACCACCGGCGCTTTTAGGAAACAATGAAACCTGACAAAAAACTGGTCGAACAACTCGTAGAGATCATCACGCACGAAGTCCTGACTGCCATGGCAGAAGAGGAAGCGCGTGCCGCAACGCCTGACGGATTCCAATGTAAGTTTGATTGCGCGGACCAACTTTGTGTTCGATTGTGTACAGATCGCATGGGGAATGTCGTCGACGCGGGAGCAGAGAGACTATCGTCTACCTTGGGTGTGATTCCGCAGGATATCAATCTGGCAAAGATGATCGATCATACTTTGTTGAAGCCAGATGCAACACAACAGGAAATTGCGCAACTCTGTTTTGAAGCGCGAAAATATGGATTTGCTTCGGTATGTGTAAATCCAACCTGGGTGAATTTGTGTGCACAGTTGCTGCAGGGTTCACAGGTGAAGGTTTGCACAGTGATCGGTTTTCCGCTGGGCGCTACATCGTCTGAATCGAAAGCATTCGAAACCGAAACCGCGATCCGACAGGGCGCAACTGAAATCGATATGGTCATCAATATCGGTGCATTGAAAGCACGCGATCTTGAAACCGTTGCCAGGGACATTCGCGGTGTGGTCAATGCGGCGCATGCGCGCAATATTATTGTCAAAGTAATTATTGAAACCACATTGTTAACCGATGAAGAGAAAACGATTGCTTGTTTAATTTCAAAAGAAGCAGGCGCAGATTTTGTAAAAACGTCCACAGGATTCGCCGGTGGAGGAGCAACTGTCCAGGATGTGGAACTGATGCGCAAGACGGTTGGTCCGCAAATGGGAGTCAAAGCCTCGGGTGGCGTCCGCACATTTGAGGACGCGGCAAGCATGATCAAAGCAGGCGCGACTCGCATTGGCGCCAGCGCGGGGGTGAAGATCCTCCAGGGTCCAAGCGGAGGGGTGTCGGCTGCGAAAGATGCGGGCTCTTCGTCCAAGAGTTATTAGGAAATAAACCTTGCGAAGGTTTTAAAACCTTCGCAAGGTTAGGAGATTTACATGTTGATAGCAAAAGTGATCGGCACGACCGTATCCACAATCAAGGATGAAAAATTGCAGGGGCGCAAATTGCTGATTCTGCGTCAAACGGATGAGACCGGCGCGCCTTCTGGCAAACCCTATGTTGCGGTCGATACTGTCGATGCGGGCATTGGCGATCTTGTCCTTACGGCGGCGGGTTCGTCGGCGCGTCAAACGAATATCACCAAAGACACGCCGGTCGACGCGGTCATTATGTCGATTATTGATTCACTCGAAGTAGATGGCAAGACTGTTTTTAGAAAGTCGTAGGATTTTTAAAAACACACTCATATTCTCTTCTTGAACCCTTTGTGTACTTTGTGTCCTTCGTAGTAAAGATTTTTTGAATCGGAAAGGAATGAAGATGGCTGTAGATCCTTCAATGATTGCTCTTGGTATGGTGGAAACAAAAGGTTTGATCGGCGCGATAGAAGCTGCCGACGCGATGGTCAAAGCTGCGAATGTGGTACTGATCGGTTCGGAATACGTTGGCGGTGGCTATGTCACTGTAATGGTACGCGGTGATGTCGGCGCGGTCAAAGCTGCCACCGATGCTGGCGCGGCTGCGGCGAAACGTGTGGGTGAACTTGCTTCGGTGCATGTCATCCCGCGCCCGCATACAGATGTGGAAATGATCCTGCCGCAATCGAACAAGGGCAGTTTTGGCGGTCGATCAAAATAAAAAATTTGCCACAGAGTCACACAGAGCACTGACACTTTTAAAATCTCTGCGACTCTGCGGTTCAGTGGCAAAGCAAAGGTCTAAATGCCGAAACAGTTTTACACGGAAAGAGATATCGAGGACCTGTTCAATAGTGGAGCTAGGTCACTTGAGGTCACGGACGATGTGGTGTTGACCGAATTGGCTTATGAAAAAGCCAAACGCCTGGGATTCCGACTCATCACGGATCGCGCCGATACTCCTCCTGCTGCACCAATTCGTCCTTATATTGCAAATGGAAATCCTGCGGCTCCGGCAAAGCTGAAAGAGGCTCCCGTTGCTTCGACCATACCTCAGCCCATGCAGTCTCAGCCGAAAATACTTCCCGTTGAGCAACGGATTCGTTCTGCAGTCATCGCCAAACTAGGCAACCAGGTGGACGCGAAACTCCTGGATAACATCATTCATCGTGTCGTCAAAGGTATAGGATTGAAATAATGTTATTCGGCAGAGTGAGAGGCAGGGTTCGTTCGCGTGAAGCTGCGCTTGCGATGCGAGATGAAAAATTTGTGCCGATCGATCTTGCCCTGGTTGGTATTGTGGACGAATTAGAAGTCAAGCCGGATGGCACGTTTGATTACACCTTACGCGCTGGGCATAATCAGTTTACATAATTCTGTCGCGCTGAGCGGAGGGCTGAGCGCTAGTTGCGAAGTCCGCAGTCGAAGCGTCTCTGCCTATATCGAAACCGCAGGGAATGAAAGAAATACTTGTAACTAAAATATTTTACATGCGTGGTGGTTTCGATACGGGCGAAAAGTCATTCGCCCTACTCAACCACCGGAGCAAATTGAAATAATATGATCTTAGGCAAAGTCGTTGGGACAATTGTTACCACCATCAGTCACCCGCATTATAAGAACCGCAGACTGCTGGTTGTCCAGCCGTTGGTGATGGATGGAGATACACCCGAACCCAACGAAGACTTTATCGCCTTGGATAACACACAGGCAGGAATTGGCGACACTGTCTTAGTGAATCGCGAAGGCAACGGGGCGCGTCAGGCGTTGGAAATACCTGATGGCGCGGTGATTTCTGTAATTGTGGGCATTGTCGATTCGGTGTATGTGGAAGAATAAGATATTCTTTGCTTGAAACGATAAAATCATCAATGTAGGTCACGCTTCAAGCGTGACCTACGACTTTATATTCTATAATTGGTTTAAGGAGCGACAATATGAAACAATTTCGAAACCCGCCAGATGTTCATCAACCAGTTGGTTCTTATTCCCATCAAATCGAAGTCAGCAACGAGCGAATGTTAATTATTTCAGGCCAAGTTGGCATGGGACAGGATGGCGTTATTCCAACGGATCCATATGAACAATTGGATCTCGCTTTTGATAATATCTTCCGTAATTTACTCGCCGCGAACATGGATGTGAAAGATCTTATCAAGATTACCTACTATCTAGTCGGTGAATGGGACACAGCCAAGCGACGCGAGCTAGTGCTCTCCAAACTCCAGGGACATCAGCCCTGTAGCACATTGTTATATGTCGCCGCGCTCGCCAGCCCACAGTTCCGAGTGGAGATTGAAGCGTGGGCATCGCGTGCGGAATAGTCAAACCTTGCGAAGGCTTACAACCTTCGCAAGGTTCTAAGGAGATTTTATGAAAACAGGCGTTGTTGGAAGCGGATTTGTCGGTTCGACCGCCGCGTATGCATTGGTGATGAGAGGAGTGGGGCGAAGAGTTGTGCTCGTGGATCAGAACCACGCCCGCGCTGTCGCCGAAGCAGATGACATTTTGCACGCAGTTCCCTTTGCCCATCCCCTGGAAGTGAGTGTAGGAGATTATTCGGACTTGGTTGGATGTAATGTAGTCGTTGTTTCTGCTGGAGTGGGGCAAAAGCCTGGTGAAACGCGCCTACAACTGTTGGAACGAAATGCCCAGGTGTTCAAACAAGTGATTCCAAATATCCTGAAATATGCTCCACAGGCTATTCTGTTAATTGCGACGAATCCTGTCGATGTAATGACTCATATAGCCGCGCATTATGCGGCTGAGATTGGCGTTCCTTCCAGCCGCGTGATCGGCTCTGGGACAACGCTGGATACAGCACGATTGCGCGCTTTGATCGGGCGACAGCTAAAGGTAGATTCCCAGCATATCCACGCCTATGTATTGGGTGAACATGGTGATTCGGAAGTGTTGACCTGGTCACTTGTATCCGTGGGCGGTATTCCGCTCGAAGAGTTTTGTACTGGACGGGAAGCGTCCATCTGTGAGGATGATTATGCGGCAATTGACGAACAAGTGCGCCGCGCCGCATACCGCATCATTGAGGGTAAGGGAGCTACATACTATGGCATCGGTAGCGCCATCGCTCGTATTGTAGAAGTGATTCTGCAAGATGAACGATCGCTGCTCACGGTTTGTACGCCAATGAAAGATGTTGTAGGAATCAAAGATGTGACCGTTTCACTTCCAAATTTAGTTGGCGGCGAAGGAATTATTCAAACATTCTTTCCCCAGCTGAATGAAACAGAGTTAGCTGCTTTGCGCGCCAGCGCCCAGGTGGTTCGTTCTGTGATTGCAGAACTCAAGTTGTAATGCTGCAAAGTAAAAACATGATTAAGCCCAAACTTAAGGATTCTGCCACTGATTACACGGAAACTCACGGATTTTTGAATTAATCTGTCAGAACAGTGTCCTGAAGGCTAAAAAATTAGCCGACCCTCTGCATTGGGTCGGCTAATTTCGTGTAAATCTGTGAAACTTGTGCTGAGCCTGTCGAAGTATCCGTGGCTAAAATGCTGAAAAATTAAATTCGGGGTGCTTCACGTCTCGTTACAGCTTCGTATGGAGGGCGGGAGGCTGTCCCTCTCACCTTTATATTAATGCCACAAACTCTTCGCGGGTTAGCGTTTCTTGTTGCAATAAGCACTGTGTAACTCGTTCCATTGCCTCACGCCTTTCGATGATGATGCGTTTGGCTTCGGCATAACACTCGTCAAGAATTTGACTGATGGCTTGATCCATCGCTTCGAATGTTTTCTGTCCGGCACGGGGAGCGGCAAGAGCTTCCACACCTTCGGCACGATTGAACACGCGCAGTCCAGTCACACTCATTCCCAGGCGCATGACCATTTCTTCCGCAAGCTGTGTAGCAACTTTGAGGTCATTGGATGCGCCGCTGGTGATATCGTCGCAAAAGATTTCCTCGGCGACGCGTCCGCCCATCAAGCCGGTGATTTGTGCCAGCAATTGATTGCGCGACATCAATAAGCTATCCTGTTCAGGCAGTGACATTGTGAAGCCGCCCATTTGTCCGCGTGGGATGATCGTGATCTTGTAGACTGGATCGGAATGCTCGGTGCAGTGCATAACAACTGCATGACCGGCTTCATGGTAAGCAATCGTCCGACGTTCGCGCACACTCATCACACGGTTCTTCTGCTGAACACTACCAATTAAGTTCTTTTCAACAGCTTCCTGAAAATCCTGGACAGAGATCTCTTGATGTCCGTTGCGGACTGCCAGGATCGCGGCTTCATTGACGACACTAGCAAGGTCGGCTCCGACCAAGCCGGGCGTCGATTTCGCAACGTCCATGAGATTTACATCCCCTGTGAAACCATCCATTTCGACGAGCAATTGATTGAGCGTCTGGTCGGCTTCCATATCGCCGCCGCCACTACTGGAATTGCGCTTGCGTCCAGCCGCGTCAATTTCGTCGATGAAGATAATGCAGGGTGCTTTTGAGCGCGCCTTCTTGAACAAGGAGCGCACACGGCTCGCGCCAACACCAACGAACATTTCCACAAACTCAGAACCAGCCGTGCTAAAGAAGGGAACGCCCGCTTCCCCGGCAATGGCTTTGGCAAGCAGAGTTTTACCTGTACCGGGGTCTCCAACCAATAAAACACCGCGCGGCATGCGTGCCCCCATTTGTAGATACTGACCGTTATCCTTTAGGAAGCTTACAATATCGATAAGCTCTTCACGGGTTTCGTCAATTCCCGCAACATCCTTGAACTTCACATTGGGTATATCCCCTTCGACGTATTTCTTTTTGTTGGCAATGGCGCCACCGGTGATACGAGTGATGCCATAGCCGATCAAGCCCAGCATAGCAAGACTCATGAAGATATCCGCGCCTTTGCCACCAGTAAAGGCATCGGGTTCAACAATTTCATATCGCAGCTTGGCTAAGTCTGTTTCAGAAACACCGAGATCGCGCATCTGCTCGAGGAAGGGTGCGGTAGTGTCGCGTAAAGTGGTGTGCTGCGTCCCGTCTTTAAAATAAATAGTAAGAGTCCCGTTATACCGTGAATCCTCAATGCGCTGAACGCGGCCTGCGGAAATCGCGGAGGCAACCTCACTCAGGGGAATAGGTTGCTGTTGGGTCTTGGAACGCATGAGGAACGCGCTGGCGATGAGCATGCCTAACAGTAAAATCGCCAGGCTTAGTTTTCCATATTTATGCTTTTTGAAGAAATCCAGTATCTGTGTAACTGATTGTTTCATGTTTGCCTCATTAAATCCGGTATTCGATGGTTTAAATTCGCCCCATGTTACACCTTTAATTGGAGAATGTTGCTATCATTTTCATTATTTTGATTTACAGATTTATCAACTTGATTTGTAGTGCCTGCACTGGCTGCCGCTGAAAGTAGAAGCATATCCAATTCGTATGTGAACAGGATTAGATAAAGTTGAGAGCACAATTAATAACTTTGCCCGCGCAAAAACGTCCCAAGAGGTCTTCAGAATATTGCGTTTGACAATCTATTAGAGCACCGATTTAAGGTAGAAATAGATCCGTTCGCCGCTAAAGAGCTGTCGATCGGGATCCCAGGGGAAGAGGATGGTCACAAAGAATTCCACGTGTTGACCTGACGGAGGAGGCATATCCAGCCACTGCGATTCATATGTGCCCGTGGTATACGCCTCTTCGAAAACCCCCTGCGGACCGATCACAATGTTTTGTAGATCAAAGTGGACATCTGGAAATGCTGTCAGCAAATGCTGGTAAAACTGTGTTGCACCTGCTTTGCCATGCCAATCGACGCCCTTGTTGATGATCGTGTAAACGCAATCCTCTGTTAATGTTGCCATCAAGCCGGGAATATCATGAGAATCTTCTGCGATGGAATGAGCGATCCATAATTGCCGGATGGACCGATATTCGTTCCCGTCGATCCTCCTGCGCAGGAGCGGAATGACCTCAGAGCGTAGGTTTGGGTTCATAGGATTTCCTTTCTCCGCGATAAATTAGGAATATAAACCTTAGCAAGGCAATTCAACGCCATCAGGTGTCGGCTTTGCTGGAATCGGAGACATCGTGTGATACGAGAATATCGATGTTATTTAGGAAAACATCCACGACTTTTGGATCGAAATACAAACCGCTGTTCTCGCGGATGTAACGAATCGCTTCTTCATGGGACCATGCTTCACGATAAGGTCTTCCGCTTGTCAGCCCATCCCAGACATCCACTGCGGTAAAAATGCGCGAGGTTAAGGGAATTTCTTCGCCCTTCAATCCGCGCGGATACCCAGTGCCATCCCATTTTTCGTGATGACAGTATGGAATATCTATAGCTTCACGAAGATAAGGAATGGGTGCAAGCCAGTTATAGGCGAACTGCGGATGCATTTGCATGACTTTCCATTCTTCGTCGGTAAGGGGACCAGGTTTGAGCAAAATATTATCCGGGACACCCAGCTTGCCAATATCATGGAGCAATCCGCCGCGCCGTACATGAACAAGTTCTTCCTCATCAATGCCCATGATGCGTGCAAGTTCCAAAGCCATGCTGGTCACCCGGCGAGTATGACCTTCCGTCTCGTGGTCTCGCAGATCTAACGCATGTGACCACCCTTCAATGGTCGCGTCATAGGATTGTTCCAATTCAGTGTTGCTTCTTTGCAGGTTTTCGAATAGCATTGCATTATCGATCGCAATTGCTGTTTGCCCGCCGAGTGTCTCTAAAAAATCAACCCACTCCGGATAAGGCTGCAACGCTGTCCGATGGAAAACTTCCAGCACACCTTGTACTTTTCCCCGGGCGATTAATGGGACCGCGTAATAGCTGATGAAACCCTCACCAGAAAATAACTCTGCCACCGCTGGATTGGGTTGCTCACTCAAATCATCAATGCGGACTGTCTGGCGCTCTGTTACCGCTCGTCCGGCATACCCTTTGCTGATGGTTATCCTTGCGTTCTTAATATTTGGATTGTAGAACCCTCGCGTTGTCCGGTATTCAAGCGCCTGACCAGCCACATCCAAAATCAGAATGCTTGCCGCATCGACCTGCAATTGTGCGATGACTTGCGTGAGAACAACATCCAACGTGAAACGCAAATCAAAGCTGGATGTAATTGCCAGGTCAATCGTCCGCAGCGCAGTGAGGCGCGCGATCTGCTGGCGAATCTGAATCTCGGATAGTTTTCGTTCTGAAATATCCTGCGCTGTTCCAACAAAGCGCGTCGCAGCTCCATTTTCATCCAAGACAACTGCACCTCTACAATGGATATAGCGTAATTCACCGTTGGAACGAAAGATGCGAAAATCCAATTCTTTATTCTGCCGGCCGGCTTTGATCTCATCCATCCATTTGGTGGCGCTGGGACGATCTGCAGAGTAGATAAGATTCAAGAACCCCCGGCTGGTATGCTCAAATTCATGCGGCGAAATATCGAGGAGATGATACATCTCATCGGAGAATTGCAGACCGTCATTACGGATGTCGAGACTCCAACTGCCGATATGTCCGATGCTCTGCGCCTCCGATAAAAGCCGTTCCTTTTCTCGCAGCGTTTCTTCGGCTTTTCGACGCTCGTGCCGGACCTTTGCTTCGCGTATTTCCCGTTCCAGTGCGGGCGCCAGACGCGCATATTTCCCCTTGATGATGAAGTCATGTGCTCCCGCTTTTAACGCACTGACGGCGCTTTCCTCGCCAATCGTGCCGCTGATGATAATAAAGGGTAGATCAAGACCGCTGTCCTTCAAGATTTCTAAAGCACGGGGAGCATCCAGATGTGGCAGGGAATAATCGCATAAAACAACGTCCCATGCTTTGTTCGCAAGAGAGTTCCGTAAGGCTGTCTCGGTCTCGACGCGTTCATATTGCACTTCATATCCGAAGCGGCGAATTTCACGGAGTAATAATTCCGCGTCGTTTTCCGAATCTTCGATCAGAAGAACTCTTAACGTTTGTTTCGCTTCCATTCTAAAAGGGGGGAGGCTCGTTTAAGACAAGCCAATAGAGACCTAAATGCCCAATCGCATCCACAAATTGGTTGAAATCTACCGGTTTGCGGACGTAGGAATTCGCTCCACTGGTATATGCACTCACGCGGTCCTGATCTTCCTTGGAAGAGGTGAGGATCACGACCGGCAGCATACGCGTGCGGTTTTCAGCACGGATACGGCGAAGGACTTCCAGGCCGTCCACTTTGGGAAGTTTCAAATCCAGCAATATTACCTGCGGCAGATCGAACGGATCGCGGTCTGCGAACGCGCCGGTGCAAAATAAATAATCCAATGCTTCGGCGCCATCACGCGCAACATCGATTTGATTTACGACTTTGCTCTTGTTCAATGCCCGTATGGTCAGGGCTTCATCATCAGCGTTATCCTCGACGAGAAGGATCTTCTTTTGACTCATAATCAATACCTCCTTCCAATTACATGACGAAATTAAACTTGAGAAGATTCAAAACTCATAGCTTTTGTAAATTTTTTCTTCTATAAAGTGAAATAAAAGGCTGCACCTTGATTCACCTCGCCTTCCGCCCACACGCGTCCGCCATGTCTATTAACGATACGCTGAACAATGGCTAGCCCGATGCCAATGCCGGGAAATTCAGAGTTGGTATGCAGGCGCTGGAAAGCGCCAAACAATTTGTTGACATATGTCATATCGAACCCTGCGCCATTATCACGGACAAAGTACGCGCGTCCATCGGCGGGATCATCCTTGACTCCGAATTCAATGTGGGCAAATTCCTGCTTGGACGTGAATTTCCAGGCATTATTGAGCAGGTTCTCCAATACTACCTTCATCAAGCGCGGATCAACATTGGCAGTTATATTTGGCGTGATGGAAAACTCAACAATCCGCTCTGGGTCGGTCTCTTGAAGGGCACGGACAATATTTTGGGCAATCGTGCTGAGATTTGTAGGCTCCGGGTTGAGCGGTGCACGCGTCACGCGCGAGAGATTGAGCAGGTCGTCGATCAGTTGTGCCATGCGCTGGGCAGCAGTGCGGATGCGCATCAGGTAGTTACGACCTTCATCGTTCAACTGATCTCCAAAATCTTCCAAGACTGCCAGGCTGAATCCGTCAATCGTGCGGAGAGGCGCACGCAGATCATGAGAGACCGAATAACTAAAGGCTTCGAGTTCTTTATTCATTGCTTCGAGTTGAAGGGCGCGCTCTTCCAAATCCCGGTTCAGTCGTTTGATCTGCTCTTCGGCAAGCTTGCGTTCTGTCACATCCCGAATGGCAGCTGTGACCAATGTTCCGGCCTCCGTTTGCAGCGGGCTCAAACTGATCTCCACGGGGAACTCCGTGCCATCCCGGCGCAGGCCATATAATTCAAGTCCAGTCCCCATCGGGCGGACACGCGGTTCATGAAAATATCCCGTCCGATGGGATGGGTGAATGTTTTGAAAGCGCACCGGTATAATTTTTTCCACAGATTGACCAATGATTTCATTGCGCGGATATCCAAATATCTCTTCAAATTGTGAATTCACCAGCGTGATTTCGCCCTGATTATTGACCACGACCATTGCATCAGGAGCGGATTCCAGCAGGCCACGAAATTTTTCATCTGCCCGTTCACGCTGCGCAGCATCCTGAATTGTCTTTTGAATTGTCTTTTCCTGGTTTTGAATTAATTGCTGTTTTGTATCCAGATAGCTCTCACCAATGATGCTCATGGTGATCTCGATCAATGTATCTGCGCCCGCCATGGCAGCCAGCAGACGCTCCGGTGTATCCCGAAATTCATCCAGGAGATAAGGACGAACGAGTTTGCGGAATGCAGAAACAAGCTCAAACCAGGCCTGGAAGCTCAGACCCGCCTGGGCATATTGTTTTCCCTGTTCCCAAAGGCTTTCCAAATAGGGTTCCCATTCGCCGCGGTAAATGGCTCGTCGTTGCCTTTCGATATTTGCCTGTTGCTGTTCGGGTGCTGGTTGCAGGGCAGAATTTTGAAGAAGAAATGGAAACTCCGGAAGCTTACTCGCCAATCGTACTAACTCGGCGCTGACCTCCTGTCGATGCGCCTCATAAACCTGCCAATATTCCCGCAACCCCTTGCTTTCTTCATTGGTCAGATTGGGTACAACGATTTTCGGTGAGGGAGTATATGTATCCATCAGATGTTCCTTTTCCTATATCGTTTTCAGGCGCGCAATCATCGTGCTATACAACAGAGCTTGACATTTTATTGTTTCCCCAATTGCAGTAGAACAATAAATAATTTCTTGGCTTCCGCATGTGCAATCCAAGACCAGATTTTCATGCTCACATCTTAATTCGCCAGCACATGAGTTCCCCGCAATTGATTATTCAAACGATAAAACACGATAGAAGTTATCTAATTTTACCAAATATAAGCCTCTTGTTTCCAAAAATCAACATTCTATTTATAGTTGTTTTGTTCTGTGTAATAACTTGTTGTGACTTGAAGCGTTTTAACCATGTGGAGGCATGTTTCATTTATGAAGCTTTATATCGGCTGCCCGATCTGGTCATTCAAACGCTGGGTGGGGAACTTCTACCCGGAAGACACCAAGTCGAAGGATTTTTTGCGCGAGTACGCCCGGCGCGTCACAACCATCGAGGGGAATACTACTTTTTATGCGGTTCCGGCGCCTGGGACGGTGGAGAACTGGGTAGCTGAAACGCCATCGACTTTTCGTTTTTGTCCCAAGGTTCCAAAAGCGATCAGCCACGAAGGAACATTGGTGGATAATTGGAAGTTCGCAACCTCGATTGGTTCGATTTGCCATATGACGAAGAACTGAATCTACTGCTGGCGGAATTCAACATGGCGCGCGTCACCATTGATACGCGTCCAATTCGCGATCTGGCTGGGGATAAGATTTTGGAGGGGACAACCTATGGAAGTTTGGTCGGCGCGCGGGAACGAAAGCCAGATGTCCCTGTGAACCCCACTCGCACGACGGATTTTGTTTTCATCCGTTATATCGGTCATCCCGACCTTGCGTTCAATAATCCATTCTTAGGTGAATGGGAAAAATACTTATCAACCCAACTGAATGAAGGCGCGGATGCATATGTGTTCTGTCATTCCCCCGAAAACGTGACTGCCCCGCAGATCGCGCGCGAGTTGTATCATCGCGTTGCTCAAGAGATTACATTGCCGCCTTTGCCATGGGATGAAATCAAACCAGATATTCCTGAGCAGCCAACTTTGTTTTAAGAGTTATTCCGCGCTGAGCGGAGCGAGCGCAGCCGAAGCGCGACCAACAAAGTTAAGTCTGTCTAACAGGAGATTGTTTCGCTTGCAACGACACAAGTTAATAATGCTTCTCAATTCCGCCAAATCCAAATTGTTTATTTTGTTCCGTCATCTTGATAAAGTACGCTAAGCGTTTTTTGAATTCGGCAGGACGTTTCCTTGCACCGTCAATAAACCCGATTCGAATACGTTTGTAGGAATCAGAGAACTTCTGGAAATGTTTCCAGGCTTCCTTGTTTGATTTTATTTCCTTCAAAATATCTTCGGGGATGACAAACTTCTCTTGTAATAGATCGCCCAGTGTGTCGCGGACTTCTTTGATCACTTTTTTCTTCTTGAGCAAAGATCGCAATCGTTCTTTGTTGGCAGGAGAATATTTGCTGTTCGGCTTGCGCGGGGAGAATCGCTGGGCGAACCGTTTCTCGTCAATGGATCGGACGGTGCTGTCAATCCAGCCGAAGCAAAGCGCCTCTTCGACCGCGTCGTTATATTCGATGCGAGGCTTGCCCGATCCCTTCTTATAATACACCAGCCAAATTTCTTTTTCGGTCTTGTAATGCTGGCGAAGCCAGGCGCGCCACTTTTTGGGATCCGCTACATAAAGCGTTTTCATTCGGGACGATACGGCGCTTCGGTTTCAATGTTGCCAACATATTCCGGTAGGTTCGCATGATTCAGCATCTGGCGGATCGCCTGGATTTCGCCAATGTGATACCAGTAATGATACGTAATCCGCCGCAACGCGGATCCACGCGATTGCCCAACGGGTTCGCCGTTCAACAACAAATCGGTGAGTAGGATTTCTGTTGTCAACGTGTCGAGATAGGGATCCGCCGCTTTGGTGACCACATGCCAAATCTCCAGCATCTCTTTCAGAGAAGGAGTATTCATGGGCGCGCCATAAGCGAACAATTCATTCAATTGAGGAAACAGAATGATATTTTGAGGGCGATGCAGGAATGTCCGCTGCTCATGCCACGCCAGGTGACCCACTGTCCAGCTAATGGAGTTCATCGGTCCGAAGTGACAGGCGCCGTCATCTTCCGAAACACCTTCGAGCCCATGTAACCATTCGCTGCGTGTGAAACGCAATTGATCGACAAGTGGATGCGTCATATTCTCTCCTCGATTATTCGGACGTATGTTCTAATTATACACTTGCAGCAATTTGTTTTCGCCTCACATCCAGAATTGCGATCTTGGTCGAGTGATTGAACGGGCTGGGATCCATGATCGGCGCGGCGATTTTGTTATAGCCAACCATATCTTCCGGTACAGGAATCAATTCTCGAATTCTCAAATAACCATCTTTACAAAGCGCCTCGAGCATTTGCATATACTCTTTTCCGCTGACATATAATGCGTTATTGATCGCCACAAGAGTCCCGTCATCGTTGATCAGTGGACGGACTTTGTTGATCAATCTTGCGCTTTCATTTTCCTGTTCCACTTTACCTTTGGATGTTGTCGAAAAGAATGGGGGATCGATGAGGGCGCAATCGAAGGTTTCACCTGTTTTCTTGAATCTGCTAATTGCAGGGAAGAAGTCGCTAACGATGAAATCCGTTTTATGAATGGGGAAGCCGTTCAGGGTGTACGAATCCTTTGCCAGATTCAAGAATTGACGGTTCAAGTCCAACTGCACGACGCGGCTCGCTTCGCCTGCCAGCGCGGCAACGCCTAAACTGCCGGTATATGCAAATGTGTTCAAAACCGTTTTGCCGCGCACGTTCTCCATCAGCCATTGACGGAGATTCCGCGTGTCGAGATAAAAGCTTGCATCGCGATTCATTGTCAGATCGATCGCGTACCAGACGCCATGTTCTTGTATTTTGCGGTCAGGTTTTTCGCCGAAGAGGAGTTGCCCGCGTTTTGCTTCCTGAGTTTTGCCATCGCGTGATTTCAAAATTCCAGCGCGTAGCCAAGGGAGTTGATTGAGCAGAAAGTTTTTGGCTTCGTTTACAAGCGTCATCCCTGGGGCTCCATCGTCAGAATAATCGTGGAATACAAGTGTGGACGCGTATAAGTCAACCACTAAGTCCGGGTTCCCTTCACTGAATCCGTTGAACAACCGAAACCCAGATTGATGCGCCACATCGAAAAGGGATTGCCGGGCGTTAACGGCTTTTTCGAGGAGTTGAATCAGTTCGGTCATTTCTGGAGTTGTCTTTCAAGCCATGCAGATATAACTTCCAGTGACTCGGCGCTGATTTGATGTCCCATGTTGTATTCGTGATATTCCAAGTCTGCACCCAACTTTTGCAAGGTATCGCGGCTGCGCCATGCCCAGGCAACTGGGAGGGTAGGATCCTGAATGCCGTGAGTTAATAGGAATGGCTTGTTCTTCACACCTGCTTCATCAATCTGTAAACCCGATTCGTGTGGAATATATCCCGATTGGGCAATGACGCCTGCAATGCGCTGGGGGTTGGTCAATACATAAGACAGGGAAACAATTGTGCCCTGGCTGAAGCCAAGTAGATAGATTTTGTTTCTATCGACCGGATAATATTCGATGATTTCATCAATAAAAAGATCAACCGTCTTCAGTGCATTTGCCAAACGCACGGGATCTGGTTTGCCAATCTGGGTAATCTGGAACCATTCATACCCATTGGGTCCAAGCTTAAATGTGCCGCGCGGACTGATCCATAAGAAATGATTGGGAAGATATTGCGCCAGCCCAATCAAGTCTTCTTCATTGCTGCCGCGCCCGTGTAGGGCAAGGATGGTTGGATATTTGGAGTCCGCCTCTTTTTCATAAGTTGCTGGATATTGAACAAGATGAACTAAAGATAGTTGATTTGATGCCATTGATTTTTCTTCTTATATAGATGGGAAATAGGTATTTCTCGTATATGTTTGAAGATGCAACGATCATTTCCCTTTCCTGATCTTTTCCTTGACCCTCATTGCTTCATTCAAATGCAAGATGCAGTGTCTTGTAGGTGGCATGAGGAGCAAACCACCAATAGTCTTTTTGCTCCAATAGTTGACGATTTCCACGGCTTCGGGAGTCACTGCTCCTTCGCGGAGTACTTTCTCAATTCGGCAGGGATCAACTTTTTGTTTGAAGTCCTTTGCCTGCAATTTCTTTACAATCCCGCGCGTTCGTCGGGCGACAGCAAGACGATAGTGGTACAGGGCTTTGATGTCAATGTTTGCGCTTAATTCGGTAACGCTGGCATCCTCCATTTTGTTGGCGGAGTGCAAAATGGAAACCCTCATCCTATTTGCCCAGTCGTCGCGAGTGAAGAGCTGGGGAGTCCCAGCGACCAGCATGTTCATGGTGATGTCTTCGATGCGGGCGAGGTGGAAGAGAATCCAGGCGATGGAATGTTCGCCGCCGGTAGGAATTTGTCTGACCTCTTCTTCGCTTATGTCGTTCAGAAGTTCATCTTCAAAAGACCAAAGATTTGCTTTTGAAACTCTTGCCGAGTGAACCATGGCGTGTTGAATCAGGAAAAGTGCGATTCCTTTGTCATGATCGCCTTGGGCGAGGAGATGAGTCAGCTTTTGATGTCCTTCGTTCCAGAGTTTGCGGTTGGGATCCATGTATGTCCTCGATTTTTTAGCCACGGATTTCACCGATTTTCACGAATCTATTTATGGAATAATCCGCGGCAATTCGTGAAATCCGTGGCTAAGGTTTTGGTTTGCTTCAAAAACGGAAGCAACTTTCAGCTGGGCGCGAGACGAGTCTGGTTTCCAGTAAGAATTCAATATCCTGAGCGTCTTGATGTCAATTATCAAGTGCCATATCTGATTAAGGATTCATAAGAGTTCCAACGTCGGATTGTACCGTTAACTCTTTTAAGGTAGACTAGCATCATCGTGCCGTGTAAATTCCAAAACCGTCTGCCAGATTTGAATCGTATTAATAATTGGGTCAGGGATTTATGAAAGTAGCGGTAAAACCGTCTATATTTTATGAGGTGACTTATGTCGGCAACCGAAATTACTCCGCAAGGCGCAGATAAAAAGCTGCTTCAGCTCCGTACGGAAGAGGAAGCAAAGAAAGCCCGCACGACCTATTCAGCCAGAGCATCCTCTGATTTTTATGGCGCGGTTGGCTGGCTGGTGGGTCTGTTCGCAACGCTTGTCATTTCCATTCCCGTTCTTATTTTCCTCTACAATAATGCCTCCACGCGTTCAGCGCGGGCCTCGATCCTCACGTATGGTATTGCCATTGCGTGGTGGCTGAACCCGTTGTCATTGGGTGCACTTGGTTATATCGTGAGCAACGTGCGTGCCTGGCGCGCATGGACATTGCTTGCGCTGTTTCTGTGGGGCGGGATCGACTTGCTGATATCCCTGGCCATCATGTCCGAGAGTGCCCGAATTGTGATTTTCAATGGTTTGATCGTCCTCGGATACATTTTGTTTGGATTGTTTATCCTGTATATTCAGTTGCGCGTTTTCATTTGGGCAGCCTCTGGAAAGCCGACACGGTTCTTCTTCGGGATTTTGGGTTGGGCGGCCTTCAATGGACTGATTTACTGGGCGATTATTAATCCGGAGGTCCTCAATATTATTTTGGTGGGACTCGGATTTGCATTACGGATTTTGTTTGCGATTGGTTTCGCGGTCATTCAATTCGTGGCGATCTTCTGGTTCATGGCGCAATCACGCGTGGAGGTTATTCGCCCGGGTGACCCGAAACAAGTCACCTTTGATGATTACAAAGGTCAACCGAACCTGATTAAGATGGTGCGCCAGTGGATCTCATTGCTTTCTGATCGCGGCAAATTCCAAAAGATGGGCGGACAGTTCATCAACGGACTTCTGCTCTACGGTGAGCCTGGCACCGGAAAGACACTTCTGGCGAAAGCGATGGCTGGTGAGGCGGGAATTGCGTTCATATCTATTGAAGGTTCGGGCTTCCGTGCCATGTTCTGGGGTGTGGATGTATTGAAGATGATCAGCTTCATTGGGAAGGCGCGCAAACTGGCGCGCGAATATGGAGCCTGCATCGCCTACATTGATGAAATTGACGCGGTCGGGATGTCGCGCGGTGGTGTGATGGGTGGACAGGGCGGCATGGGTATGGGCATGGGTGGCATGATGGGCGGTGGCACCGGTGCACTCACTCGTCTGCTCTATGAAATGGATGGGATTG
>WNFZ01002401.1_pt1 | contig 19157 bp, 20 predicted proteins | sample 5400081 | NCBI WGS metagenome assembly WNFZ01 (sample SAMN13153365, study PRJNA577476) | soil metagenome | isolation source: 80 cm soil or saprolite under grassland replicate 1 | place: USA:California | collected 2016-06-15
GTTCATGGCGTGCTGGCAGGCTGGATTGTATCTAGTTTCTTTTTAGCTCTGGTTGGCTTGGGAACCTGGATCCCGTTTTGGGTGGCGATGATGGCGCTCTCTACAGTTTTAGTTCCTATGATCAATGGTTCGAATCAAGCGATTTGGCAATCGAAGGTTCCACCCGATCTGCAGGGACGCGTCTTTTCGGCTCGTCGGCTGATTGCCTGGTTAACCAATCCCATTTCGCCTCTAATCGCTGGAACTCTTGCGGACTACGTGCTCGAGCCTGCTATGCGCGCGCCGAGTGGTTTGTCCTCCTTATTTGGATGGCTCGTTCCTCCGGGACCTGGAGCCGGTATGGGACTCCTGATCTTTTTCAGCAGCCTCGGCGGAATCCTTGCCGGGCTGGTGGGATATTTTATCTATTCCATTCGCAACGCCGAGGATATTCTTCCTGACCATGATTCGATTCCGGTTGTTGAGCCTGCCTAAAAAGCTATTGAACCCAGTTTGATTCCCAATAACTGAAATGACATTATAAGAAAATAGCGCCTATTAAGGCTTGTCTTCCTTAATTCGGTGTGATATGCTGAATCTGTAAGACAATGAGAATTACTGATTTTTCTTTTCCTCGCCCGAATGGTATGAAGGGATTGCTGGTTATTTGGGTGGGTCAAATCGTTTCGGGGATTGCATCCAGTATCACAGCGGTGGCACTGCCTATTTGGATATTTAGCATCACAGGAAGTGGCACGGCCGTAGGATTGCTGGAGTTCTTTTTCTTCGGCGCTTATTTGTTATTTGCGCTCTTTGCTGGTGTCCTCATCGACCGCTACAACCGCAAAATGATGATGCTCGTCTATGATTTCATGTCGCTCTCCGCGATGGCAATTTTGCTTGTCATTCAAACAGCAGGGCTTTTGCAGGTCTGGCATTTATACCTAGCTGCGGTCTTTCAAGGTATGGGGTTTGCATTCCAATCGCCCTCTTATTCAGCCGCAATCACCACCATGGTGCCCAAAAAACAATATATACGCGCCAATGGCTTGATGTCGCTCTTGAATGACGGACCTGAGATCTTTGGTCCGCTCCTCGCAGGTGGTCTATATATGATCATCGGTTTAAACGGTATTCTCGCTGTGAACCTTCTTGCTTTTGTTTTTTCCATTGGCGCGTTGCTCTTTGTAGATGTGCCATCGAAGCCACGAAGCAGGGAGGAAGAAATATCACAAAAGAAGTTTCTAAAACAGACGGTCTACGGTATCAAATATATTTTGAAGCGCCCCGGGTTGCTAGGTTTGCAATTAATCTTTTTTATGGGAAATCTCTTTTCAGGGATTGCTCTTTCGACGGCGGCATTGTATCCGATGATCCTTTTGCGTACCGGTAATGACACCGAAGCCGTGGGAATTATCCAGTCGATGGGCGCATTGATGGCTGTATTGGGAGGTATTTTTCTAACGGCGTGGGGTGGGATCAAACGTCCCATCCATGCTATTTTATTAGGGTGGATTATTTCCAGTCTCTTCGGTTTAAGTTTTCTCGGTGTTGGACAAATCTTTCTGATCTGACTATTCGGGGACAGGATTTTTGAACCAGCGATGAAAGAAGGAGGCCCCCTTGCCGGTGTCTTTGGTTGGATGGTGGGGATAGGACCGGGGGCGGGTTTTGGTTTGTTGATTCTGATTTGCGCCGTCGGCGGAACGCTGATTGGCCTCTCTGGCTATCTGGTTAAAGATATTCGCAATTTGGATAAGCAAATGCCTGATTATCGCTCTCCGCCTCCGGTTGGATTGGTGAGGCGTATGAAGCCTGTTCTTGTGCTGAATACGACTACAGGTCCGTATGAAACAAAATCGGATTCTTTCTCAAATGATCCGGCTGATGCGAATGGACAAGCCAGCTCAAGCGTGGAAGAGAATCAAAAAAACGCACCCGGAAAATAATAATCAGAGTGTGTTTTTGTAAATCCCACGATTCTTTTACTTCACTAGATCTTCCATTAACTCCATTGGGACAACTGCCACTCCCACAATGCGGGGACCGGTATGTACACCTAACACTGGTGAGATGCGGTTGACTTCAAATCTTGCAATATTCAATTTTACTTTCAACTCACTTGCCAACACTTCCGCTTTTTCAGCAAAGCGTCCGTGCAGTATTGTGACCCATACAGGTGTATGGGCATATTTGTTATAGAGATGTTCTGTAATGGAATTAATGGATTTGCCGATCGTTCGCCCAGTACTAACGGTGCTGTATTTGCCATCCGAATCGACACGGATAACTGGCTTGAGATTCAACAACGCGCCAGCCATTGCTTTGACTCTTCCAATGCGTCCGCCGCGCGCCAGATATTCAAGCGTATCCAACGTGTAAATGACTTCTGTCTTTTCGCGGATTTTCTCTAGGCGCGCCTGGATGGAATTCAGTGCCCAATTTGCTTTGGCCGCAAACGCTGCCGCCAGCACTTGAAAACGCTCTCCACCTGAGAGGCTGAGCGTATCCCAATAACTGACGTTGGCCTCTGGTTTCGCCTGTTCACCGCCATCACGCGCCGCGTTGATCGTACCACTCAAGCCTGAAGAAATATGAATGGAAAGAATATTATTTTCCATCTGTGCAATTTTGCGATACATCTCTGCAAAGATCCCACTGGACGGTTGCGCCGTCGTTGGAATCGCTGGACGTATGGCTTCGAGGCGGTTATAGAAATCGTCTGCTGATATTTCAGTAGCATTCACTTCCCCTTCAGGGAATTGGATGAATAACGGAGCCTGCGTAATTTCCAGTTGCTCCAATTCTTCAGCAGACATGTCTGCTGCACAATCTGTTACGATTTTCATTTTGTCTCCTCTTTTCTTCCTCTACATCTTTCTTGATTAGCGATGTAAAGTACTTATGGTAGCGTCTGTATGGCGCAATGCTTGCTTCCCAGATCGTTTTATTCGTGGCTCGCTTGCAACCAAAATTCCAAGAACATCGGCAAACTGTCCCAGCAGTTGCAAAGATATAAGGGAAGGCTTCCGTCATTAGTATGAATGTTTCAGACGCAGTCTTACCTTTGATGCTTCGATAGCGCTATCATCTTTTGCAGCCAGCCTCAAGCAAGTCTAGGAAAATCACCTGTTTGCTTTCAAAGTGATGATAGAACGCGCCTTTGCTGATTCCCGCCTCTTCACAGATGTCATCCACGCTTGCCGCACTAAAGCCGCGGGTGGAAAATAACTTGATCGCTGCATCTCTTATCTTTGCTCGAGTCTCTTCGCTTCGCTGTTGCATGTCAGCTCTTGATTAAAAACCGACCAGTCGGTATGTTTTACTCTTGAAGGATTGCACGGTCAAGAGAATGAGAGTTTGTTAAACCAAAAGAGACAGTAACGTTGTCTCTTTTGGTTCATTTACGAATTTTGATAGTTCCGTTTTTATATAGAAGAATGTCGATGTATTACCATAAAAAAAATTCTTACCGATAAGTGCGCTCTGTGGCGCCTCGAGCCACAGAGCTCTTTCATTAGCAGCAGCCACCGCCACCGCACGTGCAACTGCCTTCGCCTTCTTCGCAATCGCAGCTGTTGATCACCTTCAATTCATTCATGGCCTTCACCTCCTTTCACATAGACGGTTGTCTATAGATTTGGTCAAAAAAATTGGAGTACAGCGCGCGTCTGTTCTCCAATCTTATTGGTTAATCACTTTTACCAGTTTCTCAGTCGTGGCAGTTTCAGGAGCGAATTTGATCATTAACTGCCCGCAGAAACACTCGCTCATGATTTTTTGGCGGGTTTCATCGGCAATCGCTTTGGCAAAAAGAACTGGATTAACTTTCATTGAAATGCTCCGCTAAATTCGGCCCGTAAAAACTCCTGGGCCCCAACCGGTCCAACCAATGATAACGAAACTGGCTCACTGTTCGAGTTCACATGCAGAGTAAATTTTAGGAACGGACAACATAATCGTTCATTGGAGATAAATTCAGCAATTTTGAAGATAAGGTCCGTTTCATTTGGAAAAGCGAATTCATATCCATTTTCTATTTCCTGGATACTCTGAACGGTTTGAATTAGCTGGACCGTACTCTGGATATGAGCATCGCGCTGAACTGGAGTAAACACACCCATATTACATACAAGAGCAGAATCCGAGTTCATATAGATAACCTTCTATTTGTCATTATATAGATATTCGTCTATTTGTCAAGAGAGTAACTCAAACTGTTTTTTACTTCCATGTCATAACAAAGGCATAGTTGAGCTTTGAGCGAGCTTTTGCGCTTAACCATGGATACTTCGTATCCAATAATTCATGCAATATCGGGAGAACGCTATCTATCGTGGCAGTTTTCCAATCCACGGGAGCGTTCATAGCATCGCTGTATATAGCAATGACCTTCGATGCGATTTTCGCACTATAGATACTTGCGATTTGTTGCTTAGACTCTTTGGAGAAAGTTGAATTCAAATGAGTTTCAAAGATCTCATTGAGTATGTCTTGCTCGCTCATCATTATTTCTCTCGAGATTCAGCTTGTTATATCGGTAAATTATTCATGCCCAACGCGTAGGGTGCGGACATCGATCGGCTCACTTTTCCCTTTTAACTCCAGTTGACGATGTTCAAGCTCGCCAAGATCAAGTTTGGATGCAATACATGTAGCCTCACTGATTAGGATCTCTCCTGCGCTGGCTTGGGATGCGAGTCGCGCCGTGATGTTGACGTTATCTCCCAAGGCAGTGAAATCGGCCGTACTTTCTTCACTTCCTACCACGCCGACAAAGGCTGGGCCCGTATGGACACCAATTCCTACTGGAAGCCACGGTCCCTTCGAATCGCGGTGACCTGTGAGTTGAAGCAACTCCTGAGCAGCTTCTATCGCTCGACGCGAATGTTCAGGTCCGGCGAAACCTGGAATAAAGAGACCGATTGCTTCATCCCCCATGAGACGGTCAACCAATGCATCGGTTTGGATTAACACATGCGTTGCCACTTTGTAAAAACGATTAATGAGCTGGCTGAACTCCCGTGCGCTCATCTGTTCTGCCAGCGTTGTCGAACCGCGTACATCCGCGAACAACATGGTCAGAACGACTTCCGCACCGCCTGGATGTTCAAATACTTTGCATTTTTCACAGAAACGAGGGTTATACCTGGATTGATCCCTACCCATCAGGTGCATGATAAATCCTCCCCAACCTTTGAAGGGCGAGCCACACAATTTGCAACGCGGATCTGAGGGGAGAAATCCATGAAGATGATAGAGGCGGCGTGGCACTGGCTCACCCTCTGTCAACATTTGATACCATTCTTCGTCAGGTGTTCGTTCCGTCGGCATGACTCTCTCCAAAAAGGATTATACGATGGAAGCAGCACATTTGAGCATAATTACAAAACAACCTCTTGGGTCTAGATCCTCGCAACCCCTCTGTGGAGGGATACTTACTTGTGACGAGGATGATAAATTTGAGATATGAGTCATATCATCCCATAAATTAATAGAGAGGTTTTTCACTTTATGCGATCTTTGAGTGTCATTATTGTGTCCGTAATTTTCATTATTCAAAGCTCTTGCAGCAATACCAGTCTAGTTTCCTCCACACCTATAGCTACCATCGTCGCCACGAATACGATCAAATCCTCTACCAATACCAGTATGCCTACCAAAATCATTCCGCCTTCTCAAACCCAAAGCCCTACGCCGGTAATCAATGGCGTATGGAGCGATGAAACCTCCATGCTGATTCCGCGCTCTGCACATGCCGTGGTGAGTTCAGACTCAGCAATTTACGCCCTTGCAGGCACGGACGATCATGGAAAGCCTGTCCTGGATGTGGAAAAGTTTGATAGCAATCACTGGACGCTGGAAACCATCCTGCCGGGAAGCGGGTTGAATGCGACCAGCGCATCGATTGCGGCAGATCGGTTATATGTCGTCGGAGGTTTTGTCGCAGTTTCGAATGCGCCTACTGCGGATGTCCATGTCTATGATTTACAGACTCAGCAATGGAGTATGGCAAGTCCGCTGCCAAATCCACGCGGTGGACATGCCGCTGTTGTATTGGACAACAATATCCATGTGTTAGGAGGCGGGAATTCAGCTTCAACAATTGCTGATCATTCGGAATACGATCCCAAGACAGACACATGGACGGAACTGACGCCATTACCGCGTGCAGAAGGCAGCCCGGCCGCAGTTGTCGTTGGAGAAAAAATATATGCTATTGGCGGCAGAAGTGGATTTTCTGATTTTGGTGATGTTTATATTTATGATCCGGTAACGGATATATGGTCTAGCGGGCCATCCATTGAACCCAGAGGCACAGCAGGTGCAGTCGTCTACTGTGGCGGCATTTATGTGTTTGGCGGTGAGTCTCAGGCTGATCGGAAGAATCTGGATAGCGTTCTTCGTTTGGGTCTGGAAAGAAATGTTTGGGCATCAGTCAACGCTATGCCTAGCGCGCGAAAATTTGCCCGTGCAGTTTTATTCATGAATTCGGTTCATATTGTCGGTGGAAGCACTGTTCCGGCAAGTAGCCATTCGCCAGTTGGAACCACCTCTGTGATGCGATTCACACAGCCTGGCTGTCCTTGACAATGGACACTTCGTTGAGTCGCCAAATTCCGTTATCGTTCATTAGCTTGAATACAAGCTTCGATGTCGGCAATTGCTTGGGCATTCTCTCTGAAAAGAATACAATGCATGCCTAATTCGCGGGCGGAAACCATTCCCTCTTCGTGATCATCCACAAAGATGATTTCTGAAGGTTGTAAGCCGAGTCGCTCACAAGCCATAGTGAAAATGCCGGGATCAGGCTTGGATACTCCCGCTTCATGCGAATAAATAATGAAGTCACATAATTCACTAAATCGATAGTTCTCTTCTTCTTTTTCCCGAGCACCTACAAAACTATTGCTAATGATGGCGGTTTGAAATTTGGCGCGCAGACTGCGGAAGTACTCTACAAGTTCGACATTAAGTGTGCCGAGATATTCACGCCAGAGATCGTCCATTAATTCATTCACTTGTGCTTCACTCATGTCCATGATCTGGCTGATGCTCTGATGAACCTGCTCTATCGAAATTGTTCCGGTGTTGCCACCTTTCCAAACATCGCCTAACCGTCGATTTAATTCCCCTGGTTCCAAATTGAGTTTCTGTTCCCATTTTTTATCGATCCCAAGGCTGGGTGTGATTTCGAGTACACCACCGACATCGAAGACGACCGCGCGAATAGGCATAAGGTATTCTCTCCAAATCTTTATTTCGTAGTAAGAACTTCCAAACGATCGATATATTCTTCCAACACAACGAATGCCTCCTCGATAGGCTGCGTGCTGGTCATATCCACGCCAGCGACCTTGAAAAGATCCATGGGTGACTTCGATGAACCTGCTCTCAGAAAATTAATATAATCCTCGGCAGCATTTGGAATGCCGTTCAGAATCCGTTTGGTAATGGCGTTCGCAGCGGAGATTCCAATCGCGTATTGGAATGAATAGTAATCGATGTAAAGATGCGTGGTGAATGTCCCCCAAGTAATGCCGACACGTTCGCGATCCAAATCCATTTCGCCACCAAAGCCTTCCCTGAATAGATCTACCATTAATTCGATCATGGAAGCGGCTGTGAGCGCCTGTCCCTTTTCAATGCGTTGATGCGTTTCCAGTTCGAAACGGGCGAGCGTAGGCATGATGAAAAAATAGCGGTGGAAGTTACTCATGGCTTCTTCGAGCAGCGCAATTTGAAAAGATTTATTCGGATTGGTAGTGAGCAGGTGTGCACGCGTCATTGCCTGATTGAAATTGGAGGCAGTCTCTGACACGATGGACGGATATGTGTAATAGAACATTGGTTGGGCGCGGCTGGCGTAATAAGCATGCATGGAATGACCAAGCTCATGGGCAAGCGTGCTCATACTGCCGACGCTGTCGGTATAGCTCATCAAAATAAATGGATGGGTGTCTTTTGGAACGCGCGTCGAAAATGCTCCCTGTCTTTTGCCAACATTTGGGGACCAGTCTACCCAGCGATCCTGCAAACATCCTCTGCGCATCACGCTGACATATTCATTGCCCATGGGCGCGAGTCCATCGCAGATCCAATCCACAGCTTTCTCGAAGGGGACTTTGTGTTTCTTGGTGTTGAGCGGAGCCCAGACATCGTATGGATGTAAGATCTTTACATCAAGTGCTTTGCGGCGAATCTTCCAGTAGCGGTGCCATAGAGGCAGATTCTTTTTGAAAATATCCAGTAGGTTATGAAACATCTCAACAGGGACATCGCTATTGAATAGGGTAGCTTCCAACGACGATTCAAAATTGCGCGTCTTCATGTTGAACACATTCTGTTTGATCGATGTGGCTAAGTTTCCCGCGAGTGTATTCTTAAATTCCAGATATTTATCGTTGTAGCTTTTCCAAGCACTCCGTCGCGCTTTTCGGTCTGTCCCATTTAGGATTGCGCCATAGGTGCTTTGTGTAACTTCGATTTTCTTATTCTTACTGTCTCGTGCAGGTTTAAACTTGAAATCGGCATTGGCCAGCATGCTTATTGTGCTGCTTGTGCTGCTAAAAGGATCTCGTAACATGCCGAGTAATTCTTCCACCTCCGCATTGCGCACATGCTTTTGTTTCCGGAAAAGATCGTTGAAATAATGCTCAAACAAGTTCATGCGGGGGTCAACGGCAAGCCATTCCCGCAGCTTTATTTCGCCTATTGTCAGAAGTTCAGGATCCACAAAGGAAGTTGCTGCACTGACCTGGGCGAGCGCGCTTGTCGCTTTGCTGTTCATTGCCGCGGCGGATTGATTTGTAGCATCCACTGCACTGGACATGGTCGCATAGACCCGCTCTTTGGCGGCGCGCTGGGAGATGATTTCGATGATTTCCATTGTCTCTAAGAAGGTGTCAAGATGATCACCTAGATGACCTTGAAACTTTTTAACCTCAGCCAGACTCTCGAGCAGATTCTTTATTTCTGCATCAAATGCCTCGGGCGCTGGAAAAACACTCTCTGCATTCCATGTTTGAGCATTTTGGACTTTCGAGCGCGGAAGAGCGGTAGGCATGCTATATCTCCTTCTATCTTGATTATCTGATTACAGTTTTATTTGAATCCCAAATTCCTGGCGATGATTCGATCCACCACGCGTTTAGGTAGTAACATTTGAATGATGCGACGAAAGGAACTACCGGGTATCACAGCATAACGGACGCGCGGTTTGGGCGTTGTGAGGGCTTGCCAAACCACTTCGCCCACTTTTTCAGGTGGATGCCCTCGTCTTCCATCTGCAATCATATAATTTTGCACGCGCTTTGCAGCCTCGGCATAATCCGTGCTCGCATAGGCAGAGATATCCGCCTGTTCTGCTTTATCCCAAATGGGAGTTGCCACGGAACCTGGTCCGATAATAATGACGTCAATTCTATACAACATCAACTCGCGGCGGAGGCTCTCGGAGAATCCCTCCAATCCATGCTTGGATGCGGCGTACGGTCCCAAAAACGGACCTCCATTCTTGCCCCCAACCGAACTGATATTAATAATACGACCAGGCTTTCCGCGCAGAGAACGATCGGCCCCGAGCAAAGAGACGAATGCTTTTGTGACGATCAACACACTGACCAAATTCACTTCAAGCTGATAGCGAAAGTCATCTGTTGAGATGTGAATCAAAGGAGCCGGGACAGCAATCCCCGCGTTATTGACCAAGCCAAACAACGTCTCACCATTTAACTGCTCACGGACTTGTCGCGCCGCAGCCTGGACAGCAGGTTCATCTGTTACATCAAAAATCAAAGGAACAAAATTGGAGCCAAATTCCTTGGAGAGCCGTTCGGCATCTTGAGTCTTTCGTACGCTTCCGAAAACGCGAAATCCTTTTTGGATCAGGACTTTTGTGATTCCCCAACCAATCCCCGTTGAAACACCAGTAATAACCACGCTGTTCATAAGAATCTCCTAAAGGACTTTGTTGTAGGTTATGCTGAATTATATACGTCAGTTTGCGAAAACAGATAGTTCAGCTTACTAGAGATCCTACTACTTCTTCGTCTAGGGCCAAAAAGTTGTCAGGGTTGCCGATCCAAAATATTACGCGCCAGCGCAGCCTCGTCGACCCAGATCGATGGATTAGATATGTATTGCCAGAAGCGAAGTGCAATTCGAATGACAATAGAGATCAGAGCCATCAAGTAGCATGGAAATGAAGATGTTTCGGAGATGAAAACTGCTTTGTTAATCCAGCGGCTCGTAGCAGGCAAATTATTTTCTGTGTTACCAAGGATGGGATGAAACAATCCTTATTTAAACTTCGCCTTTCTATCTTATTTCTCTGCCAAAAATACAAACCTTGATAGTCGCCGTTCCCTGGTCAATTGATGAACTGTCGATAAGAATTTTTGTAAGCCCTCATACCGTTCTTCGCCTTCGATCTGAATCAAGTCTTCCCGATGCTTTTGGCGGGCTGCATGCCATCGTCCTGAAGTTAACTCAATATTCCCAGTCACATCTTCGCAGCGAAGGAGTCTGAACCCTGCTTGCTTGATAAGATCAATAGTCGTCTCCAGGGGGACAAAAAGAAAAAAGCCAATACTGCTGCGCGCTGCCAGCTCTTCATTGGAAACAGGACCGGTGATCACAACTGGATCGGTGAATAAAACACATTTCCCTGATTTCAACACGCGCTGCCATTCTTGTAAATATCCAAGTCTATTGTGAAAATGATTCATGGAATCCATGCACATGACCGCATCAAAGGATTCATCGTCAAATGGCAGGCGTTGATTTACATCCGCAATTTGAAATCTGACATCGTTTGTTTTGACGTCCAGTGCATGCTGATTTGCAGTCTTAATTCCCTCTTCGTTGATATCAATCCCTGTGATTTGACACTTAAATTTCTTGGCAAGATAAAGAGCAGGTCCACCAGAGCCGCTAGCTACTTCAAGAATATGATCGCCTTGTGTTAGATTTAACCAGTTAAAGAAAGTATCGTATTCGTCAGTTGTAATCCAACTGTTTTGACCGATATCCTGCCCGTACGTTTCCTGTCGCACTTCGGCCAACACCTTTTCTTTGAAGTTTCCGTAAGTGCTGTTGTACAAATCAACTGGGTTTGACATACCTATCTCCTAACTCTAAAAGAAATAAATTCGAATTCTGAAACCCTGACATTAAAACATTGGTTATGTTCAACAAGGGATTCTACAATATCTTGCTATTCATGCAACCAAGTATGTGAACAAAGAAGCCCCGATATCTTTCGGGGCTTATGTTTATACAAGAGGGACACGGTGTAGTGTGATCCTCTATATTAAGCCAAACTACTTGCTGATTTGTGGATCAGTAAAAAAGGTGCCGAATTGATCCTTCACAAGTAGCCATCCCGTTGTATATCCTTTGACAGGTGGGAAAAGCTTGACTTGCACCCATACCCTTCCCTTGCTATCCAGCAAGGCAGAACCGGGGAAGTAGTACACCGTCTCCTTGTTCAGTGCGGATGAAAGGATAATATCATTAGGCGCGCTACGGATATACATACCGCCTTTAAAGGCAATTTTCAGAGTGGAAAGCGAGTCGGTCGTGGGAGTTGGTGAACAGTTACAGGGCGGCGGTGGAGGCGGAGGAGTGGAAGGAACATTTGCACCAGCCGGCAAATTGATGACCTGCCCGGCATAGATCAAGCTGGGATTCTGGATCTGTGGGTTCGCTGCTAGAATGGAACTCAACCTGCATCCTGTCCGCGCTGCGATCTTTGCGAGCGTGTCTCCTGGTTGGACTATATACGTGTCACCGGAAGTTGGAGGCGGAACAGGAATGGATGCACTTCCATTCGGTATGAATAGCACCTGTCCCGCATAAACCCACCAGCCAAGTCTGGGGTTCGCGGCGCGGATGACATTTACCGTGGTGCCGCATTGTGCCGCAATGCCGCTTAAGGTATCACCCCATTGGACGGTGATGTAACTGGCACAATTAGACCATGCAAGGGCACCCCCAGCTGAGCCAAACGATGCGACCAGAATTGCAACAACGACTATCAACTGGAAAATTCTCTTGGTCATGGCACTCTCCCTTTGTTTTCTAGCTGAAATACGGAAAAACTGGCAATTAGTCTATACATAGAATACTCAAAAAAAAACTCTTGTCAATGGATAAGTATTGAATTTCCCCGCTTGCAGCTCCTGCCCATACCGACTCTTTTCTCCCATAGGCGAGGGCTGGCGATGTGGTTGTATTTCACACTCTCTTCCCAACTTGATTTTTTGGATTTTACTGCGAACCTAACAGTATTAGCGTGTTGGAACATAATTTTCCCTCTTCCAAAGAAGATGGTTGGGGGAGGAGATCAAATAGCGTAATCTTTTTCACTCCAATGAAAAATGTATCCAAGCCTATGTTCCTATCGTCGAGTATCTAACCGGAATTGTGAATTTTTTCTATCATATCCAAATTACCGCTCTATTCTCCTACCTCAAGGGAAGAAGACCTTGATGGGGTGCTGGCAAATGCAAAGGATTTAGTGGTCGTCGCGGGAGGAGACGGGACAATCCGGGCAGTCGCGACCCGTCTCTTGAAGAGAAATATCCACATCGCGCCTCTTCCGATGGGTACCGCTGATGATGAGTGGCACATCGTTTGGTCCCGCGACGAAGAGGATCGGGAATTCCTTGCTCACCGCCGAGAGCGGTCCCTGTTTGAATTCGGTCGAGAGCATGCCTTCACAATGGGCATATGTGATCTCTTCAACTTCAGCACGCCTTCGAGGGCGATAGGAGTTGTTACATATCCAAAAATTCCACACATGGAAATTGTTCTCCTGTTTTGGGTATTCATCGCTGGTCGACTGGGCGAAGCCCGTTTTGAGACCAGCGATTTACCGCTGTTTCTAAATTATATTCCAGCACCTGGAGTGCTATAGAGGATGTTATTCCTGACATATAAAGTACCATCATCCGTAGGTAAGGGAGACCCGCCTACGGTGATAAAGTCTCAAGAGGATCTTGAAGGGTCGCGCTAGAATTTGTGCTATAGAAAATTACTTGACAAAGTCAAGTAATTTGAATATGATCAGGAAATGAAACGAGATCAGCAATTGATAGACAAAATCAGAAGCTTCAATCGCTTCTATACAAATATGATCGGACTTCTAGATCAGTATTTCCTTAGTAGCCCGTTCTCCCTCACTGAAGGGCGTGTGCTCTATGAAATCTGTAATACCGAAGAATGTTCCGCCAAAAAAATTAGGCAGAGTATTGTGATCGATGAGGGTTATCTGAGTCGTATATTAGATAACTTTTCAAAACGCGGCTTAATCAAGAAAACTCGCTCGTCGAAAGATGGTCGCCTATGGATCATTATTCCCACCGAAAAAGGGCAACGGGAATTTGCGAATATAAATACGAATTCGAACCGTTTGATTTCTCAGATGATTGAGAAACTATCCGAAGAAGAACGCGCCGCTCTCCTGAGCAAAATGGAGGGAATTCGCGCATTATTAGAGAAAGCCGAATGAATCAAGTTTCTCTGGAAGATATTTCCATCCGCACCGAATTTCGTCCAGGCGATATTGGATACGTCACCTACATGCATGGCGCGTTGTATTCAAAGGAGTACAACTATAGTCTTCAGTTTGAGAGCTACGTGGCGAAAGGTCTGTGCGAGTTCTATGAGAAATACAAGCCTGAACGGAATCGTATCTGGGCTTGCGAACACAATGACCGCATAATTGGTTTTCTGCTATTGATGGATCGGGGCAACGCTGCTCAGCTACGCTATTTCCTGATTGAGCCTGAATACCGTCGTATCGGTTTGGGCGCAAAGCTTTTGAACTTATATATGGAATTTTTGCGCGCATGCGGCTATAAAGAATCGTATCTCTGGACAACGCATGAGCTGTACGCTGCCGCATCCCTATACAAACGGGTTGGATTCCATCTTACGGAGGAAAAAGAATCCACTGCTTTTGGAAAACCATTAAGAGAACAACGCTACGATTTGAGTCTTCCTTAATCCAGTTTTAAATTTCCATGTTCATCAAATGGGAAGAAGGGATTATATGCCACCTCCCAGAGATGATCATCGGGATCGGCGAAGTAAGAACTGTATCCACCCCAAAATACTTTCTGTGGTTCTTTGACAATTTTCACACCCTTCGATCTCAATTCACCGATAATTTCATCCACTTCAGATTCGCTTTGGGCATTGTATGCCAAGGCAAACCCAGCAAGCTCATGCCCCTCTGGACTTACAAGTGCATCTTTTGCCAATTCTTCTCGTGGGAAAAGTGCTAATACAACACCACCCGCTTGGAAAAAAGCGACTCCTTCTTGAGGTCTGGATATCTTCCAACCCAACGTTTCTACATAGAACTTTTTGGATATCTCAAGATCCCGTACGCCCAATGTGATGATATGTAGATGTTGATTCATATTCTCCTCTTTTTAGGATGGATTATCCCACGGCGCGATTCCACGCCCGCTCTCACCTCTTAACGATCCGTCGATGGTTTCCGCTAAATCGGGCAAAATCTCCGCTGTCGCCGCCAGTAGACCGAAGCATCCGGCGATCATCATGTCACCGAAGGGAGTGGCGAAATAGGGGCGCAGCGATTTAGGATTTTCGATTGACGATTTTCGATTGAACATGCTCCTGCGCGGTCCTGTTACAACAACATCAAAATCATCTTTTCCAAACTTAAATTTCTCTTGGGAATACATCAACGCTCCATGACCCATATCGTTGAATACATCTTCATGTTTGAGCGAACTATCTGCTAACCTGCGCAACAAAGATTCAAGCTTTACCAAATCAATCTCACCGGTGTGGTGCTCGAAGACGCCTTCAATTCCCTTTTCGCCCAGACGGAATGCAAGTGTATGAAAATTACCTACATTGCAAATAATTTTCTGTTTGCGCGTAGCTACTTGGGCATCAAAGTTTGCGCCCAATACTGCAGCAGGAGCTGTATCCATGACGACGAGTGGGCAGGGCAACTCGTCCGCCGAGTCCGCAACGGATTGTAGGCGAGTCATGATCTCGGGAATATTCGTGGAAAGATAAGCAAATGCAGATAACGAGTTCTTCGCTCGAATTCTTTCATCCAGATAATCAAACCTAAATTGACGATCTGAGAGTCCTGTTGGGGCATTTCCGTGATCGAAAACAGCAACCGCGATTGCAGATAAATCTTTGAGGGAAATTCCATAATCTTCAAATGTTTTGGATATGGCAGGAAAATCAAAATCCTTCAATTCAAGATGATGGGCTGTGGACGATAAACCATTTGCTTCATCTTCTGAAATAATCTTGATTCCAAGTGCTTCTACTTGCTCAAGTTCATCGTTAAGTGTTGTCGCCGCTTGAGGCGTCATATATACCGGAATCCCTGCGCGAGCGTATTCTTCGATTGCCCAAGCGGAAGGTCCACCGCCCATTTGATGACCCGTGAGCAGGAGTGGAGTCTGTGTGGGAAGCAACTGCTTAAGGTGGCGATACACCATCATGGTAGGGGAAGGTAAGACTAATTTGAATCCATTCTCGACATCGAGATTCGAATCGTAAAGGAAGATATCCTGTGTGCCTGTACCGACATCAACGGTTAAGATTTTCATAAAATCATCTTGTAGGGGCGAGGTCATCTCGCCCAGGGCGGCAGGACGCCGCCGTCAGGGGTTATATCTCAATCCCCAGCCACTTGCGGATGAGGAATCCAATGACGAATGAAAATGCGGCTACGCTGAGGCTCAGAATTGCCATTTCAAGAAACCGCTCCCGGAAAGGCTCGCCTTTTGCAACAGAGATATAGTAATTGAATACAGCGATGATAATGATGGCCGTGGTGAGCGCGATTGCCAGATCGAGGATGTAATTTTGAATGAGGAGATAAGGCAGTACGAGCAACGCGACTGTGATGATGTATGCAATTCCCGTATAAATCGCGGCGCGCACGGGATTTTTCTTTGTGTCCTCCGAACGTGTGGACAGATACTCACTTGCTGCCATAGACATCGATGCCGCGATTCCTGTGATGAGACCTGACAGGGCGATCAGCTTTACGTTTTGCAGAGCCAGTGTCAGCCCCGCGAGCGCGCCAGTCAATTCCACAAGCGCGTCGTTGAGCCCAAGTACGACAGACCCTGCGTATTGGAGTCGCTCCTCATCCAGCATCCTGATGAGTTGTTCTTCGTGCACATCTTCCTCGTGCTCGTACTTTTCGGCTTCAGGAATTTCTTTACGGATTGCCGCATAATTTCCTTGTGCGGTTACTTCTCCCATTTCCATGAGTTTCACGCCAAAGGTAAACCCGAAGACCATGCTAATGATGTAATAAAACCAGACGAAAAACCAACGCGGTTCGATATCTTGTTTTGTATATTGTTTCCAACCATTGTAATGACGAAGTTCATCACCCGCAATTTGTTCAAGGATTTTTGCGTTCTCCGAAGAATTGATTCGCTTAGCAAGACTCTTATAAATATGATGCTCGGTAATTTCTGTTTGCTGAAAATTTAGTACCTGCCTGCGGACATTCTCAGAAAGTTGCATCTTTTTCTCCTAAACTTGAATACTTGTATTCTAAGCTATTTTGCTCATTATTTTCTGCGCTTGTAATATGAGATTTACGGTATTAACAGGCTAAAATTAAGATAGACAAGTGACTTTGGTCAATTATCTAGTTTTAAGAAATCGTCTATAATAGCCCGGTTTAAACAAAACAACCTTCTAAGGAGGATATATGCAACGCAAAACCATCGTATCAATATTGTCTGTTACCTTACTCGTATCGCTCCTTGTATTATCTGCCTGTTCTACCTTTGCACCACCATCGCCCACTCCTACAAATACTCCCCATCCCACTTCCACCAATACTACTACTCCGACCATAACACCTACATCTACATCTACGCCCAGACCGACCGCGACCCCAAACCTGGCAGCGACCCAGAAGTACGCAGACTTCAATAAAGAAGTTCAATCCTATTATGATCTGGGCTATTTGGCTAAGACTGACGGAACTGTCAAGGAAATCGATGATTTTAAGGATGATTGGGCTCAGTTAGGCTGGTATCGATGGCTTCCGATGAACAGGGATGTATCTGATTTCTTCATGAGTGCGCACTTTAAATGGATGAGTGCTTATAAGAATGCAGATGAATCTGGATGCGGTTTCGCGTTTGCTATAAATGATTCTGGACATTACGCCGTATTTCTTGACCGGAGTAAGATTGTTTTCCTGGACGCTGATAGTAGCTATGGCAATTACAGTCTCCTCGTGGGCAGGACGCGCGGTTCGGGACGCGTAAAATTTGGCAACCCCGGTGAGGCGGATTTCACCCTTATCATAAAAGGTATATCTGCATACGTGCTCGTGGACAATGAACTAGTCGGGGAATATACCTTGGCGAAAAGCCGGATCCTGCGAGGCGATGTTGGTCTTACGGTCCTCTCTGGCACAAACAAGGATTATGGTACTCGCTGTGAAATGACCAACATCCGCTTGTTTTCTTCTAAATAATCCAAATAGTTAGCTCCTGATAAGCCTCTGCAGTTTGACTGCGGAGGCTATTCATTCTCCCATTAACAGTAGAGTAGAGGTATCATATTGAGAATTATTGATATATGGAACTGGAGTCTGAATGTCTAACACCGCACTGACGGAACTTCTCGCCAGTTATGTTCCCAAGCTAATTCAAAACCGAGTCGCTGCCGATCCATCGCCGATCGAATCTCCCGTTGCAGAGGAAATGCAGGCGGCGATTCTCTTTGCGGATATTTCGGGCTTTACGATCCTCACTGAGCATTTAGCGGAACGCGGACCTACCGGCGTTGAAACATTGGCGCGCATTCTAAACGAATATTTTGGGCAACTAATCGATATCATCCACGATTTCGGTGGGGATGTGGTGAAGTTTGCAGGCGACGCGGTGATCGCGGTCTGGCCAATCGTAGCGGATGACGTCGCTGCCGGTGGAACAGGCGCGGCTCTTCCCATCTCCCGGGCCGATCAATGGCAATGGACAATGCGCGCCTCTGAATGTGCGATCACTGTCCGCGAACGTCTGAGCAATTACCAAGTGGAAGACGCCAGCCTTTATCTCAAGCTGGCAATTAGCACGGGCAGCATTACCGCGGTACATGTTGGTGGCGTGTTTAGCCGCTGGGAGTTTTTGCTCGCGGGCAATCCCCTTATTGAACTGGGCATCGCCAATACTCTGGCAAAGGCAGGCGAGATTCTTGTCACTCCCAGCGCCTGGAGATTGATCCGTAATGACAGTGTTGGCGGCCCTATCGAATTTGAATTAAAAGATGCAATTGCGCAAGGCGGGCAATTAGAGAAACTGAATAAACCATCCTCTGTCTTTGCTACCTATAGAAAAATCCAAATTCCTGAAGGGGCGGATAATTCCCTGCGCGCCTATATTCCGGGCGCCATCATCAACCGTCTCTCTGCTGGTCAAAGCAGTTGGATCGCGGAACTCAGGCGCGTCAGCGTTCTTTTCATTAACCTGCCTGATATTGATCAGACTACAAGACTCGAAAATTCCCAGAATATTGCACGATTGGTACAACGTGCAATTTACAGGTATGAGGGTTCCATCAACAAAATTAATGTCGATGACAAGGGAATCACTATTGTTGCTGCATTGGGCTTGCCGCCGTTCTCCCACGAAGATGATCCGTCACGCGCCGTGCAAGCCGCGCTGATGATTCGCAAAGAGTTGAATAGTTTGCACATGCGTAGCTACATCGGCATTACGACCGGTCGAATCTTCTGTGGTTCGGTGGGGAATGAAACGCGGCGCGAATATACAATCATCGGTAATGCGGTCAACATGTCGGCACGCTTGATGGCCGCGGCGGGCAGGATGGACGGTCTCATCGAAAAACATGGAGTTCCGATCCTATGCGACCGCCTCACGTTCGACAGTGCGAAGGATTCAGTGGAGTTTGAGCCATTGGCGCCTCAGCTGGTCAAGGGGCGGGTGGATGCGATGGAGGTCTTCCATCCTATTGATTTGAAAAAGAGTGTAATCCGCCCGAAGACTGATCTGATAGGTCGCCAGGATGAGAAGGCTCTACTCGCCAATGCGTTGCAGGAATTTTCACGCGGCGAGTCGCATCAGACGATTGTTTTGCAGGGCGAGGCAGGGATTGGGAAATCGCGTTTGTTTGAG
>WNFZ01008555.1_pt1 | contig 19135 bp, 19 predicted proteins | sample 5400081 | NCBI WGS metagenome assembly WNFZ01 (sample SAMN13153365, study PRJNA577476) | soil metagenome | isolation source: 80 cm soil or saprolite under grassland replicate 1 | place: USA:California | collected 2016-06-15
GGCGACCTTGCGCACGATCAGGCCCTGCGGCCTCTCGCTGGAGACCTGCGAGGACATGAACTCGAAGACCTCGCCGGCCCGGCCACGGTCGCGGGGCGACACGCGGATGCCGAGGCTGCCGACCACCACCGGGTCGTCCTTGCGCACGTCGCTCATGGGCACCGTGCGGGCGCGGCCGTCGGCGACCACGATGGCGCAGTCCATCTCGGGGTTCTCGACGTGGTACCAGACGCCGCCGGCGCGCACCTCGGTCTCCAGATTGGTCGAGGAGTAGAAGCCGTCCGGCAGGACTCCGTCCATCTCGGCAGGCACCAGGGTCGCCTCGCCGGCCTCCACGCGCGTCATGCCGAGGCCCATGAGTGACCCGACGAGGTGCTCGAGCTGCGCGGGCCGCTCCGCCTTGACCACCAGCCGCGCGTAGGACGGGTCGGCGGGGGTCCGTCCCACCTTGAACTCGACGATCTCGTAGTCGCACAGCGCCTCCCGCACCTGGTCGAGGATGCGGGTGAACAGCATCGAGTCGATCACGTGGCCCGTGATCTCCAGGGTCTCCGAGTGGACGGGCATGGCTCCTCGTGGTCGCGTCGGTCGAGTCTGACGGCAGATTCTCGCACGAGGGTAGCGCGGTCGCCCGCGATGGGCCGCCGTGGTTGCCGCCGGCACCCGGACCGGCGCCAGCCCGCCGCCGACCCTGCCGGCATCGGTGTCACAATCGACCCATGGTTATCGATCTGCGCTCAGACACCCTGACCAGACCCACCCCGGCGATGCGCCGCGCCATGGCCGAGGCCGAGGTGGGCGACGACCTCCACCGGGAGGACCCGACCACCAAGCGGTTCGAGGCGGCCGTGGCGGAGCGGTTCGGCCGCGAAGCCGCCCTGTTCGTCCCGTCCGGCACCATGGGCAACCAGATCTGCCTCCGGCTGGCCGCCGCGCCGGGCACCGGCTGCCTGGCCCACGAGGACAATCACATCCTGTGGCACGAGGCTGCGGCCGCCGCCCGCCTGGGCGGCATCCAGTTCCACACGCTGTCCGGCCCGCGCGGCCTGCTCGACCCGGAGGCCGTGCGCGCGCGCGTGCGCACGGCGGAGTACGGCGTCCCGACGAGGGCGATCGCGGTCGAGCAGACCCACAACCGCGGCGGGGGAGCGGTGTGGCCGCTGGCGACGCTGGAGGCGATGCGCGGCGTCGCCGACGGCGCCGGCCTGCACCTGCACTGCGACGGCGCGCGCATCTGGAACGCCCACGTGGCCACCGGGGTGCCGCTGGAGCGCTACGGCGCGCTGTTCGACAGCCTCTCGGTGTGCTTCTCCAAGGGGCTGGGGGCGCCGGTCGGCTCGACCGTGATCGGGGACCGCGACCTGATCGAGCGGGCGCGGGAGGAGCGGCAGCTCCTTGGCGGAGGGATGCGCCAGTCGGGGGTGCTGGCGGCGGCCGCGCTGGTCGCCCTCGATCGCATGGTCGACCGCCTCGCCGAGGACCACGCCAACGCGCGCCGCACGGCCGAGACCGTGGCGTCGGCGGTGCCGGGCAGCGTCGATCCCGACGTGGTCCAGACCAACATGGTGGTGCTGTCGGCCGGCGCGTTCGGCACCGACGCGCCGGGGCTGGTGAAGCGGCTCGCCGACCTTGACGTGCTCGCGGGCGCCAACGCTCCCGACCAGGTCCGGCTCGTCTTCCACTACGAGGTGAGCGCTGGCGCCGCCGACCAGGCCGCCCGGGCGATCGTCGCGGCGGCGGGATGAGCGGCCGGGGAGCCGAGCGCGACGCCACCAGCTTCGGGCTCGCCGACGTCCAGTCCGCCGCCGCGCGCATCGCCGGCAGGGTGCACCGGACCCCGGTGCTCCGCTCGCGAAGGCTGGATGCCGAGCTCGGCTGCGAGGTGCTCGCCAAGGCCGAGCACCTGCAGCGGGTTGGCGCGTTCAAGGCGCGCGGGGCCTTCAACGCGCTGCTGTCGCTGGAGCCGGCGACGCGCTCCCGCGGCGTGATCGCGGTGAGCTCGGGCAACCACGGCCAGGCGGTCGCGCTCGCCTCGTCGGAGACCGGCGCCAGCGCGGTGGTCGTGATGCCGTCCGACGCCAATCCCGCCAAAGTCGCGGCCACCCGCGCCTACGGCGCCGAGGTGGTCACCGAGGGCGTCACGCCGGCCACGCGCGAAGCGGTGGTGCTTCGCCTGGCGGCCGAGCGGGGCCTGCACCTGGTCCACCCCTTCGACGACCTGCACGTCATGGCCGGTCAGGGAACCGCGGCGCTGGAGTTGCTGGAGGAGGTCGACGAGCTCGACGTGGTGCTTGTGCCCGTCGGCGGGGGCGGGCTGATCAGCGGCACCGCGGCGGCGGTGAAGGGCCGGTCGCCGGTGACCAGAGTGGTCGGGGTCGAGCCCGCCGTCGCCGCCGACGCTCATCGAGCCGACTGCAGCCCTGCCGCTGGCCGCCCTGCGCACTGGCGCCGTCCAGGCCCGGCGCGCGGGTGTCATCCTGTCGGGCGGGAACGTCGACGCGACCGCGCTGACCGCGTCGCTGCGAAAGGAGCCGACCGATGCAGCCGCCCGCCGAGCCTGACCCGCGGCAGGGCCGCCTGGAACAGCCGCAGTCGCCCGGGGCCGCGCCGGTCGCGCCGTCGTCGGAGCCGGTCGCGCCGCCGTTGGAACCGGGGGCGCCCCCGCCCGAACCGGGGGCGCCCCCGGGGCCCGTTCCCGCGATCCGCGCCTCCGACCGGGAGCGTGACGCGGCCGTGCAGCGGCTGCAGGGCGCCTTCGCCGAGGGCCGCATCGATGACCAGGAATTCGACGATCGCATGCGCTCGGCGCTGGTCGCGCGGACCCGCGCCGAGCTGGACCAGGTCCTCGCCGACCTGCCTCGGTCCGCTGAGCTGGGTGCGCTGCCGGTGCAGCGCGGCGGGCGGCGGCTGCTCGCGCTCAAGGGCACGGTCCAGCGTCGCGGGCGGTGGCGCGTGCCCGAGCGGTTCAGCGCGGTCGCCTACAAGGGCCGCTGCGAGGTCGACCTGCGAGCCGCCGAGCTGACCGGCGGCTCCACCACCATCACGGCCGTGGCCTACAAGGGCCGTGTCGAGATCCTGGTGCCACCCGGCGTGCGCGTGCAGGTTCGTGGCTACTCCTACGGCGGTCACTGGACCGACGAAGTCCCCGACGACGACCTCCCGGCGGACGCTCCCGTCGTCCACGTCCGCGCGGTCGCCTACAAGGGGGTCGTCGAGGCCCGCCCCACCCCAGTCCCCAGCGGCGAGATCACCCGGAGCTGAGATGCGGACGGCGGGGGCGGAGCCGGTGGCACCGTGGGCGCGGCGGTTCGTGTGGGCGTTCCTTGCCGCGTTCGTGATCGCCGGGGTCTTCGGTTTCGAGGCGTGGCCGCTCACCGGCTGGCGGCTGTTCGCCGACGCCCGCGCGGCCCGGCAGGTCAGCTGGGAGGCGCTCACGGTGGACGCGGCCGGGCGGGAGCGGCCGATCCCCTGGGACGACCTCCCGGTCCGTTTCCGCGGCAACGTGCAGGTGCTCAAGGGGTTCCAGGACCTCCGCCCCGGCCAGCAGGTCGCGGTCTGCGCCGCCTGGGCTGACGCGGTCCGCGCGCGCGGAGCTGACGTCCGCGCCGTGCGGATCTACCGGGTCGAGACCGACGTCGCCCGCCGGGAGGGCGACCGGGCTGCCCCTGGCGCGCGGAGCCTGCGGTTCACCTGCCGTGACGGCACGGTCCAGGCGACCGGAGGCCCAGGTGGCTAGGCTCCGCGCCCGGACCGCCGCCGGCGCCCGGGCCGCTCGCGCCGAGGAACGCGGCCCGGCGGCCGGCGGGGCCGGCGCCCGGGCCCCCGGCGCCGAGAAACGCGGCCCCGCGCCCGCGGAGGGGGGAGAGCGCCTTCGCTCGTGGGTGGGCCGGGTGGAGGGATGGCTGTTCGCGCCCGGGGATCCCAGGCGGCTGGCGGGGCTGCGCATCGGGCTCTGCGGGGTGCTGGCCATCCGGCTGGCGGCCGGGCCCTACCTGGAACTCGCCCATCAGCCGGTGGCGCTGTTCCGGCCGATCTCGTTCATGAAGCTGCTGCCGTCGATGCCGCCGCCGGCCTTCGTGCTGCCGGTCCAGGTCCTGGCGGTGACCGCGGCGGTGCTGGCCACCGTCGGCCTGCGCACCCGGATCAGCCTGCCGGTGGCGTGGCTGGCAGCGGTGCCGCTGATCGCAATGACCTCCAGCCTCGGCAAGACCGTGCACAACGACGTGCTGGTGCTGCTGTGCCTGCTGCCGCTGGTGCCATCATCGGCCGGGGACGCCTGGTCGCTGGACGCCCGCTTGCGGGGCGGCGGATCGCCGGCGCCGTCGTGGCGCTTCGGCTGGCCCGTGCGCACCGCGATGGTGGTGGTTGCCGGCGCCTACTTCTTCTCGGGCTTCGGCAAGCTGCTGCACGCGGGGTCGGCCTGGGTCACCAGCGGCAACCTCCGCTGGGTGCTGTACGCCTCCAGCGACGCGCAGGCGCACGCCAACCAGGTCGCCCTGTTCGTGGCGGACCGGCCCTGGCTGGCGCACCTGCTCGCGGCCGGCTCGCTCGCCATCGAGCTGTGCTTCCCGCTGGTGCTGTGGCGACCGCGGCTGGCCTGGCTGCTGGTGCCCGCGGTGGTCGCCCTGCACGCCGGCATCTGGGCGGCCATGCGCCTCGACTACTGGCCGATGGCCGCCACCGTCGTGATCGTGATGGTCGACTGGCCGGCGCTGGTGGCCAGGCTGCGCGGCCCGCTGAGACCGTCCACTTAATTCGGGTGCTTCGCCTCCCCTGCTTCGGTATGGTCTGGTTGTGGCATCAAGGACGGGATCGCATCGGCTGCAGGCACTGTGGCGAATCCGATCCTACGTCCGGCCATACCGGGGCCAGATGCTCACGATGTTCGCGGCGGCCCTGCTCGGCGTCGGTGCGGGCATCGTCATCCCCCTGGTGACCAAGGCGATCATCGACGGCCCGGTAACGCGTGGAGAGCGGAGCCTGCTCGTCCCGCTCGCGCTGGTGGCCTTCGGCCTCGGCACTGTCGAGGCGTTCCTGACCTTCGTGCGGCGCTGGATCCAGTCGACCGCGGTGCTCGGGATGGAGACGGCCATCCGCGGGGACCTCTACCGCCGCCTCCAGCGCCTACCGGTCTCGTTCCACGACCGCTGGCAGTCCGGACAGCTGCTCTCGCGGGCGGTCACCGATCTCGGCGTGATCCGGCGATTCATCGGCTTCGGCCTCATCTTCCTGATCGTGAACCTGCTCACCTACGCCACGGTGCTGGTGCTGCTGCTGCGGCTGTCTGTGCCGCTCGGCCTGATCGTGCTGGTCTCGACGCTGCCGATCGCGGCGATCTCCAGGTCCTGGACCCGGCAGTACTTCATGATCTCGCGGCGGGTCCAGGACCAGCAGGGCGACCTCGCCACGGTGGTCGAGGAGTCGGCCGGCGGCGTGCGCATCGTCAAAGCCTTCGGCCGGCGCGAGCTGGTGGACGCGCGCTTCGGCAAGGCCGCCGAGCGGCTGGCGAGCTCCTGGATGGACGCGGTTCGGCTGCGGGCGCGGTTCTGGACGCTGCTGGACGTGATCCCGAACCTCTCCCTGGCGGTGGTGCTGTGCGTGGGCGCGCTGGCGGTCGCCAAGGGCCTGCTGAGCCTCGGTGGCCTGATCGCGTTCCTGTCCCTGCAGCTCCAGCTGGTCTGGCCGATCGACGCGCTCGGCTGGATCCTGGCGATCGGCCAGGAGGCGGCCACCGCCGCGGAGCGCGTCTACGAGGTGCTCGACACGCCGGTCGAGATCGAGGACCGTCGCGGGGCGGTCCCGCTCGCCCGCGTGCGGGGCCGGCTGCGCCTGGAGGGTGTCGGCTTCCGCTACCCGGGAGCCGGCCGGGCGGTGCTGCACGACGTCAGCCTCGAGGTCGAGCCGGGGGAGACGCTGGCCCTGGTGGGAGCGACCGGCTCCGGCAAGACCACGCTGGTGTCGCTGGTGCCAAGGCTCTACGACGTGACCGAGGGCAGCATCACGCTCGATGGCCACGACCTGCGCGACCTGCGGCTGGAGTCGCTGCGGCGGGTGGTGGCCGTGGGCTTCGAGGAGCCGCTCCTGTTCTCGGCCAGCGTGCGCGAGAACCTCATGCTGGGGGTGGCTGACGCGACCGATGCCGAGATCGCCACGGCCCTTGAGGTGGCCAGGGCCGAGTTCGTGTTCGAGCTGCCGTGGGGCCTTGACACGCGCATCGGCGAGCAGGGGCTGAGCCTGTCGGGCGGCCAGCGGCAGCGGCTCGCGCTGGCTCGCGCGGTGCTCGCGCGACCCCGCGTCCTGGTGCTGGACGATCCGCTCTCGGCGCTGGACGTGCACACCGAGGCCCTGGTCGAGGAGGCGCTGGCGCGCGTGCTGGCCGGCACCACCGGGCTGGTGGTCGTGCACCGGCCGTCCACGCTGGCGCTGGCGGACCGGGTCGCGCTACTGGAAGGCGGCACCATCAGCGCGGTGGGCACCCACCACGAGCTGCTGACCTCGGTCCCCGCCTACCGGGCGATCCTCTCGCAGGACCCGGAGGAGGGCGCCCGGGCGGGGGGCCCCGAGGGCGCGCGGGTGGCCGCCTCATGAGCGGCCAGAGCCTTGAGCAGTGGCGAGGAGTCGCCGCGGAGGACGCCGATGAGCTGCCCGGCGGCCTGGCCGTGCTGCTGCGGGCACGCAGCCGGCGGCTGCTCGGCGCGGTGCTGCGACCCCGCCGCCGGCTGGTCGCCGCCGCCGTGGCGGTGGTCCTGGTCTGCAACGGGGCCGCGATGGCCGGGCCCTACCTGGTCAAGGTCGGCATCGACCGGGGCATCCCACCGGTGGTGGAGAGCGGCGACTCGCGGCCGCTGGCGGTAGTCATCGGGCTGCTGGTGGCGGCGGCGCTGATCCAGGCGGCCACGCTGCGGCTGTTCTTCCTGCTGGTGGGGCGGCTCGGCCAGGAGGTGCTGCTCGACCTGCGGACCCGCGTCTTCGACCACTTCCAGCGGCTGAGCCTGTCGTTCCACGAGCGCTACACGTCGGGCCGGGTGATCTCCCGGCTCACCTCGGACATGGACGCGATCACCGAGGTCCTGGACGGGGGACTGGAGGACCTGGCCACGGCGGTGCTGTCGATCGTCAGCATCGCGGTGATCATCCTCTTGCTCGACGTGCCGCTCGGACTGGTGACCCTGGCGGTGTTCCCGCTGCTGGTGTGGCTGTCGCTGTGGTTCCGGAGCCGGTCCGCCGCCGCCTACCGGCGCACCCGCGAGGCGATCGCGCTGGTGATCGTGCACTTCACCGAGTCGCTCGGCGGCATCCGAGCGGTGCAGGCGTTCCGCCGCGAGCCACGCAACCAGGAGATTTTCGACGGGCTGAACGAGCGCTATCGCCGCGCCAATGGCCGCTCCTACAAGCTGCTGGCGATCTACGGGCCGACGATCAAGCTGCTCGGCAACACCACCATCGCCGTGGTGCTGCTCTACGGCGGCCAGCGGGTGCTGGACCACCGCATGACTGTCGGGGTGCTGGCGGCGTTCCTGCTCTACCTGCGGCGCTTCTTCGACCCGATGCAGGAGCTGAGCCAGTTCTACAACGCCCTGCAATCGGGCGGCGCCGCGGTCGAGAAGCTGTCCGGCGTCCTGGAGGAGACGCCGTCGGTGGCGGAGCCCGAGCGGCCGGTCGCCCTGGAGGCCTCTGCCGGCGCGGTCCGCTTCAGCGGGGTGCGCTTCGGCTACCGGAGCGACCGCCCGGTGATCCCCGGGCTCGACCTGGAGATCCCGGCGGGACAGACGGTCGCGCTGGTCGGCGCGACCGGCGCCGGCAAGACGACCATCGTCCGGCTGCTGGCGCGCTTCTACGACCCGGGGGAGGGCACGGTCACGCTCGACGGCGTCGACCTGCGCCGACTGGCGGAGCGCGACCTGCGCCGCGCGGTCGTGATCGTGACCCAGGAAAGCTTCCTGTTCTCAGCGTTTGGCAGTCGTCCCGGCATGGGCGCCACGGTTGCGGACAACATCCGGCTCGGTCGCCCCGACGCCACGCGTGCCGAGGTCGAGGCGGCCGCCCGCGCCATCGGCGCGGACGAGTTCATCGAAGCGCTGCCTGACGGCTACGACACCGAGGTGCGCAAGCGCGGCGGGCGGCTGTCGGCGGGCCAGCGGCAGCTCGTCTCGTTCGCACGCGCGTTCATTGCCGACCCCGCAGTGCTCATCCTCGACGAGGCGACCTCCTCGCTGGACGTGCCGAGCGAGCGCCAGGTCCAGCGTGCCCTGCGCACCCTCCTCGCCGACCGCACCGCCGTCATCATCGCCCACCGGCTGTCCACGGTGGAGATCGCCGACCGTGTGCTCGTGCTCGACCAGGGCCGGATCGTCGAGGACGGCCCGCCCGACGAGCTGGTGCGCGCCACCGGCCGCTACGCCGACCTGCGCCAGGCCTGGCTCGACAGCCTGGTGTGACCCACCGCGGCAGGCGGCGTGCGCCCTCGACGCTGCCAGGGTGGCTGTGGTCATGAGCATCAAGCGGCCGGCAGGGGAGCTCGCAAGGGCGTCGCTGTCCGTCAGCGTGTTCTGCTTCCTGGCCTCAACGCGTCGATCTCCCGCCGGTACGATGCCGGCGGCGTGCCAACTACCTGCGTGAAGACACGGGTCAGATGTGCCTGGTCGCTGAAGCCCAGCTCGCGGGCCAGCGCAGCCCAGTCCGTGGCCTCACCCGAGTGCGCTGCGGCGACTGCGTCGAGGATGCGGAATCGCTGGACGACCCACTTCGGGCCGATGCCGACGTACTCTGCGAACAGCCGCTGCAGGGAACGCAGGCTCATCCCGGCCTCTACGGCAAGCATCTCGGCCCGGGTGATCTCGGCCCGGCGCTCCGCCTCAGCGACGAGCTCGGTGACCCGCCGACCCGTCGGATCCGGCTTTGGACCGACCCCGACGAGGTACTCCTCCAGGGCCTCGACCATCTCGGCGCTGTCGTGTCCGCCGAGGATCCGCGCTGCTACCGGCAGGTCATCGACGCCCAGCAGTTCCGCCGCGGGTTGAACAGATCCCGAGATGCTGCCGACGCTCGTCCGCAGCAGCGGCCGGAACCCGCCAGGGTGAAACGCTGCGCCCAGCACGTGACCGGAGCCGTCCAGCGTCCGGAAAAAGGGCTTCTGCGTGACACCGTGCACGAGCAGCCGCCCACCCTCCGCCGCGACATGCACTCTCGGCTGCGGGACCACCTGCTGACGATGCGGTTCGGGAACGTTCCACCACACCAGCCAGTAGTAGTCGACGAACTCGGCCAGGGACTCGCGAGGGGTCAGCCGCTCGACCGTGAACCGCTGCTCGGCCATGTCGGGTCGGACGATGGCCTCGGGATGGCCTATCGGCGGTTTGGTGGTCATGAGGTCTCCTGGCGCTGCGAGCAGCCACGAAGTTGTCGCGTTTGTTCAAGACCGGGCGACCCGGGTCACTGTACGTTGCTTGCATGAGCTATTCCCACACCGCGACATCCAAGTTCCAGGTCGCCTCCTGGTCGGAGTCGACGTATGTCGACATCGATGGCGAGGGCACCACGGCCGGCGAGATGTACTACCCCAAGCGCGGCCTGTCCAGGGCAGAGGTCAGCTACTCGTACACCGGTGACCTCGAGGGGACGAGCGCGCTCGTCTATCTGATCGCCTACAAGGCCGACGCCGCACCGGTGCTCGGGCTCGAACAGTTCACCGGCTCCATCGGTGGGCACGAAGGGAGCTGTGTCTTCCGACACATCGGCAGCCAGGACGCCGGATCGGTCTCGGCCCGGCTCGAGGTGGTTCCGGGCATGGGGACCGGCGGCCTGGAGACCCTGGTCGGTGAGGCCAAGCTGACCATCAGCGGACACAGCGACGACGGCTACGACCTTGTCCTCTCCTACGACATCGGCTGATGGATCTGCTCGCCTTCCAGCACCGCTACCAGCAGACCGCCGTCCCCTTCGACCAGCACGACACCAGGGCCGACCTCGACCGCCTGCTCCGCCGCCTGACCGGGCACGAGCAGCCCGCCCACGCCGCCTGAGCACACCCAGCGGACCTCCGACGGCAGGGCCCATCGCGATCACAGCAGCAGCCGAGCGAGCTCCTCGAGCAGGACCCTCACCCGTTGCGCCTGGTCGGGGCCGTCAACGGCGTGCGAGATGGCCTGGTCGATGCGGCGGCTCGCACGGGTCACGATCGCCCGCCTGGCGGCCTCGGAGACCCGCACGCGGGTCCGCCGCCCGTCGGCGGGATCGGGCGTAGCTTCGACCAGGCCGCGCTGTTTCAGCCGGGCGACCGAGACCGACACGTGACTCTGCACGAAGCCGGTGCGCGCCTGGATCTCGCTGACCGGGGTCAGCGAAGGGTCGCCAGCCTGGGTGGTGACGGCGCGCGACAGCTCGAGCAGCCGCTTACCGAGTCGGTGCAGTTGTCCACCGTCCACATCGGCATCTTACATCGCTACCGAAGCATCGCTGATGATGTATCGTTGCCGATGCACAAGATGCGGGCAGGGAGAGGGACGATGGCGTCACAGGAGTCGCTGACCAGCATGGCCAAGACCGCGCTCGGGATGGCGCGGGTACGAGCGCAGGAGAGCCGCCGGCCGGACCGGCTCTTCGACGACCCCTACGCCCAGGCGTTCCTGGCCGCCGCCCCATGCGCCTTCCCCGACGAGCAGCCGGTCGCCGGCGGGCTGGCCTCGCTGGGGGCGGTGTTCTTCTTCCACGGCGTCATCCGCACCCGCTTCTTTGACGACTACCTGCTCGCCGCCGCCGCCGCCACCACCGCAAGCTGCCGGCAGGTAGTGCTGCTGGCCGCCGGCCTGGACACCCGCGCCTTCCGGCTGGCCTGGCCCGACGGCGTCCGGCTGTTCGAACTCGACCTCCCCCAGATGCTGGCCTTCAAGCAGCGGGTCCTGGCCGCCCAACACGCCGTGCCGCACTGCCAGCGCATCGTGCTCCCAGCCGACCTCCGCCAGGACTGGCCGGGCGCGCTGACCAGCACCGGGTTCCAGGCCACCCAGCCCACGGCATGGCTGGCCGAGGGGCTGCTCATCTACCTGGCCGCCGACCAGGCCGCTCACCTGCTCACCACGGTCGGTGAGCTGTCCGCCCCCGCCAGCCAGCTCGCCTTCGAACAGGGCACCATCGCCGACGCCTCGCTGCTGGCCCAGGCCCGCGCGATCCCGGCCATGGACCAGTTCACCTCACTGTGGAAGGGCGGCCTCGGCGCCCACGCGCCCGACTGGCTCACCCGCCACGGCTGGCAGGTCCAGACCCATGACCGCGCTGCCCTGGCCGCCGGCTACGGCCGGGCGGTGCCAGACTCCTCCAGCGGCGGCTTCGTCACCGCCGTCCGCCGCGCGGGACTGTAATTGGGTGTCTCAAGGAAACGCCGGACCCCCGCAACAACACCACCGCGCACGATCTCCAGGTTCAGATTGGTGGAACCTCCCGGTGCCGTGCGGCGAGATAGTGGTGTGCCGCCGAAACGAGGAGCCAGCCGGTGGGCCAGCACAGCGACCCGAGCTTCGAGGAGTTTTTCGCGGCCACCTATGGCCGGCTGGTCGGGTTGCTGTTCGCGTTCCTGCACGACCAGGCGCAGGCCGAGGACGCCGTCCAGGACGCCTTTTCCAGCGCGCTGCTGCGCTGGCGGACCCTCCGCAGCTATCACGACCCCGAGGCCTGGGTCCGCAAGGTCGCCTTCCGCCGCGCGATCGACCACCACCGCCGCAACGCGCGGCGGCTGCGGGCCCTGCTGCGGCTCGGCCCGCCACCCCCCTTGCCGCCGGTGGGCGCCGAGCACGTCGACCTGGTGCGCGCTCTGCGCAAGCTTCCCGTGGCACAGCGGGAGGTGCTGGTCCTGCACCACGTTGCCGAGCTGGCGGTGGAGCAGGTCGCCACCGAGCTGGGGGTGCCTGTCGGCACCGTGAAGAGCCGGCTCGTGCGCGGCCGCGCGGGGCTGGCACGCCACCTGGGCGGCAGCGTTGGAGCGCAAGACGAGGAGAGCACCAATGCGTGACGAGGAGCTGCGATCGCGGCTGCAGGCCCTGGCCGTGGCCGGTCAGGCGGCCCCGAACCCGGCGACCATCGCGGCGGTCCGCCGCCGGCTCCGCCGCAAGGTCCAGGGCGGGATGGTGGTGGTCCTGGTGGGCCTATTGCTGGCGGGCGTTGGGGTGCGGCTGGGCTCCGAGGCGATCCACCGGCGCGGCGTCGGCCCAGCTCCCGTCGTCGCGCCGCCCGCCGGCCCGCCGGCCGCCGTCGCGCCGAAGACCTTTGTCGGCCAGGTCGGCAACGGCAGCGCCAGGCAGACCGTGATCATCGACGCGGGGACCGGCCGGATCGTTCGCCAGGTGCCCGGCTCAAAGCGCCAGTCGGAGCTGCCGGTGGACGCGGTGGTCAGCCCCGACCTTCGCAGCATGTACGTCGACACCGCCGGACCCTTCCCGACCGCACCATGCGACGAAGCTTGGACCCAGGTCGACCTGGCCACCGGGGCCACGCACCCCGCCTTCGGCGGACTCAAGGGCGTCGGGCAGTTCAGCCTCAGCGCTGATGGCAGGTCGCTGGCGTTTGTCCACCTGACACGGGCTCGCGTCGGAACCAAGGGGCCAACTTGCGACACGGAGGTGGTCGTGCGTGAGCTGGCCAGCGGGGAGCAGCGGGTGTGGACGATCCCGCCTGGGATGTCCGTGGACGGGTTGCAGCTGAGCCCGGACGCGACGCAGCTCGCCTACCTCTTGCGGCGGGACTCCGCGGGGCTACAGCCGTCGCTGCACGTGCTCCCGCTCACCGGCACCACCTCGGTCACGCAGGGCCGTGACCTGCCGACCACCGGCGACTGCCCGATGTCGGACCCGCGCTTTGTGGGTGCCAGCGGCCGACTGTTGGCCCTTGGAGGGCGCGGCTGCGCGACCGGACCCATTGCGTCCCTCCTGGTCAAGTTTGACCTTGGGACCGGCCGGGTGGTGTCCAGCATGCCGCTGGGCCTGCCGGGCGAGATCTTCAGCATCGACGTGGACCGGTCCGGGCAGCATGTCATCATCGCCGCCGCCGGCAAGCCCAACGACCAGCGGCCGGCCACCGTCTGGGTGCTGCGCAACGGCCATCCGCGGCGCGTGCCGTTCTCCGGCGACTGCTGGCAGGCCGACTGGTAGCCGCACGGCCCGCGGCGTAGCCGGTGAGCGTCTTGGCGACCTCGTTGACGCGGTCGGAGGACATGCTCAGGTCCACGTCGAGCGCTTTGGAGGTCAGGTCCTGGTAGTCCTCGACCTGCTCCACAGGGTGTCGATGCCGATATCGGTCACCTCCCGACCCTGCCGGAACACGTGGGCCCGGATCAGCGCCGCTCCTCGTCGTCGCTCAGGGATCTCACTCGAATGCCTCGTCGGCACGGCTGGGCGCGCTCGGCTGGCGGCCCAGCTCGGCGACGAGCATTCCCGCGAGGATGCAGCAGGCACCGGCCCAGCCTCGCGCCTGCAACCGCTCGCCGGCAAGCAGGAACCCGAACAGGCCGGCGAAGACCGGCTCCATGGTCAGGATCACGGCGGTCTTGGTGGGCGGGACCTCGCGCTGGGCGCGCGTCTGGATGAGGAAACCGGCCGCCGAGGCGAGCACCGTGGTGACCGCCAGGGCGAGCCAGACCTGGGTGCCCGCCGGCGCGACCAGGTCACCGGCCACGGCGGACCAACCGAGCGCCAGCACGCCGACGGTGCCGAGCTGCACCACCGCGAGCTGGTAGCTCGGGTAGCGCGGGGCGAAGCGGCCGAGCAGCAGGATGTGGGCGGCGAACGCCACGGCGCAGCCCAGCACCAGGGCGTCGCCGCGACGCACCTCCAGTCGCTGGAGCGACAGCAGCGCCAGCCCGGTGAAGGCCAGGGCCGCCCCCAGCGCCGGTCCCAGTCCTGGTCGCTCGCGCAGCAGCACGGCGGCCAGCAGGGGCGTGAGGACCACCGCCAGGCCGGTGATGAAGCCGGCGTTGGAGGCGGTGGTGTACTGGAGCCCCACCGTCTGGAAGCCATAGCCGGCGAACAGCGCCACCCCGGTCACCACCCCGGCGGCGACCATGCCCGGCTGCCGGCGGACCAGCGCGGCGGGTCGGGCGGCGGCCAGCAGCGCGGCCGCGACCAGGAACCTGTAGGCGATGAAGGTGAATGGCGGGATCGCGGTGACCGCGTCGCTGACCATCACGAAGGTGGCGCCCCACACCGCCGTGACACCGACCAGCGCAAGTCCCCACCGGTAGGCGCCCAGGCGCGCGGTGGAGGCTTCGGTGGGGCCGCGCAGGGGCCGCGCCGGCTCGGTGGATCGCATGGGCACCAGCATGCCATGCCCGCCGCACGCGCCCGCCGCCGGCGGGCCTCAGCGGGCGGGCTGGCGCGCGAGCAGGCCCTCGGCGCGCAGGGCGGCCAGGGCGACGCGGGGCAGGTCCTCCAGGGCCTCGCAAGCCAGGTACCTCGGCTCCCAGCGCGGCCGGAACTTCTTGTTGAAGCGGTACAGCGACTCGATCTGGAACGGCCCGGACAGCCGCCGCAGCAACCGGCAGGCGATCCGAGGCGCCAGTGGGGCGTCCGCCACGGCGCCGGCCTCCAGCACCGCACGCAGGAACGAGAAGTTGAGCGACAGCCGCCGCACGCCCAGCCCCGGCAGGCGCATGGCCGCCTCGGCGATGAGGAAGTCGTTGAGGATCGCCGGCGCACCCGGCTCGCGGCGCATGACGTCCAGGCTGGCGCCGTCGGGGCCCCACGGCACCAGGTGCAGGAAGCCGAGCGCCCGGCCGTCGGCGGCACGCCCGGCGACGACGATCGCGGCGGCGTCGCGTGCGTCGAACAGCCGCCCGAGCGCCATCGAGAAGCCGCGCTCGGGGGTCCCGCCCCGCCAGTGGGCCGAGATCGCGGCCAGCTCCGAGCGGGTGGCGGCGTCGAGCTCGCCGGACCGCGCGATCTGGCAGGTGAGCCCCGCCCGCTTCGCCCGGTTCCAGCTCTGGCGGACGATTCGCATGGCGCGCCCGTCCAGGCTGAAGGCGTCCAGGTCGACGACCGCCTCGTCCCCGAGGTAGAGAGTGCGCAGGCCAGCGTGGGCATAGCCGGCGGCCGCCTCGGCGCCACAGCCGATGGCGGCGGCCAGCCGGCCCTGGCGGGTGGCCTCGGCGCGGAACGCGGCGATCGCGCCCGGCCAGGCCGTGAGCGGTCCGAGCGGATCGCCGGCTGCCAGCGCCACGGTGCCGACCCCGCGGTAAGAGACCAGCGCCCCGCCGGCGCCCACGATGGCGCGGTCCTCCCGCAGCGCGAAGTAGGCCAGGGAGTCGCCGGAGGCGGCGGCCAGCGCCGCCAGCCCCGGCTCGTCCGCCGCCTGGGGGCCCCTGGGCCGGGACGCCGGAGCCAGCAACCGCACCAGCACGAACGCCAGCCCGGTGAACAGCACGGCCGCGACCGAGGCGGGGAAGGCGCGCCCGAAGCGGCCGTGCAGCGGCCCCGAGGCGCCGAGCCCGAGCGCCATCCGTCCCGCCTGCTCCAGCAGCGACCGCGCGCCAAGGTCGGCGGCGACCTCGCCCTGGTTGACCAGCAACCCGACCACTCCGTAGCCCACCGTGGCGACAGGGACAGCCAGGGCCGGCCACAGCAGCGGGGCGCGCTCGCCTGGCCCGAGCCGCGCGGTGAACTGCTGTCCGCGGGCGACCAGCATGCCCGCAAGGAACGACTCCAACAGCGCGGCGCCCAGGTCGAGGCCCTTGATCAGGTGCAGCACGGTCCCGGAGACCAGCAGGGCGATCGTGGCCAGATAGGCCGAGCGGCGGCGGCGGCGCATGCCGCCCGACAGCAGCACCAGCCCGATGCCACACGCGGCGGTCAGGGCGGTGGCGCCGTCTGAGAGGGCTCCCGGCACGATCGCGTCCAGTAGCTCGAGCACTGGGCGCCCGCGCGGCATCAGCACCGAAGCGAGGTTCAGCAGGCCGGCGAACAGCATCAGGGCCGAGGCGACCCGGGCGGTGCGATCCGTCCGGGTCGCCGCGGCTTTAGGAACGGGCCGGGTGGCGGCGGAGAGGCCACCCGGCTCGCCCAGCCTCGGCTCGTCGACGGGGTGCGCGGCGAGCAGTGCCACGTCGAACTACCTTGAGAGGGAATGTTCGACAGCCATCTAACAGGCGCTGAATGAAAGCACGATGAGGATCGTGGGCACGCCGGCGGGCCCCCCGGGGTGGCGCGCGGCCACAGCCACCTCTCATGACACTCTCATCGCCGGGAGGCTTGAGTAGGTTTGAAACGAGTCGATGAGGTGGGCCATGCGTGTGTTGATCGTGGAGGACGAGGTCAAGATGGCCCGCGCGCTCCGGCGGGGACTGGAGCAGGAGGGCTACGCTGTCGACACCGCCGGCGACGGCGAGGATGGGCTCTTCCAGGGCACCGAGAACCCCTATGACGTCATCGTGCTGGACGTGATGCTGCCGAAGCTGGACGGCTTCGAGGTGTGCCGGCGCCTCCGGGAGGCTGGCCGGTGGGCACCGGTGCTGATGCTGACCGCACGGGACGGGGTCGGCGACCGGATCGCCGGACTCGACGTCGGCGCGGACGACTACCTGGTCAAGCCGTTCTCCTTCGGCGAGTTGCTGGCGCGGCTGCGGGCGCTGCTGCGCCGCAGCCCGGTCGAGCGCCCGCCGGTGCTGGTCGCCGGCGACGTGGTGCTGGATCCGGCGACCCACTCGGTGACCAGAGCCGGCCAGCGGATCGAGCTGTCGGTGCGCGAGTTCGGCCTGCTCGAGTACCTGATGCGCCGGCCGGGCCAGGTGGTCAGCCGTACCAGCATCCTGGAGCACTGCTGGGACGTGAACTACGACGGCTTCTCCAACGTGGTCGACGTGTACGTCGGCTACCTGCGCAAGAAACTCGAACTGCCGTTCGGCCGACCGCTGATCCGCACCGTGCGGGGCGTCGGCTACGTGCTCGAGCCGGTCGATGGCAACGGCAACGGGTCCGGAGGCGGCCAGGCGGGCGCGGAGGCCGCGGAGACGGGTGGTCGATGAACCTGCCGATCCGGGGCCGCCTCACCCTCTGGTACGTCGGGTTGCTGGCGGTGATCCTGGTCGTCGTCGGGGCCTTCCTGCTGGTGCGCCTGCAGGCCGGCCTGGTCGCCGGGGTCGACCAGAACCTCGACGACCACGCCAACGAGGTCGCCATCGACCTCCAGGGCGGGGACCGCAGTTTCGAGAGCTTGAGCGCCAGCGCGCTGCGGGCGCTGTCGAAGGGCGCCTTCGCGGCGCAGCTGGAGTCCATCGACGGCCGGGTGCTGCTGTCCACCGACGACCCGACCGGCCGCGGCCCGATGATCGACGCGGCCGTTCGCCGGGAGGTGCTGGATGGCGAGCCGGTGCGCCTCACCAGCCGGCTCGGCCCCGAGCGGGCACGCTTCCGGGTGCTGGCCGTGCCGTACACCCACCGGGGCGCCACCGAGGTGCTGGTGGTCGCCCGCTCGCTGGTGGACGTGGACGAGTCGGTGCGCCGGCTCCGGCTGCTGCTGCTGGCGGCCGTGCCGGCGGCGCTGGCGGTGGCCGGGGCTGGTGGCTGGCTGCTGGCCCGCAAGGCGCTGCTGCCGGTCGCCCGCATGACCCGCAAGGCCGAGCTCATCAGTGCCGACCGGCTGGAGGAGCGGCTGGCGGCGCCGCGGTCGCGCGACGAGCTCGGCCGCCTCGCCGCCACCCTGAACGATATGCTCGACCGCATCGAGCGCGGCGTGCAGGAACAGCAGCGGCTGGTGGCCGACGCCTCGCACGAGCTGCGCACGCCGCTGGCGGTGATGCGCTCGGAGATCGACGTGTGGCTGCGGGCCCCCGCCCTGCCCATCCAGGCACGCGAGGCCCTGGAGAGCGTCGGCGAGGAGGTCGAGCGGATGAGCCGCATCCTCGACAACCTGCTGACGCTGGCCCGCATCGACGAGGGGCGCCTTGACCTGCTGTGCGCGCCCCAGCATCTCGACGTGATGGTGACCGAGGTGCTCGGCAAGCTGCGGCCGATCGCCCAGGCCAAGGGGATCTCGCTGGAGGTGGACGGCGAGGACGCCGAGGTGCTGGCCGACGGGCCACGGTTCGAGCTGGTGATCACCAACCTGGTGGACAACGCCATCAAGTACACCGGTGCCGGCGGGAGCGTGCGGGTGCTGCTGTGGCGTGACCATCAGGAGGCGGGGGTGACCGTGACCGACACCGGGCCGGGGATCGGCGAGGAGGCGCTGCCGCACCTGTTCGACCGCTTCTACCGCGCCGATGCGGCTCGCACCCGGTCCGCCGGCGGCAGCGGCCTCGGCCTGGCCATCTGCAAAGAGATCGTGGCCGCTCATGGGGGCCGCCTGTGGGCTTCCAGCAAGTTCGGCGCCGGCAGCTCGTTCTCCCTGGCCATGCCACTGGCGGGTGAGAACAGCTCGGTGGCGCCGGCGAGGGGCTGACCGGGCGGTGCGCGCCCGGCTCGCATTCCTGCGCGACTACCGGGCGCCATACCGGGCGGCGGCGCGACGGGCGGGGAGGTGGCGCGCCGCCCCGGCGAGCTGGAGCTTCCTTGGGCTCGCCCTGCTGGTCAGTCTGGCGTGGCGACTGCCGGCGGGCCATCAGGCCGTGGCCGTCTGTTGCGCCTATCGCGCCACCGACCTCTCCAGCTGGCCGCGGGCCGCCAGGATCGTCGGCAGCACGTTCCTGATGCTGCGTCCGATCGAGGCGGCCTGGTCGGTGGTGGCCACCTGGCTGATGCTGGCCCCGCTGGAGGCAACCATCGGGACGCGCCGGACGCTCCTGGTGGGCGTGCTCGGCAACCTGGTCCCGACGGCCTCGATGAGCCTGGCCTTCCTCGCGACCCACCCGGGAGCCCCGGCGCCGCTGGACGTCGGCACCTCGGCCGTGGTGGTCGCGGCCGGCGCGGCGCTGGTGGTGTGGACCCGCTCGCTGGGAATCGCGGTGCTGTACCTGCTGGGCGTCACGGTCGACGTGCTGGTCTCTCCCGACCTGGCCACCGCCGAGCACCTGGTCGCCATGGCGGTCGGCACCGCCGTGGCGATGGCGCTGCGCCGGTTCCCCTGGCGGGCCTCTCGGCTCAGACACTTGGTCGAGAGGGCCCAGGATGGCGCTCGCAGCCGCTGATCATGAACCGCCGCGGCTTCGTCTCGTCCGCCC
>WNFZ01002075.1_pt1 | contig 19134 bp, 15 predicted proteins | sample 5400081 | NCBI WGS metagenome assembly WNFZ01 (sample SAMN13153365, study PRJNA577476) | soil metagenome | isolation source: 80 cm soil or saprolite under grassland replicate 1 | place: USA:California | collected 2016-06-15
GGTGAAGATCGCCCAGGATGCTCTTGAAGCAACCATTCCTTTGGTCAAAATCGGAATGACGGAAAAGGAACTGTCATCTGAATTGGTCACGCAATTGCTCAGATGTGGTTCTGAACCGGAGATGCCATTTGCACCGATCGTCTCCGGCGGACTTAACGCGGCAAATCCGCACGCTTCTCCAAGCGACCGGAAATTGCAGGCAGGTGACTTATTGGTCGTGGACTGGGGCGCGGCTGATGATGGATATATCTCCGACCTGACACGTACTTTTGCCGTTGGCGAAGTAGATGCAGAATATAAAAAGATTCATCAAATTGTACAGGACGCCAATGCAGCGGGTCGCGCCGCGGGCAAACCGGGCGTTCTGTGCGCGAACGTCGATAAAGCAGCGCGGGATGTGATCGAGAAAGCTGGTTATGGCATCTACTTCACTCATCGGACGGGTCATGGCATCGGTATGGAAGGACATGAGGAGCCGTACATGCGCGGCGACAACATGCAGTTATTGGAACCTGGTATGGCATTCACAGTGGAACCCGGCATTTATCTGCCAAATCGTAACGGCGTTCGCATTGAAGATAATGTGGTCATCACCGAAACGGGCGCAGACGTTTTATCAGATATGCGACGAGAAATCAGAGTCGTTGGTTAATGAAACTGAGCATTCAAAAAGATCAATACGGCAAGCTGATTTTGATAGGTACCACTATTTTGATGTGGTTGTTGCTGCTGATACTCTTCAGAACATATGGCTATAACAAAACTTGGCAGCTTTGGAACATTCCCACTACAAAAGTACCCTTTCTAGATTTTCGCCTTATACCAGGCAGTGCTGAATCATTCCGCCACGGTTATGAACCTTCTGTTGAAAATCCATATGATCCACAACAGAGAATCTTTAATTACCCTGCATTTTGGCGTTTGTTCTTCTATACAGGAATCACGGAGGCAGATACGGTATGGATCAGCGTGTGCATGATTGTGCTGTTTTTTGCGGGTGTGATTCTTTTTCCCAAGAATCTTTCCATTGCTGGTGCGATCGGTATGCTCTTCGTGATCTTTTCCCCGGCGGCGATGTTGCTCTATGAACGTGGTAACGTTGATTTGATTGTATTTTTTATTTGCGCCATGATTGTTATCGCAGAAAGTTATTCTGCGAGTCTGACTGCCTCTCTAATTGCATTTGCCGCCATCGTAAAAATGTTTCCGTTTTTTGGAATCACTGTGCTGTTCAAAGAAGCGAAAAATAAGTTTTGGCTGCTATTTGGGATCTGTTTTGCGGTTCTCGTTACTTATGTAATTTTGACCTGGAGTAGTGTGAAGGCTTCCTGGAATACAACGATGCGCGGTGATGGACTCTCTTATGGCACGAATGTCTTTGTCACCAGATATGGAGCCGTAATTTCAAGAGTTTTCCAGCAATGGTTCACGCCTCATTACACAGACTTGATCTTGAAATATGGACCTCTGATGACCGCGTTATTTTTACTATTGTTGGTTGCCCTTCTATCGTTTCCAAACACACAACAACTGGATTCTTCCAGTGAACGGCAGATTGCCGCGTTCCGCATGGGCGCTTCCGTATATGTGGGTACATTCCTACTCGGAAACAATTTTGATTATCGTCTCGCTTTTTTAATTTTTGCTGTACCGCAATTGATTGAATGGTTGCACTCTACAAATAAGACATGTCGCACTCTAGCCTGGATAAGCACAATTCTCGTTCTATTGTCATGCTGGCATTTATGGATTGTAGAAATACCGATGGAACCTATTTTCCATTCCATAGCAAAATCGAGGAAGTTCTGGATCGTTTTGGACGAAACATTTAACTGGTCGCTTTTCCTTTGTTTTGCTTATCTGTTATTTGCCTCAACGCCTGATTGGTTGAAGAGCCCACTGCGCAGACGCTTGCAGAAGCGGATTTCCATCTCGTCCGCATCTTCATGACCTCGTTCTTTAAGCGGAAGCAGTTATTGCCTGCAATTTGGAAGTATCGGATCATGCAGTTAAAAATACAGAAAGAACACTACGGCAAATTGACTTTGATCGGGATCAGCCTGTTGGTCTGGTTACTCATCACTGTTTTATTCAAAACATATGGATATGAGCGTACCTGGGAGTTGTGGAAAGTTCCAACGGAGATGCCTCCATTTGTGGACTTCCGATTGATTTCAGGCAGCGCCGATTCATTTCTTCATGGGTTCGAGCCGACCATTAAAAATCCATATGACCCGCGACAAAGAATTTTCAATTATCCGACCTTTTGGCGCTTGTTCTTTTATGTTCATATGACCGAAGCGGAAATTATCCTGACAGCAATATCCATGATATTGCTCTTTTTTGTCGGCGCCTTTCTTTTTCCGCACAGAATATCAGTTCCGGGTGCAATAAGCATGTTAGGTGTACTCTTTTCTCCAGCGGCGATGCTTCTTTATGAGCGCGGAAATGTAGATTTGGTCGTATTCTTTGTCTGTGTAATGATTGTGATCGTAGCAGGATTTTCGGCTAACCTGGCTGCCTTGCTTATCCTATTTGGTGCAGTCATAAAAATGTTCCCATTTTTCGGGATCAGTATTCTCTTGAAAGAACCGAAAACGAAATTCTGGATACTGTTTGCTTCCAGCTTTGTAGCATTATTGATATATATGGTGGTGACCTGGCGAAGCATCAAAGCCTCATGGGACTTCACGATGCGTGGAGATAAATTTTCCTACGGGACCAATGTGTTTTTTACCCGCTATGGAAGCCAGATCTCCACAGGATTATCGCGATGGCTGGCTTTACCGCAAGTGGATCTCTTGTTCAAGTATGGCCCGCTAGCCATAGGATTTCTTTTGCTCGGAGTTGTTGCATTTTTCGCCGTGCTGAACACGGACCTTCTTCCAGTGGTCAGTGAACGGAATTTCGCCGCCTTCCGCATGGGCGCCTCAATTTACGTTGGTACCTTCCTTCTTGGAAACAATTGGGATTACCGCCTTACATTCCTTGTGCTCGTGATCCCTCAGCTTATAGAATGGTTGAACTCAAGTTATCGAATGCATCGATATTGGGCACGGACAGGCATGTTTTTCATCTTTTTTTCTTGCTGGCATTTATGGATCACTACCGTCCCATTAGGAACGGTTTTTCACTTTATCGCAGATTCACAGAATTTTTGGTTCGTGGTTGATGAGATAGTTAACTGGTCGCTTTTCCTTTGTCTTGCTTATCTGTTATTTGCCTCAACACCTGATTGGTTGAAAAATCCGATGCGAAATCTTTTACCGGTGAGACTATGATACAAATCCGACAAGCTGATCCGAATGAAGCAGATATTTTGACGCAAATTGCTTTAGCTGCGAAGCGCCATTGGGGTTATCCGGAGCATTGGATGAAAATCTGGGCACCACAATTGACATTCTCTTCTGATTATTTCAAACAGAATGAAAGCTGGGTTGCCATAGATGATGAAGGTCCTATGGCGTTCTATACACTGCTGGATCAGCATGGTATCGCATGGTTAGAAAATCTATTTGTGATGCCAGAATTTATGGGACTTGGCCTTGGTAAACAATTATTTCGCCATGCGGTTGAAATCGCTCGCCAGCGCGGTTACACAAGGCTTCAGCTCGAAGCGGATCCGAATGCGATTGGCTTTTATGAAAGAATGGGAATGCATAAGATCGGCGAACGAAACTCCGAAGTGGACGGCCAACCGCGTGTGTTGCCGATTATGGAGATGAATCTGTTTTAAGAGCTACGTTCTAATCAGTTTTTCCAGCCAGGGAATTTGCTCATTTTTTCGCTTCCACCACAGATCTTCCCAAATGTAGTGAACCGCCAGTTGTTTATAATCCCCGAACTTTTCAAAGTGATTTAGGATCTTGTTCACTTCCACAGGATCTTGGGGATCCTGGTCGAAAAACAATTTGGAATATATCTTTTGCTCCCAGGGCGAGATGTGATTGAAAAAGTCCCAGTGATGAAAGACATCGAACAGGAGATACCAAACGGTCGCGGGTCCCACTCCATATAATTTCAGCAGCTCTTTCCTCTGTGTTTCTCTGTCTTTTTTTCTTAGTTCCAGTTCATCAATTGTCCCTTGAATAAAATAATCATCAATCTTCTTGATCGATTTGGCACGATAACCAACTTTCAACGCTCTCAATTCTTCTTCCGTTATGTGATGCAGGGCGCCTGGTTCCCAAAAGCACCACAATTTCTTTCCATCAAATTCAAGGATTATCCCATAGTTTTCCAGGAGCGCTTGAAACATTTGGATGGAGCGTCGGACAGTCGCATTTTGGAGGACGACCCCGATGATCAGATATTCATAAAGCGAGCTGGGATGTCCCGGCCGCATCCCGCGCCAGCGCTTGATGATCGGGCCGAGGATTAGATCTTGGCCAAACGTATTATAGAAATCAAACAGATCGAGATCCAGGTTATATCTATATTTGATTTCGTCAACCAGCGAGGAAAGTATCGCATTCGGGATTTTCTGACTGGCATATATGTCGACCTGAAGCTCTGGCTTGCTAACTATGCCTTTGCTTTGGAATTTCAGCCCCAGGCATTCCTTTGACCATGGCCAGGTCTGCCATCGAATCCCTGGCTCCCAACAGTTATCGCCGGACGTGAAGTGATCGGGCTTGTGGAAAGTAGCATCAAAACGAAATGGGGAAGTGGGTTCTATTCAATCGTTTTTATTTTTCGTAGTTTCATGGAGCACCTCGATGTTTTCCCGGATGTCTTCTCCATTATACGTCGGTGTTTCTGATCCCCAGCTTTTGAGAAATTGTAAGAATGGCTAGGGATGGGTTACTGGTTTCTTGGCGACACACCTGCCCCGGACGCAGGTACCAGGGGAGAATACTGAGTGCTCTGACCCCGCACCTGCACTCGGGGCAGGTGGAAAAAATTCTCTGTGCGATCTGTCGTCTCGCACCATCGTGCTCGCGACACCAACGGTGTGGCTAAGCCCACGGAATTGGACACGCCTAAAATTGTTATGCAATTGGCATATTTTGTAACCTAGAGAACGGCATGAGCTCGTAACATAGACCGGTTCTTTCCGTCATGCCTTGGCTATGCAAAAGGTAAAATCAATTTTCTCTACGAAATGGGCTAAAACCTTATGTGTTCTGGCTGCGCTATACGCGGTTGCCGTGGCCACATACATTTATATCGAAACAGGGAAGCCCTCAGGCGCACACGATTTTCACGCCTACTGGTACGCCGGGCATTTCGTGATCCAGAGGCATGATCCTTATGCCGCATTCTACGCCGGCGAGCAACCGGAACTGCCGATCAAATACCTGGATGGCGTTATCGTTGACCATTATCCGGTGGCGCAGACAAGTTTGGAAGCGGCACCAACGAACACGCCTTTGATGGTTTTGTTGCTCACGCCGTTTTCGTTCTTTTCATGGAATGTGGCAAAGCATTTATTTGTCGTCATCAATCTATTTCTAATGCTGGTTACGGGATGGATTGTCCTGCGCCTTCTTCCTTTTGCAGATGTTAAATTATCTCCATCCAACGAGCTTTTGCTTTTCCTTGCTTATTTTGATCTCTCTGCAACACGGATCGCCATCGAGAATGGACAGACAACATTGTCAGTCTTTCTGTTCATGCTGCTTGCGCTCTTGTATGCGAAGAAGTCCTGGCGGATTACGGGCGTTTCTTTGGGAATCGCCCTCTCAAAATATTCCCTTTCCTTACCGGTGTTTTTGTTCTTCGTTTATAAACGAAAACTCAAGATCGTTCTCCTGGCAATCACTGTTCAAATTCTGGGCGTACTGGCACTCGCAACGATAGCTAAAACTTCGCCATTTGCAATTGTCACAGAAAACGTTAGGCTGTTTTTTGATATTTTGAATCAGCCGGGTGTATTTGTAAACCTCTCGAGCATTCTCAATGCTGTAACGCAAAACAGCTTCCTGGCACAGATTTCAGTATTTGTGATGTCGGCGTTTGTTTTCGTGTTGTTCTTCCTCTGGTTGCGCGGACGGAAACTCAAAAATGTAAGCGATGAAGTGATGGATTTCCATATCCTGACAATACTCTTCCTCTGGACCATCCTGGTTGGTTATCATCGTATTTATGACACGTTGATCCTGATTTTCTTTTTTGTTCTCGCTTTTAAAGGGCTTGCTTATCCTAACATCTGGAAGCTAAATACAAGCGAACGAATCTTGCTCATGGTTTTCATAGCAGTAACCCCATTGATTATGATCTTACCTGACCGCCTGGTAGATAAGGTGATTCCTTCCTATTATGGAACGATCAGTACAGTTGTCAGTTCGGCGTTGTTTATCGCCATGCTAATTGTTTCCATGCTGCTGACTCGAAGATATATGCAAAATCGGAGGACCGAAATAATATCTGTACCGATCAATTCTTTTAGTGCTCTCAATCAGTCTTCGCAGAGTCTATTTATAGAAAACAAACTTTCTGAGCCATCCAAGAATGCATGAATGAAAAAGCCATCCTCAACAGGATGGCTTTTTTTACGGTTTAGACAAAGCCTTCAACGGAAAGCATACCACTTCACTAATTGACGCAAGAATTTCTCTCCGCTCCAATCATCCACTTGAAATCGCGGCAATTGGAACAGGTCTTCACCAGGAAATACACACTTGAAATGTATCGCCGTAGCACTATGAAAACCGGCATTGCGAGCAAGATCAATTGTTTCAGCAGAATACTCGCCGTGTGGATAGGAAAAACTCGTCACCGTATGATTCAGGATGTTTTCCAGCTGTCTCTTACTGCCCGCGATTTCTTCTATTTGTTGTGCACTGGAAATCGTAGTAAGAGACGGGTGAGTGACCGTATGAGCTCCCAGTTCGATCAGGGAGTTGTTTCCGAGCAGATTCACTTCTTCCTTACTGAGGATTCGGTTGGCGAGTTGATCTTTCTTTGGCATCCCCGCCCAAACGCGAATCTCATCAATCGCTTCGATGCGTTCGGATTTGGATAGTTCCCGAAGTTGTTGCCAAACGGAATAGAAGAAAGCCATGCGCGTGCCAGGGAGGGCATCCCAGGGCCTGATCTGGTGATCGTTTTGTCGATCTGCCGCCGTGTACTGCCGCTCATTTTCCAATTGCCAGGAATATCGTTTGCCATTTCGAGTTAACTCAAGTAATTCAGGGAGAGTATCCGGTTGCAGTAAAGCCCACTCCAGTTCATCCCACCAAAAATTGCGCTGCTCCACTAGGGCTTCTGTGACCAAATAGATGGTCGCTGGCACACCATAATGTTCGAGAAGAGGCTTGGCATTATGAAAATTATCGGCGTAGCCATCGTCAAAAGTAACTACAATGGATCGGTTGGGCACCTTGCCCTGTTGAAGATGCGCCACCAGCTCCCGCATGCTCAAAGGATGAAAATATTTCTTGATCACTTCAAGATGCTCGGCAAAGTGACGCGGTGACACACTCAAGCCCCACGGATCCAAATCCGGTTCGGCGATCCGATGGTACATCAGAATCAGACCGCGCGGGGAAAGCATGTTTTTGAATTTCGTTGTTGCTCTCTGGGCGGTATTCATCATTTTATCGGGTATCCCGCAAAATCAAGCCACGCTACAGTACGCCGACAGGCTTCCTGAAATGAAACAGGGGGATCGTATCTCAGAATTTGCGTTGCTTTTTTATGAGGGAGTTTGTAAGAACACGAATAAAGCATCCCCATCTCAAACGGAATGGAAATCTGCTTTTCTTCTTGCATGGATGTAGAAGCGATTGTGTCGTATCGCAGAATCGTTTCATAAGCGCGAAACGCTGCCAGTTTGAACCGATGGGGAACGACCGACAAAAGCCGCTGAACGGTTCTTGATACGCGGATCGGCTCCAGACGTTCAAACCAGGATTCTCTTTGAGTGGAAACGATTCCTTCCGCGATATCTTCAAATTCATATCCCAGAGCAGCGGTAATCGGTCGGTAAAGATCTGCCCAGGTGACGCATTCCTTTTCTCCCAGCAAAAAAACTTCACGGTCAATATTTGGTTGCGTGGCAGACAGATAAATAGCGTGCACAAGATTATCCACATAAATGCTATTGCAAATCCCTCGTCCGCGATTTAGCAATGCAGCCTTCCCTGCCAGTAGATCATCGGCAAAGTGAGTCACCCAACTGGAACGCGGACCGAAGACAATTCCCGGGCGAAGCATAACAAGTTCCACATTGCCTTGATTGCGCAGGCGAGAAAGAGTCTGTTCGGCGCGGACTTTGGCATTGTTATAAGGTAAGTGCTGATTTGTGCTCAGCGCACTGTTCTCGTCCGTGCTTGGTTGCGGAGCCTGTCCATGGACAGAGCCGCTACTTAGATAAATAAATCTCCGGACGCCAGCTTTTTGAGCCGCTTGATAGGTTGGAGCCAATGTACCAAGAATCGTCTTGATATCGCCCGCTACAGCGTGAACGACTATGTCACATCCTTGAAATGCGGATTCCAGAGCTTGTTGATCGAAAGCATTGGCAACACGACCATCGAGATCGAAGCGCGAACTTCTTGCAAGACCCGCATAATCTCGAACAACGGGGCATACATCCGCCCACTGATTCAAGGCAAACATTTCGACAATACGAGTGCCGATGAAACCGTTCGCTCCAAGAACTGCGACTTTGGTCATTTGGGCTGGATATCCTTTTGCTGCGCAAGAAGATGTTCTCTTTCATCCAACCAGGGCATGTCCATCAGTTTACGATTGGAATAACAGTAATCGATTGCTTTCAAGCTGAAAAGTCCTGACTGACCTGAGACAATAAGAGTTTCTGTGCCACGAATAGCTGCAATAACATTTTGTAATTGATCAAGGAAGCATTGATCAAATTCAGCTGCAGCGAGACCAGGAATAAACACATTTTTATCTTTCACTTGGCGCAATTGCCCATCCAAGCTGTAACTGGAATCGTTGAAGTGAATCTGAAGTTTGTTCGTCTCATCAATTTGCCAATTCATCTGTCCATTGCCGCAATGGATTAAACAGGAGTTAGGAAATTCAATATCGCGGCTTAGACGGACTTCTCCACTTACACCCTGAGAAAACTTTAACTGGATACGACAATTCAGTTCCACTCCTCCCATGGCGTCATCTTCATAAAAAATTTCTTCCGGTTCGCCAAACCAGTGAATAAGCAGATCAAAGACATGCACGCCGATGTCACGCAGAACACCGTTCTCCTTGAAGTACGATGCCGATTGGACTGGCCAGCGAAACACGCGACCTTCGGAGAAGTAAAACGATTTCACATCGCCTAATAATTTTTGAGAAACGATATTGTGGATCGTCTGCGCAGCTGGGATAAATCGGCGGACCAATCCTATAGCAAGGAGACGTGGCGATTCAGACGCCACTCTGACCATTGCCTCACCCTCAGCGTGAGTTAACGCCATTGGTTTCTCACACATAACGTTCACTCCAGACTTGAGAAGTTGTATCGTTTGTGGAGCATGGAATTGTGGCGGAGAAGCGACAATTGCCAGATCCAAACCAAGCCTAGATAATTCATCAAAAGCCTGGAGCGGTTTCGCCACAGGAAATGATTTATGGATCAGGGCTACATTTGCCAGATTGGGATCGAATAGCGCGGCGACTTGTACCTGCCCAAGGTTTTCCAACGCTTGCAGCGCAGGTACATAATAAAGACTGGAGACTGCGCCACATCCAAGGAGTGCAACTTTCAAAGGTTTGTAAGCTGTCATGCGGAACCTTCTCTTTTGATCATCCTCCGGACTTCCGTGCTTCCTGAACGCAGAAGAAATCCAACGGTCTTACGAATAACTTTCAGTGAGGGACTCAAACGCAATGCTTCGCGTATTTGAGAGAAGATGGCTGAAACATCGCGATTCATCGCCATGGCATAAGCTGTCTCCAACGCGGACAGAGCATAGGTCTCACGCGCCTTCTTTGTCACGTGATTTGCGATCTCTTTAGGCAAGTAGCGCTTAAAGATCTCAATTGCCATGTGGTTGTATCGCACATCGTCACCATTCCGAACGTGACGACCTGTATTTGACGCAGAATGCATCCGGTAAACTGCCAATGGTTCGACCTCATACCAGATAGGATACTGTGATGCAACGCGCACCCACATTTCCCAATCTTCACTGCAAATCAGGCGGCTGTCAAACCCACCGAGGCGCTCGTATACAGCGCGGCGCACTACGATTGATGGAGTCATAATCCGCTGTTCCTCAGCGAGACGTTCCAGCCAGTCATTGGGGATTCCGCTGGTTGCCTGTTCTAACGGTGAGGAGTGAAGCTGATGTCCCAAATCATCGATAAGGATCTGGCGACAAAACGCCGCGCCAATCTCGGGCTGACTCTCAAAGGCATTCTGCATCTTCTGATAAAAACCGTCCAGGACATAATCATCTCCGTGCAGCAAGTGGATCACGTTGCCGCGCGCACGCCTTAGACAAGTCTCAAAGTTTTTCGTGTGGCCGACATTTTGCGGCTGTCGATAGAACGTGACGCGTCCCTGACCGATTTCTTTTACAACACCTTCGGGATCATCCAACGTGGAGCAATCATCCACCACTTCGATCTGCATTGAATCGGGTCTCGGATCTTGAGCCAGCACACTCTCGAGGGTTTGTCGCAGATATCGCGCACAATGATAGGTTGGAATCATCACGGACCAAAACGGGCGCGCAGAGTCGTATCCGATAGGGGATATCTTTGCCCGATACGACCAGTTTTGATCTGAATCCATATTCTTCACGATGGCTGACATGATTCTACTTGCTTGCCTGACCTTTAGCACTGACAAGAATTGTTACGCGGTTATGGGTAAAGTCAATCTCTTTTGGATAAATCCAGCCTGGTATATTTTGCGACTCTTGATCGAAGACAATATGATATGCGTATTTATCTTTCAATAAGGAGTTAAAGTAATCATACATCGAAGGGTAAAGATCGCGACGAACTCCGGGCTCCATAAACCGTTCGTAATAAAGACTGTCGATAACAACATAATCAGGATGTCGTTTATATAACTCTGATTCGGTGAACCAGGCGATGTCTTGGTCAGCTCGCAGATGATCCTCTTCTGTACCATTGATAAATTGGTTATCGGGAAACAAGACCTCAAACAATCTCTCCCTACCATTCACAAAAGGCATCCAGGTCACATCAGCATGTACTTCGGGCAAATACGTCCAGGTGGGAGAATACACATCTTCTTCCACCGTACTGCCTGCTGGCATATTTGCTTTTACCCACAGTTCTGCTTGCAGACGGGGATCATCCAGGAAACGCCAGCCAACATACGAGCTACAAAGCAAATTGTACCCAATCAGGAATGCCAGTAGAGATGCAAACGCGATTTTATTAGGCTGGAGCTTCTCCCAAATCAAGCCAGACATCAGCAACCAGAGCGGCATGATCGGCAATATAAACCTGGTTGGCAGACGGGGAAATAGACCAAATTCAATATAGTAGGCAACAAAAACCGAGAGACAGAGAAGAAACGTTGCCCTCTTTTTCCATTCCTCTTTCAAGAAAAGCCATGCGATCAAAGCAAATACAAATGCAATTGCGGAAACAATAAAGAAAGGCCAACCAATGATTTCTATCATCCTTCCAAAGAATCGCAGGAAGCTATGACCCGTCTGTCCTTCATAAACTGGGGCAACCATGTAATTGTATAAAAAGCCCGAGGAAAACTCAGAGTAATCCAGAATAGCAAATGGATTGCCGACCAGGAAGCCAACAACAACCATGATTAACCCAGAAATCAGACGCTTACTAAAGAGAATTTGATTCCAGGGTATCTGCTTCCAAGCTTCAATCCGAAGGGAAATGAGATGAGCAATTACAAGGGAAAATCCAATCGCCACACCGTTATATTTCGTGGAGGCTGCAATGCCTGTAAAGAAACCCGCCAGCAGATAGTTGGAATATTTTTGCTCAAACAAAATACTGTGACTGAAAGTAAACGCAACCAACATCCAAAACATGACGGGGATATCCACCGTTAAAAAATGACTGTAAACAATAAACCCGGCTGACGTCGCGGCGATTAATGCAATAACACGCGCAGCCACAATGCCATACGATTTTCGCACAATGTGATATAGCAACCCGACCGATAGGAGCAACATAAACTTCGTGAGGACGCGCGACCATACTGTTTCTATAAGTTCCTGGGTTGGGACTGAAAAACCGAACATTTTGCCTAACGTTGAGACTGGCAGGACCGACAAAAAATAATTGAAATAAGTGTGGAAAGGTGGCTTATCGAACCATCCCGGATTGAACGGAAGTTTGCCATCGAGAAATAGAGGCTGAAATGCCATTTGGTCAGGATTTTCGTACTTAACCGTGATGCCATATAAGCTCAAAGCGAGACAAACCAACAAAGCGGCTAAAAGAATTTTGTCGGTTTTTTCAAGGGATTGCTTGATTCTAAGGATAGGGTTCATTGGAAATCCACGTTCTGGGTCTGGGAGCACTTATTCTAAAGGCGGAACAATATATTTTTGGGAGAAACGACTCCACGGATCAATCTGAACCTCTCCTGTTTGATAAAACAGTTGGCAGTCATTAGGCGCCAGCAGTAGTTTCCGAGGCTGCTGATCCTGTATTATCAACGCGAGAGAGGAAACTGCCCAGTTGTTGAGGATTGTGTACGGAGTGTTTTCCAGCCATTGATAATTGGCTGGTGTCAGTTCAGTGCATGTACCCTGAGTCTGCTGGAGTGTTTGTTCGAGTCTTTGTATAGATGTCTGCCACATTATTGACTTAGCAAGTAGGACTCCGAGATAAATGACCGATAAAGCGATCAGGAATCTAAATCGCCAAGTGTATTCACGCGCCATTGGTTTACGAACACTATCGATCACCGCCATGATCATGATGAACAGTACTACAAAAAGATCCGACCCCATTTTGAGGATAAACGGCGTTTCATTCAGTGCATGTTGAGCCAGTAAAAGACCGCTTGCCGTCATGGCAAGAAAAAAATAGGAGATATAGAGTAATCGTATGTTCTGCATGAAGCTACTGGCACGAGAGTAGTACAAATAAACAAGAAACAGAGGAATAATCCCTGCGATGGAAACAACAAAGGAAGTGTTACCCTGAAGCAAAAGCCTTCCTGTCAGGAAGAATAAGAATAGTACTTGCAAAGAGACAAGCCAGAACAGCGCTTTGACGATTCTGCTTTCTGTGTTGACAAGCCATTTAGTTAGCAGAATCAACAATGCAAGTTCGGCGGCCGTACCTATAAAGAAAAGATTCTCCACTCCGCTGATCATAAAGTAATTGCGGACTTCTCCGGTTGCTGCAAAGGTCATTTCATAGGAACTTAAACTGAAAAAGCTGTAAATTCCCCTGGCTGCCGCGGCCAGCAAAAATAGGATCGTGCTTATCCCGGCTGCCCTTCGATCGGCAGGTCGCCAGTAGCCGATATAAGCGGATGCACCTGCCATAACCAAGTAAAGGGTGAGGACTAGAGGATGTAGAAAGAATGTAAAAGGTATAAGGATAACGAACAAAATCCAAAACGTTTTACTTCTTGGCCCTAGGAGGAGCGCCAGAAGCAGAGGACAAGCGAACTGCACAGAAATCAAAAGCTCGGATACCCACGAAAAGTTCACCAGATTGACGAACAAGATAATCAACGCGGCCCAGATGAGCAATTCCTCTCGTTTTTTTCGTACGATAAGCCATGACAGAAATAAAGAAATAAATGGTGTAAGAGCATAGTTTAAGTTGAAGGCCAGCCGTACGATCGGCAGCGTAGTCAGAGTATCGATTCCCAATCGAAGAAAGGTTTTGATAAGAATGATCGTTGGCAGTTGAAACAGCAGGATCGTGAATCGTCCATTGCGGATGACAGAATGAGTGATCAGCATTTCAAGTAAATAGGAACTGCCATCCTGAAAAAGTGGTAAGCCAACGACGGCTGCTACAAGCAGCGCAAATAGAACTGGAACCAGGACCCAAAGCATCGATCGTGATTCAATGACTGGCTCATTCGCAGCCATCAGCCGACCAACCACATCTTGATTAGTTTCTTCTTCGGTATGAACTCATTGAATGGGTTGCCTGACAGACAAGTCTTCAAGCAGGCTCGCATGTTTTTCCGGTCGCCCCGATTCCGATATTCTTCTGCCCACTCAAAAAAATAGCGCGAGATGGCAATGTTGACAATCTTGTTATATCGATAGTTTAAATGCTTATTGATTGTTCGATAGAACTTCAGCGTTTCTTGCTGTTTCATTGTCTCGCTGAAAGGCGAATAAAGACCTCCGGGGTGATAGCGGTAGACTCCCATCACTTCATCGATGTAACCGATCTTGCCATGCTCTGCATTTAGAATATGCAGGGGCCAATCGGTAATCGGAAAGAAGTCGTTGTACCAGGCGGGAATTTCGCCCATCAACCCTCTGTGAAACATTGTGGAGCAAGTGGCAATAAAATTGCCCATCCAAATGTCTTCCAACGAGGAAATCTCCTTTTGTCCGGGCGGCGTCCAGTTGCCGCCATCTTTCCCATTAGGCTCATGATAGATCCGTGCATTATGGAAACAAAGAGAGCAGTCGGGATGGTTATCGAGGAAATTAGCTTGCTTCTGAAGTTTATGTGGAGAGGTCCAGTAATCATCGCCATCCAACATGGCAATGTATTGTCCTTTTGCAGATCGTATACCGCGCACGACGACTTCGTTGCTGTGGATATTCTTTTCTGAAAGCAGCAAATGAACCTTATCGGGATGTTCCTTCTGAAACTGCAATACGATCTCGCGCGTCCGGTCTGTGGAGCAATCTTCGCTGACGAGAATCTCATATTCGAAGTTTGTTTCTTGCATTGCCGCGCTGTCGAGCGCCTGCTGGATGAACTTCTCATGGTTATAAGTCATGACGAGAACAGATACTTTCATTCTTATCCATTCTCAGGTTTGACCGCGCGGACGGTGATCAGCGTTTGATAATGAGGATCATGATGATCAAGTTCTTTACGAGTGAGTTCATCGACAGCCAAGCCTTGTAAAAAGGCGGTCGCTGCCAGCACATTTCCAAACGATCGGATACCCAGATTTTGAGCCGGAAAAACCTCTTCAAACATGCGATGCGCGGAATGCAGCGTGAACGACCAATACCAACAATCAGACCATTCATCAATGCTGATCTGGCTGATTCCGGGAAATGTGGTCAGCAAAACGCCGCCAGGTCTGAGAATCCGCCGGAGCGTGAGCAGAGCCGAACGCACATCATATACAAGGTGAAGAGTTTGTGTGAGGATGATGCAGTCGAAAGCATCTGAAGGAATATGATCTGCATGAGCCAGGTCGGCGACGATGGTCGCAGTTGGATTGCCTTCGGTAACATGTAAGATATCTCTTACCGAAACACGATCCCCGCCAAACCTGCGCGTGTAGCTATCATCTCCCACTTCGAGTACGCGTCCCTTGATATCAGTTGCGTGACGAGCAAGAAAAGATTCGATATAGTAACGATCGATGGGTAAACCACGGTCATAACCAAACTCGCGGCTGAATGGCGTGAGACGTCGGAAATCTCCAAAGCGAACTTCTCCTTTCGCTGGAATAAACGCATCGCCCTGTCGATTTACAATGTTTCGTCGAACAGAGGCTGGCATTAACCTGTAAGCGATTCGTCGAGCAACATCAACCGTTTTCCAGAACACGTAGCCGCTGAACTGACGAGGTGCATAACGGAACCAATTGAATGCAAGGCGCAGAGCCGAACCGATTCGTTTCTCTGCCAACTGCTGATGGATCAGCGCAGAAAACCCCTCGCTGTAATATTCGCGCCACGAGGCGACGCCAGCAGAATAAGCTTCGCGGTAAGCTGCTTTCTGATTGACATATTGCAGATTTGAGTTGAGCACAGCCAGCACTGTCTTTAACATCAGTTTCGGGTTTCGAGACATGTTCTGTCCATGCAATCGATATTCAGCAACTAGATTTCCGTGAACAGAGACCGGATGCTTTCTGGCGATGCGAAGGTAAAGATCATAGTCTTCGCATGCAGGCAGCTGCGGATTGAAGCCACCCACTTCTTCAAGAGGTGCACGACGATACGCCACAGTCGCATGCATTCCGATATAGTTCCCGCGAAGGAAGGCTGCATAAGGATCAGGATCTGTGGCCTCCTGACTGTACTCACTGATGATCGAATTATCTTCATTGGTATAGCGGTAACGACCCGATACAAATGCGCTTTCCGGAGAATTCTGCAGAGCCTGGACTCCCTGCTCGACAGCCTCCGATAATAGGCGATCATCGGCATCCAGGAACACAAGAATGCTTCCACGACTTGCCCGCAGACCTGCATTGCGTGCCGCGGCGAGTCCCGTATTTTCCTGATAAATATAGTGAACTTTGGGGTAGCGCGCTGCCACCTCTGCTGTGTTATCGGTCGAGCCATCATCAACGATGATGATCTCTAGGTGTGGATAGGTCTGCGCCAGAACGCTCTCAACGGCTTGATCCAGAAAGCGCCCATGGTTATAGCAGGGAATGACAACGGAGACTAATGGATTGTCTACCTTGTGATCTTCTATAATCGAGTCGTGACCCTGTTCAGCATGTTGCAAAGCTGACGGCTCTTTCAACTCCGAGTCTGCTACATCACGATTGTGCATCTCATTCACCGTTCCACAAAGACCAATATAGTTTCAAATCAACCTGCGTGCTGATAGGATGCATTCATGCCAGGTTTCTGCGATTCAGGAATGATTTCCATATCCCATTCGAACATTGGCCGGATGGCTCCATCCCATTTTCCATACCAACCATCGCGTTTTTCAGCCTCATCACGCACATCGAATGTGAGGGCATTATCCTCTGCAAAGAGAATTTGATCATTTTTTACGAAACGTATCCCTACGCGGTGCCCGCCATCGTTCAGTAGATCTCCTGGGATATAGCAACGGCGGCGAATTAGCCCCACAGGAAACGTATGCTCACGCCAGTCAGGCAGATAAGTTGGCGCAACGCTGCAAACTAGAATGCCCTGCTCGTTATAAAGATCGAAGGTGGGATGAAGATAAGCATTAGGATGTCGATTCCAGTACTCGAACTCAATGACAATTGGAGTCGCTACTGTGATCGGATCGGCGGTTGACCCTTTAACCGGTCGTACACAGATCCGATGTAGCCGCGCCTCATTATCGCCTGGAGCAAGAGCTTCGTTATCCCACCTGCGTTCCGTTAAAAGAGAATAAGAAGTCTGCAGATAATGACCAATTACAGCAGCTGGGTCGCCTTCTTCCACGATCTTGCCTTCATCGATCCAAAGTACGCGATGGCACAGATCCTGAATCGCCACCAAATTATGACTCACGAAAAGGACCGTGCGGCCATCCCTGGCGACGTTGCCCATTTTCCCAAGGCTTTTTCGCTGGAATGAAGCATCGCCGACAGCGAGCACCTCATCGATGAGCAGGATTTCCGGTTCGAGATGGGCCGCGACCGCGAATGCCAGCCGCATATGCATCCCGCTCGAATAGCGCTTCACCGGAGTGTCAATGAATTTCTCCACCTCAGCAAACGCTACGATCTCGTCGAATTTCTGTCTGATCTCCACTCTTCCCATGCCAAGGATTGCGCCATTCAGGTAAATATTCTCCCGACCGGTCAGATCAGGATGAAAGCCTGTACCTACTTCTAATAATGAGCCCACCCTACCGCGAAGCCTGAAGGATCCCGAGGTGGGCTTTGTAATGCGGGATACGATCTTGAGCAAAGTGCTTTTCCCCGCGCCGTTACGCCCGATTACACCGACGATCTCACCCTGCCTGACATTAAATGTTACATCGCGCAAAGCCCACAGGAGCCCATTACTGGCAACGGACTGCGATTCTGCAAGTGGTGATGACTTCTTACCGAAACTTCGCAGGTAATTCCAAGGCAGGGACACGATCTGGGTCACGGTTTCTCGCAGGTCCTGGTATTGTTCCTGTTGACCGATGCGATAAAGCTTCCCTACATGCTCAACGCGAATGGCGGTATTTGTCATATGCTACACCACATCCGCGAATGTATCTTCTACGCTGTGAAAATAATAAAGCCCGCCAGCCAGTACACCGATCACCACGACGAACGATATGCTGAGCAAGGCAAACGAGACATTGACATTGCCAAGCAATGCCCAGCGGAATCCCTCTACAACTCCAGCCATTGGATTGAGTCCATAAAGCGCGCGCCATTTTTCAGGGAGCAGACTGCTCGGGTAAGCTACCGGCGTGGCAAACAACCAGACCTGGATCAAGAATGCTGTTACATAGCGGATATCTCGAAAGCGCACATTCAAGGCGGACAACCATATACTGACTCCAAGTGCTGTAAGTGTTGCCATCAGAATAAAAATAGGCAGAGTCCAAACTGCAGCAGTGGGGACAAGTCCATACCATAACATCATTCCAATAAGGATCACAAAGGCAATCGCAAAATCGAGCAGGTTGCTGAGAACTGCCGCCATGGGCAGGAGTAAACGTGGAAAATACACCTTAGTGATTGTCTGCTCCTGCTCAATCAAGCTGTTACTGCCCTGCGTAAGCGCATTTGCAAAAAAGGTCCAGGGGACTAGGGCAGCATAGGAAAAAACAGGATAAGGAACACCTTCCGAGGGAATGTGAGCTAATCCACCAAAGAAAATGCTGAAGACGACCATGGCAAAAAATGGCTGGATGACTGCCCATGCCGCTCCTAATATGGTCTGCTTGTAACGCAATTTAAGGTTGCGCCATATCAGAAAATAAAGAAGTTCATGGTAGGCCCATAACTCGTCAAGATGTAAAGAGCTCCACCTGGAAGAGGAATGGACCACAATATCCCACGGTGCGCTTTCATCATCGAATTTGTTGACAGGGATCACAGAAGTTTTCATCGTATGCCTTTGTATCGCTATCTTTCCAATCTACCTCGTCGAAATTTGCGGCTGATAGATAAATTTGAGGAGACTGGATTCAAATCGTTGCGTTGCAAAGCACGACGAACACCTCTCCAAAAGTAATAGTGATCAATGAACACAAACCACTTATAAGATTTTCCTCTGTCCATTAACTTTTGCAAACGATTTATGCCGCCTGCAGAAATATTTGTCAGGAATAGCAACTGCCAAAACAAGAGCCAAGTCCAACCGGTTTGCATGATATGTCCCAGTAGTT